>Ga0081606_1000031_pt1 | contig 169105 bp, 131 predicted proteins | sample EareggfetidaYelm_FD_71127 | JGI IMG/M metagenome (GOLD analysis project Ga0081606, IMG submission 71127) | Earthworm egg capsule microbial community from the University of Washington, USA - E. fetida Yelm (SPADES assembly) (version 2) | ecosystem: Host-associated > Annelida > Reproductive...
GTGTGTGTGGGTGGGTGTTTTGTTGGTTCTCTCCCAGCGGCCCCGCCGGGGCGTGTGGTTTCGGGGGGGGGGGGGCGGCTCGGGGGGGGGGGTTGAATGCGCACACCGTCGCGCCTCACGTCTGGGAGACAAGCCCCGGGCCGGTACCGGTGGGCGGGGTTGGGCTGGCTCCTGGCCCTCGCGGTCCCCAAGTGCCCCGTGTGTCTGCTCGCCCTCCTGGGCATCGCGGGAGGGCTGGAGGCTGGAGGGCTGGGTGCCTGGCTCGCCCGATGGCACATCCCCCACGCACTGGTGTCGATGGCACTGGCCTTCATCGTCCTGCTCACGTGGCGAACGTTCGGGTGGCGCCGAGGCATGAGCGCGGCGCTCATCGCGCTCGGGGCCTGGGGCACGAAGTTCTTCATGGACTCCGCCCTGGTTCCCGCCTTCCTGGGGGCCTGCATCGCCCTGCTCTGGCTCGTTCCCCACCGGCGCAAGCCTTCCTGCTGTGCCCAACCCTCACCCGAGCGCAAAGGAATCCCTGGATGAAACAGACCGCCCTGACGAGCACGCGCAAGAGCTTCCTCGAACCCATCCCGGCCACGACCAACGTCACCGTCCGCAAGAGCGTCTATGATTTGACGGGCTCGGAGGTCGCGGCGCTCAGGAAGGCCTTCGCCCAGTTGCAAGCCATTACCGACAACCGGGGCTATCAATACATCGCCGGCCTGCACGGGCTGCCCGAATACTACTGCCCCCACGGCAACCTGTCCTTCCTCATCTGGCACCGGCCCTATCTGCTCATGTTCGAGCAGGCGCTCCAGGCGGTGGAACCGGGCATCGCACTGCCCTACTGGGACTGGACGTCCGAGCGAACCCAGCGCGACGGCATCCCGCAGATCTTCGCCGACGCGACCTATACCGATGCGGACTCGGGCCAGGAAGTACCCAACCCACTCTTCCAGGCGGCCATCAGCTACACCAATCCGAACAACTGGACGCGGACATTCCGTGACCTCGGGGCGGCCTCATTGCTGAGCAGTCTCAAGCCATTCGTCGAGCAGGCCAACCGCGTCACGAACTACGACCGGTTCTCTCCCGACCTGGAGCAACCTCACAACGGGCTCCATGGGTGGGTGGGTGGCACCATGGGCACGGTGCCCTACTCCGCGTTCGATCCGATCTTCTGGGTTCATCATTGCTTCGTCGAGAAGCTGTTCTGCGATTGGCAGGATCGCACCGGGGCGGACCTCTCCACGAGCATCGCCGGACAGGTGCTCGCGCCCTTCAACAAGACCACGGACTCCGTGTGGAACTACCGGGAACTGGGCTACCGCTATGCGCCCGAGGGAGAGAACCTGGGGGCATCGGCGAGGGCCCAGGCACTGGAGAACGCGCAGCCCGCGCCAGCCCAGGCGGCCACCTTCGATCTGTCCAAGGTCCCGGACGAGTTCGAGGTGGGCTTGCTCCACTTCGTGAAGACGCAGCACCCCGTCAAGAGCTTCGAGGTGCGCATCTTCTTCAACGAGACCACGCCCACGGCCCAGACGCCCACGCACGGCAACCCCCAGTACGCCGGCTCCCTCTTCACCTTCGGCCATGATGGCTGCACGGGAGGGCCCGGCCACTGCAAGATCCCCGAGGTCCCCGAGGACGCCTCTCACTTCGCCGTGCTCCGCCCCGAGCACCACCTGACGCCCCGGCGGCTGGTTCTCAACGTGAGCAAACCGCTTCGCGAGCTCAAGAAGAGCGCGAGGAATTCAACGCTCGAGATTCAGTTGGTCCTCGTGGACCCCAAGGGCAACGAACTCCCGCAAGAGGAGCTGGACTTCGAGATGCTGACCCTCGAGGCCGTCTGAGCTCTTCCCATTGCCCGAGAGCCCACGGGCCATTACCTCAATCCCATGCGTTCGATCCGTGCTCGAGTGCCTGCTCCCGTGTCCTCCGGCCAGGAGATGGCCACACTGGAAGTTCATGTGCCCGGGTCCTCCGGGGAGCGCATCGAGCTCGTGCTCCATGGGGTCCACAAGACGGAGGAGTCGCGGGTGCTGCGCATCTCCCTGGTGGGCGATGACGCCCGCCCGTTCGTCGCGGGCGATCTCTATACCTACGGAGAGGGACCCCCGATGGGCGGGCACGCGAGGGAGCGCTTCGCGCCCATGGAACTCATCCTCGATGTGACCCGACTCCTGGACCGGCTCACCGGAACGCGGCGCTTGAGCGTGCGGCTCGACATCCTGGATACCCATGAGCGGCGGGTCGACCGTGAGTCGCTCTCGCTGGAAGGCGTGGAGCTGCGTACCGCGCCAGAGCCCTGAGCTAACCGGGCGGGGAACGAAAAGCCCGGGGCAGCTCGCGGATCCGGATCAGGATGCGCACGCCGTGCACCCGCTCCGGGAGCTGGACGTCCTGCTCGCCCACTACGCGGACGGAGACGACGTAGCCCTCGCCCACATCCAGTTCCACGCCCACGCCGCATAGCCATCCCGGCGAGCCCAACTCATCACTCACCTGCTGCGCAACGCGATCCGCCTCTTCGTAGGAGACGCGACTCATGATCAGAGCAATTCGACGGACAGTACGTTTAGTACGGTCTCGATGGGATTGATGTACGTCGATTGATCGGAGCCCCCGAAGAGCAGTCCCACGGCGCGGCGCTCCGCGTCGACGACCAGGGAACCGGAGTCTCCGGGCGCGCTGAAAGGCGACGCCAGTCCCTCGACCTCCACCACCGTGTCGAACAGCAGCACGGTCTGCCCGAACATCACGGGGAGATTGCGCAGCCCCAACGCGGTGATACGGCCGTGGGTGAGGCCCGTGCTCCTACCCACCTTGCGCACCGGTCCCACGCCCGCGAGCACTCCGGTGCGAAACCCCTGGAGCACGCCGATCCCGGGGATCGCGAAGTCCTGGGGCAGGAACACGGGATCGATGTCCGCCACCGCCGCATCGCTCTCATTGCCCGACGGATGGAGCGGATGGAAGGCGCTCAACCGGCCCACCTTGTCCGATTCCAGGAGGCCTCCGTCCCCCACGCCCGGCTGCAGGATGACGTCTCCCGCCGTGGCCTGGTTCAGCTGGGCGAGGACATGGTTGCTGCTGAGCATCTGCACGGCTCCCGTGGCGCCGCGCACGAAGGCACCCAGCGTCCCCGTGGTGGCCTCATAGTGGCCAATCGAGCAACCGGGCAGCAGGGGGCGCTCGCGGCGGACATTGGGCAGCACGAGCGCATCGCCGGGCAAGGCGAGGATGGGGCCGGTGACGCGGACCTCCACCGCGTCTTTCAGCCGCTCGATCTCCCGCTCCATCTCCCGCTGAACCAGCGCCTCCCGGGTCCAGGCACGAAGGGCCACCCGCCAGTGAGCCGGCGTCGCACCGGGAGCGATGCCCACCCCCACCCTTGGCCTCCCCGGATGGGGAGGAGGTCTCTTCGGGGGAGCCATCAGGTCCACTCTCGAGAGGAACAAAGGACCCAGGGCGGGAATGATCAGCCGCGAGAGTCGTGCATCCAGATCCGCGGAAGTCTCCAAGGCCTCGAACAGGTCCATGCCGCTCCCTCCCCCGCGTCATGCGTGGCCCGTGGGCTCGGAGATCCCCTCGAGTGCCTTGCCCACGCGTTGTCCACTCTCCGAGCCCGCCAGGTCCCCCAACGCCACGATGCCCACGAGCTTCTTGTCACGGTCCACCACGATGAAGCGGCGCAACTGCTGCTCCGCCATGCGCTCGAGCACGTCCTCGGCCTGATCGTCATCGAAGCAGAACTCGATTCCCTTGGTCATGATGTCGGCCACGCGCGTCTGGGCCGGGTCCAGGGCCTCGGCGATGGCTCGCACCACGATGTCGCGGTCGGTGATCATCCCCTGCACGCGCTGGCCGTCGCAGACGGGAATGGGGCCCACGTCCAGATCGCGCATCATCCGGGCCGCCTCTCGCAGGGTGTCGTTCGGACGGATGACTTCCACGTCGCGCGTCATTACGTCACGGATCAATTTCGCCATGGCCGCTCCTCCAGGGAGGAACCCGGAGCGGGTTCCCTGTCGTGTTCAGGCCAACGGTGAGGCGCCCCTTGGTCATCAACCAGTGGACCCTCACGCGTTGCCAGGAGGGCGGCCAGGCGCGTTCCCTGAGAGAAGCGGCATCACCTCTTCAGACCCGGTGACCTGGCAAGCGCCAGAACCCGTCGATGCGGTATGAGCGGCACATCGACGAGTTGCTTGTCCGCTCGTGGATGCTCCCGGCACCCACCCGTCCGTCGCCGCGAGCCTAGAAACCCGCCGAGGTGGAGCCGGAGCCCGACGCGGGCGTCTTGTACAAGGTATTGGCGCCCGACGGCCATTGGATGCCGTTGGCGGGATTGCTCTCCTCGCGCTTGAGGCACTTCCACTCGATGGAGGTGTTGGCGGGAAGGGAGATGGACCCCGTCCAGGTGGGGTAGCTGGTGGGGTTGAGCTTCACGGCGCTGGCGGGAGCCCAGCTGCCCAGGGTGGCGTGATTGCCGACGACGTAGACGCTCTGCCCGACGTACGTCGTGCCGTTGGTGCAGGTGAAGTTGACGGTGACGTTGCCCGAGGGAGGAGGCGTCGTGCCGCCCGTACCGAGCGCGCCGACGTGGATGGCGGCCGCCGTCATCGCGGGCACGGAGAAGGACGCGTTGCCGCTGCCGTCCACCGTGATGCTCCCGCCCGAGCAGCTTCCGTTGGTGGCGTCCCCGGCGATGATGTTGCAGTAGGTCCCAGCGGGCAGGCCGGTGGCGAAGGTGCGGGTGAGCGTGCCGCCCTCGCGGTTGATGACCACGAAGCCCTTGCCGGTGCGGGCGAAGGCCACCTGGTTGTTGCCGTTGTCCCACCACCTGGACACGCCAGCGCCCTCGGTCACCGCGCGGAAGCGCACCATGTTGGCGATCTCCCGCCAGCGGTGCTCGCACTGCCACGCGCTGCCGAAGCAGTTGACGCTGGTGCCGTTGTGCACGGCCGAGCCCGGCGGGCCCGCGTCCGTGTTGGTGAAGGCGTAGCTGGACATCACCTGCGGGTAGCCATACGGCCAGCCCAGCATGAAGACGTTGGCCAGGGTGTAGAGCGCGCCGTCCTTGTAGGTGAGGATGTTGGTGCCGCCCGCGCCGTGGCCGCGCTGGTTGTCGTGGTTGTCGGTGAACACCACGGCGTAGTTGCTGGACATGAAGCCCCAGCTCTCGCCGAAGTTGGTCAGGTTCTTGAGCTGGCCCGCCTTGAACTGGGTGCCGATGTTGGCGCTGTACTTGAACTCGGTCACCGCGCCGTAGCTGAAATACTGGCTCGCCTTGACCGCCTCGCCCCCCAGGTCGATGACCTCCTGGAAGACGTAAGGCGAGCCCGTCATGCGGCCCCGGATGCCGCCCATGTCGCCCGGAGCCATGTGCTTGGCGGCGTCCACCCGGTAGCCCTTCACGCCAATGGTCGTGAGATCGTTGATGTAGTTGGCGATCGTCTGCTGCACGTAGCTCGAGCCCGTGTTCAGGTCCGGCAGGCCGCTCAGGTCGCACTTCTGCACGTTGCCCGCGTCCTGATAGTTGGTGATGGAGCAGATGGGCGAGTGGTAGTCGGCGGACGAGTACATCGGGTGGCTGCGGGGCGTCCACGACGTGCCGCCGGTGCCCACGCCGCCGTTGCTCAAGGACGCCGTGTGGTTGATGACGAGGTCGGCGTAGATGCCCACCCCCACGGCGTTGCAGCGCTTCACCATGTCGATGAACTGCGCCCGCGTGCCGCCGCGCGACTCGAGCTTGTAGCTGACGGGCTGATAACGGGTCCACCACGCCTCGCCGGAGACGTGCTCGTTGGGCGGCGACACCTGCACCGCGGTGTAGCCCTTGGGCCCGAGGTACGTCTCGCACTCGCGCGCCACGTCGGGCCAGCGCCACTCGAACAGGTGGACATAGACACCCGCCTGGGCCTGGCCCGCCATACCCAGGGCCAGCGCACATCCCAGCGTCTTGAGGACACCACGTCTCGTCGTCTGCTTCATGAACTCCGCCTCGTTTTCACTCAGGGTTGGACCGGGGCCACCGGCCCTGACGTGCTATCGGGCGGGAATCTATGAAAAACCCGAGAGAGATGTGAAGTCGGATTTCAATTTCCAATAACACTCCGCGTCATGGAACACCCTGACGGGGAACGTGGAAACCCACCGCCGCGGGTGCTCAGCGCGCGATGCCCGAGGGGCGTTTGACGGGCAGGACGACGCGGAAGGTGGACCCCTTCCCCACCGAGCTGTCCACGGTGATGCGTCCCCCCATGGTCATGATGATGTTGTGGCAGATGGACAGCCCCAGGCCCGTGCCCTCGCCCACGGGCTTGGTGGTGAAGAAGGGATTGAACAGCTTGCCCAGGTTCTCCGCGGAAATGCCCGTGCCGCTGTCGCGGATCGCCACCACCACCAACCCCTCCTCGTGCCGGGTGGACACGTGGATGCTGTTGCCGTCTCGATTCCCGTGCGGAATGGCGTGCGCGGCGTTGACGAGCAGGTTGAGGAAGATCTGCCCCAGGCGCGATGAGTTGACCTCCAGGAGCGGCACCTCGCCGTAGTCCTTCTCCAGACACGCGCGATGGCGGATTTCACTCCAGGCCATGTTCACGCACGAGTCGAGCACGCCACGCACATCCACCAGCGAGCGCTGTTCATCGCCGTCGCGCGAGAACGTCTTCAGGTCGCGCACGATGTCGCGCACCCGGTGACTGCCCGCGAGCGCTTCCTGGAGGGCTTCACCCAGCTCCCGTCCCCGCTCGCTCATGAGCCCCTCCCCCGTCTCCCGCAGGGCCGTCAGCTCCTCGTCCACGAAGCGCAGGTTGCTCAAGAGGTAGGACAAGGGGTTGTTGATTTCGTGGGCCACGCCCGCGGCGAGCGTCCCCAACGACACCATGCGCTCGGTGGCGCGCAGTTGCTCCTGTTCCTGGCGGCGTCCGGTGATGTCGCGCGCGGTGGACACCAGGGCCGGCTGTCCGTCGAAGACGAGTGAGACCGTGCTCACCTCGCCGAGCACCCGCAGGTCCAACCGGTGGCGGAAGCGCACCTCACGCGGGCCCGAGCTCTTGGAAGACTCACCGAGCAATTCCTCGTCCTCCAGTTGGACGAAGTCCGTGAGCGGCCGCCCCTCCAACGACGCGCCGTCTGGATGGCCCAGCAGCCGGACAGCGGCGGAGTTGACGAAGAGCAACCGGCCCTCGCGGTGCACGAAGATGGCGTCCGGCGAGCCCTCGATGAGGGCGCGGAAGCTCTCGGCCAAACGCCGTTGCTCCTCCTCGGCCCGCTGCCGCCGCGCCTCGCTGCGCAGGCCCAGGAGGATGGCGCAGCACGTGGCCAGCACGGGTTGGAGGAACGTCACCACGTCCTCGTCGTAGCCCCCGGGCCGGTTGGCCAGGCCCACCATGCCCACCAACTCCGTGGCCGAGTGGAAGGGCAGACCCAGGAAGGCGCGCAGGGGCGGATGGCCCGGCGGAAGGCCTCCCCGGCGCGGGTCCTCGTCCGGGGTGTTGGTCATCACCCGCTGGCCCGTCACCAGGACGGCGCCGAAGAGGTTGTGGAGGTTGCGGAACTCCAGTCCCAGGAAGCCCCGGGACGCCTCGCGGTCATAGAGGGCCCGAAGCTCATCCGTCCAGGCGATGTTGGTGATGGCGCGCGTGCGCAGGAAGAGCGCGCCCTCGGGCGTGCGCGACGCCTCGCCGATGAAGCCGTACTCACTGCCCGTCAACTCGAGCAGCACCGACAACAGCTTGTCGAACACATCACGCGAGTCGTGATTCTGGATGAACTCCGTCTGGACCTCGGTGAGGGCCCGCAGGAGCCGGTTGCTCGCGTGCAACGCCCACTCCGCCGCCGCTCCCGGCGCTTCTCGTCCGCTACCCCCAGGTCTCTCGGACCGCTCCATCCATCCTTCCCTGCTCGAATGCTTCGCCAGGAGGGACGATCCCCTGGATGCCGAGAAAGGGTCAATGAATCCCGGTGTCCGCTGAACACTCGGAAGGAATCCAGGCTCAGGCGGCGATCCGCGACATCCGCTTCTTGCGGGGAATCCCCCGCCCCCCCTGGTCTCTCGGGCCGAGCACCCGGTCCGCGGGGATGCCCGCGTCGAGCGCCTCGCGCAGGCCCGGCGACAGGCCCTCGAGCAGCAGCAGCACCGAGGCGTTCGTCCACGCGAAGCCCAGCGTGCGCTCGGCACGAGGCGCCAGGAGCTCGCCGCGATCCGCGCCCTGGTTGCCGTACTCCACGGGCACCTCGGCGGAACGGCTCACCACGTCGTACTTCTCCTTGAGGAGGCCGTTGTGGCTCCCGGCGATGTCCAGCACCATGGACAACCAGCGGTAGGCCACCGCGTCGGCCTCGGCGTGGAAGCCGTAGCGGCGCAGGCCCTCCACGGCGATGACCTGGTGGGGCGCCCACCCGAAGGGGTAGTCCCACTGCAGGGCCTCCCCGCCCGCGGCCTCGCGGGACGAGCGGCTGCTCGCCGTCAGGCCGCCGTCATGCAGGAAGCGCGGGAGCGCGGCGGCCACGCGCGTGGCCTCCTCACGGCTCGCCCAGCCCGTCCACAGCGGATAGAAGGTGGCGAGGCACTCGTAGGTCGAGCGGCGCCCGGCCACGAAGTCGTGATCGAAGAAGAGGCCCCGCTCGGCATCCCAGAAGCGCGCGCGCATGGTGCGAGCCCGGGCCCGGGCCGCCCGCGTGTAACGGGTGGCGCGCGTGCTGTCCTCGCCCTCCGCGTGGCGCCAGAGCGCGGCCAGATCCTGCTCGTACTGGAACAAGAGCGAGTTGAGGCACACCGGCTCGTGGTGGTGGGTGGCGGTGCCAAAGCGGTGACACATGTCCCAGCCGCTCTCGCGGATGGCCCGGTCATGGCGGTGGAAGTTCGCGTCGTCCGGCCGCGCGCCGTCGTAGAAGTGGGACAGATCCTCGGCGTCGGGTCCCTCGGCGTCATCCTGGTAGCGCGACAGGCCGCTCGGGGTGGCGCGCGGCCCCGTGCGGAACACCTCTTCCCATTCCTGCTCGGCCACCCGGGCCACGCGCTTGAGCAACCGCCGGTCCGAGCGCTCCTGATGAAGCGCCAGGGCGAGCCGCGGCAGGAGTGGCGGCTGGGTGCGCGACAGGTGGTAGCTCAGGTTGGAGTTGGGGATCTTCCCGTAGTGCTCGATCTCGTAGAGCTGGTTCTCCAGCATGTCCCGCGCGAGCTCGAGCCGGCCGGAGGACAGCGCGCCCCGGGCGTTGAAGTAGCTGTCCCAGCCAAACATCTGCACGAAGCGTCCACCCGGGACGATGTACGGCCTGGGCAGGTAGAGCATGCCCGGGGCGCGCATGAGCGCCGTCCAGTCCTCGGGGCTCCGCGGCCGGTGCAGCGGCACCATCTCCAGGCCCCCCACGCGCCGGGACTCCGCGCGCAGCTTCTTGAGGGCCTGGCGGTCACGCACGGGCACGTACACGCGCGACTTGCCCTCGGGATCCTTCACCGGCATCACCTCGAGCGCCTTCTTGAGGTCCACCGCCCGGTCCGAGCGCCGCACGAGTCCGTCCCAACCCCGGTCGAGCAGCCCCTTGAGGGCCGCGGTGCGCGTCTCCAACAGCCGTTCCACGGGCAGTCCGGGCTCATCACCCCGCCCGTCGAGCACCACCTCGGCGAGCACGTCCGCCGCATGGGACAGGCGCTCCGCGCCGGCCAGCTCCAAGCGCACCCCGGGACCCAGCTCCAGGTCCACCGCGAAGCGCAGGCCCGCCTCCCGCGCGAGTCCCGCGTCGCGCTGCGTGAGCCGGCCATCGCCATCCATGTCCAGGGCCATCAAGGACTCGAAGGCGAGACGCGCCGAGGCGGTGGCGACGGACAAGGGCGCCGGCGTCACGCTCACGGGGGCCCGGGACACGGGCTCCGAGGCAAGCGGGGGCGGCACGCGCGAGGCGTCGCGAAGGGGGACACTCAAGACAGAAGGGAGACGGGGGGAAGACGGCGTCCGGTGGGGCACGTTCGACCTGTCGAAGGGAAAGCGCTTCACAAAATACACGAGTCGCCTCGTGTCTCCCAATGGACAATGCGGCCCGTTCGCCCGGCGGCTCTCGCGGTTCAATCCCTCCCAGAAAGTTTGCATTCAAAGCTCCGGAGACTGTCGGAGATGACACTTGGCGCGAGGGGAGTGATGACTACCTTGCGGTTCCCCGTCCCCCCCCTCCGGAGACCCCCCCGTGGAGACCCCCCTCATCATCCGCCGCGCCCTGGGCGCGCTGGTCCTGGCCACGCTGCTGCTGGCCCCTCGCGCGCACGCCACCACCCCGCTGGAGGACAACCAGCGCATCACCCTGGGCTACATCCAGCTCGCCTACGAGCTGGGCGGAATCGTCGATCCAGCGTTGCAGCCCGGGGGCAGCAGCTCCGTGCGGCCCCTCTGGTTCGTCTTCGCGCCGCACGCCTCGCGCACCGGGGGCCAGGGCATGCTCGCGGCGGCCCTCGCGAAGCGGGCGATCGCCGCGGCCCGGCTCCAGCCGTCGTTGACGTTGACGCAGGCCCTCAACCGGTTGGATCTCACGGGTACCGTGCGGATCGTCGTCGAGTCCCTGGCGTTGGACCTCCTCCTGCGGGGGCTGACGCTCGACGGGGCGGCCTCCATCGCCTCGCTCACCACGGCCATGAACGGGGGGGCCCTGGCGGATGTGCGCACCCTGCTGGCCACGTCCTCGCGCCTCGCCGCGCTCTATTGGAGTGCCCCGGGCGCCCAACCGCTCGACCGGGCGGAGGCGATCGCCACCACCCTGGAGCGGGTGCTCAACGAAGGCAACCTGGCCATCTTCACGGACATCGGCGGCTCGGGGCAGGCCTACCTCGACTGGCGCCAGCTCCAGAGCGTCGAGGTGACCCCGGAGCACGTCCTGTCGGGCTTCACCCTGCCGGAGGCCGTGGAGTCCCAGGCCCGCACCGCCCATGCGTATGGCGTGGCGCACGCGGACGACAACCCGCGCCCCTTCCAGCTCGCCACCCTCTTCCCGGACATGCACTACAAGAGCCTGCTGGTGGCGGCCTTCGCGCTCTATGAGGAGGCGCGCGTGGCGCCCACGTCCGCCCGGCGCGACGCGCTCATCGCCGTGGGCAACAACTACATCGCCTGGCGCGAGCAGCACGACATGGCCCAGCCCGTCTTCTCCCCGGGGGTCGTCTTTCCGGGCGAGGTGTCGCGCCCCGCCCTGCTCGAGGCCATCACCCCCCTGCTCAAGACGGACTTCGGCACCCAGGAGTGGACCTATGCCGACTTTGCCTACAGCCAGCCGGATCCAGACGGCGACCTCCTCACCTCGCCCCCCACCGAATACAACTGGGCCGTCTTCTGGGATCGCTGGCGGGGCATCCTCCATGCCTTCGACCAGTCCTACACGGACCCCCCGGCGCTCTGGGTAATGCCGGACCCCATCGTGGATCCGTTGGGCTGAGCCCATCCGCTCGCCAGCGAACCGCGCGAGTGGGCAACTGATGTGTGGAACGCGCGGCGTACGAGCGGGAGAGCGTCCGGACGCGAGCAGTCAAGGGCCGCGTCTCGGGGTGGGGAACTGGAGAAAGCCGCTGGCTCTGCTACCGTTTGCATCATGCTGGTGCTTCCGCCCTCCCCCATCCGGTCACTGCTGTCGGGCCTCGGTTGCGCGGCGCTGCTGTGTGGCGCCCCCGAGGCCTTGCGCATGGGACCCGCCGTCTGGCTGCCATATGGGTTGCTGACGGTGGCGCTCGGGGCCAGGTGGCGGCACCGCACCGTGGCGGCGTCCGCCTCGAGCCCACCCGTGGGCATGGGTGGAGTGAGGCTGGCGCGCGGCGCGCACGAGGCGCGACCCACGCCCCGCGCCCCCGCGCCGGGCCACCTCAGGGCCATTCCCTCGCAGCGCCCCTTCTGGTCGCGGGTGAAGCTGTGGGTGGGAGGCGTGGGTTTCGTGGCGAGCGGGCTGTGGTGGTTGCTGCTCGGCGCCCTGCTCGTCACGCCGGATCCCGCGCCCGCGCTCGATGGACTCTTCACCAGCAATTTCCTGTCGCTGGTGACGATCTCCCTGCTGCTCACGCTGCTCTTCGTCGTCATCCTGCGCTCGGGGTTGCGCGGCCCGGCGGATCCGCTCGCGCCGGACCAGCGGGCCCCCGCGAGGCTGAGGGATCAACCCACGCCCCCGGGCCCCGTCCACAGGGGCTCCCCGCGCGCCGCCGGCAAGAAGTCCCACCTGCGGCTGGTGCGCGACACGCCGTAGCGCCCGTCCATGGGTGAGGGTTGACCCAAAGGGTATGGGACTACTCCCTGGCGTCTGTCATTGAGTTCACAAGACCCTCGCCCCCGAGGGCTTTCCCCTGGGGAAGAAGGCGGAGCGGCCCGGGATATTTCCGCTTCCCTTGCGTCAATCATTGTCTCGAACAGGCTGGCATAGCCTCTGCTGACTCGCCTCGAATAGCGGAGTGAACCGCCCGCCGAGCGTCCTCCGGAACGGTGCGCCGCACTCCGCCCTTTCACGGGAGTCCAGCACATGTCGAGTGTCCTGCCCTTGATGGCGAGGGATCGCAACCTCCTCAGTCCCCAGAACCTGGCCCATCCCCTTCCCCTCTACGAGGAGCTGCGGGAGCACGAGCCGGTGCACTGGTCGCCGCTGGTGAACGCCTGGTTCCTCACCCGGCACGAGGACGTCCTGGCGTGCTTCAGAGATCCTCGGATGAGCGCGGATCGCTTGAAGTTCTTCGAGCACCAGATTCGGGGATTGGAGCCGGACACCATCCGGGAGTTCATGGAAACCACGCGCAACCAGATGGTGATGCGCGTGGGCGCGGAGCACATCCGGCTGCGCAGGCAGACCGGGGCGGGATTCACCCCCCCGCGGGTGGAGGCGATGTGCCCCTCCATCCACCGCACCATGAAGCAGCTGCTGGACCGCGTCTATGAGCAGGGACGGATGAACCTGGCCCAGGACATCTCCTATCACCTGCCCACCCTCGTCATCGCGGATCTCCTGGGAGTCCCCGCCGAGGACCGGGCTCGCTTCCAGCGCTGGTCGGACATGCTCGCGGACTTCGCCGCGCCCGCCGCCGGCGCCAGCATGCTGGACGCGGCGCGCCGGGCCAACCGGGCCATGGTGGAGATGAAGGACTACTTCCTGCCCCTCATCGAGCAACGGCGCGAACACCCCACCCCGGACATCCTCAGCCTGATGGTCCATGCGCAGGAGCAGGGCCAGATGACCCCCGGAGAGCTGGTGGCCAACGCCATCCTCCTGTTGTTCGCCGGGCACACCACCACCACGGATCAACTCAGCAACTGCGTGCATGATCTGCTCGCCCACCCGGAGCAACTCCAACTGCTGCGCCGGAGGCCGGAGCTGCTGCGCACCGCGGTGGAGGAGAGCCTGCGCTTCCACCCCGCCGTCCCCTTCGTCTTCCGCGTCGCCGTGGAGGACGTGGAGCTGCACGGCAAGACGCTCCGCCAGGGCGACGTGGTGTTCCTCGGCATGGCGGCCGCCAACCGGGATCCCCGGGCCTTCCGGGATCCGGACCGCTTCGACATCACCCGGGACAACAGCCATCCCCGCCACCTGTCCTTCGGATTCGGGGCGCACCACTGCATGGGCGCGGGGCTCGCCCGCCGCGAGATAGAGACAGGGGTTTCCATGCTGCTCGAGCGCATGCCCGAGCTGCGTCTGGACGAGTCCCGGCCCCCGCGCATCAAGTGCCACAGCCTCAACTTCCGCGGCTTCGACGTGCTGCCCGTGCGCTGGTGAGCCGGCTCACACGTCCACGAGCCCCGCGCGCACGGCGAGCACCACCGCCTCCACGTGCGAGTTGACGCCCATCTTGCGGTACAGGTGGGACAGGTGCGTGCGCACCGTGCGGCGCTCGAGCGTCATCACCCGTCCCACCTCGGCGTTGGACAGGCCCTTGGCCACGTAGCGCAACACCTCCATCTCGGCCGGCGTGAGCCCCCAGGGGTTGTCATCCTTGGAGGGCGCGGCGGGCGGCTGCTGGGCCTTGAGCGAGTGGAAGTAGTTCCAGAACCGCCGGGCGATGAGGGGCTCGAGCACCGTGCCCCCCTCCATCACCTCGCGGATGCCCGAGCGGATCTTCTCCGGCCCCACCCGCTTGACCAGGTAGCCCGAGGCCCCCGCTTGAATGGCCTCGTACACCTTCTGCTCGTCCTCGAAGGACGTGAGGATGAGGACCTCCACGCCGGGCACCCGCCGCTTGACCCGCCGGGTCACCTCGATGCCATTCATGTCCGGCAGCTCCAGATCCAGGAGCACCAGATCCGGACGCACCTGGACCAAGGCCTCCACGGCCTCCTCGCCCGCCTGGGCGCTGCCCACCACCTCCAGCTCTGGAAAGGCGCTCAGCACCTTGAGGAGGTTGCGCAACAGGGTCGGTTGATCCTCGACGACGAAGACGCGGGTGCGGTCCATGGACGAGGCCTCAGCGGCGACGGGTGTCGGGGAAGAGCTGCTCCAGGGTCCGGTGCTCACCACCCTCCAGGTGCACCTCGAACACCTCGCGCTGGCGTGGCGTGCCGGTCGTCTCCAGGATGATCTTCCGGAGCCCCGCCTTGACGGGGTAGTTCACCAGGGGCAGGGAGCGCTTGATGCGCACTCCGTCGATGTAGGCCCGCGCCGGACGGTTGGACCGGATCGTCAGCCGGGCCGTCTGGTTCTTCACCTCCTCGTGGGGCGTTTCCACGGGGATGACGGGCTGGGGGGCGGGACGCGGCGGCAAGGCGGGCGGCTCGCGCAGGTACTCCTGTACGGCACCGCTGACGGCGGCGACCTTGGGGTCCGTATCGACGACCTGGGACCGCTGGGCGAAGCGCCACATCCCGAAGGCGAAGCACACCAGCCCCACCCCGGCGACACTCCCCGCCACGGCCATCATCCGCCGCCGCCGCCGCGCGTCCTCCAGGAGGTTGCGCTCCTCGGTGAACAGCCGCCCGCGCTGGGCGCCGCCCCCCGCCGGGAGCCCCGAATGGGTGGGCGCGGGCATGGCGGCATACACCTCCGCGGGCACGGACGCGGGCGCGGGCGGAGGAGGCTGCGGCCGGGGAGGACGCGTGCGCGTCACCGTCACCTCGAGCCGATCGGTGTCGCCCGCATCGTCCGCATCCACCCGGCCGGACGCGGGCTTGGTGAAGTCCTCCACCATGCGCAGGCGGGGATTCTTCCCCACGCGCGTGCCCTCGCTCCCCCCCGACAGGGACACGGGCGCGCGGCGCGCGGACTTGACCGGAGCGGCTCCGGGCGGCGCCACCCACGTCTGCTCGTCATCGCCCGGAGGACCCTGGGGACGGCTCGTGGGCGCGCGCGTGACGACGCTCTTCTCGCTCCTCTGCCGGCCGAAGTGGGTGACCTCCACGCCCGGAGCGCTCCGGACGTTCGTGTTCTCGGGCTCGGACGCGGCGGGCTCGCCCGCGGTGATGATGTGGGTCGACTCGAGCACCTTGCCACTCGGGGCGCTCACGACGCCGGGGGGCGGGGTGTCGGGGAAGTTGGACGGGTGGTACTCCTCGAAGGCGGGCGGCGCGTCCATGGTGTCCGCGTCGCTCAGCGCCGGGCTGAACGGGATGCGCGCCACCACGGACTTCTCCAGGGCGTCCGCGCGCATCTGCGCCAGGGACGACACGCCGGAGATGGGCGTGAGGGTGAAGCTCTCGGTGAAGGGCACCGGGCCGGGCGTGGTGAGGGACACGCCATTGGGGAAGAGCTCGGAGACGAAGCGGCGCACGTCCTCGGCCCCGGGCAGCCCGCCCTGGTTGGCCAGGAAGCCGCGCAGCGCCTGGGCCATCTCCGCGCACGAGCCATAGCGCCGCGTCGGCGTGGCCTCCAGCGAGCGCAGGATGATGGGATCCAGCTTCGCGTGCAGGCGCCGGTCGAGGCGGCTCGGCGGAGGCAGGGCCGCGCGGCGGGTGCTCATGCCCCCTCCGTCGGCGATGACGGCCTCGCGCAGGGTGAGCAGCTCGTACGCCATGGCGCCGATGGAGTAGAGATCCGAGAGCGTGGTGGGCTCGCCGCCCTTGCCCACCTCGGGCGCCCGGTAGGCGCTGCGGCCTCGCACGAAGGCCCGCTTGAGTTCCGGCACCGCCAGGAGCGCCAGCAGCGCCCCGAAGTCACACACGCGCGGATAACCGTCGCGCGAGAGCAGCACGTTGCCCGGGGTGAGCGCCCCGTGCACCACACCCGCCTCGTGGGCCCGATCGACGGCGTCGAGGATCTGGATGATGAGACTCAGCGCCACGGAGGGAGGGAGGATCACCTCCTTGGTGTTGAGCCGCTGCAGGGCGAGTCCCAGGCTGGGGCCATCCACCGCCTCGCGCACCACGGCGAGCCGGTTCCTCACGAAGCCCATGTCGAGCACGTGAACCAGACCCTCGGCGGCCAGGGGATTGAGCACGCCATAGGTCGAGGCGAGCGTGGTGGCGTAGCGGGAATCCGATGTCTTCGGATTGAAGAGCTTGATGACGATCGGGAGACCCTCGGGCTCCTGGACGGCCTCGTACAACTCGGAGAGCTCTCCGGCTTCGGTGCGGCCGGTCAACCGGTAGGTACTGCTCATCCCTTCCTCGGGTGCGGCGCGGCTTCGGGGGATGGGCGGCGGGCGAGGGACTTCATGGGGGGCCCCGAGCGTGCCACGTCGGCTCTTCACCCCGCAAGCGGGGAGCGAAGAGAGGCGTGGGGCGCGCCCGCCTGAATTCCATCGACGAGCAGCCGGGCGAACGGAGACAACTCGGCATACCGGCGCAGGCACAGGGTGAGGTGGCGCTGGGCCCAGGCGTCCTCCAGGGCCACGACGCGAAGGGACAACGAGCGCCGCCAGCGCAGGGCCGCCGTCCGGGGCACCACCCCCACCCCGCCTCCGAGCGCCACCACCCGGCAGATCTCCTCGACACCGCGCAGCCGCACCCGGTAGCGGGGCTGGCGGCCGAGCCGCGCGGCCTGTGACTCCAGGTGCTCCTGTAGGGCACTGCCCTCGCTCAATCCGACGAAGGGCTCGTCCAGCACCTCGGCGAAGGACATCGTGCGGCGAGTCGCGAGGCGGTGCCCGGGCGTCATCACCACCACCAGCCGATCCACCTGGAAGGAGAAGGTCTCCAGTTCGCCCAGCTCCACCGTGTCGGCCACGAGGCCCACCTCGGCCCGGCCCGCCGCCACCGCCTGGACGATGTCCTGGCTCGCGCGCTCCTCCAGCTCCACGTCCACGTGTGGATGGGCGGCGAGGAAGGCACCGAGCGCTTCCGGAAGCCCGCCCGAGAGGGCCGCCGTGTTGCACAGCAACCGAACGTGCCCCTGGAGCCCCTGGGCGTGGAGGCCAATCGCGCCGCGCAGGTGCTCGACCTGCAGGAGCACGGCCCGGGCATGCTGGACGAGCGAGCGTCCCGCCGGGGTCAGTCGTACCCCGCGCCCCCGCCGCTCCAGGAGGAGCACGCCCCACTCCTCCTCCAGCCCGTGGATGCGCTCGCTGGCGGCGCCGAGGGACAGGTGAACCCGCTTCGCGCCCCGGGTGATGCTGCCCGCCTCGGCCACCGCGAGGAACAGGCTCAAATCCGTCAGGTCCACGTGGCCTCCCGATTCAGAACCGTCAGAGAGGGAGTGGGCCTTGGGTCGTACCGAGTTCCACCAGCGCATCGGCGAGGCGGTCGATCTCCCCTCCTTCCAGGCCCGTGGACGCGAGCTCCTCGCGGGCCTTGCGCCGGAGGGCGTCACGATCCAGCCCTCCAGGGACACGCGGCACGAGGGCGCTGATGCGCGCGCTGATGCGAGAGAGCGCCGGCCGGAGTTCATCATCGAGAGAGTGAACGGGAGCACCCGCCGAGACGGGCGCGCGGAGTTGCACCTGCTTGGCCGCGTCCATCTGCGCCTGGAAGAAGGCCGTGATGGCCTCGTCCGGAGGCGCCGGGACCCCGAGGGCCGCCGCGGCCTGGTGGACCTCTTTCCGGGCGGCCTCCAGCACCCGCGCCTCCTGCGCGGGCACCTCGATGGGCAGACTCGCGCGCTGCTTGGCCATGGCCACCATCGGCATCAGCGCCAGACGCTCGGCGGTCGCGGAGAGCAGCGCGTCCACGGGCGTCGCGGTGGGCCCGGTGGCATCGGGGCCCAGGTAGCGCGCTCGAAGCCGCTCGAGCGCCCCGCTCGCCTCCTGCCGCAAGAGCCACGTGTCCAGATCCGCGGCCAGCTCGGCCTTCGAGGGCTCCACGTAGAGCGCCACCACGTCCCGGGTGAAGGGGCCCACCCGCTCGATGCCAGAAAGGCCCTCGGCCCAGCGCGGGCCCTCGACGGTATTGGTGAGCGCCGCGTCGGCCTGTCCCGTCACCAGCGCCTCGCGCACCGCGTTGCCGGGAATGGCGAGGATGCGGGCGTGCTGGAAGTGGGCACGCGCCACGCGCTCCAGGTGGCCGCCCTGATTCACCGCCACGCGGAACTCGGGCCGGTCGAGCGCCTGGAGAAGCACGAGCGGCGCCTCGGGGGCGCTCCCGGGCGCGGGGGCCCAGGCCGGGCGATGCAAGAGCAGCAGGGCACCGTTGCGTGCCACGGGGACGGTGTAGCGCCCGGCCAGTGAGCGCTCGGGCCGGAGGGTGAGGCCACTGGCGGCCATGTCGAAGCGATGGGCGCCGAGGTCCGCCACCAGCTCCGGCCACTGGAAGCGCACCCACTCGAGGCGGTATCCGCGCTCGGCCGCATAGGATTCCAGGAGCGCGGCGTCGAAACCCGACACCTGCCCTTCCCGCATTGAGGTGAAGGGAGGGTAATCACCGCTCGTTCCCACGCGGAGGACCCGGACTTCACGCGGTGAAGGTGTTGCTCCAGGGTGCGTCGCACACGCGGCGAAGAGGGCCAGCACGCAGCCCGCGAGGGCGGCTCGGGCATGAAGGGAAGAAGAACGCATCCCCGGGACTCTGCCCCAGGGCGTGCGAATCACCCAGAGGCAACCCGTGCCGAGCCTTCGGCGACGGCGAAGGCTGGATGCGGAACTCCCAGATTGTCCCGGCCGCCCCCCGCTCACAAGCTGAGCGCATGGACTCCTTCGTGTTGCTCCTGGGCGCGGGCCTGCTCGCTGGCGCGATGAACGCCATCGCCGGCGGGGGCTCGTTCTTCACCCTCCCCGCCCTCGTGCTCGCGGGAGTGCCGTCCCTCGCCGCCAATGCCTCGAGCACCGTGGCGCTCTTTCCCGGAGGCCTCGCGAGCGTCTGGGCCTACCGCGAGGATCTCCAACCCGTGAACGGGGTGTCGCTCCGTCCCTTGCTGGTGGTCAGTCTCCTCGGCGGCTTCCTCGGCTCGATGCTCCTGCTGCTCACGCCCCAGACGGCCTTCGACCGCGTCCTGCCCTGGTTGCTGCTGTGGGCGACGCTGACCTTCGCCGTGGGCCGGCGCCTGGGCGAGGCCTTGCGCCAGCGCGTGCGCATCACCGCCCCCCCGGTGCTCGTCCTCCAGTTCCTGCTCGCCATCTATGGCGGATACTTCGGGGGGGCGGTGGGCATCATGATGATGGCGGTCTGGAGCCTGTTGAGCCCGGCGGATCTCCACGGACTCAACCCCGCCAAGACGCTCCTGGTGGCCGCCACCAACGCCGTCGCCGTGCTCTGCTTCGTCGTGGCGGGCAAGGTGGCCTGGCTCGAAACCCTCACCCTGCTGGGGGCCGCGGCGGTGGGCGGCTATGGAGGCGCGCGGCTGGCCCGGCGGATGAACCCGGGAGCGCTGCGACTCGGGGTCATCCTCGTCTCCGTGCTGATGACGATTGCATTCTTCGTGCGCGCCCACTGACGGCCTCCAGTGCGAGACTGGGGGCATGCGAAGTCACCGAGTCTCCCGGGTCGCCAGTGCGGTGCTGCTGTTCCAATTGACGAGCGGCCCGGTGGCCCGTGCCGCCGGAGAGGAACCCCCCGCCGAGGAGACTCCCACCGCCCCCGAGGTGCCCGGCGGGACGGAATTCCTGCCCGGCAACATCGAGAACCCGGCCCTCGCCCAGGCCCTGGCCCTGGCGACGGAGCGCAGCGCCCCGGTGCTCGTCGTCAGCGGAGGCATCAGCCTCGGGGCCTATCAGGCGGGCTTCCTCTCCACGCTCGTGCGCTTCTGGAGCGTCGCCCGGCGCGAGGGCGGCAAGGGCCGGCTCGGCGACCCGATGCCTCGCGTCTGGACGGGCGCCTCGGCGGGCGCGGTGAACGCCCTGCTGGGAGGACTCGCCTCCTGTGACACCGCCTTCGAGGCCCCCGAGTGGTCCCCCGAGAAGAGCCTCTTCTGGCGGGTGTGGATCGACAAGCTCGACCTCTCCCACCTGCTCCCGGAGAAGGACAAGAACCGCGGCGACCATCTCTTCAATGACGCCTACATGAAGGAAACCCTCCAGGTCATCGCCGATGAGACGGGTCAGGCCCGCTTCCGGGATGACTGTTCCTTCGCGCTCGGCCTCACCGCGACCAACCTGGTGGGACGCGACGTGCCCTTTGGCTCCGGGTGGCCCGAGTCCAAGGCCTCCCTCAAGCGCGTCACGGAGAAGATCGTCGTCCAGGTGATGACCCACGGCGCCCAGAAGCCCACGGTCCGCCTGCCCTTCCTCCAGGGAACCCCGGACGTGGTCCCTCCCTACATCCAGGTGCAGCGGGACGAGCTGCGCTTCTACCCGGCCCTGGGCGCCGAGCTTCCCCCGCGCACGACGGGCGGCCAGTCCCTGGGGCTCGACACCCTGCTGCGCGCTCCCCAGGCGTCGGGCGCCTTCCCGTTCGCGTTCTCTCCCGTGGATGTGTCCGTGTCGTTCTTCGACGAGGAGCGCTGGACGCCCCTCGCATCGCTCAAGCTGGTGGATGGCGGAGTGCTCAACAACAACCCGCTCGATCTGGCGGTGCGGCTCGGACGCCGATGGGTGGAGCGGGTGGATCCGCGGGCGCAGACACTCGACGCGTCGCGCTTTCCCATCGTGTACCTGGACCAGGACGTCGTCGATTGGAGGTGGGCACCGCCCCTGGCGCGCGACGAGAAGCTGATCAGCCCGCTGGAGTCGACCTACCTCCAGCACATGGGCAATCTGCTCGCCGCCTCGCAGGACAGCGTCGTGCTCGACACCCTGGAGCATGACCCCACCCTGTCCGGACGCATCAAGATTCCGCGCCGCGGCGCGGTGCTCCCCTCCGAGTTCCGGTTCGCGATGATGGGCTTCTTCGACCGCCGCTTCCGCGAACACGACTTCTACCGGGGCATGCATGACGCCATCCGGTTCCTGTCCACCCAGTTCTCCACCACGCGGACCGTGGAGACCCTGGTGCCCTCCTCCGGCATGGAGCTGCCGTGGGACCGCGAGGCGCGCATCCGGCATGCGCTCGGCATCTCCTCGGAGAAGTTCCGGTGCGTGGAGGACGGCGCGTGTGACGCCTCCGAGGAACTGCTCGAGCTGGGCAGGCTGCGCCGGGCCTCGGACGAGCTGACGCACCTGGCGCGCACGGGCCAGTTGCGGGAGGACGACGTGGATGAACTCCTCACGGCGCTCAAGGACGAGGGCTATCGCTACAGCCCGGGCGTGATGGACGAGGCGCTCGCGACCGGCACCCGCGCCGACTTCATGCCCGTGCGCAAGCGCGTCGGAAGGGCCTTTCACGATCTCGTCACCCAGCAGCAGGGCGCCTTGCGGCTCATCCTGCGTCCGGCCGGCTCCACTTTCCTGGACAAGTGGCTGACCTATACGCCCCCGCGCAGCGCCCTCACCTTCCACCTGAGCCGGCAGAACGGCGTGGGGCTGGGATGGGAAACCCCCGTCATCTCCTTCGAGGACCGGCGGGTGGACAACGTGTATGACCGGAGCGAGTGGCGACTGGGCGTGGGACTGTCCGGCTTCGGCGTGCGGGACATGGATCAGCTCGTCCCCAACGCGACCCGGTTGCGCTGGGCCACGCTCGGGGCCTACGCCGACTGGGTCTCCGATCTGGATGGCTTCTCCGGCAACATCCGGCTGCTCGAGCTGGGCCCCTACGTCCGCTGGCGCATGGGCGTGGGCGCGTCGGGCAGCTACCTGCGGGGGCCGGAGGAATGGTCCTTCCTGCTGCCCGAGGTGCGGTTCGGATTGGATCTCTCCGAGGTGGTGGGCGTGCGCGTGTCGGTGCCCCTGTACATGCTCGACAAGACCCGGAACGAGCCCTTCCAGTCCGGGCAGCCCAAGATCTTCAAGGAGACGACCGTGGGCGTGGAAGTGCTCCTCACCCACTGGTGACACGCACCGCCCGGGCTCAGCACTTGCCGCAGTCCGCCTTGCAGGAATCGGCGCGCTGCTGCTTGCCGCACGACTCCGTGGGCTGGCAGATGCCATCGCCGCACGTGTACACGTCCTGGGGGCGGATCCGGGTGGTGATGGCGGGGTAGCTCATCCCCTTGTAGGTGCAGCGCGAGAAGGACGAGCCGGTCGCATCGGGCTGGCAGACCGCGTGGCAACTCCCGATGTGCTTGAGCGGCGGACACGCGTTGCCTCCCAACAACGCGCAGGCGCGCGGGCTGCTCTGGGCGGATGAGAACAGGCCCCGATCATTGCCCACGAACAGCCCCTCGCCATTGAAGAGGTTGCCGAAGAAGCATCCCTCCCGGAGGGTATGGCTCGCCTGCTCGTCGGCCGTCACGGGAATGGGCACTCCCGCCGCGGTGGTCCCCCGCAGGGACACGAGCACGGAGAGCGCGTACTTGTTGGTGAGCGCCCCGAGGCACGCACTGACGAGCCGCTGCTCCTCCAGCGTCGCGGGCGAACCGGAGACCCAGGCCGGCGCCAGGCCCAGGTTGCCGCTCCAGACATAGACGCGCCTGCCATCCCGGTAGGACCGGGACTGCCCCGCGGGCACGGCGCAGCGCACCAGGTATTTCATGAAGGCGTCCGACTCCGTGGGGTGCTGGCTGAACCAGGAGGAGAAGTCCCTGTGGGACAGGCCGTTGAACGAGAGCCCGTTGAACGCCAGGCCATTGAACGCCAGCCCGTTGAAGGCCAGTCCGTTGAACGCCAGCCCGTTGTCCTCCTCGAGCGCCCGAGCTGTCCACCTGGGATCATTGAGAGCGAGAGCGGACTCCTCTACCGGGCTACACGCCGTGGCGAGGGTCAGCAGGGACGCTCCTCGGAGCAGCATCTTCTTCATGGCCTTCCTCCTTCTTCTCCCGACGACCGTCCGCGCCCGAGGGTTCTCGACAGAAGACTCGTCCCGGTGAAACTGGGCTTCCTGGCTTGACTCAGGAAGTGAGGAATCGAGGATTTCCGCCAGGACTGTCGCCGATGAACGGTCGGGGGCGTGCACGGCGCGAGCGTCGATGGAGGGACAGTCCGCCGCGCTCCGGGGTGCATGGTGCCCCCTTGGGAGAACGTGTTATGTCTGTATGTCCCGTGTCTCCGAAACTCTCTCCGACCGCCTCCATCCCCGGCAGTCCGACGACGCCGGATCCGCTGCACGGCAGCTTCCGCACCTCGCGCAACCGAGCCCACGCCGAGGAAGCAGAGCGCCGCGCCCAGAGCCTCTTCGCGGATACGCAGCTCACCCAGTTGCTCAACGCGCCGAGCGGCCGTCCGAGCACCCTGTCCCGGGCGCGCGACATCTTCGTCAACCGCAACCTGCGCATGTCGGGCATCGAGCTGGTCGGCTTCGACATGGACTACACGCTGGCCATCTACCACATGCGCCGGCTCGAGCAGCTCGCCTATGACATGACGCTCGCCAAGCTCATCGGCGAGCGCGGCTATCCGCCCGTCGTCGGCAACCTGCAGTACGACCACCACTTCGTGATGCGCGGGCTCGCCGTCGACAAGGTGAACGGCAACCTGTTGAAGATGGATCGCTTCGGCTACGTGGGGCGGGCGTGGCATGGCCTGCGCCCCCTGCACCGCGAGACGTGGCACGCGCTCTACCGCAACCAGCGCGTGCGGCTCAAGGAGCCGCGCTTCGCGTGGATCGACACGCTCTTCGCCCTGCCCGAGGCGTGGCTCTTCGCGGGAATCATCGAGCTGCTCGAGTCACTCGGCCAGCGCGTGGACTACGGCAAGCTGTACGACGACATCCGCGCCGCCATCGACGAGGTGCACCGCGACAACTCGCTCAAGCGCGAGGTGCGCAAGGATCTGGCGCGCTACGTCTTCCAGGATCCCGAGCTGGGCCCCGCGCTGCACAAGCTGCGCTCGGGGGGCAAGCGGCTGTTCCTGCTGACGAACTCGGCGTGGGATTACACGGACGCGGTGATGCGCTACCTGCTGGACGGCCAGATGGCGGAGTACGCGAGCTGGCGCAACTACTTCGACTACGTGGTGACGCTGGCCGCCAAGCCGGCCTTCTTCGCCGAGCAGCGGCCCTTCCTGGAGCTGGAGGTGGCCGGTCCTGGCGAGGAAGCCCGGGTGCTGGGCGAGGCCACGAGCCTGGAGCGCGGCAAGGTGTACCAGGGCGGCAACCTCCTGCAGTTCGAGCAGTACACGCGCCGCGCGGGCGAATGCATCCTCTACGTGGGCGACCACATCTACGGCGACATCCTCAAGTCCAAGAAGACGTCGCTGTGGCGCACGTGCATGATCGTCCAGGAGATCGAGGACGAGCTCACCTACACGGAGGGCCAGCGCGAGCGCATCTCGGAGTTGAGCGAGGTGGAGCTGACGCGCGGGCGTCTGGACGAGGCCGTGGCCGACCACAAGGGCCTGCTCAACGCCCTGGACCGGAAGTTGGAGCGCGGGGAGCTGGAGCCCGAGGATCAGGAGGAAGTGGAAGCGGAGCGGCGGCGCGTCAAGGTGGAGCTGGACAAGCTGCGCTGGGCGCTGCGCGAGGCCACGGAGATCGCCGACACGCTCGAGCGGGAGGTGGAGGAAGGCTTCAATCCGTACTGGGGCCTGCTCTTCAAGGAAGGCAGCGAGAACAGCCGCTTCGGCGAGCAGGTGGAGCGCTACGCGTGCCTGTACACGAGCCGGGTCTCCAACTTCCTGCATGACTCGCCGTTGCAGTACTACCGCTCGCCCCGGGACTTGATGCCCCATGAGCAAGCGGGAGCGTGGAGCGCGAAGCTGTCGCCCGAGGGCGGCGAAGGCCCCGCCCCCGGCGACGGCTGAGCGTCCCCGGCTCCGGGCGTGATCCAGTCGAGGCGGCCATCATCCCCGGTCGCCGCATGGAGGCCTCATGGAGCATCCGAGTTGCGACTCTCCAACCACTGCGCGCGTTGACGCAGTTCAGCAACATGGACATCCCAATCCGGTCCGAAGCACTCCAGGTCCGCGGCCGCCTTCCGAAGGAGCACCGGGTTTTCGGGCTCCTGAAGGCACGCCAGACGAAACGCCAGATTCCGGATCCAGACAGGAAGCGCTGGAAAGTCGCGCACATACACCTCATCCAGAAAATCAACGATGTCCTTGGATGAGCTGAAGGTGAGGGACTCGATGAATCGATACTCCGCCTCGCTTCTCGCAGGACCAGGCGCGTCAGGTATTAGTGAGAACAACTCCGAAAGACTGGCCATGGACTCCACCTCACAAAGGGAAGTACGTCGATACCGCGATTTCGCCAGTATTCAGCATCACGGCTCTGAAGCCCACGGGATGCGAACCAGTGATGACGGAGCCCTGGAATGGACCATTGAAACTGGGAGTGCCAGGAACCGGCAGCGTGCCTCCTGATGCCCTGAAGGATTCCATCCACTGCATGATGGCTGTTTCGATTTCGTCGGCAGTCAGTCCTGTGCCACTGAAGCTCTTGCTGCTGCCATCTGGACGCTCGTGATGTCGGTTGTAACCGTGGCCGGTATTGAATCGGTATTTGGTTCCTCCAGGACATGTCCTACTGGTCCAGAAATTTGTCTGCGCTGAGCCGCTAACGATGGTGGCGTTGCCACTGCCTGCCTGCACGACCGCGGCCACCGCGGTTGGTGCGAGCCCCACGGTCATGGCGCCCTCGGCGATGGAAATAGAGCGAACGCCTCCTGTCATTGCCGCAGACATCTGGATGCCCGCATTGGTTTCAGCCGCCAGTGCCGCTCTCGCGAAGCCAGGAAGCATAGGGCCTTTCGAGACCATATTCGCCGCCCCTCCACCCAAAGCCGCCGTCAGCGCCAGAATGAAAACTCGCGCCCCGTTCACGCCCATCACCTTCCCGAAGTGGTGCCCCGCGTCTTCCAACTCCTCGAAGGACATTGCCTTTTCCGAGTCCGCGGACAAGCGCTGCCATCCCTCCACGAGGCTCATGAAGGCATCCAAGCCGACGTATGCGATGACGTAGGTTGTCAGAGCGATGGCCACGAGCTTCGTCAAAGGCTCGGGCGCCACAACGAGGAGCATGTAGGCTGCCATCGCAGAGGTAATCATCGCCTTGAAGGCGAGCGGATGGACAACCTCCTTCACGGCATCCTGAACCCCTCGCCAGCGCACGGCACTCACACGGCGGCCACGTCCTCGAGCACCGAGGGCAGCGAGAGCCCCGGCGGAGAAACCAGATAGCGCGGCTCCCAGTGGGGCTGGAATCGTTGCTTGAAGGCTCGCAGGGAGGGCAGGCCCTCGAAGTGCTCGCCGTGGACGAAGCGCCAGGTGCTCAGGTGGCTCCATGTCGGCGAGAGCGAGGCCTCCTCGGCATCGGCCGATGGGGTCAGTCCCAGGTCAAGCCAGCGGTAGCCCTCGCGACGCCCCCACTCGCGCAGCCGCTCCACGAGCCAGTCCATCACGCCCACGGGCGCCTCGGCGGAGAAGCGCAACAGGCGCACGGAGACCTCCTCGCGGTCCGCGCCCGTCCACACGCTGGCGAACGCCACCACCCTGCCCTCGCGCCGCACCAGGGCCACCGGCCCGAGCGCCAGGGCCCGTGCGTCGAGCGCTCCCACGTCCCCGCGTCCCCGACGCGAGCACCAGTCCTCGGCCACCCGCTCGAGTTCCGCGAGCCACGTGCCCACTCCCTCTCCGGGAATGACCTCGAAGCCACACCCTTCCCACTCCTGGCGTGAGCCCTCCGGAGCTCCGTCCCACAACGCCACCCGTGCCTGTTCGCCCACCTTCTGCGGCGACAGCCCCAGCTCCAGGTAGAGCGGCAGATGCTCGGGCCGCACCGCGGAGAACACCGGGACCGCGCCGTGGCGCTCCACCTCCTCGAACCACCGCCACGCCAATCCCGCGAGTTCCGACTCAGGAGCAATGGGCTCCCCCAGCGCTACCCAACCGCGTCCCGGGTGGGTGGACATGACGAAGCCCGTGCGCGACGCGTTGAACAACAGGGTCAAGTCCCCCAGCAAGGCGCGATGCGCGAAGGCATCGGGCGAGTGCGAGACGATGTCCCGCGCGGTGGCCAGGTCATCCAAGGACGGGCGCTCGGGCTGGGACGGAAGCGCGCGCAGCAGGTGCGCCACGGCGAAGACTCCCACCACCACCGCCGCGCCCACGCTCACGCGCACGAAGCGCGGCCCCTCCCCATGCAGCACGAAGCGCCACAACAGCTCGCTGGAGAACGCCTCGTGCCGATGCACGAAGAAGCCCAGCCAGGACGTGGCCACCAGGACCGCCAGGATGGCGAGGACCCACCCCACGGTGAAGCGCTCGTGCAGGAGCGAGAAGCGCCGGTAGAACTCGCGATGACACGGCAGGAAGCACACGAACAGCACCGCGAGCACGAGCGCCGTGCGGAACTCTCCACCCCGCAGCACCGCCACGGCGGCCCCCACCCCCAGCAGGGCCACGGTCAGGACATAGGCCCCATCCAGCCGCCGCTGGATGCCGCGCGCGAGCAGCAGCAACCCCGCCCCCACCAGGCCGCTCGACAGGTGGGACACGTCCCGGACAGGCGGGGGCACGACACGGTCCACCCACGCCCACCGGCCATCGAGCGCCGGAGTGACGCTCGACACCAGGAGGAAGACCCCCGTGGTGAAGGTGGCCAGGGCGAAGACGTTGGGCAGCAGCGACGAGGCCCAGCGGCCCGCGGAACCGGCGAGCCGTTGCACCTGGGCCCGGCGCTGCCCCACCTCGTAGAGGCCGATCAGCACCACCGACAACGCGAAGGGCAGCAGGTAGTAGACGGCGCGATAGACGACGAGCGTTCCCAGCAGCACGGGCTTGGGGATGCGATCGGACAGGAAGAGCAGCACCACGGTCTCGAAGACTCCGATGCCCCCAGGCACGTGGCTGAGGAGCCCGGACATCTGCGCCACGATGAAGGCCCCGAGCACGGCATGGAAGGACACCTCGTGGCCCGGCAGGAGCGCGTAGAGCGTGGCGGCGGCGAAGAGCCAGTCACCCCCCGCCACGAGCACCTGCCAGATGAGGTGATGGCGCGTGGGCATGGGCAATCGCCAACCCCGGATGCGCACGGGCTCGCGCCACAGGAGCACGAGCCCCGCGTAGAGGAGAACGGCGCCGAGCAAGAGGCCTCCCATGAGTCGCGGGCCCACTTGGGGCAGGTGCAGTTCCGGAGGAATGGGCGGAGGATCGAACAGGAACAGCGCCCCTCCGACGGAGAGGAAGCCCACCCAGAAGCTCAGGGTGATGTAGCCCACCACCTGGGTGACCTGGGCGGTGGACAGCCCCTGGGACGTGTAGAAGCGCAGACGCACGGAACCGCCGCTCAACCACGTGAACCCCACGTTGTTGCTCACGGCGGTGGCGATGAAGGCCGCCGGGCCGAACGTGCGGTACGGCAGGCGGCTGCCCACGTAGCGCAGGGCGATCCAGTCATAGCCCGTGAGCACGCCATAACTCAGGATCGCGAGCCCCACCGCGAGCAGCAACCGGGGCACGGGCAGCGCCTCCAGTTGCTGGACGATGTCGCGGTAGTGGTAGGCGTGCAGTTCCGCGTGCAACGCCTTGAGGGCCAGGATGAGGACTCCCACGCCCAGCAAGGGGCCGGCGACCCGGAGAAGACGGTGAATCATGACCCGTCCCATTAGGGACGCCCGCCGCTGCCCTACAAGGCGCCCCCCGGGGTGGCCGCGTTCCAGTGCCCGGTGGACAACGGGAACCCGGCCGCCCGGTGCTGGAACTCAGTTCAACTCACAGGCACTGCACACGGGGCGGATGAGCTGCCAGCCGCCGCACTCACCCCAGCTGAAGCAGCACCGCTGGTAGAGGCTGCCCTTGCGGCCAACGGCCCCCGGCGTCCAGGAGCCGTCTCCTCCCACCTCCGTGCACTTCGCGCAGGTCGCGGTCCACGTCGTCTGCTCCTGCAGCGACCCGCCGGGTCCACAGTTCGGGGTGGTGCCGATGCCCTGCTCCACCTGCGCCGCCGACTCGCCCGGCACGGACACGTCCTCCATCTCCGAGGGACCACACGCCACCATCAGCCCCAGGGACACACACATCACGAACAGCGGATTGCTCAGACGGCGCATACGACGGCTCCTCGGAAAGGGGGCGGAGGACTTCCGCCCCGAGTGAGGACCCCATCCTACTCCCCTCACCTCGCGCCGAAGGCCTCGCCCATCGACACCGGAGGGGCATTGGCCGCCAACCCCTCAGAAGCAATCCGAGTGCGGCAAGGGCGTCACGGTCAGGGCCCCGGAGTCGTCCATCTTGACCGTCACTCCCTGGATGAAGCCGGACACGCCGCGCGCCGTGAGGGTGAAGCCCATGGGATTGGACTTCAGGTCGATGCGGTAGATGAAGCGGCAACCGCCGATCCACGTGTTGTCCGGGAGCGAAGGACTCGTGAGGTCCGTACAACCCATGGGAAGGTAGCCCAGTTCCTGGAAGTTGCTCGTGTACCGATCCTTCTCCTGCAGGAAGGCGCGCTCCGAGGTGAACAGGGCATTGAGGTTGCCGATCGCCTCCTTCATCTGAGCGGAACAGGTGAAGGACTCCGCGGGCAGACACTCGTCGAGGCCCACGTAGCGGCGGACCCCGTCTCGCTGGAGCCAGAAGACGGGAGACTCGGAAAGCGTCTGGCTGAATTGCAGGAGGAGCCCCGCGGCCTCGGTCCCCGTGCCGCCCTGGGCGATGGCGGTGAAGGAAGATGGCTGGGGACTCTTCGTCACCTGCGTGACCCGGTAGGCGAAGCGGCAGCCCGCCACCCAACCCGGCCCCGGCACGGGCACGCGCGAGCCGTTCGCGCACGCGGGAGGCGCGAAGCCAAGGGCCGCCAGGTCCGACGAGAACAGGTCTCTCTCCTGGAAGTAGGACATCTCGCCGTAGAACAAGGACTTCATCTCTCGGATGCCCTCGCATTGGGCGCTTCCGCAGTCGACGGGCGTGGGCTGCGGGGCCCCCGCCGACGCGGCCCACGACCAGGACATTCCCGCCACCACGAACAGCCATCGCAATGCTTCACGCATCGGTGCACCCCCTTGGATGGGGTGACAGCCTACTCGGCGGCGAGCGCGGGCGCGCGGCCCCAGATGACCGAGGTGTAGCGGGAGCCGGGTTCGGCCTCGAGCCCCAGCTTCTTCAAGTCCTCCGAGTGCCGGGAGCCCTTCACCACCACCCACCGCCGGGCCACGCGCCGGGCCTCCTCCAGGATGTCGGGGGTGAGCGGGGCATGCTCGGCGAAGCGGCGGAGCATCTCGAAGGCGGGCTGGGACTTCTTGGGCTTCTCGAACATCGGATCGAAGCAGACGACGTCGAAGGAGCCCGAGGGCAGCGTGCGCAGGTACGCGTGGGAATCCGCGTGCAGGGCCTCCACGCGGCCGGACGCGGGGCCGTAGGGGTAGACCGCGAGGCCCTCGGACACGACGGCGAACAGGGCGAGGCTCTTCTCCAGGGCCACCACCCTGCCCTCCGGGCCCACCATCAGCGCCGCCACCAGCGCGTCCTGCCCGAGCCCCAGGGTGCAGTCGAGGACATGGTCTCCCGCGCGCAGCTCGCCCACGCGCACGAGGGCGTCATCCCGCTGTCCCTCGAGGATCCGCAGCCGGCGCAGGTGGGCCATGCCGGGGTTGAAGCTGAACGAGCTCTCCTTGTCCCAGAGCGTCACGCCCTCGCGCTCGAAGACGAGCAGGGCCTCGGCGACGGATTCGAGCAACGGGCCCAGAGGCTGCTTCTTGCGGCGGGCCACGAAGGGCAGGCCCCAGGTGCGCGCGGCCTCCCGGGCCCGTTGGACGAGCGCCACCTCGGGCTGGCCGCTGGTGGTGACGCCCAGGGGGATGCGCGCGGGCCCATTCATGGCGCGAGTACGTCAGCCCTCGACGGCCTGGAGCTTGCGGCCGCCCTGGGCCTCGGCGACGGTGACGGACTGGTTCCGGCCGTGGCGCTTGGCGTAGTACAGGCACTGGTCCGCCTGCTCCACCAGCACCAGCTTGTCCACGCCGTGGTCCGGCGCGGTGGCGATGCCCAGCGACAGCGTCACCTTGAGCGGGCCCATCTCCGTCTGGAACACCTCGGCCTTGATGGCCTCGCGGATGCGCTCGGCGATGACCTTGGCGCCCTTGGCGTCCGTCTCCGGCATGAGGATGGCGAACTCCTCGCCGCCGTAGCGGGCCACGATGTCCGTGTCGCGCGCCTGCTGCTTGAGGATGCGCGCCACGCCCTTGAGCACCTGGTCTCCCGTGAGGTGGCCGTAGGTGTCGTTGACGCTCTTGAAGTGGTCCACGTCCGTGAGCACCAGCGAGCACTTGCGCCCGTAGCGCCGCGAGTGCGCCAGCATCTCGTCCGCCTTCGACTGGAAGGTGCGGTTGTTGTACAGGCCCGTCATGCCGTCCGTGGTGGCCATGCGCTCCATCTGCTCGTAGAGCTGGGCGCGCAGCACGGCCTGCGCCGCCTGGATGGCGATGACCTCCAGCATGCGCAGCACGTCATGATCCAGCGCCGTCTTGCGCCGCGAGCCCGCCACGAGCGTGCCCAGGATCCGGTCGCCCGCCATGAGCGGGAAAATCTTCAACGCGGCGAGGCCTCGCACCTGCGTCTCCTCGTCGAAGATGACCTGGCGGTCCATGGCCTTCAAATCCCGCCCGGGCAGGGGCGCGCCGTAGCGCACCACGTTGGCGACCAGCCCGTTGTTGTCCGGGAAGGTCGTGCCCTCGATGGCCTTGCCCGCCGAGCCCACGCCCAGCATGCGCGCCACCTTGTGCACGCGCTTGCCCTCCACCTCGCTCACGATGGTGACGGCGCTGAAGTCCAGCCCCGCGAGCTGCCGCGCGCTCTCCAGCACGGCGAGGAACACCTGCTCGGGGCTGCCCGCGCGGTTGAGCTCCTCGATGGCGCGGAAGAACCGGTCCTTCTCGTCGCGCGTCTTGCGGATGTACGTCATCACCCGCTCCACCTCGATGGAGCGCAGCACCTCGGCGGCGATGGTGGTGAGCAGCTTCTCGTCGTCATCCGAGAAGGGGTTGTGCGTGTGGCGGTCCGCGATCAGCACGCCGCGCACCAGGCCTCCACCCTCGATGATGGGCACGGCCAGCACCGCCCCCACGTTGGGCGCGCCGCCGTCGTACCACGTGATCCCCTTGAGCCCGTGCGCCGAGTGCATGCGCACCGGAGCCCGGCGCTTGAGCACGCCGCCCAGCACACCCTCGCCCGCGTTGAAGCGCTCGCGCTGCACGCGCTCGGAGGCGCTGCGGCAGTCGTACAGCTTGAGCCCCTTGTCGTCCGAGGTGAGCAGGAAGGCCGCGCAGGTGTGCGTCTTGAGCGCCGTCTCGGCGATCTCCAGGGCCGCGCCCACCGCGCCCTCGATCTCCTTCACCGACGCGAGCAGCCACTTCTCCTGCTCCTTCTCGTCCGGGGGACTGTCGTGGGTGCCGGAGTTCACCAGGCGGAACGTACGGGCGCGCTCCTCCACTTCCTTGATGCGCTTGTCCACGGCGGCGCGCTCGGCGCGGCGGGCGGCGGCGATGCGCGCGGCGAGCACCAGGTGGTTGAGCCCCGCGAAGAGCGACAGGAAGAGGGCGTGGGTGAGGAAGGCGGCGAGCCCACGCGCTGGGTCGCGGAAGACGATGAGCGCGTCGAAGGCGAGCGCCACACCGAGCAGGATCACGCTCGCGGAGCGCGGCAGGAAGGCCACGAGGCACGCCATGAGCAGGTAGATGACGGGAAAGACGGTGCCGCCCGCGATGGCCACCACGATGAACGCCGAGGCGAGGAACACCGCGCCCAGCTCCACGTCGTCCCGGAGGTAGAGCGGCGCGCCCACGGCCTCGCGGGTGAAGCGGCGCCAGCCCATCACCCCGAGCCCGGCGAGCAGGAAGAGGACGAGGGCGGCCTCCGTCCAGCCGAGCGAGTGCAGGCCGCGGAAACCCCCGCGAGTCAGGTGCACGAAGGCGCAGAGCACGGACGCCGCGGGCACTGCCCGCACCAGGAAGCGCGTCAACTTGGAGACGGCGGAGAGGGGCGAGGGCATGGGGTCTACTCCAGGTGGAAGACGAGCTCGCCGGGTTTGATGTAGCCGAGCTCCTCGCGCGCCGAGCGCTCGAGGGCCGCGGGATCGTTGCGGAGCGCGTTGATTTCGCGCAGCAGTTGCTCGTTCTGCTCGGAGATGGCGCGGTTGCGCACGTGAAGGGCGTCGACGTCCTGGCGCAGGCGCAGGTAGCGGCGGAAGCCCTTGGCATCCGAGGCCGAGACCAGCGTGAGGAGCGCGGCCACGCACGCCGCTACCGCCAGGAGCTTTCGCCGCACCGTCATGAGTGCGCGGCAAGGTACCAGTGACGACCTGACCGGCAAGAAATCCGCTCCAGGGCTGTAGCGCCCGCCACTCTTTCCTGCGCAGGACACTCAGCGCATGAGAAACGGGCCTCGCCGCGCACGGCCTGCGAGCATGCCGCCCCTCCGCCCACCCGAGCCGAATGCCTCCCGCCGCCCTTCCCTCTCCCCTCCCCCGCCCTCCGGCGCGCTGGCGCCGTGCACTCCTCTGGGGAGTCCTGGCGCTGCTCGTGCTGGAGCTCGTCTACATCGCCATGCTCGCCACGGGAGGACTGGCCCGGCTGCTCAACCACCTCATCCCCGACACACGCATGGGCTGGAGCAAGGCGAGCAGCGTGGTGCCCGGCCGCGTCCACCTGGAGAACTTCGTGTTGCGGCACGAGGACAAGGACGGCGGCCACTGGCGGATCGACATCGATCGGGCGGAGGTGGATGTGTCCCTCAACGCCCTGTTCCGGCGACAGTTCAAGACAGAGTCCCTGAATGTATGGGGCCTGCGGGCGAGCATCCACAGCGTGACGCCGGAACAGGCGGGCGGAGAGCGGGCACGAGCCCAGGGCGCCGAGGAGAAGGAGGAGCCCGGCGGGTGGAAGATCCTGCTGCACGAGGTGCGGGTGCACGGCGTGCATGAGCTCACGTGGAATGAAGCGCGGCTCACGGGCATCCAGGAGGTGGTGGGCGCCCTGGACGTGGAGTCCGGCAAGCGCATCTTCCTGCACGAGACCCGGCTGCGGCTCGGACCGGGGGAGCTGTTCGTCCAAGGCGACGCCGTGGCGCACGTGGAGAAGGGCACGGCGAACGCCACCCTCGAGGCGCGCTACCAGGGAGAAGAAGGCATCGATCTCATCGCGGGCCTCACCGGCGGACGGCTCCAGCTCAGCGCCACCGTGCCCGCCATCAGCTCGTTGCAGCACCTGTTGCCCCGGCTCGAGGGCGTGTCTCCCGAGGGAGGAGCGGGCCGAGTGGAGGTGGACCTGCACGTGAAGGACGGCCGACTCGCGCCGGGCACCCTGCTCCAAGGCTCGGGCGAGCCCTTCGAGATGCCCGTGGGCCCCCTGCGCCTCAAGGCCCCGTGGCGATTCCACGCGGACGTGCACACGCGCGAGGACGGAGAGGATCGCCTGGGGTTGAAGTTCACGATGGGGCCGGTGCGGATGGAGGGAGGCAAGGCCCGGGGCCAGGCGTTGGAAACGCCCGAGGTGGTCGTCCTGATGGGCGCGAGGTCGCCGCGCCTGGGCGAGGCGCTGCCAGATGTCCACGTGGCGCTGCGCGCGGCGCGCAGCAATCCCCTGGAACTGAGGATGCTCAACGGATGGCTGGGCCCCTCCTTCCAGGTGGAGTCCGGGCGCGCCTTCCTGGAGGCCTCGTCCCGCGCCAACCCCGAGCATGGAGGGGGCGAGGGCCACCTGTCGCTGAGCACCCAGGGGCTCCAGGCCCATTGGGGCGGCGCGAGGCTCACAGGACGCGTGCTGATGGACATCGACGCGCGCAAGCTGGCCTTCAGCCAGGACAAGGTGACCCTGCACGGCAGTCGGCTGCTGCTGCGCGGCGTGTCCGTGCGCACGGGCAGGGACAACGAGCGCGACTGGGACGGCACGCTCGTCTTCCCCGAGGCCACCCTGCGCATGTCCCCCCCCTCTTTCCGGGGACGTTTCACGGGCAGCTTCTCCAACGCGGCGCCCTTCATCGCCCTGCTCACCCAACAGGGGGCGTTTCCCCACTTCCTCTCGCCGCTGCTCAAGGCCGAGGGGCTGGAGATCTCTGGCGTGGTGGCCTTGGGGGAAAGCGGCGCGAAACTCAGCGCGCTGCGCGCCCGGGGAGAAGGGCTCGACCTGCGCGGCCAGGCGGAGAGCGCGGACGGCGTCACCCGGGCGGTGCTGTTGTTGAAGATCGGCATCGTCTCCGTGGGCGTGGAGGTGGCCCCCGGGAACACGAGCATCCGCCTGATGCTGCCCCAGCGCTGGTACACGGAGAGGACGGGCGAAACGGTGCCGTGAGCGCCGGACTCAGCGGCGCAGCAGCGTTCGGACCGCCTCGGTCAGGTCCCCATGGCCGGCCATGCCCTGCCAGGCACCGGCCACCTGCCCCTCCTTGTCCAAGAGGAAGGTGGCGGGGAGCGCGGGAATGAGACCGAAGGCGCTCTGGCCCTGCTGGAGGGCCGGGTCGGACACCAGGATGGGGATGCCGAGCGAGGCATATTCCTCGGCGAAGGGCGCCAACATGCGCGCTCCATCGAGATCCAACCCCACCAGCACCACCTGGAAGCCCTGGGCGCCCTGCTCCTTTTGAAGCGCCTCGAGCGTGGGCAACTGGGCCAGGGAGGGAAAGCTCCAGGTGGCGAAGAAGGACACCAGCACCACCCGTCCGGGCAACTGGCGCCAGTCATAGGGGGTGGGCCCCACCGACGGCAGCCACAGCGCGCGCAGATAGGGGGAACCCGTCCCCGTGAGCCGGGGCACCTCGGGCCCCCGGTGGCAGCCGGCGAGCGCCAGCACCACGGCGCAGCCCAGAGCCCGGAGCCCTCCGCGCCTCATGCCTCGCTCTTGGCCTTGCCCAGGCGCTGGCAATTGCGGCACAGCCCGTACAGTTCCATCTTGTGCGACGTCACCGTGAAGCCGTGCTTGCGCGCCACCGCTTCCTGCATCTGCTCGATGCGCTCATCCTCGAACTCGACGATGGTGCCGCAGTGGGTGCAGATGAGGTGATCATGATGGTGGCGGCCCACGGCCGCCTCGTAGCGCGTCTGCCCGTCGCCGAAGTTGCGCGCATGAGCGAGCCCACACTCCCCGAGTAGCTTCATGGTCCGGTAGACCGTGGCCACGGATACCTTGGCGTCCTGCGCGCGCACCTTGTTCCACAACTCCTCGACGGACAGGTGCCCGCCGACGGAGAAGAAGGTGTCGATGATGAGGGTGCGCTGGCGCGTGCTCTTCAACCCATGCTGCGCCATGTAGTGCTGCAGCACCTCGTCCATGTTCCGATTCAAAGCTCGCCTGCCTCCCGGGCCACCACGCTGCCGTGCCCGGCCAGCGAGTGTCCACCGGCGGAACGTGCGGGATGCACGCACCCCGGTCCGGGTGTAGTACCGACTTGCATCAACCTCTGACTGTTTAGATTGGGGCCTGTCGGATTCATTGACACCCGTCCGCCAGCGAAGATAGAGGCACCCGGCCTCGTAAACGAGCATTTTTCCGCGATTTTCATGAACAGTCCCTGGCAGAGACAACGGCAACCCGATGACGTGCCCACCCCCGTGGCGGTGGCCGTCTCCGACTACTGCCGGCGAGCCCATTCGCCTGCAACCCCCACTGAGGTCCGCGAGGCGCTAGCCCTGCTGGCCGAGGCAGACGACTTCCGCGTCCGTTCCTTGACGGACGCCGAGCCCGGGGCCACGCCCCTCGGGCCCTTCGCCGTGGTGGACGTGCTGCATGGCACGGCCCCCTCGCTCGCCGCGACGCGGCAGGGCTGTGGCTACTACGACGTGGTCCGCGAGTTGGCCCGCGTCCACGAGGAGAAGCGCCCGCCCGCTCCGCCCGCCTCCAACGTGCCCACCTTCGCCATTCCCCTACCCCGCGCCGCGTCCCCCGACGTGCCCGCCCGGAGGGAGTCCGCCCCGGCGCAAGAGACGGTCCAGTCGCGCATCGCGCCCCGCAAGCGCGCCGCCGCCGAGCCGCCTCCCGAGGAGGCCGACGAGTTGGAGGGGCCCAGTTTCCTCAAGAGGGATCTGCCCAAGCCGCGCGGCCGCTTCACCCGCCTGGAAGCCCCCAAGTCGAGCTTCCAGGAGCTCACGCGCGCCTCGGGCAAGGAAGTCCTCGAGGGGCTGCTGGAGTCCAACGAGAACCGCTTCGCCCTGCACAAGACCCTGTCCCAGCAGTACAACGGGCCCCGGGGCGAACTGACGCTCGGGGAGATGGAAGGCGTGCTCAAGGAGCACGGAATGATGGATGCCCTGGAGGAGCGCGAGCACGCGGCCATCCTCGCCGCCTTCACCGAGCACCGGGGTGCCTCGGGCCGGGTGGGCTGGGCGCTGGGCATGAGCCCGCCGGAGCTCAAGCAGCTCGAGGCCAAGCTCGGCATCTCCGAGCAGGTCGAGGCCGTGCGCGAGCGCTTCCGCCGCGAGGCCCTGACCGGGCGCCACCTCACCCAGAAGCTGGATCTGCTCGGGCGCGAGAAGTACCTCGTCGACCTGGGCATCAAGAAGCGCTTCTCCGACATGCTGCGCCGGGAGCTGGAAGTCCTGGTGCGCGAGGAGGGGCCCGAGGTGACGTCGCTCAGCGCCCTCTCCGAGGCGATCGGCCGCAAGCACGGAGCGCCCTCGGAGCTGGTGCTGCGCGCGCTGGAGCGTCTCGGCGTGGCCGAGGGGCACCTCAAGCGCACGCCCCCTTCCCCCCACTCCACGTCCTAGAAAGAGGCCCTGTCCATGCCCATCTACGAATACGCCTGCAGCTCCTGTGAAAAGACGATCGACGTATTGCAGAAGACCAGCGATCCGGCGCCGGAGACGTGCTCCGCGTGTGGTGCCCAGACCTCGCTCAGCCGCGTGATGAGCCGCTCCAGCTTCCAGCTCAAGGGCGGCGGTTGGTACAAGGACCTCTACGGCTCCACCAACAAGGACGGGGGCTCGTCCACCGCCAGCTCCAGCACGAGCGCGTCGTCCTCCAGCGGCACGAGCGCGGCCAGCACCAGCGACGCGTCGTCCTCCAGCACGAGCGCGTCGAGCACGTCCAGCAGTGCCCCCGCGGCGCCGGCCGCGAGCGCCAAGAGCTGAGCAGCGGAAAAGTCGCGGGGGGGAGGGAGCGGGAGGAGACTCGTCTCCGTGCCCTTCCCTCCCTCCAAGCGACCCCCCCGCCGCTGTGTGCTGTGTGGCCACCCGGAGCTGACCGATGCCCGTGGCCAGGGCCGTTTCCTGCTCGTGCCCGATCCCGATGGCCGTGGCCCCATCTGTCCACCGGTAAAGGGTTGTGGAGAGCAGCGGCAGCGAGTGGACGACAACGTATCCCCGACGCCATCGCCATGAGCTAAGCAGGCGACTTCCGCGCACTTCCGCGCCGAGGGTCACCTTCATGCTCGTTCCCGTATTGCTCGCCTCCCTGTTCGCCATCACCCCCGTGGAGTCCGCGTCCGCCGCGGATCCCAGCATCTCCTTCGCCCAGACCCGGGAAGGCCGCCACGCGCGGCTGCTGGAGGGCGTGGAGCTGGCGGCCACCTTCAAGCCGTCGGAGACGCCCGCCCTGCGCATCACCGACGCCACGCGCCTGGGCCTCATGGACGCGCCCATGCCCCTGGACATGGGCGGTGGCGTGAGCGGGGACACCCGCCCGGTGCTCGCGCTCGTGCTGGGCCTCATCATCGGCTTCGGCACGGGCCACCTGCTGGCCGCTGACACCAACGGCTTCATCCTGTTCCTCGTGGTGGACGTGGCCATCATCATCGCGAGCAGCGTGCTGCACTACGCCCTGGGCGGCATCTTCTGGGGGCTCGGTGGCCTCGCCCTGCTCGCCTCGCACGTCATCCAGGGCATCGACGCCTACCAGACGGCGGGCGGCGCGCGCATCGTCGAGGCCACGCGCCAGCGGGCCATCCTCGTGGCGGACACCTCGAGCGGCCGCAACGAGCCCCTCGTCGCCACCCGCGCCTTCGGCTTCGCCTTCTGAACGGAGTGCTCCGCGTGAAACGACTGCTCGCCTTGTCCCTGTTGCTGCCCCTGGCGCTGGCCACTGGCTGCGCGAGTCAAACCAAGCTCAGCGCGGAGGACCGCTCGTCGCTGCAACGCGACGTGACCGCGGGCCCGTCCGCGGTGCGCTACCTGAAGGCCTCCAGCTACATCACCCCCTTCTTCGGGGATGCCTCCAAGCGGCTGTTGACGCCCTACCCTCCCGACGAGGTGCGGCTGCTCAACGACACCAAGGGCCAGCCCATCAACCCCGGCCCCATCCAATCGCTGGTGCCGGCGGGCACGCAGGTGCACGTGATCCAGGTGGAGTTCCCCACCGCCTGGGCCATCGCGGAGCGGGTGTTGTACTCCCCGCGCACCCAGCCCTGGGTGTACCTGCGGGTGGAGGGAGTGCCCTCCGGCTCGCCCGTCATCCTGGTGCTCCCGCCCGGGCTCGACACGAAGGAGGACGTCCTCGCGGAGCTGGATCGGCACCTGCTCCCGCAGGATCCAGCACCCCGGATGGCGAAGTTCGCGTCGCGCTTCCAGGAAGCCCTCAAGCAGAAGCGGATCCTGGAAGGCATGCCGGAGGCGGCGGCGGAGCTGTCCTGGGGCGCCCCGGAGAGCATCCGCCGCACGCTGGATGGGACGCGGACGAACCAGGAGTGGGTGTACCCGGGAGGCAAGCGCCGGGTGTTCCTCACCGACGGCGTGGTGACGCGCATCGACGAGGGCTCGCCGGAGCAACCGGCGAAGTAGTCCCCGGCGAGACGCCGCCCCCCGAACACACGGGGCGGCGCCTCGTGGCCCTCAGCGCCAGGCCGCCACCCGCCAGACGGTGTTTTCCGTGTGACGGGCAAGCCCTCGGATGAGGACTCAGGCTTCTGACTCCAGGAAGGAGCGCTCCACCGTGCCAATGCCCGGCACGTAGTGGTGGGGGAAGTAGCGCAGGTTGCCTTGCAGGGAGGTGATGAGCTCGAACCAGTCGCGCTTCTCGTCGAACGTGAGACAGGCGCGCTCCAGGAGCCGCTGGTTGAAGCGGGGCATGAAGACGTTGCGGGCGCGCTCCAGGCCATTGAGTCCGGTGAAGTGGGCGTCGATGGTGGCCTCGAGCTGTTCGCGCGGCACATCCCGCAGGGCCCGCATCCGCGGCAGGACGTGCAGGGACATGGCGCGCTCCTGACGCTTGGTGAGCCGGTCGGACAACGTGTACGTCACCATGACGTTCTGGAGGACCTGGTGGAGGGCTTCATACAGGGGGCCAGTGTTCCGCCGCCGCTCCACCAGACCATGGGTGCACGCGGCCATCATCCGGGACACCGCCATGTGCCGGTTCTCGTCCACGGTGTGCAGATGGGCCAGGCGGGCGAGCGCCGTGGCGCCTCCGTCCAGGGTCTCCACCTGCGTCTCGAAGGCCTTGCCCAGATGATTCACGATGCCGCGCCCCAGGTAGTAGGACACGACGAAGTCCGCGCCGAAGTGCCGCAACAGGAAGCGCATCGTCCGCGTCGAGACGATGTGCGGACGCAACGGCTTGACGGGCATCCGCAGCCCCTCGACGCCGTGGTGCCGCGTGAGCACCGCGCGCACCCGCTCGAACGCCGCGATGTGATCGCGCTCCTCGTCCGATTCCAGCCTCAACAGCTGGGCGACGTCGGGATCGATCTCCTGGAGGAAATCCGCCACGGCGTCGTTGGTGACGACGACGAAGCGCTCTCCATCGCTGATGCGGTAGTACATCAGCATGTAGATCCAATGGTTGAGCGCGAGCCGCTGCTCCTCGCCGTACAGCGCCCACCACGGGGTGTGGAAGCCCAGGCTCAGCTCCTCGGGCACGAGCAGCCGATCCCGCGGTGTGTCCTCCCAGCGCACCCCCTCCAGGAAGCGGCAGAGCTGTGGGCCATGGGGTTGCGCGAGCCGCCGCTTCGCGAAGGAGCGCAACTGCCGGAGATCACTCGCGACGAAGTCCATTCGAGCCCCCGTCACGTCTAACGGCGCCGTCGGCCGCCGCCTCCGCCACCACCCCGCCGCTTGCCCCCCGCGGCGCGGGCCGCCTGGGCCTCGCCCGGACGGGTGAGACGCGGCAGCTCGCCGGCCATGACGGGGTAGAAGTCCCCGGCCAGCAGCGCGGCCACGAGCTCTTCCTGCGTCTTCACCGGCTTCTTGAAGAAGGTGGCGCCGTAGCCCACCTCGTCGACCGTGGCCCGCGCGTCACTGCCGCCCGTGCACGGCACCTTGAGCGTCTCGGCGGCTTCCACCGCCAGATCGTTCGCCGTCTGCTTCACCCGGGCGTTGTAGCCCTCCACCGCGCAGACGAGCCCCCCGAGCGTGCGGACATAGTCCATGGCGGGGTGGTGCGAATCCCGGTCATAGGGCCGGGCCGCGACGATGGCCGCGCCGAGCGAGCGCACCTTGGGCAGGCACTCGGCGGCGCTCCAGGGCTTCTCCCGGTTGCTACCCCAGAGCTGCACTGGCTCGGGCGCCTGTTCCGGCTTCGGGAAGAAGCACAGGTACTGGCCCCGGTCGGTGATGAGTTCCAGACCGACGAAGACCTTCACCTTGGCCTTGGCGCCGATCTCGAACAGCTCGTCGCACCCGTCCTGGGTGTTGGTCTCCGTGAAGGCCACCCCGTCCAGGCCGAACATGGCGGCGCGATCCAGGACCGCTCGGGGGTCCAGATCGCAATCCTTGGACAGATAGGAGTGCGCGTGCAGATCGATGAGCATGAGCGCCGCTCCCTAACAGGCTCCCGTGGGAGCTGTCGAGCCTCGGCGCGCTCCAGCCCACCTGAATCAGGCGAACGCGTAGCCCTGGATGCCCGACTGCTTCACCTGGGTGTTGCGCTCCTCGTGGGTGCGGATGAGGTAGCCCATCAGCATCAGCGACGAGGTGTTCTCCAGGACGCGCGAGGGATCCTTGGAAATGAGATTGGCGCTGTAGTTGAGGAAGAACTGGGCCAGATCCTCGCCCGCCTCCTTGACGATCAACGCGTTGAGCGCGGCGGGATCCATCGTGCGGATCTCATTGATGAAGTCGACCGCCAGGTCCTTCTTGGTCTTCACGTCCATGATTGTGCCCCCTTCGCCCATCCCCACCGCCCGAAGGCCCCTCCCCCGGGCGTCGCATCCAACGACTCCTGAAATCTAGGCATGCCCTCACGGGCGGGAACCCCCAGGCCCCAGGCTGCTTGCCCACAGGTAAGGTTTTTTGACACCTGAGAACAGCGCGCGGTAACCTTCCGCACACTGAGTTACAAATCACAGCGCAAGGAGTGGAAGGCGATGTTCACGGGCGTGAAGGTGTTCTCCGCGACGAAGGCCAAGGAGCGGGAGGAGCTGGGCGAAAACGTGACCCGCTGGCTCAAGAGCAACTCGGATCTGGAAATCGTCGACCGGGTCGTGTGCCAGTCCAGCGACAACGAGTTCCACTGCTACACGCTGATCCTCTTCTACAAGCACAAGTCGCAGCCACAGCCGGCGCAGCCGTAAAACCCTCCGGCTCCCCTCCCAGGGAGCCACCGCCTCGCGGCCCACGCGGAGTGAGTCCTTCCTCCCGTGCGCGGCCCGGGCGCCGCCGTCCCGCTCTTCCCGCCCTGAAGCTTCCTCCAAGGAAGGCTCGGGCGAGCCGTGTCCCCCTCGGCTGGCCGCCCGCTCACGCAGCGGGGCATGGGGCGAAACGAAGTGGGCTTCGCGGGTGTGCACCTCGCCCGCCCGTCCCTACCGTTCACCCTTGAACAGGCGAGACGCTTGGAGCGTCCATCGTCAACGCCTGGTGAAAGTCGGCGCCGGCAACCCGGCGCGGAGACCTATAAGGGGCCGCCTTCAACCTATGAGCGAGCGAATCGATCGAATCGGAAGCACGGTCATCGAGAATGTCCGGCCGCAGTTGGACGCGGGCCGTTGGCCGGTGAAACGGGTCGAGGGCGAATCCCTCACCGTCCAGGCCGACATTTTCAAGGAAGGACACGACGTCCTGGTGGCCGTGGTGCGCTGGCGGCAGTCGGTGCCTCGCGGCCAGGCGACGGAATGGGCCGAGGTGCCCATGGCGTCACCCAAGGGCAACGACCTGTGGGAGGGCAGCGTCCCCCTGACGAGCCATGGCCGCTACGAGTACACGGTGGAGGCCTGGCCGGACTTCTTCGCCACCTGGGTGACGGAGATCAAGCGCAAGGTGGACGCGGGGCGCGACGTGCGCAGCGAGCTGCTGGAAGGCGCCGCCCTGCTCCGTGCCCACGCGGAGCGCGCCCGGCAGGACGGCAATCCGGACGACGCCGGGCGCATGCTCGAGGCCGCCACCCTCTTCGACCAGGGGATGAGCCCCAACGCCATCGCCGCGGCCGTGGACCCCGACCTCAAGCGCGTGGCGTCCAGGTACGCCGACCGCTCCGTGGCCACGCGCTATGACCGCGTGCTCGAGGTCTTCGTGGACCGGGAGAAGGCGCGCTACGGCTCCTGGTACGAATTCTTTCCGCGCTCGGCGCTGCGCGATGGCCGCACGCACGGCACGCTCAAGGACGCGGAGAAGTGGCTGCCCTACGTGCAGTCCCTGGGCTTCGACGTCATCTACCTGCCGCCGGTGCACCCCATCGGCCTCAAGGCGCGCAAGGGCAAGAACAACAGCCTCACCGCGGGCCCGGACGACGTGGGCAGTCCGTGGGCCATTGGCGGGCCCGAGGGCGGCCACAAGGCCATCCATCCCCAGCTCGGCACGCTCGAGGACTTCGCGCGCTTCGTGAAGGAGGCCAACGCCCAGGGGCTCGAAATCGCCATGGATCTGGCGTACCAGTGCTCGCCGGACCACCCCTACGTGAAGGAACACCCCGAGTGGTTCCTCCACCGGCCCGACGGCACCATCAAGACGGCGGAGAACCCACCCAAGCGCTACGAGGACATCGTCAACTTCGACTGGCTCGGCCCCGCGCGCGACACGCTCTGGCCGGAGCTCAAGTCGGTGGTGATGCACTGGGTGAACCTGGGCGTGCGCATCTTCCGCGTGGACAACCCCCACACCAAGCCCATGCAGTTCTGGGCGTGGATGATCCGCGAGGTGCAGACGGATCGCCCCGATGTCATCTTCCTCGCCGAGGCCTTCACCCGTCCCAAGGTGATGAAGGCGCTGGCCAAGCTCGGCTTCGCCCAGTCGTACAGCTACTTCACCTGGCGCAACTTCAAGGCGGAGATGCAGGAGTACCTGGAGGAAGTCACCTCCCCGCCCGTGTCCGACTACATGCGCGTCAACCTCTGGCCCAACACGCCGGACATCCTCCCCGAGTTCCTCCAGCGCAGCGGCCCCGCCGGCTTCCGGTTGCGCGCCGCCATGGCCGCCACGCTCTCCAGCGTGTGGGGCATGTACTGCGGCTACGAGTTCTGCGAGGGCACGCCCGTGGCGCCCGGCAAGGAGGAATACCTCGACTCGGAGAAGTACGAGCTCAAGGCGCGGGACCTGGATCAGCCGGGCCACATCCGCGACTACATCGCGCGGCTCAACGGCATCCGCCAGCGCCACCGGGCCTTCCAGCTCTACGACAACCTGCGCTTCCACCCCTCGGAGAACGAGCAGGTGATGTTCTATTCCAAGCGCACGCCGGACGGCACCAGCCAGGTGCTGGTGGCCGTGAGCTTCGATCCGTACAACGCGCAGGACTCCGTCCTCTACGTGCCCCTGGCCGAGCTGGGCATCCAGCCGGATGAGACGTACCAGGTCCACGAACTGATGACGGACACACGCAGCCTGTGGCAGGGGCCCACCGCGCACGTCCGGCTGACACCGGAACAACCCGCGGCCATCTGGGCGATCTATCGTTTCCGCCGCTCCGAACAAGCGTTCGACTACTACGAATAGGCCAGGTCCACCCACGTTATGACCACCCAGACGGATCCGCTCTGGTACAAGAAGGCAGTCATCTACGAGCTCCACATCCGCGCGTTCCATGATTCGAACGGGGATGGACACGGGGACATCCCGGGGCTCATCGAGAAGCTGCCCTATCTGCAGGACCTGGGCGTCACGTGCCTGTGGATCCTGCCCCACTATCCCTCGCCGCTGAGGGATGACGGCTATGACATCGCGGACTTCTACGCGGTGCACCCGGACTACGGCACGCTCGCGGACTTCCAGCGGCTCATCGACGAGGCCCACAAGCGCGACATCCGCATCCTGAGCGAGCTCGTGGTGAACCACACGAGCGACCAGCACGCCTGGTTCCAGGAAGCGCGGCGCGATCCCAAGAGCCCCAAGCGCGACTACTACGTCTGGAGCGACACGGACGACAGGTACAAGGAAGCGCGCATCATCTTCCTGGACACCGAGCGCTCCAACTGGACGTGGGATCCGGTGGCCAAGCAGTACTTCTGGCACCGCTTCTTCAGCCACCAGCCGGACCTCAACTACGACAACCCCGAGGTCCAGGAGGCCATGCTGGACGTCATGCGCTTCTGGCTGAACATGGGCGTGGACGGCTTCCGCTGCGACGCCGTGCCCTACCTGTTCGAGCGCGAGGGCACCAACTGCGAGAACCTCGCGGAGACGCACGCCTTCCTCAAGAAGCTGCGCAAGACGATCGACGCCGAGTACCCGGACAGGATGCTGCTCGCCGAGGCCAACCAGTGGCCCGCCGACGTGCGCGTCTATTTCGGCGACGGCGACGAGTTCAACATGGGCTTCCACTTCCCCGTCATGCCCCGCCTCTTCATGGCGGTGCGCCGCGAGGACCGCACGCCCATCGTGGAAATCCTCCAGCAGACGCCGGACATCCCGGAGAACTGCCAGTGGGCCATCTTCCTGCGCAACCACGACGAGCTCACGCTCGAGATGGTGACGGACGAGGACCGGGACTACATGTACCGGGAATACGCCAATGATCCGCGCATGCGCATCAACCTGGGCATCCGCCGGCGGCTCGCGCCACTCATGGACAACGGCCGACGACGCATCGAGTTGATGCACAGCCTGCTCTTCACCCTGCCCGGCACCCCCGTCATGTACTACGGGGACGAGATTGGCATGGGGGACAACATCTACCTGGGCGATCGCAACGGGGTGCGCACCCCCATGCAGTGGACGAGCGATCGCAACGCGGGCTTCTCCCGGGCGGACAGCGCGCGGCTCTACGCCCCCGTCATTGGAGATCCCGTCTACGGCTACCAGAGCATCAACGTGGAGGCCCAGGAGCGCACGCGCTCCTCCCTGCTCAGTTGGGTCAAGCGCCTCATCCGCGTGCGCCAGCGCTACCCCGCCTTCGCCATGGGCAAGCTGCGCTGGCTCAACCCGGACAACCGCAAGGTGCTCGCCTTCATGCGCGAGCACGAGGGCCAGTCCATCCTCATCGTCTGCAACCTGTCGCGCTTCGCCCAGCCCGCCGTGCTGGACATGCGGGACTGGGAGGGCCAGGTGCCCATCGAGCTCATGGGCGAGACCGCCTTCCCCATGATCTCCAGCCTGCCCTATCAACTCACGCTGGGACCCTACATGTTCTTGTGGTTCCGCCTCGAGAAACTCGCTCCCGGGAGGGGGATGCCATGACGGCGCCAATCGATCTGACGAAGCTCCCGGACTTCCTGCGCAACCAGCGCTGGTTCGCGGGCAAGGCCTGGCCCATCAAGTCCGTGTCCACCGTGGACCACGCCACCGTGGATCTGCCCGGTGGCCGCGACTTCACCCTCGCCGTGGTGGAGGTCATCTACGAGCTGGGCCAGCCGGAGCGCTACCTGCTGCCCGTGCTGCCCTCCGAGGAAGGGGTGAAGGACGCCTTCGAGGACGTGGACGTGCTGCGCGTCCTCTTCCAGCTCATCCGCGAGAAGCAGGTGCTGGCCAGTGCCTCCGGCAAGCTCGTGGGCGAGTGGCTGGACACCCCCGAGGGGCTGATCGCCCTGCCCTCTCCGCTGCCCGTGCGCCGGCTCCAGGTGGAGCAGAGCAACACGTCCGTGGTGGTGGCCGAGAAGCTCATCCTCAAGGTCATCCGCAAGCTGGAGGCCGGCATCAACCCCGAGTACGAGGTGGGCCGCTTCCTGGCGACGAAGACGTCCTTTCGCGCCACCCCCACCCTGCTCGGCGCGCTGCAGTCCGAGGGCCCCGCGGGCGCCACCCTCGCCGTGGTGAATCGCTTCATCCCCGACGTCACGGACGGCTGGCGCTACACCCTGGACAACTTCCGCCGCGGCCCGACGCTGTCGGAGGACATCCTCGCCGACCTGCGCCGGCTGGGCCAACGCCTGGGCGAGCTGCATCACGCGCTCGCCTCCAGCACGGATGACCCGGCCTTCACGCCCGAGCCCCTGCTCACCGAGGACTTGCAGCGCTGGAGCGCGTCGATCGTGGGGGAGATGGGCGTCACCCTGAGCCAGGCCGCGCGCCACACGCCCGAGCTGGAGGACCGCCGCGAGGATCTGCTCGGGCACGCGAAGCAGCTCGCGCACGTGCCGCCCTCGGGACAGAAGATCCGCATCCACGGCGATCTGCACTTGGGACAGGTGCTGCGCTCGGAGGGCGACTGGCTCCTCTTCGACTTCGAGGGCGAGCCGGGCCGCAGCTTCACCCAGCGCCGGGAGAAGTACTCGGCGCTCCGGGACGTGGCGGGCATGCTGCGCTCGTTCGACTACGCGGAGGCCACGGTGCGGCTGGAGGGCCAGCCCGAGGGGGAACGGCTCCAGCCCGCGCGCCAGGCCTTCCTGGAGGGCTACCGCGCCGCCACGCGCGGCGCGGCCTTCCTGCCCCAGGACGACGCGAGCTTCACCGCGATGTTGGGCACCTTCGAGCTGGAGAAAATGCTCTATGAGGTGCGCTACGAACTTCAGAACCGGCCGGATTGGGTGCGCATCCCCATCCAGGCCCTCATGAGAATGGAGGTCCGCAAGTGAAGAAGCCGACGGATCGTCAGCAGATCGACGCGGAGCTGCAGCAGATCGTGGAGCTGCGGCACGGAGAACCGCACCGCGTGCTGGGCGTCCACGCGGATGGGGACGGCATGGTGGTGCGGACCTACCGTCCGGACGCGGTCGCCATCCACGTCCTGCCCGACTTCGGGGGACGCATCCCCATGACGCAGCGCAAGGATGGCGTCTTCGAGGCCCGGCTCAATGGCCGCTCGGAGGCCTTCAACTACCAGGTGGAGGTGGAGTACCCCGGCAAGAAGACCTTCACCCTGCGCGACCCCTACAGCTTCCTGCCCACGCTGGGCGACATGGACCTGTACTACGCGGGCGAGGGCCGGCACGAGGAGCTGTGGAAGCGCATGGGGGCCCATCCCGTGCACCACAACGGCATCAGCGGCGTGGCCTTCGCCGTCTGGGCACCTACCGCCCAGAGCGTGTCCGTGGTGGGGGACTTCAACAGCTGGGACGGGCGGCTGCACCCCATGCGGCGCATGGGCGCCTCGGGCATCTGGGAGCTGTTCATCCCCGAGGTCGGCGAGGGCACGCGCTACAAGTTCGAGATCCGCACGGGCCAGGGCGGCCACCGGATCCTCAAGTCCGACCCCTTCGCCTTCCGCACCGAGGTGCCTCCGGCCACCGCGTCCGTGGTGCACGACCTCAACCACTTCCAGTGGTCGGACGGAGAGTGGATGCAGGCGCGCACCACCCAGGACGTGCACCGCCAGCCGTGGAGCGTCTACGAGGTGCACCTGGCCTCGTGGCGGCGCGTGGTGGAGGACGGAGACCGTCCCCTCACCTACCGGGAGATGGCGCACGCGCTCTCGGACTACCTCAAGAAGACGGGCTTCACCCACGTGGAGCTGATGCCCGTGGCGGAGCACCCCTTCGGCGGCTCCTGGGGCTACCAGGTGGGCAACTACTACGCGCCCACCGCCCGCTTCGGCCACCCGGATGACTTCCGCTACCTCGTCAACCACCTGCACGAGCAGGGCATTGGCATCATCCTCGACTGGGTGCCCGGCCACTTCCCGCGGGACGCGCACGCCCTGGGCCAGTTCGACGGCACGGCGCTCTACGAGCACGCGGATCCCCGTCAGGGCGCGCAGCCGGACTGGGGCACCTACGTCTTCAACTTCGGCCGCAACGAGGTGCGCAACTTCCTCATCGCCAACGCCCTCTTCTGGTTCGAGGAGTACCACCTGGACGGCCTGCGCGTGGACGCGGTGGCCTCCATGCTCTACCTCGACTACAGCCGCAAGCAGGGCGAGTGGATTCCCAACCGCTGGGGCGGCCGCGAGAACGAGGAAGCCATCGCCTTCATGCGCGAGCTCAACGACAAGGTGCGCGCCAAGTACCCCGGCGCGGTGATGATCGCCGAGGAGTCCACCGCGTGGCCCAAGGTGAGCCAGCCCACGAGCGAGGGCGGGCTCGGCTTCCACTTCAAGTGGAACATGGGCTGGATGCACGACACCTTGAAGTACTTCTCCAAGGATCCCATCTACCGCCAGCACCACCACAGCCAGCTCACCTTCGGCCTGCTCTACGCGTTCAGCGAGCACTTCACGCTGCCCTTGAGCCACGACGAGGTGGTGCACGGCAAGGGCTCGCTCTACGGGAAGATGCCGGGAGACGACTGGCAGAAGCGCGCCAACCTCCGGGCGCTGTTCGCGTGGATGTGGGCCCACCCGGGCAAGAAGCTGCTCTTCATGGGGGGCGAATTGGGCCAGCCCTCCGAGTGGAACAACGACAAGAGCATCGACTGGCACCTGCTCGAGAAGAAGGAGCACGCCGGCATCCAGTCCCTGGTGGGTGACATCAACCGCCTCTACCGGTCCCACCCCGCCCTGTACGACGCGGACAGCGAGCCCATGGGCTTCCAGTGGCTGCAACCGGACTCGGCGGCCTCCAACGTGCTGGCCTTCGTGCGGCGCTCGCGCCAGCCAGGAGGACACGTGGTGTGCATCGCCAACCTGTCCCCCTTGCCCCGCGAGGAGTACCGCGTGGGCTTCCCCCGGCACGGCGGCTATGTGGAGCTGCTCAACACGGACTCCGACGGCTACGGCGGCTCGGGCCTGGGCAACAAGGGCCACATCCACACCGAGCCCCTGGGCTGGGACGGACAGGATGCCTCGGCCGTGCTGACCCTGCCCCCGTTGTCGGTGCTGTGGTTCACCCCCGGGTAGGCGCCCTTCCTCCGCTCGTCCCCCCGCCCGCTGGCGACAGTTGCCTCCCCGGGCGGGGATGCGGACGGTTGGGAGACCACACCGGACGTGGAGGCTCCCACATGGCGACGGCGGCGACCCTGATGGCAATGGAAGAGCAACTGGCCCATCACTCGGCACTGCCCCTGCGGGCCACCTTGAGTTCGGTGATGCTCTACCATGGCATCGAGAAGCTGCGGCCCAAGGGGCTGGAGGAGACGACCCACGTCTTCGAGAAGCTGGGGATTACCCCCGCCCGTCCCTGGGCCCTCGCCACCGGTTGGACCGAGGTGGGCATCGGGGTGCTGTCCCTGCTGGGAATCGGCACCCGGGTGGCCGCCCTGGCCGTGCTGGTCACCCAGACGGTGGCCATCGCCAAGGTGCACGGCCCCAACGGCTTCGACAGCCGTCAGGGCGGCTACGAATTCAACCTGTCCCTCATCGCCACGGCGCTGGGACTGCTCCTGGGCGGCCCCGGAGACGTGTCCGTCCATCATGCCGTCGCCTCGCGCGGCGCTCGCTGGACGCCCCCCTGGCGGCGGCGCGAGGTGAACCGCCGGCGCGGCCTCGTGTCCCTGCTCACCGCCTGAGTTCCAGGGGGGCGCTCGCGCCCTTCCCACGGCTCAGCGATACAGGCCGGAGGCGGAGTCCGGGCTGGTGCACGACAACACCCGCAGGGTCTCCAGCATCTCCTGGCCGGAATCCCTCCCCCGCCGCATCGACACGAGCACCTTGCCCTCGCGGTCCGCGTCGGCGAGGCACGACTCCAGCCAGTGCTTCACCAGCGGGTGGGGGCTGATCTCCAGGAAGGTGTCGTGCCCGTCCGCGATCAGCGAGTCCACGCCCTCGCGGAACAACACCGGCTCGGCGAGGTTGCGCACCCAGTAGTCCGCGTCGAACCGACGGCCCGGCAACTCGCTCCCCGTCACCGTGGAGACCACGGGCAGCCGCTCCGGCCGGGGACGGATGTCCGCGAGCCGCTCGCGCAACCCCTCGCGCAGGGGATCCACCTGCGGGCAGTGCGCCGCCACCTCCGAGTCCACCCGGCGCGCCACCATGCCCCGCTCCCGCAGCACGATCAGCGCCTCCTCCAACGCCTGGGGCTCTCCCGCGAGCACCGTCCACTCGGGGCTCGCGTGGATGATGGGCCACAGCCGCCCCTCGCTCCCGCCCAGGACCTCGCCCACGCGCTCCCACGCCAGGCCCACCACCGCCATGGCGCCCTGGCCTCGAAGCGTTCCCATGGCACGGCCCTGCTCGCAGATGACGCGCATGGCGTCCTCCAACGACAGCACCCCCGCCACGTGCGCCGCCGCCACCTCGCCAATGCTGTGCCCCACCACCGCCGCCGGCTCCACGCCCCACGAGCGCCACAGCGCCGCCAGCGCGATCTCCATCGACACCAGCGTGGGGCAACTCACCTCGATGTCCCCGAGCGGCGCGTCCCGCGCCGTCACCACATCCAGAAGCGACCAGCCCAGCAACCGCCGCACCTGGGCGTCACAGGCGCTCAGCACCATCTCGAACACCGTCGAGCGCTCCAGCAACGCCCGGCCCATGCCCACCCACTGCGAGCCCTGACCGGAGAACACGAAGACGGGCCGGAGCCGCCTCGGGCTTCCTCCCTCCATCACTCGATGCACCGGGGACTTCTCGGAGGTCCGCCACATACCTGCTCCCTCGATGAAGGCCATTCCGCTGTTGGTGGACATGGACGGCCTCAGCAAAGTAATTCAGTGCAGATGGATTATTACCCTGTTTACCCTGTGAGGTGAAAGAAGTTTTCCTGGAAGCGGCGTTTATCTTGTTTTTCCACGTCTCTCAGACAACGGTCGAGAGAACTTGAGCCCGGGTCGCCTGTCATGCAAGCGACTGTCCAAGGCATTTGATTCGTACCGGCGTCCCCTAGCGGTGCGCGTCGGAGGGCCGTAAAACATGTCGCCCATGAGCCAGGTTCGCTATCAGTTGCTGGGTCCTCTCATTCCGGGTGAGGGCACCCGACCATCCCTCGCCCTGGCCCTCGAGGCGGGCTCGCCTCCCCTGCCAGTGGTGGTGGTGTGGGCTCCCACCGAGGTGGCCCAGGACGCGATGATGCTGGCGCGGCTCCAGAAGGAAACGGAGCGCGCGGTCGTCTTCGAGCACCCCCACATCCTGCGGGTGCACGGCCTGGTGACACTGGAGGGAAAGGTCGCCCGGGTGACGGAGTACGCGGACGGCGAGCCCTTGCGTCACGTGCTGGGCGTGAGCCCTCGCCTGCCGCCTCCGTTCGCCGCGCTCATCGCCGCGGATGTGGCCATGGGGGTGCACTACGCCCACGTGGCGGGCAATGACGACGGCACGCCCTTCGTCCACGCGGACCTGCGGCCGGAGACCATCATGGTCTCCTTCGACGGCGTGGTGAAGGTGACCGGCTACGGGGCGCTGAGCGTCGCGCCGCGCGAGGGCAACGGCCGCCGCGTGCGCAACCGCCGCCTGTACAGCGCCCCCGAGCAGCTCATGGGGGGCCGGGAGGCCTCGTCCATTCCCACGGACGTGTTCCTCCTCGGCCTGCTGCTGCACGAGTGCCTGTCCGGGCGCAAACCCTTCCAGGACTCCATCGATCCGGACAAGGCCATCCTCTCGCGGCCCCTGCCGCCGCTGCCCGAGGAAGTGCCCCTGCCCTTCAACGAGGTCATCCGCCGCGCCACGGCCAAGCGCGCCAAGGAGCGCTATGCGAGCGCCCTCGCCTTCCGCGAGGCCCTGGTGGCCGTCGTGGGCGAGCTGCCCACGCCCACCGCTCTCTCCGAGTTCCTCGCCAAGCAGATTCCCCGCGACGGGGAGACGCGGCGCGCGCGCAGGGCGATGATCGACAAGGGGATCGCCGAGCTGACGCGCCCCCCGCCCGCGCCCGTCGTCGAGGTCGCGCCGCCTGCCGCTCCGGCGCCCGCTCCCCGCTTCGAGGCCGCGTCCGTGATTCCCACACCGCTGCCCGCCGCCGCGGCGATCGAGGTCCAGCCCCCGCCGCTACCTCGCGCCGAGCCCATCCCGGTGACCGGGCCGCTCGTGCCCGCGGCCGTGGCCCCGCCCGTCCCGCCGCCCTCCTCCGGGCGCGCGCGCTTCACGTCCACCGCGCTCGTCAGCGCCGTGGGAGCCGTGCTGTTCGTGAGCGCGGTGGGCCTCATCTGGAGCATCCGGGGCAAGCCCGAGCTCTCGGTCACCGATGACACGGGAGCGCCCGTGGACATCGCCGCGCCCGTGCTCATCGTGGAGGAGCCGGTCGACGCGGGCGTGCCCGCGCCCGCGCCCACGAAGATCGGCGCGGTGCCCGTGGTGCCGGCGGCCACCGTGCCCCTCACGCCCGTGGAGATCCTGGTGAACCCCGACGTGGCCATCGCCATCGATGGCCGGCACATGGGCCACACGCCCCTGCAGGTGCCGCTGCCTCCGGGCCGCCACATGCTCACCTTCACGGACGAGGCGAAGGGCCTGCGCACGGCGCGGCTCATCGACGTGCGGACCACGACGGAGAAGGTGACGTTCAACATCCGCCTGACCATGGGCTCGGTGCTCATCCACGCGCCGACGGGCGCCCAGGTCACCCTGGACGGACGGCAACTGGGCAAGGCCCCAGTGGTGGAGCAGACCATGTTCGAGGGCGAGCACAGCCTGCGTGTCACCCAGGATGACGCCGTCTGGGAGCGGGACTTCGTGCTCACCGGCGAGCAGCGCCTGGTGTTCACCGCCGACATCACCGGGGAGTGAGCGCCCTACATCATCCTGTCCAGCACCGCCTGCCAGAGCAGCTCGCCGATCGTCTCGTGGCCGCGCTCCGGATCCATCAGGGGCACGGACAGGCGGGCGATGTTCAGCAACCGGTCGTCGAGCACCACCTGGGGGGCCTGCTCGCGCACGGCCTGGGCCAGGGTCTGGAGGCTGGCGAAGTACGACGGCTCCCGCCGCTCCTCGAGGCCCTGGAATTCCGTCTCGCGTGAGAAGGACACCCACAGCCCTTCGCCATACATCCACAGGAAGTGGCTCGTATCCGAGCCCTTCACCTCCACTTCCCGCATCCGGGGTCTCCGGCTGTGCTGGCTGTTGTACATCTCCTGCTCGAGCTTCACCGTGCGCACCGTCCTCTTGCCGAGCACCAGCAGGCGCGGTTCCTTCCAGAGCACATCCCTGCGCTCGCCCCGCTCCCCTTCCAGCCTCAACCCCGAGGGCCCCAGCGTGAAGCGGCGCACGGGCAGCGGGTTCGCCGTGCGCGAGGGCATCTCGCAACTCACCGCCGCGAAGCCCTCCACGCGCAGGGAGTCCCGGATCATCCGCGCCTCCTGGGTGGGCAACCGCGCCAGGACGATCGGAGGCGGAGACCCGAGCCGCAGGCGGAGATCCATGACGCCCAGGCGGAGGAGCCTCCCCAGCCGCCCCAGGGTCTCCTCGTCCTCGAGCGATGGCACCTGCATCAGGGCCACGAGCCCGGTGCTGAGCGTGAAGGACTCCTTCGGGGCCGGACTCGGAGGCGGAGACAGGGGCTCGGGAGGGGGCTCCGGAGCCCGGGGCTCGGGAGACCTGTCGAGACGGGCCCGCAACTCGGCCACCTCGCGCTGGGCCTCCTCCAACTGACGCACGAGCACTTCCCGCTCCCGTGCGTAGTGCACCCGCAGCTTGGCCAAGGCGTCCTTCGACTGACGCAGTTCAACCTGGGTCCGCTCCAGGGTGTCGCGTAGCGCGCGGCTCTCGTCCATGCCCCTGGGACTACCAGGAAAACGGTCGTTTGACTTCCCACAACCGCGTCAGCGCCGCGACAGCGCGAGCCGGGCGCCGAACGCGATGAACACGAACCCGGTCAGCCGATCCATGGTCTTGATGACCGAGGGGCGGCTGAGCGTCCGGCTGAGTGGCACCGACGCGCCGATCAGCATCAGTCCCCAGAGCAGGCCCAGACCCACGTGGATGACGGCCAGGAGGAAGGTGTAGCCCGCGACGGGAACTCCGCCGGGCACGAACTGCGGCAGGAGCGTGATGTAGAACACCCCGACCTTCGGGTTCAGCAGGTTCGTGAACAACCCCTTCCTCAACCAGTCCATCCCTCCAGTCCGGGCGGTGGCCAGGGCGTCCGCGCCAGGGAGCACGAGGGCGGCGCGGGGCTTGCGAATCAACCCCACTCCCAGCCAGACGAGATAGGCCGCACCCGCCCATTTGAGCGCGGTGAAGGCGAGCTCCGAGGCGGCCAACAAGGCGCCCAGCCCGAGCGCCACCGCCGCGCCCCAGACGAGGCATCCGAGACCGATTCCCAGGGCCGCGAACGCCGCGCGCCGGGGCCCCTCGAGGGTCGAGGTCCGAAGCACCATCACCGTGTCGACTCCGGGCGTGATCGTCAGCACGCCCGCGGCGAGCAGGAACGTCAGAAGGGACTGGGTGATCGTCATCTCATGCGCCTCCGCGAAAGCGCTAGCGTACACCCATCGGCCCAGGAGGGTGTGCGTGCACCATGTCCCGATGTTCTCCGCTGTCGCCGTCGCGGTCACGCTGAGCGCGGTGTCCCCCGTGCTCGCGCAGGACTCCTACAACGAGGTCATCACGGTGATGGGCGGCACGGACGCTCGCGCCATGGCCCAGGACTGGCTCATCCTGCCCGAGGGGGGCCACGCTCGCGCACAGCGGCAACTGGATGACGGCCGAGGTGGCCCTCGAGGGCCGCAAGAGCCTCCATGAGACCCTGCGACTCCAGGGCCTGCTGGGAGCGAGCGCCACGGCGCTGCGGCTCGGGGGCGAATCGGAGCGGAGACTCGGCTTTGGCGAGGTCGTGGCGGATGGAGAGCTCGTTTTTCGGGCGCCTCATGGCGAGGCGGCCATGTGGATCGGCACGCAGTTGCGCTTCCCCGTCGGAGCGCTCGCCTCTCCGGCCAGCGTGCGTGACACGCTCGACCCCCAGACCCGCGTGAACTTCCGCCTGGGCGGAGTGCTCGCCTATATCGACGACTGGGACGTGTTCGCCGAGTTCTCCGTGACGGACCGGGGCGAGTTGAGCGCCCCCGCCACCACCCTGCCCCTCATCGATGGTGGCTTCGACCAGACCACGCTGATGCTGGGTCTCACCCGGCGCTTCCAGCGGAGCCAGCGGTAGCGCTCGTGTCTGGAATCAGCCGATGAGCGAACCGATCCCTCGCATTCGCCACGAGCAACACCTCACCCAGTTCCCTCTGTCCATTTTCAAAACAAACATGAAGAGCACATGCTTTCTCTTGTTTCACGCGGGAAATCTGGTGTATTCAGCAGGGGCTCGGTCGGGGGGAGCGATTCAGCATTGGGCACTGCGTTCCGAGAGGATGTCCCCCCCCGTTCGACAGAACGCATGACGATCAAGGGGGAAACCATGCAGCCCAACATTCACGAGCAGAAGATGCAGCACCTCTTTCAGTCATTCGATGTCGATGGCAGTGGATACCTCGACAAGGGCGACTTCGACGCCATGGCGGAGCGTGTCGCCAAGGACAAGCACTGCACCCAGGACGCGAAGAAGCGCGAGCAGCTCAAGGCGAGCTTCCATGGCTTCTGGCAGTCGGTGAGCACCCTGGACAAGGACCGTGATGGACGGGTCACCCAGAAGGAGTTCGTCGACTACTTCGCTCAATTGCAGAAGGACCCCAAGGCCAACGCCTCTCAGGTCGTGAACACCATCTCGAACATCCTCTTCGTGTGCGCCGATTGCAATGGCACCGGCAACATCTCGCCCGACGAGTTCGAGGGCCTTTGTAAGGCCTACGGGATCTCCAACGGAGACGTCAAGAAGGTGTTCAGCAAGCACGCGCGTGGCAATCCGAACCAGATGAACCGGACGGAGTGGGAAGGCCTGGTCAAGGAGATGTTCTACAGCACCGATCCCAGCTGCGCGGGCAGCATGCTGCTGATGGGCGTCCAGCGCGGCAGGGCGTAGTCTCCTTCACTCCGGGGAGAGGCGCATTCTCCCCGGAGTTTCGCCGCGCCTCCCAACGCATCCCCGACTGGCGTTCGCACAGGCAACTCGTGCGATGGTGGGGCCTCCTGCCCCAAGGAGACCCCGCGCATGAATCGCCGCTCCTCCGTTCCGCTGCTGCTCCTCCTGTGTTTGTTCTGCTGGGCCGCGAGCGCCCGCGCCGCCGAGGTGGTGGTGTGGCATGGCTACCGGGCCTCCGAGCGCACCGCCCTGGAGAAGGTCACCGCCGCGTTCAACGCCGCCCAGGGTGAGTCCGGCGCGCGCGTGAAGCTGCTGGCCATCCCCTCGGACGCCTTCACCGACAAGATCTCCGCCACCCTGTCTCGCGGCGTGGGACCGGACGTCTTCGTCTTCCCTCAGGACCGGCTCGGCGGTTGGGTGGAGGGTGGCGGTCTGCTCGAGCCGCTCGACTTCTTCCTCGAGCCCTCCACCCGCCAGCGCTACGTGCCCGGCACCCTGGAGGCGATGACCTACCGGGGCACCGTCTACGCCCTGCCCCTGAACTTCAAGTCCATCACCCTGCTCTACAACAAGAAGCTCCTGCCCAAGCCTCCCCGCACCACCGGAGAGCTGCGCACCGCGTGCAAGGCCTTGCACGAGAGCCCCGCGGGCAAGGGCGGCGTATGCCTCGCCTACCCATACACGGACTTCTACTACCACGCGGCCTTGATGCAGGCCTTCGGAGGACGCGTGTTCGACCCGGGGCCCAAGGTGCGCCTGGACGCGCCGGAGAACGTCAAGTCGCTCGACTTCCTCCTCAAGTGGACGGCCGAGAAGGGCCTCTTGCCCGCCGAGCCCTCCACCGCGCTCGTCACCTCGCTCTTCAACGAGGGCAAGGCGGCCATCGTCTTCTCCGGCCCCTGGTTCATCGGGGAGATCGCCCCGGGAGTCGATTACGGGCTCGCGCCGCTGCCCACCGTGGACGAGGCGGGCGGAAAGCCCCTGCGGCCCTGGCTCACCGTGGAGGGCGTGGCCATCTCCTCGCACTCGGCGAACAAGGACGCCGCCTACGCCTTCCTGCGCTACCTCACCGGACCCGAGGGCGCCCGCGTCATGGCCCTCCAGGGCCGGCAGAACCCCGCGCTCGCCCAGGTGTACGAGGACCCCGCCGTGGCCCAGGATCCCGTGTTGTCCGCCATCCGCGAGCAGGCCAAGACGTCCGTGCCCATGCCCAACCTGCCGGAGATGACCATGGTCTGGGGTCCGGCGACCTCGGCCATGAACGCCGTGGTCCACAAGCTCGCCACGCCCAAGGCCGCGCTGGATGACGCCCAACGCACCGTCCAGAAGGAAGTGACGGCGTTGCGGCGGGGCACCCAGGACAAGCCCGCCACACCCGCCGCGAAGCCGTGAGACCCGAAACAAGGACAACCACGAGGACAAACCCCATGAGCGCCCGAGAGAAGATTCGCCAGCGGATCCTGACCAACTACCTGGTTGGCGAGTCCCCCGAGAACCTGGCCGATGACACGCCGCTGCTGGGCTACGGAATCTTGAACTCCATGTCCACCCTGGACCTCGTCCATTTCATCGAGACCGAGTTCAGATTCGAGGTGGCGCCCCAGGAGGTCAACGACACCAACTTCGGTACGGTGACCAACCTCGTGACCTTCATCCAGCGCCGAGGTGCGTGACTAGTCCGCGGGGGAATCGGCGTGGGCCAGGAGCTCCCGCACGAAAAGCGCGGGGGCGGTGCACATCGCGAGATGTCCCTGGTGGGGCATGACGGCCACCCGGCCCCGGGGAAGCGCCTGACGCAGGGAGTCGATCACCGAGGCGAAGAACGGTGGACTGTCTCCTCCGAGCAGCAGCAGCACGGGGACATCCAGGTGGGAAAAGCGGGAGCCCTCCAGGGAGTAGCCCTCCACGGCGCGGATCTCCCGCGGCAGCGTGTGCGCCGCGGCACTCCAGGCGGACCAGGCGGGAAACGCGCGCAGCAACCGCAATTGGGCCTCTGGCGTCCGGGCGACTTCCCGGAGGAATACCTCCAGCGCCGCCTCCCGCTGGTGCGTGCGCACGAGCTCCTCGAGGCGTCCGATGAGCTCCGGGGAGGTGACCTCGTGCACCGCGACGAGGGGCGGCTCATAGAGCACGAGCTTGCCGAGGTTGCGCGCGAGGAGCGCCGCTTCGAGCGCGCAGAAGGCGCCGAAGGAGTGCCCGACGAGCAGGACCGGACCTGGCACCGCGTCCACCAGGGTGGCGACATCCTCGTACTCGCGCTCGATCGCGTACGCCTCGCCATCGCCACTGCGCCCCCGCCCCCGGCGATCCATCGCGTACACCGTGAAGCGCTTCCTCAAGGCGGGCAACACCGGCGTCCAGATGGAATGATCGTTGTTGGTGCCATGAACGAGCACCAATGAAGGTCCGCTGCCTCCCCGAGTGAAGGCGATCGGCGTGCCATCGGTTGAAAGAAGGGTCTCCATGGTCCTGGCCGCGCACTATCATGGAGGCATGTTGGATTGGATCGAAACGGCGGATCCCCTCTTGACGGAAGAACAGGCCGACCTGCGGAAGAAGGCGGTGGAGTTCGCCCGCCGGGCCCTGCACACCGACATGGTGACCCAGGATCGCCACGCCCGCTTCGACGCCGAGGGTTGGAAGCAGTGCGCCGGATTCGGTCTGTTCACCATGCCCCTGGCGCCGGAACACGGGGGGCTGGGCCTGTCCCTGTCGAGCGTCATCGCGGTGATGGAGGGGCTGGGTTACGCGGCGTCCGACCAGGGCCTGTTGTTCTCCCTCAATGCCCACTTGTGGACGACCGTCCTGCCCCTGGCCCGCTTCGGAACGGAGGAGCAGCGGCGCCGGTTCCTGCCAGGGCTGCTGGACGGCTCCCGGATTGGCGCCAACGCGACGACCGAAGCGGAGGCGGGCTCGGACGTGGTCGCCATGCACACACGCGTGGAGCGCCAGGGCGAGGAGTACGTGCTGAACGGCTCGAAGCTGTTCATCACGAACGCGCCCGTGGCGGACGTGTTCGTGGTCTACGCGACGCTGGGCCGGGAAATGGGCGCCATGGGCGTCACGGCCTTCCTCGTCGAGAAGGACACACCCGGGCTCGTGGTGGGCCGGCCCACGGACAAGATGGGGCTGAAAACCTCCCCCATGGCCGAGCTCAGCTTCGAGGATTGCCGCATCCCCGTGGGCAACAGACTGGGCCGCGAGGGCCGGGGCCTCGATGTCTTCGGCCACGCGATGGAGTGGGAGCGCGGATGCATCCTGGCCAACTGCCTGGGCGCCTTGCAGCGCCAGCTCGAGCGCTGCATCCATCATGCGCGTCAGCGCAAGCAATTCGGCCAGGCCATCGGCAAGTTCCAGTCCGTGGCCAACCTCATCGTCGGCATGAAGGTCCGCCTCGACACGTGCCGGCCGCTCGTCTACCGCGTGGGCTGGTTGAAGGATCGCGGACTGCCCGCGGCGCTCGAGGCCTCGCTGGCCAAGCTCCATGTGTCCGAGTCGTATGTCCAGTCCTGCCTCGACGCGATCCAGGTTTTCGGAGGTTATGGATACATGACGGAGCAGCAGATCGAGCGGGACTTGCGGGATGCCGTCGGCAGTACCCTGTATTCGGGCACCTCCGAGATCCAGAAGAACCTCATCGCGAGGGGACTCGGTCTCTAGGAGCACCACGCGGAAGGGTCGTTCGCCATGCTGGTTCCAGCCTCCCCCTCCCTCGGTGAGCGGATTGGAGTTCAAGCCCGGGCGCTGTGCCAGGCGGCCGGACTCCCCACGCGAGCCCGGGAGGTCGACGAAGTCTTGCGAGAGATGTGTGCCTCCTGGTCCCACCGCGGCGAGGAGCAGCGCCCCCGGTGGAGCAGCCTGACGGATGACTGCAGTCCCATCGAGTACTCCGTCGTGCTCGCGCCCAGGCCGGTGGAAGTGCGCTTCTGCGTCGAGGCCCAGGCGGATCCCCACTCGCCCGCCAGCTACTGGGAGGCCGCGCAACACCTCAACCAACAACTGGAAGCGCGGTTTGGCGCCCGGGTGGAGCGGCTGCGTCAACTCGAGGATCTGTTCAGCCCCCAGCACCGCGCCCTGCCCATGGTGATGTGGCACGCGGTCATGTTCGGTGCCGAGGGGCCACCTTCGTTCAAGATCTACCTGTGGGCCGGCGCACGCGGCGTCAATCAGGCGTCCGCCTCCTGCGCGCGGATGCTGGAGCGGTTGGGCTGTGCACGTGCCTGGGAGCGGATCCAGGCCCTCTTGCGGCCCACGGATGTGATCGCCTTCGTCGGATTGGATCTGCTGGCGGACGAGGATGCCCGGGTCAAGGTCTACGTCAACCACCCCGCCCCCCTCTCGGTGGAGGAATACGAGCGGGCCGCGAGCCTGTCTCCCGGCTCCATCCCCGGCGATGCGGCCAGCTTCCTGCGCATCCTGCGCGGCGACGACACGTCGGCGAAGGACCTCCAGAAGCTCACGTTCCACGCGAACCGCCAGGTGATGACGTCCTATCGGATCGTGCCCGGCAAGGCGGGGGACATCGACTCCGTCGCGCTCCAGTTTCCCTATGCCCTCTGCTCGCCCGGGGGCGCTCCGGCACCCGAGCGGACACGGGCCCTGTTGCGCACCCACGGACTGCCCACGGAGGATTACGACCGGTGCCTCTCGGTCTTCTCCCCGCTGGCCAACAGTTACATCAGCTTCCAGCGAGCGAATGGCCACCCCGTGGTCACGCCCTATTTCAGCAGCCGCTTGTTCGCGGAGCGCTTCGGCTTGTTGACCCGGGACTGGGACACCCTCCGCTCCTGGCACTTTCCACCTCGCGCAATGAAGGAGGATGTCCATGGATGACACGCGCCCCGACTATGTGCTGGGCCACTCCGAGCGGGAACTCGAGCGGCTGAACGTGCAAGCACGTCTCTTCGAGCCCCTCACCGAGCGCTTCCTGCGTGAAGCGGGTCTGCGGCCCGGAATGAAGGTCCTCGATGTGGGCGCGGGCCATGGCGACGTCTCCGTGCTCGTCGCGCGCCTCGTGGGCGCCGAGGGCTCCGTGGTCGCGCTCGATCAGTCCGCGTCCGCGGTCGCCGCGATCGAGCGCCGTGCCCAGACGCTCGGACTGCGCCACGTGCGCGCGGTCCAGGGAGACGTGGGTCGGGAGCGCTTCGACACCCCCTTCGACGCGGTCATTGGCCGGTTCGTCCTGATGTACAACCCGGAGGTCACGGGTGTGCTCCGGCACCTCGCAACACACCTGCGGCCCGGGGGATTGATCGCCTTCCAGGAGTTCGACTTCAGGGGGGCCCGCGCGCTGCCCGAGGGCCCCACCTTCGAGCGCGCCATGAGCTGGATGACGGACACGCTCACCCAGGTGGGGGCCCACACCCGGCTCGGGCTCGAGCTGCGGCGGCACTTCCTGGACGCGGGCCTGCCCTCCCCGTCCCTTCGGCTCGAGGCGAGCACGGGCGGAGAGTCCGGCTACCTGGGCTATGCCCTCATCGCCGAGGTGCTCCAGAGCCTGCTGCCCGCGATGGAGAAGCTCGGGGTGGCCAGCGCGCGCGAGGTGGATGTCGCGACGCTCCCCCAGCGGATGCACGCGGAGGTGGGCGCGCGCGGGGGCGTGATCGTCCTTCCATCCCTCGTGGGCGCATGGGCCACCACCCCGTCGTAACCACCGGGTCTGTCCACGGAGCATTCATGCCGCGATCCCCTCGTCTCCCCGCGTTCGAGCCGCACACCCGCACCTGGTACGTGTCCGCCGAGGACGCGCCTCCCACGGCGGTGTCCGCGCCTCCCTTCGAGGGGGAGTTCGTCCTGGATGCGCCCTCCCGGCGCGAGATGGCCGAGGACTTCGGACACATCGTGCATCGCATGCCGGCGGCGGTGCTCCGGCCCGCGTCGGCCGAGGACATCGTGAGGCTCGTGCGCTTCGCCAACGCGCACGGCATCCAGGTGTCCATGCGCGGCCAGGCGCATTCACCCTTCGGCCAGGCCCAGGTCGAGGGCGGCGTGGTCATCGACTCGCGTTCGCTCCACCGGATCCACGCCATCTCCACCCAGGGCGCCGTGGTCGACGCGGGGGTGCGCTGGAGCGAGCTGCTCAGGGCCACGCTCGCGCACGAGCTCACGCCCCCGGTGCTCACGGGCTTCCTGGAGCTCTCCGTCGGCGGCACGCTGTGCGTCGGCGGCGTCGGCGGGGCGACGTACCGGTACGGATTCCAGGCGGACAACGTGCTCGCCTTGGAGGTGGTGACGGGGCAAGGAGAGCGCATCGAATGCTCCGCCACCGAGCATCCGGAGCTGTTCCACTCCGTGCTCGGGGGACTCGGGCAGTTCGCCCTCATCACGCGCGCCACCCTTCGCCTTCAAGCCGCGCCGACGACCTCGCGCACCTACCACCTCACCTATTCGGATTCCCAGCGGTGGATCGAAGCCCTGAGGCTCGCGGCGGAAGACGAGCGCTTCGACTCCCTCAAGGGCAAGGTCGTCCCGGGGCCTCGGGGCACGTTGAGCTATCTGCTCATCGCGTCCAAGGACTTCACGCCGCCCCAGTCCCCGAATGACCCGGAGGTGTTGCGGGGATTGAACCCCGATGCGTCCGTGGCACCGGTCATCGCCAACGAGTCGTATTTCGACTGGATGAACCAGCTCGCGCCGGCCGTCGCACGGCTGGAGAAGAGCGGGGCCTGGAGCCAGCCCCACCCCTGGTTCGATGTGTTCCTGCCCGCCAGTCAGACGCGGACGTTCGTCGACGAGGCACTCGCGAGCCTGCCCCTGGAGGACATCGCCCAGGCCTTCGTGCTGCTCTACCCGGTGAAGCGCGAGCGGCTGGGATGCGCCTTCATCGAGGTTCCCACCGAGCAGCGACTCTTCCTGTTCGATATCCTGCGGACGGCCGCCCCCACTCCCGCCGCGTTGCAGCGCATGATGGGAGACAACCAGCGCTTGCACGAGCGGGCCCTCGGCCTCGGGGGCAAGAAGTACGCGATCGCCGCCATCCCCTTCACCCCGGCGGACTGGCGGGAGTACTTCGGTCCGGACTGGTCCTTGTTCGAGCAGCGCAAGGCCCGGTTCGATCCGCGCCACATCCTGACGCCCGGCCAGGGCATTTTCGCCTGAGGTAGGACAACGCCCCCTGAGACCTGGGGGAGAGACCATCATCTTCCAGCCATGACTCCCACCCGATTCGGGGGTGCCCCGCCTGGAAAATGCCACCTTCCGTCTCTACCCTCCTGGGCGGTGGCGGAGATGGGTGGGGGGGGTTGGGCCGATGAACGGAGAAGTCAGCGAGGACGTGTGGGAGTACTCCGGGTGGGGGTTTGATCGGCTGAGCGCGCAATCGCGTCTCTTTGAACCCCTCACCGAGCGGTTCCTGCTCGAGGCGGGTCTGCGTCCCGGCATGAGGGTGCTCGACGTGGGCGCGGGCCAGGGGGATGTCTCCCTGCTCGCCGCGCGCATCGTTGGACCCCAGGGGCGTGTGGTGGCGATGGATCGGTCCGAGTCGTCCATCTGGACCATCCGCTGCCGCGCCATGGAGTTGAGGTTCTCGCACGTGCACGCGTTGCAGGGTGACTTCGCCGAGGAGCGCTTCAACGTGCCGTTCGACGCCGTCGTCGGGCGGTTCGCCTTGATGAACACCCCCGAGGTGTCGACGGTGATCTGGCGGCTCGCCGCGAACCTGCGGACCCGCGGCATCATCGCGTTCCAGGAGCTCGACTTTGGCGGGGCCCGGGTCATTCCCATGTCCCCCACCTTTGATCGCGCCATGTCCTTGTTGACGCGCACGCTCGCCAAGGTGGGCGTCCACACCCGGCTCGGACTCGAGCTGCGGCGGCATTTCCTGGACGCGGGCCTGCCGGAACCCTCGCTGCGCATCGAGGAATGCATCGGCGGGGGGCCCGGCTACCCGGGCTACCTGCTCCTGGGCGATGTCCTCCAGAACCTGCTGTCCACGATGAAGCGGCTGGGCGTGGCGCGGCCCGAGGAGGTCAATGTGGCGGCGCTCGTGCAACAGCTCCACGACGAGGTGGGCGCCTACGGGGGCGTGATGATCCTCCCGTCGCTGGTGGGCGCGTGGACCACGCTGCCGTGAGGCTCAACCCAGGGTGAAGGACACCTCGCCCACGCCCTCGATGGCGCCCTCCACGCGGTCGCCCCGCTGGAGCGGACCCACGCCGTGGGGCGTTCCGGTGAAGAGGAGATCCCCCGGCTCCAGGCGCCAGAGCTGGGACGCCTTGGCGATCACCTCGGCCACGCTCCAGATCATGTCCGTGATGCGCCCGTCCTGGCGCGTCTGGCCGTTGACGTTCAGGTGGATGCGGCCCTGGGGCTGCGCCAGGCCCTCGGCCCGGCGCAGCACGCCGATGGGCGCGGAGGCGTCGAAGCCCTTGGCGGCATCCCACGGACGCCCGCCCTTCTTGGCCTCGGCCTGGAGATCGCGCCGGGTGAGATCCACACCCGCCGCGTAGCCATACACGAGCGACAGGGCCTGCTCGGGCGTGACGTTCTCCCCGCCCCGGTGGAGCGCCACCACCAGCTCGATCTCGTAGTCGAGCTGGGCGGTGGAGGACGGATAGGACACGGGCTCGCCCGGAGCGCGCACGGCGTCGCCCGGCTTGGAGAAGAAGAAGGGCGGCGTGCGGCTGGGGTCCGAGCCCATTTCCCGGGCGTGGGCGCCGTAGTTCTGCCCCACGCAGTAGACGCGGCGGACGGGAAAGCGGGCCGAGGTGCCCTCGATGGGCAGGCTCGGACGCGGGGACGGGGCGAAGACGAACTCGGAGGCGGAGGTCATGCCCCAGGCTTAGCGCTTCGGGGAGCCTCCGTGAAACGGAAATGCCCACCCGGGGAGGCCCGCCCGGGTGGGCGGCGGCGTCACGGCCGCGCGGGGGCCTGCTCGCGGGCGTTGGTATTGGCGTGGGCCACGGCCAGGGCCGTCATGTTGACGATGCCGCGCGCGGTGACGCGGGGCACGAGCACCTGCAGGGGCTTGGAGATGCCGAGCAGGAGTGGGCCCACCAGCAGGGCCTCCGTGGCGGCGGACAGGAGCGTCATGGCGATGTTGGCCGCGTCCAGCGTGGGCATGACGAGCAGGTTGGCCGAGCCCGTGAGCGGGCTGTGGGACACGAGCCGGTGGCGCAGCGTCTCGCTGAGCGCCGTGTCGGCATGCATCTCGCCGTCCACTTCCAGCTCCGGAGCCTGCTTGCGGATGAGCTTGAGGGCCTGACGCATCTTGCGCGCGGACGGAGATCGGCTCGCGCCGAAGCTCGAGTGCGACAGGAGCGCGGCCTTGGGCGTGAGGCCGAAGCGGCGCACGGCGTCCGCGGCCAGGAGCGTCATCTCGGCGACCTGCTCGGCGGTGGGGTCGATGTTGACGTGGGTGTCGCAGAAGAACAGGGCACCGTTCTGCAGGATGAGGCTGGAGAGCGCATAGATGCGGCTCACATCCTCGCGCTTGGCGATGATGGGCATCACGTGCGTCATGTGCCGGCTCCAGTCATCCCGGCTGCCGACCAGGGCCGCGTCCACCTCGCCCGCCTCAAGCATCATCGCCGCGGTGATGGTGGGCCGGCGCATCACCCGGCGCTCGGCGGCCTCGAGCGGCACGCCCTTGCGGTCCACCAGCGACTGGTAGCGCTTGATGAGATGGAGCATCAGCTCGGTGTCCTCGTTGGGATCCACCACGCGCATGTTGCCGCCCACCTCCAGCCGCAGGCCCAGCTCCTTGACGCGCTGGGTGATGAAGGAGCGCCGGCCGATGAGCACCGGCTGGGCGAGCTTCTCATCCACCACGCTCTGCACGGCGCGCAGCACGCGATCGTCCTCGCCCTCGGCGTACACCACGCGCTGGGGGATGCTGCGGGCCACCGCGAACACCGGCCGCATGAGCTGGCCCGAGCGGTAGACGAACAGCTCCAGCTCGCGCTGGTAGGCGACGAAGTCCGCGATGGGCCGGCGCGCCACGCCCGAGTCCATGGCGGCCCTGGCCACCGCCGGGGCGATCTTCAGGATGAGCCGGGGATCGAAGGGCTTGGGGATGATGTACTGGGGCCCGAAGACGGGCGCGGCGCCGCCGTAGGCCTGGGCCACCACCTCGTTGGCCTCCACGCGGGCGAGCTCCGCGATGGCCTCGGCGGCCGCGCGCTTCATGGGCTCGTTGATCTCCGTGGCGCCCACGTCCAGCGCGCCGCGGAACACGAAGGGAAAGCACAGGACGTTGTTGACCTGGTTGGGGAAGTCCGAGCGCCCCGTGGCGACGATCGCGTCCGGCCGGGCGGCCACGGCCACATCCGGGCGGATCTCCGGCTCGGGGTTGGCGAGCGCCAGGATGATGGGCCTGGGCGCGAGCAGGCTCAGCCACTCGGCCTTGAGCACGCGCGGCGCGGACAGTCCCAGGAACACGTCCGCCCCCCCCATCACCTCGGGCAGCGTGCGCGCGTCCGTCTTGTGCGCGTAGCGGGCCATGTTGGGCGCCATCTCGTCGCCCCGGTCCGCGTGGACCACGCCCTTGATGTCCGTGAGCGTCACGTTCGCCACGGGCAGGCCCATCTCCACGAGCAGATCCACGCACGCGAGCGCCGCCGCGCCCGCGCCCGAGGTGACGAGCTTGATCTCCTCCAGCTTCTTGCCCTGGAGCACGAGCCCGTTGCGGATGGCCGCCGCGCACACGATGGCGGTGCCGTGCTGGTCATCATGGAAGACGGGGATGTTCATCTTCTGGCGCAGGGCGCGCTCGATGACGAAGCACTCCGGGGCCTTGATGTCCTCCAGGTTGATGCCACCAAACGTCGGCTCGAGCGCGGACACCACGTCGACGAAGCGCTCGATCTCCGTGGTGGCCACCTCGAGGTCGAAGACGTCGATGCCCGCGAACTTCTTGAAGAGGACGGCCTTGCCCTCCATGACGGGCTTGCCCGCGAGCGGGCCGATGTTGCCCAGACCCAGCACCGCGGTGCCGTTGGTGATGACGGCGACCAGGTTGCCGCGGGCGGTCAGGTCCCTCGCGGCATCCGGGTCCGCGACGATGGCTTCACACGCGGCGGCCACCCCGGGGGAGTAGGCCAGCGCCAGATCGCGCTGGGTGGCCATGCGCTTGGTCGGCTCGATCGCCAGCTTTCCGGGCCGGGGCAGCCGGTGGTAGTCGAGCGCCGCTTTGCGGAAATCCTCGTCCATCGCCATCGTGATTCTTCCTCTGTTCTACGGTCGGGATGCCTTCGCCTCGCGGCGCCGGGCGTGCAGCACCCACTCGGTGTAGCCGTTGGGCTGCTCGCGGCCCCTGAATACCAATTCCTGGGCGGCCTTGAAGGCGAGTCCGTCGTAGCTGGGCGCCATGGGCCGGTACAGGGGGTCCGCCGCGTTCTGGCGATCCACCACCCGGGCCATCCGCTTCATCGTTTCCATCACCTGCGCTTCGGTCACCACGCCATGACGCAGCCAGTTAGAAATGTGCTGGCTGGAAATGCGCAGCGTGGCGCGATCTTCCATGAGGCCCACGTCGTGGATGTCCGGCACCTTGGAGCACCCCACCCCCTGGTCGATCCACCGCACCACGTAGCCCAGAATCCCCTGGGCGTTGTTGTCCAGCTCCTGTTGCACCTCCTCGGGGCTCCAACCCCGTCCATCCGCGAGGGGGAGCGTGAGCAGGGGGCCGAGTCCCGTGGGGGCGCGGCGCTTGAGCTCGTCCTGGCGGGCGGCCACGTCCACCTCGTGGTAGTGCAGGGCGTGGAGCGTGGCGGCCGTGGGGGACGGGACCCAGGCCGTGGTGGCGCCCGCCTGGGGGTGGCCCCCCTTCTGCGCCAGCATGTCGGCCATCTTGTCGGGGGCGGCCCACATGCCCTTGCCAATCTGCGCGCGGCCCTGGAGCCCGCAGGCGAGCCCCACGTCCACGTTGCGATCCTCGTAGGCATTGATCCACGACGTGGATTTGATCTCGTTCTTGCGCACCACGGGACCCGCTTCCATGCAGGTGTGGATTTCATCCCCCGTGCGATCCAGGAAGCCGGTGTTGATGAACACCACCCGGTCCTTCGCGGCGTGGATGCAGGCGGCGAGGTTGGCGCTCGTGCGGCGCTCCTCGTCCATGATGCCGATCTTCAAGGTGTTCGCGGGCAGGGCCAGCAGCCGCTCCACGCGGGAGAACAGGTCGTTCGCGAAGGCGACCTCCTCGGGGCCGTGCATCTTGGGCCGCACCGTGTAGACCGAGCCCGTGCGGCTGTTGCGCCGCGCGCCCGGGCCCCGCAGGTCATGCACGGCGAGGAGCGAGGTGACGACGGCGTCCAGGATGTTCTCCGGAATCTCCTCGCCGGCCGTGTCCAACACCGCGCCCGTGTACATGTGCAGGCCCACGTTGCGCACCAGCATCAGGCTGCGGCCGTGCAGGGTCAGCTCGCCTCCGCCGGGCCGGGTGTAGACGCGATCCGCCGCCATGCGGCGCTCGAGCGTCTTGCCGCCCTTGTCGAAGCTGGCCGACAACGTGCCCTTCATCAGGCCGAGCCAGTTGCGGTAGAGCAGGACCTTGTCCTCGGCATCCACCGCCGACACGCTGTCCTCGCCGTCCATGATGGCCGTCAGCGCGGACTCCACCAGCACGTCCGAGACGCTCGCCTTGTCCGTGCGGCCAATGGGGTGCTCGCGATCGAGGACGATCTCCACGTGCAGGCCGTTGTGGCGCAGAAGGATGGCGTCGGGCCGTGCGGCCCCACCCCGCCAGCCCGCGAACGCGTCAGGGGTGGCGAGGCCCGTGCGCTGGCCGTTCGCGAGCGTCACGGTCAGCGCGTCCTGGTCCACCGCGTAGGCGGCGGCGTCCGCGTGGGAGCCATGGAGCAGGGGCGCCGCCTTGTCGAGGAAGGCCCGGGCCCGGGCGATGACGCGCTCACCGCGCACCGGGTTGTAGGCGCCGCCGCGCCTGGCTCCGCCCTCCTCGGGGATGGCATCGGTGCCGTAGAGCGCGTCGTAGAGGCTGCCCCACCGGGCGTTGGCGGCGTTGAGCGCGTAGCGCGCGTTCGTCGCCGGGACGACGAGCTGAGGACCGGCGACGCGCGCCATCTCCTCGTCCACGTTCGCGGTCCCCACGGTGAAGGGCGCGGGCTCCGGCCGCAGGTAGTCAATCTCTCGCAGGAAGGCTTGATAGGCCTCCGGATCGATCGGCCGGGGATGGGCGGTGTGCCAGGCGTCGATTTGCTTCTGGAGCGCATCACGCCGCTGGAGCAGGGCGCGGTTGACGGGCGCGAGCGCGTGCACGAGGGCGTCCAGTCCGGACCAGAAAGCCGCCGCGTCCAGCTCCGTCCCCGGCAGTGCCTCTCGCTCCAGGAAGGCATGGAGCCGGGAATCCACCTGCAAGCCGCCCACTCGAATGCGCTGCATCAAACCCCTCCCCTTTCAGTGACCGCGTTCGCGACGCGGCGCTTCCTCTTGGCAGATGGTTCCGGGCTTGTCGACACGCGGAACAGGTCTCCCGTGCGGGACACCACACTGCGGCGGAGGGGAGAGGCTTCTGGCGCTCAGGGCCCCCGGGCCACGCGCTCGATGTAGTCGGGGGGAAGGCCCGCGCTCCGGGCACCACGCACCAGCGCCTCGATGAAGCGCTGGCTCACGGGGCCGTCCATGGACGCGCGCCGGGGCGACGTCACGAACGCGACGGCCTGCATCTCGTGGCCCTCCACACGCACGCGCACGGCCCGCTCCACGCACATGCTCGTCACCGCCCCCTCCTTGTGCTGGATGATGGGCCAGTCCTTGCCACCAATATCGAACACCCGCCCGTACACCCGGCTGCCCGGCGCGTCCGTCAGACCCGCCACGCGCCCGCCCCACCACCGCGAGGGGAAGTCATAGACGAGGTCCACGTCCAGCGCCTCGGCGAGCCGACCCTCGGGCAGCTCGAAGAAGTCGTAGCTGTGTTGCGCGCGCCACTCTTCGAAGGCGGCCCGGTCCAGGATGGTGGAATAGGCGAAGTACAGCTTCGAGGTGGCGGTATCGGCCTGACTCCGGGCCTTCATCACCTGATCGTAATGCGAATCCATGGGGTGACTCCTCGGCCCTCGAAGGGGACCGACGTTACTGACGGTGGGACTCCTCGCGCAGGGTGCCGAGGATGCCGCCCACGTCCAGACGTGCCGTCTTGATGAACAACCGCAGCGCGCGCTCCACGTGCTCGGCGAGCGTGGCCATCTTCTCCAGGCGCGCCAGACGATCGGCGGGCAGGTCCGGCTGCGCCAGGGCGAGCCGGCGCGCCGAGGACAGATCCGCGCGGATGCGCGAGATGAAGGCCGCCTCGCGATCCTCCACCACATGGGACACCATGCGGATGAGGTCCGTCTCGGCCGCGTAACGCCAGGCGTTGTCCTGGGGCGAGCGCACGCGCCGCACCACGCCCCAGCGCTCCAGGTCGCGCAGGAGCATGGACACGCCCCCCTTGGACAACACCAGCTCGCGCTCCAGCTCCGCGGCGGTCAGGGGCTCACCGCGCAGGTACAGCAGGGCCCAGACCCGGCCCTGGTTGCGCTTGAAGCCCCAGAATTCGATCACATTGCCCACCGCGTCCGTGGCGATGGCCTCCCAGGGCGCGAGCGGACCGGAATCCGCCCCCTCGTCCCGGACAGCACCCACACCGCTCGTCCACAGGTAGCCCTTCACGCGGCACGGCTCCGGGCCTGGGCGGCGATGCCCGCGGACAGCTTGTGGGCCCAGTCCACCAGCTCCGTGCCCATGCCCTGGTGGGCATAGGGCCCGAGCGCATCCAGGGCGCCCTGGATCTCCTGGTTCATCCGCTCGATGGCGCGCGGCACGGCGTCCGAGGCCTCGATGGCGTCGCCCAGGGCGCGGGTGCGCTCGGGGTTGACGGTGGTGAAGGCCCAGGCGTCCTTGAGCTTGGCGCGCAGGGAGCTGTCACGCGCCACCGCCAGGAGGATGGGCAGGGACGGCGTGCCGGAGAGCACATCCGCGTACCGGGGCTTGCCCGGGTCGGTGCCGAGCACGTCCCGGATGTCATCGGCGATCTGGAAGGCCACGCCGAGCCGGCGGCCGAAGAGATCGAAGCGCTGGGCGGCCTCGGGCTGGCCCGCGAGCGTGGCGGCGGCGCTGCCGCACCAGCCGAAGAGCGAGCCCGTCTTGCCCTCGGCGATGTAGCGCAGGCGCTCCAGGGAGAGGTCCAGGTTGCCGCGCGCCTCCACCTCGGCGATGGCCGCGCGCGTCATTTCCGCCACCACCGCGAGCGCGCTCTGGCCCAGGCGCGCGTCCAGTTCCGCCAGGCGCAGGAGCGCGGTGGACAGGATGAGATCCCCGCTCATCACCGCGACGATGTTGCCCCAGCGAGCGTTCACCGTGGGACGGGCGCGGCGGTACATGCCGGCGTCCACCACGTCGTCATGCAGGAGACTGGAGGAGTGGATCATCTCCGCGGCCACCGCCACGTCCACGAGCCGCTCGGGCGCCACGCCCACCGCGCCCCCGAACAGGCGCACCAGCAAGGGCCTCGCCCGCTTGCCACCCGCCCCCAGACACAGATGACGCGCCGCCTCCATCAACGTGTCGCCCTGGACGTCCGGGCCCGCGTCCCCATCCGCGAGCATGCCGCCCAGTCGCTGCTCCACGTTCCCCAGAAAGCTCGACAACTCCAGCGCCAGATCCATGGTGCCCCGCTCCTCCACTGGCCGTTCATATAGTTCAAGACCTCGTGAACCGCACCAGCTTCCTAGTAGGGGGAGCACCAGGGCTCATGAGGATGAACAGTTCAAGGGGCCTGGACGAGGAGCGGGCGAGCCCGGAAGACCGGATGGAGTGGGCGCGGCGCGTCGGGTAGACAGGGGATTCACCGGCCCTTTCTCCTGGGAGAAACGTGTCTCTCGCCCGGCTGCACCGTCACGTTCTGCGCAGTCTCACCAGCCTGTCCTCCGCCGTGCCAATCTTCCGGCCCGGCTCGGCCGCCCCCCTGTTGGGCGCGCCCACGGCGAGCACCACGGCCGCGGCTCCCCCGGGCCAGGCCGAGCGGCGCACCCTGCGCGGCTCGTTGAAGGCCTCGGTCTCCGAGGGCATCGTGGCCGAGGTCTTCACCGCGTGTGCGGGCTCCACGGCGCTGACCGCCTGGGCGCTGGCCCTGAAGCTGGGGCCCTTCCTGGTGGGGGTGATGACGGCGCTGCCCTTCTTCGCGCAGTTCATCCAGTTTCCGGCGGCGTGGCTGACGTCCACGTTCGGCCACCGGCGGGTGGCGCTGACGGTGGTGCTGCTGTCGCGCCAGGTGATGTGGCCCCTGGTCCTGCTGCCGTGGATGCCCCTGTCGCTCGAGGGCCAGCAGCGGGTGCTGGTGACGGTGGCGGCGGTGTCGGCGGTGCTGGGCGTGGTGGGCAACAACGCCTGGGTGGCGTGGATGGGCGAGCTGGTGCCCGAGTCCATCCGGGGACGCTTCTTCGGACGGCGCACGGCGCTGTGCACGCTGGGCAACATGGTGGCCGCGCTCACCACGGGCGTGGTGATGGACCGGCTGCGCCCCACCGAGGGCATTGGCCCGGCGCTGCCGCTGCTCGCGGCGATCGCGTGTGTGGCGGGCGCGGTGTGCACGGTGCTGATGGCGCGCCAGCACGACCCATCCCCGCCGCAGCGGGAGAAGGCGAAGCTGGACTTCCGCGTCGCGCTGCTGCCGCTCAAGGACGACCGCGCGCGCCGGGTGCTGGTGTACCAGATGGTGTGGAACGCGGCGGTGGGGCTGTCCGCGCCCTTCTTCACCTTCTACATGCTGCGCAACCTCCAGATGAGCTTCCTGCTGATGTCCGTGCAGCTCGCGTCGGTGGCCGCCGTGCGCATGCTGTCCGCGCCCCTGTGGGGCAAGCTCATCGACAGGCTCGGGGCACAACCCGTGGTGATGTTGTGCTCCCTGGGGATTGGCTTCCTGCCACTCGTCTGGCTCTTCCCCTCCCCCACGTTCCTCTGGCCACTGGTGGCGGACGCGGTGCTGGCCGGCGTGCTGTGGGGAGGACACAACCTGGCCATCTTCGCGCTGCCGCTCGCGGTGGCGCCGCGCAAGGGCCGGCCCTTCTACCTGGCGGCGTTCTCCACGGCGGGAGGCCTCGCCTATGCGCTGGCCTCGTCGCTCGGCGGAGGACTCGCGAGCCTGCTGCCCTCGGAGTTCACCCTCGGGGGCCACCTGTGGGCCAACCTGCAGGTGCTCTTCCTGCTGTCGGGCCTGGCGCGCATGGCGGCGGCCTTCCTCGCCCTGCGCATCATCGAGCCGGGAGCGCGCACCGTGGGTTCCCTCCGGGAGCTGGTGGCCCTGGTGCGCCCCAAGCGGGACGCCCCGGCGCTGGAGCGGACCCGCCCGGGGCCTCCGCGCATCGAGCCCGTGCCCGTGCGCGCCGAGAGCTGAACCCCGCGCCTCCGCGGCGCATTGCCTCCCCGCCCCATGAACGAGTAAATCCTGCCTTCCCGTTTTATCAGGAGGTGGAGATGTTCGGACGTGACCCGGCGGCTTGGAGTCTGTTCATCGCGACGTGTCTCGGCGGTCTCGGAGGGTGCGGCCCCGCCCCGGCGCTGGAGCCTGGGAGCGAGGTGGAAACCCAGGCCCAGGCCCTCACCGAGGGGGCACCCCTCACGACCCATGACGCCAGTTGTCTGCGGCTGGTGGATCAAAACACCTGGGGCAGCGCCGTCTCGAACATGACGGGGGTGGGCCCCGCGATCGGACTGCCGGCCGTCCTGGGCGATCTCAACCGCGCGGGACCCGTGCTCACCGCGAGCACCCGTCCCCCCGCCACGGGCTACAAGGGGGGCTTCCGCTGGAACGACGGCGACATGGCCACCACCGACTGGATTCCCCAGGCCCTGACGGCGGGTGTCTCCGGCAGCACGAATGTCGCCATCGTCTCCTGGCACTACGCGCCAACCGGCACGGACAAGGGCGTGCGCCTGTCGGTGGCGGACATCTCGGACATGTCGGGCAGCGCCATCAACTACCGGCACGTGCTGCTCGTGCGGCCCACGGGCGCGGGCCAGTTCACCACCGTCAACGAGCACGGCGGCGGGCTCGCCTGGTTCGGCGACTACCTCTACATGGCCGACACCTCGGATGGCCTGCGCGTGTTCGACCTCACGCAGATGCGCCAGGTGGACACCAGCACCCCGTGCGAGACCCAGGTGGGCAAGGTGGGCTCGGTGTGGTGCGCGTACGGGTACAAGTACGTGCTGCCGCAGGTGAGCGCGTACACCATGCCCTCGACCCTCACCAGCCCCTGTCGGCCCAAGTTCTCCTTCCTCGGCAAGGACACGCGCGGCGGCACGAGCGCGGTGCTCTCGGGCGAGTACTGCAACAGCGGCGACGCGCAGTGCCCGTATGACGGCACCACGCCGGGGCTCGGTGGACGGCTCTACCGCTGGCCGCTGGACGCCACCACGAACCGGCTCAAGGTCGTGAGCGGCGCGGTGGTGCCCGAGCGCGCCTGGGTCATGAACGAGCCGAACGTGCAGGGCGTGGCGCCGGTGATGACCTCGACCGCCACCACCTCGTACTGGCTGAGTTCCACGCGCTATGGCGGCGCGCTCTTCAAGGTATCCACGAGCGCCTCGCGCAAGGCGTTCCTGTCTGGCAGTTCCCAGTGGGCGAAGATGCCCGAGGGCATGCACGCCACGGGCAGCGGCACCAACCTGTGGACGGTCACCGAGGGCGTCAGCGGCGTGACGAACCCGGCCACGGGCGGACGCGTGGTGTTCTTCGCGGATCAGACCGCCGTGGACTGAGGAGGGAGGGAGGGCTCGCCGGCGTCCTTCATGCGCGCGCCCTCCCCCGCCTTCCGCCTACGTCGTGGGCAGATCCAGCTTGTAGCCGTTGCGCTCGAGCATCTGCTTGAACTCCCCCTTGGCCACGGCCTTGATGTAGGCGTCGTTCGGCTCGCACAGCTTGCGCTTGACCAGGTCCAACAAGGCGTCGTTGAGCGTGGACATGCCGATGCCGCGCGAGGTCTGCATGATGGACGGAATCTGGAACGTCTTGCCCTCGCGGATGAGGTTGGCCACGGAGCTGGTGCACAGGAGCACTTCCTGCGCGGGCACACGGCCTCCGCCAATCTTCTTGATGAGCATCTGCGAGATGACGCCCTTGAGGGACTCGGAGAGCATCATGCGGATCTGCTCCTGCCGGTCCGCGGGGAACTGGTCGATGATGCGATCCACCGTCGAGGGCGCGGTGTTGGTGTGCAGCGTTCCGAAGACGAGGTGGCCCGTTTCGGCCGTTTCAATCGCGATGGCGATCGTCTCCAGGTCTCGCATTTCGCCCACGAGCACGATGTCCGGGTCCTCACGGAGCGCGGCGCGCAGAGCGTTCTTGAAGCCGTGGGTGTGGACGTGGACCTCGCGCTGGTTGACCAGGCACTTCTTGTTCGGGTGGACGAACTCGATCGGGTCCTCGATCGTGATGATGTGGTCCTCGCGGTTGCGGTTGATGTAGTCGATCATCGCCGCGAGCGTCGTGGACTTGCCCGAACCGGTGGGCCCCGTCACCAGCACCAGGCCCTTGCTCAGGAAGCACAGGTCGAGGATGTGCTTGGACAGGCCCATGTCCTCGGCCGTCATGATCTTCGTGGGAATCTGCCGCATCACCGAGCCGATGCCCTTGCGATCCTCGAAGACGTTGACGCGGAAGCGCGCCCGATCGGTCTCGTAGGCGAAGTCGGTGTCGCGCGTCTCCTCCCACTGCTTCTTGTTCTTCTCCGGCGCGATGCTCCAGAGCATCGCCTTGAGCCGATCATGCGACAGCGGCCGGTAGTCCTCCTGGGCCACCATGTCGCCGTCGACGCGCAGCATGGGCACCACCTGGCTGGACATGTGAAGGTCCGAGGCCTTCTTGTCGAGCATGCGGTTGAGCAGGCCGAGCAGCGTCTTGTGGGCGTCGGGGTCCGGCCCATCGTTGACCGGAAGCACCTGGATGGGGGCGGCGGGCTCGGGGGCGGCCGGAGCGGGAGCGGACACCGGAGCGGCGGGAGCCTTCGCGGCGGCGGGGGCCTTCGCGGCGGCGGGCACGGGGGCGGTGAAGGCACCGCCCGAGCCCCGGGCCGCCAGGTCCATCATGTCCGCGGGCGAGGCCAGCTCCAGCTTGTCGTCATCCGAGGCGGGAGGAAGATCCAACGCGACCTGGGCCGTGGGGGCCGCAGCGACGGTGTTCACCACGGGGGGCGCCTTGTAGGGCACCAGCGCCACCTTGAGGTGACCCGCCACGTTCTGCACCTTCACCTGCACGGCGCCCGAGGGGGCGGCGTAGGGGAAGGAGGACACGCCCTCGGGAGGGAAGTTCGAGCGCAGATCCGCGGGGACGATCTCCGAGAGCGCGCCGATGATCTGCTGCGTGTTGAGGCCCGCCTTGACCATGGGCACGTTGCCCGAGGCGGTGCGCAGGATGATGCCACTGCCGGTCTCCAGCATGATGGCGACACCGGATTCCTTGTAGAGCTTGTCGATGAAGGCGTCGAACCGGGCCATGGCTTCTCAGCGGCGAAGGGTTTCCACGTACGCGACGTGGTGTTTGTTGACGAGGACGACATGCTGCCCACCCTCTTCCAGGAGGGGGAAGAACGGGGGGGCGCTGTTGAGGTAGTCGGTGAGGCGCGAGTGGGCCTCGGGCAGCACGTAGGCGATAATGCCGTGCAGGGCCTGCCCGTCGACGAGCCGCACCTCCACCTCGTGCTCGGTGGGAAGGTTGAAGGGGTCGACGACATGGGGCTCGTGCTCGACCGCCACCCGCGCCAGGGCGAGGTTCTCGCGATGCACGAACATCATCGCGTCCGTCTCCGCGTCGTGAGCGGGGATGAACCGGGGCCCGCTGCCATTGAGCAGATCCGACAGGCGCTCGCCCCCTTCACGGCCGGGGACGGCTTCGGCGAGGAACACGGCCACTTTGCGTGACGAGCCGCCCGGAAGGACGAACTGGGCCGCCACACGTCTCTTGGGTACGGAGAGGGATTCCAACATAGGGAGCCAGGGCGAGGAGAAGTGCGTTGTTTAGCACACTCGCTCATTCCCCCCAGAATCCGCCCACGCCGCCGCTCCCCCGCCTCCCTACCCTGGAGACGGTTTCGGGTTGCCCTCCCTCGCTCCAACCAATATGATAATGATAATCATTATCAATTATTCGTAGGAGTAGAACTGATGAGCGGAACCGAACGCGTCTCCCGGCAGGGCCCCTTTCCCGTGAAGCTGCGACTGCTCGAGGTCCTCCGGGTGACCAGGCTGACGCCGCACATGCAGCGGGTGACGCTGGGAGGGCCCGAGCTGGAGGGCTTCGAGAGCCGGGGCGCGGATGATCACGTGAAGCTGTTCTTCGCGGAGCCGGGGCAGCGCATGCCGTCCATGCCGGTGCTCGGGCCCAATGGCCTGTCCATGCCCGAGGGCAAGCCGAAGCCGGCCTCGCGCGACTACACCCCCCGGCGCTACGACGCCGCCAAGGGAGAGCTGGACATCGACTTCGTGCTGCACGGCGAGGGGCCCGCCTCGTCGTGGGCCGCCCAGGTGAAGCCGGGGGACTTCCTCGGCGTGGGAGGCCCGCGCAGCACCACCTTCGTGGCCGACGACTTCGACTGGTACCTCCTGGCCGGAGACGCGAGCGCGCTGCCCGCCATCGGCCGCCGGCTCGAGGAGCTGCCCGCCCACGCGCGCGCCATCGCCTTCATCGAGGTGGCCGACGCCTCCGAGGAGCAGCGCTTCGACACCCGGGCCCAGGTCCAGCTCACCTGGCTGCACAGGAATGGCGCGGAGGCCGGGTCGACGGGCCTCTTGGAGAAGGCGCTGCGCGAGGTGCAACTGCCTCCGGGGGAAGGCTTCACCTGGGTGGCGGGCGAGGCCACCACCCTCAAGTCCATCCGTGAACACCTGCAGACCGAGCGCGGCCTGAACAAGGGCTGGACCCGGGTGACGGGCTACTGGAAGCGAGGAGCGGCGGACCACCACGATTCCAAGGGGTGAACAGACGCGACAACTCGCCACAGGGCCCGGGAGGACACCCGCCCCTAGAGTGCTCCGCGTCATGTGGAACCTCCGCCTCGCCGCCGCCGCCTTGGTCCTCCCGTTGCTGCTCCTGCCCGGGGAGGGGCGGGCCTGTGCCACCTGTGCCTGTGGCGACCCGACCCTGACGTCCATGGGGACGGAGCAGCCCTTCGAGGGGCGGCTGCGCTTCGCCACGCAGATGCGAGCCTGGGGCCTGTCGTCGGGCCAGGTCACCGTGGACGGCATGGTCCTGCGCGAGCTGCGCATGGATGTGTCGGCCGCCTATGCCCCCCTGCCCTGGCTCTTCCTGTCCACCACCCTGCCCTTGCAGGCCCGCACCGTGCGGGACGTGAGCCTGGCGCGCGAGACGGGCTGGGGCATCGGGGACATGGAGGTCAACGCCCGGTTCTTCGTCTTCCGGGACCGGGAGTTCTCCGCCAACCACCTGTTCAGCGTGCTCGTGGGGACGCGGCTGCCCACCTCGTCCACCCTGAACGATGCCCAGGGACGTCCCCTGTCGCTCGATGCCCAGTTGGGCACGGGCTCGTGGGATCCCCTCCTGGGGCTGTCCTACACGGCCTATCTCGGCGACTGGTCCTTCCTCGCCAGCGCCACGGGTTACCTCCCCACGCGGGGGCGCGAGGGCTTCCGCGCGGGCCCCTCGGTGCGCTCCACGCTGGCCGCGCAGTTCCAGTCGACGCCGCGCTGGGCGTTGCGGCTCGCCCTGGATGGCCTCGTCGAGGGCGAGAGCAACCACGCCGGAGTGCGCAGCGAGGAAGGCAGCGGGGCCATCGCCTACCTGTCCCCCGATGTGCTCTTCAGCCCCGCCATGGACGTGGTGGTGCAGTTGGGCGTGCGCGTGCCTGTCTTCAACCGGCTGCGCGGCAACGTCCAGCAGATGCCCATCCTCCAGGCCGCCCTTGCCTACGATCTATGAAGACGCCCGCTTCGCACCTGTTCATCCTACTGACGCTCTGCGCATGCGGCTCGCGCGAGGAAGGCACCCGGTTCCACCTGGACCTCGACTTCCGCCCCGCGCGAGAGGCGCGCACGGACGGCACCGCGCGCCAGTTCGTCAATGACCGGGGCGACCACATCACCCTGACCCGGGCCCGCGTGACGTTGAGCAGCGTGGAGATCTTCGCCTGCCAGACGAGCACTGCCTGGAAGTGGCTGCGCGCGCTCTCGCCCATCGGCACGGCGCATGCGCACTCGGAGAGCAGCCCCCAGCGCCTGGGCATTCCCCACGTGAACGGTCTGGACCTCGCGGACGGTGAGTCGGTGATGCTGGGCACGCTCCATCCCGCCCCGGGCCGCTACTGCCGCGCGCACCTCGTCTTCGCGCCCGCGGATGCCGACGCGGAGGGCCTGGGCACGCACGGAGACATGGAGGGCAGGACGCTGATGCTGGAGGGCGAGTGGACTCCCGCCGGGGGCGGTACCGCCCGGAGCTTCCACCTGGAGAGCGCCGGCGTGTTCAACACCGAGGTGGTGCTGGACGGGGTGGCCTTGTCGGAGGAGTCCCTGGAAGCGAGCCGAACCCTGCACCTGACCTATGACCAGTGGCTGGACGGAGTGGACCTCGCCTCGCCCGAGGCATCGGAGCAGGTGCTGCGCAACGTGGCCCGCGCCGTGACGAGCGAGCAGGCTCCCGAGCGGGGGGCTCGTGGCGCATCCCACGAAGAGCACGAACGTGGCCAGGAGCGCCGAACCAAGGACTGACGTCGTGCTGGGACTCCTTCCTGGGACGAACCTGAAGCGGACGCCCGAGGGACGCATCGAGAGCTACCGGGTGGCGTGCGCGTACACCATGCGGGACACATCCACGATGAGTGCGCGCGCCACCGTCTCGTCCGGGATGCCGCTCGTGAGCACCACGAGGAGATAGGGCTTGCGGCCAGGCGGGTAGACGATGGCCGCGTCGTGGAGCACTCCGGAGATCTGCCCCGTCTTGTGCGCCACGGGCGTGCCCGCCGGAAGCCCCGCGGGGATCTCCTGATTCAGCTCCTGCGCCAGGAGGATGGTGCGCATGGCCTGGGTGGATGCGGGTGAGGCCGCCTTCCCCCGCTCGATGGCGGACAGCAGCACGGCGAGATCCCGTGCCGTCGTGGTGTTGTTGAGCCCCTTCGCATAGGCCTTGCCGTCCTCCACGCCTCGCAACACCGTCATCCGGCGAGCACCCAGCGCGCGCAGCGTCTTCGTCACCCGCTTCGCGTCCACCCGGGCGATGACCGCGTTGGTGGCCAGGTTGCTCGATCGGGTGATCATCCGCTCGACCAGCTCGCGCACGGACACGGGCTGCCCAATCCGCTCATGGAGCGCGGCGTCCTCATCGTCCTTCGGGTCCACGGCGAAGGGCGAGCCATCCACGATGGAGGCGAACTGGTTGGTGAGCACGGGGGATGCGTCCAGCGACAGCGTGCCGGCATCGACCTGGCGGAAGAACTCGAGCATCACCGCGACCTTCATGGTGCTGGCGGCATGGAAGGAGAGGTCGGCCTCCAGGTCGATCGAGTCCTTCGGCTCTCCGAGATCGCGGTAGGCGACGGCCACGGAAGCGCCCTTCACCTGGGCGATGCGCTCCTGAATGGCGGAATGGAGCGGCGAGGGAGACGCGGCGAGGACGACGAGCAAGGCGGTGGAGATCACGTCCGGGTTCCTTCCTGCTGGAGCACCGTGGCGAGCGCCCGTTGTTCGGAGCCGAGTCTCCGCTCGGCCTCGCTCCCCGCCACGACCACCGGGAGGAAAGCCCCTTCCAGACGGGCATCGGCCGCGAGCCGCACGGCGATGGGCGCCATGACCCGGGCCTCGATGAGCCGCTTGAGGGGCCGGGCGCCCAGCATGGGCTCATGACCGTGACGCGCGAGCCACGCCCGCGCGTCTGAATCCACCACCAGGCGCAACCCCCGCCGGAGCAGGCCCGCCCGCGAGGCCGCCTTCTCCAGCTCCAGATCCACGATGCGCAGCACATCGGCCTCGGACAGACGGCGGAAGGGAATGACGTGGTCGATGCGGTTGAACAGCTCCGGCCGGAAGGCCCGCCGGATGGCGCGCAGGAAGTCCTCCGCGCCCCGCTCCGCACCGAACCCCGCGGGCTCCGACTGCTCGACGCCGAGGTTGCTCGTCATGCACACCACCGTCATCCGGAAGTCCACCAGCCGCCCCAGATGATCCGTGAGCCTCCCCTCCCCCAGGATGCCCAGGAGCAGATCGAAGACATCCGCGTGGGCCTTCTCCAGCTCGTCGAAGAGGACGAGCGACAGGGGCTGGCGCCGCACCCGCTCGGCGAGGCTGGAGATGCCGGGGCCCACCTCCATCAGCCGTTGGGCCGAGCCGGGCAACATGTACTCGGACATGTCGAGCCGGATCATCCGGTCCTCGTCGCCGAAGAGCGTGCGGGCGAGCTGCTTGGACAACTCCGTCTTGCCCACGCCAGTGGGGCCGGCGAACAGCAGCGTGCCCACGGGCTTGTCGGGATCATTCAGCCCGGCCTTGAACCGCGCGAGCACCCCGGCGGCCAGCGCACAGGCCCGCTCCTGTCCGATGACCCCCTTCTGGAGCTGGGATGCGAGCGCGGTCTGCTCGGCGGGGATCTCGTCGCTGATGAGCTGGAGGGGCAGGCCCGTGTAGCGGGCATAGGCCTCGGAGGTATCACGCGGATAGAGCGTGCGAGTCGTCCCCCGCTCGCCCTGCTGATCCAACCAGTCGAGGAAGCGGAAGGCCTTGCCGGGAAACAGGCTGTCGCGCTGGAACGTCTCCAGGTGTCCGACGAGCTGTCGCATGCCCACGGGGTGGATGCTCACCCGGCTGCGGCGCACCGATTGGTAGCGCAGCATCAACTCCGGCATTCGCGAGGCCACGGGCGATTCGATCCGCAGGACGCGGAAGGGCCGCAGCGCCTCGGGGAAGCGCCGCTGGCAGCGCTCGAACTCGGCCTCGGTGCACTCGGCGATGAGGGAGATCTCCCCGCTCATGGCGGCGGGCAGGAGCAGATCCCCGATGGACGAACCATCCGGCTGGGGCGCGAGCAGGGACGTGAGCCGATCCACGAAGAGGTAGTTGTCCTCGAACGACAGCGCGTCCACGAGCTTGAGGCAGCGCTCCTGCCACATGCCCAGGTACACCATGCCCGCGACGATGCGCTCGGCGCTCGTGCGCCAGATGTCCGGCAGGCGGGCCGTCTTGTCCTCGCGCCGCAGCTCCGCGATCCTCCGCGCCAGCATCAGCACCTGGCTCGTCTTGCCCGTCCCCGAGCCCCCGACGAGCAGCAACGACGGAGGGGGCTGACGCCGCACCAGCTCCAACCACTCCCGCATGGCCCCCGCGTCGTACACGAGCGGCGGTTGGCGGCCACCGAGCGCGCGCGAGGTCAGCTCCTCGCCCACCTGATCGAGCACTTCGGCGGGACGCTCTTCCCGCGAGTCCCGGCGTGCGTCCTGCCGCAGTCCGCCCGGATCCCACGCCTGGACATACTCCTCGCCCTCGTGGCGGAAGTCATAGAGGCTCCTGGAATTCTCCCCGAGCAGCGCGGTGGTGAGCGCGCTCCGCAGCACCTCGCGCGCGATGGACAGGTCCTCCAGGACGAACGACCAGCCGAAGCGCGGCACGCGCACGCGCCAGGCGCCGCTCTCCAGCTTGCCGTAGACGTAGGTGAGCCGCAGGGGGATGAGCGCCTTGGCGATGACGGGCCGCTTCTGGTGCACCGTCTGGGGGTGGATCTCCACGGTGAGGGTCCGCGCCTCCAGGGTCTCCTCCCACAGGAAGCGATCGAGCGCGGAGACATCCTCCAGGAGCAGTTGCCGCACCCGCGTCTCCAGCAACGCGTACACCTCGGACTCCCGGGTGCCGTAGGCGGAAGGCGGAGGCGCGTCGAAGAGGCTGTCCCAGACGGGCAGGAGCTGGCCGGTGAGCCGGCCATCCTGGTGGGTGGTGAAGTAGACGCGCAGGCTCTTGCCGTTCATGGCTTTCCCCCTTCGGCGCCGCTCGGGTTCTGGCTCATCCGCAACCGCCACAGCGTGGGCAGGGCCTCGGCGGGAGAGCGCACGCGGTGCGTGCCGCTGTAGGTGAGCAGATAGTCATCCAGCTCCAGCTCCGCGACCTCCTGACGCGCGGGAGGCTCGAAGCGATAGGCGCGGACCACGGGCATGGCGGCCTCGGGATCCTCTGGCAAGGGGCGCCGTCCTTCCTGGCGGGCCTCGTGGAAGGCATGGAGCCGCGCGGCGTGTCCCGCGAGCAGCACCGCGGGCTCGGGTGCCTCCGCCTCGTGAACCCGGACCTTCACGATCTCCGGCAGCCGCCCCGAGGATTGCCAGACATGCAAGCCGCTCTCACCCTCGAGGAAAGGACGGATGCCGGGACCCACCAGCTTGAGCGCCGCGTGCACGGGCTCCACGGACGAGGCATGCAGGAACTCCCGGAGCTGCCGGGCGCCTCCGACCACGCGTGCACCGCTGGGAAGGAGCGCGGCGAAGGACTCGATCGCACCGCGCGAGTGCGCGTAGGCGGTGCACAACCAGCGGGTGAGCAGGGAGCCCGTGGCCGCGCCCCGGCGCCATTGACCCAGCGGGAGCAGCTCCAACTGCACCATGTGCTGGGCGGGCGAGGCGAGTCCCCGCAGGATGCGCCGCAGGAAATACACCTCCGCCAGCGCATCGAGCATCTGCTCGCGAGACGCGGTCCGGGGGGGAGCGAGCGCGCGGCGGTCGAAGAGGCGGACCACGTTCTCGTGGGACACCTCCAGGAGGCCGAAGCGCTCCACCTCGATCATCTCGCGGGCCTCCTCCTCGGGGGCGCGCGACAGGGTGTCGAGCTGGGTGGCGAAGTGCTCCAGGTACATCCGCATCGCGTCCAGGGTGTAGAGCGATTCGGCGTGTTCACGGTCCCCCGCCTGGAGCCGGTCGAGGTGGAAGCGGACCTGTTCGGACAGGGCGCCAAGGGCATCGCTCTCGCGCATCTCCCGCACGTCCTCGCGCGCCTCGAGCAAGGTCTCCCGCAGCCGCGCGATGGGCAGGGACAGCAGCGACTCCAGGGCGAAGCCCTCGGCCACGGGCTCCCGGGGGATGAGCGCGTCGGCCTGGACCTCGAAGCGATCCTCGCGGGTGTAGAGCTGGAACAAGCGCAGCAGGGACTGGGGCCCCCGGATGATGGCGTCGGAGAGCACCTGCCCGACCTTCTCCTCCAGGTAGCGCTTGAGGGGGCGAGCACCCAGGTGGGCATCGAAGGACTCCTCCACGATGCGCCGCTTCACCGCGTCGTCCGCGGACACGAAGATGTTGCGCGAGGCCAACCCCTGGCGCGCGAGCAGCCGCGCGAGCTCCTTCTCGACCACCTTCTCTCCCGCCTCGCGCGAGAGCGGCGAGAAGTACACGACCCGGTCGATGCGGTTGAAGAGCTCGGGGGGGAAGAACTCGCGCACGGCCCGGTCCGCATCGAGCGCCAGGGTGCGCGCGTCCGCCTCGCCAATGCCCATGGCGGGTTTGCGCCGGGCGCCGAGGTTGCTCGTCATCACGAGGACGGCGTGGGTGAAGTCCGCCGTCTCGCCGGAGGCATCAGTCAGCCGGCCCTCGTCGAAGGTCTGCAGGAGCAGGTTGAGCAACGAGGGGTGGGCCTTCTCGATCTCATCCAACAGCACGAGCGAGAAGGGCTGCTCGCGGATGATCCGGGTCAGCCGCCCCTCGGGGTGCCACGCATCCCCGGTGAGCCGGGCGACGGCATCCGGCGTCTGGAATTCGGCCATGTCGAGCCGCACCAGCCGCGACGGATCGCCATACAGGTAGCTGGCCAGGGCGCGTGCCAGCTCTGTCTTTCCAGTCCCCGTGGGGCCGGTGAAGAGATAGACGCCATAGGGGCGATGCGGATCCGTGAGCCCGGAGTGGATGCGCATGATGAGATCGCACGCCGCGTCCAGCGCCGCGGGCTGTCCCATCACCCTGCGCGAGAGGGCTTCGCGCACCTCCTCGGGCGTCAGGCGCTCGCGCGCGCTGAGCAGGTGCGGGGGGAGGCCCGTGCGGGCCGCGAGGTGCGAGAAGAGATCATCGGTGGTGACGACCCGCCGCGCGTGCTGGTGGCGTGTGGCCAGTTCGCGCAGCAGATCAATCGCCTTGCCCGGCAGCGCGGCGCCAGCGAACAGGGAGCTGGCCTGTTCGAGCAGGGAGGGAAAGAGCATGGGGTGCCAGTGCACCTGGTGCTTGGACTCCAGCTCGCGCGACTCGTGCAGCAGCATGCGCAGCGTCTCGTCGGCGCTCGTCGGCCGCACGTGGACCTGGGTGAAGAGCGCGGCGAAGGATGGCGCCTCCGCCTCGAGCCGTTGGAGTTGTTCGGGCGTCACCGCGCTCACGAGCGTGACCTCACCCCGTGCGAGCGCGCCCTGGAAGAAGAGCGCCAGGTGGGTGTCACTGTCGCGCGTGCGCCCGATGCGGCCGAAGGCGTGCAGATCCTCGACGAACAGGAGGCGCCGCCGTCCCCGGACGTCCTCGAGCAACTGGAGGCAGCGCTGCTCCCAGTCGCCCACGTAGCTCATGCCCGCGATGAGCCGCTTGCCAGCGATACTCCACACCTCGGTGACCTTGTCGAGGTTGCGATGGGTGGAAAACCCATCCGCCTCGAGTTGATCGGCCACGAAGCGCTTGAGCAACGTGCGCTTGCCGCAGCCGGGAGGCCCCACGAGCAACACCGGCGTCTTGCGCTCGCCCCCGAGCAGCCACTGCAACTGTTCGCGATAGGGAGCACGCGGCATTCCGGCCGCGAGCGTCCCCTCGGCGGCCTGGAGCGTGAGGTTCGTCCCGAGAGCGTGGAGGACCTGGGTTCCTCCCGCTGGCTTCTTGCGCTTCTTCTCCTGGCCGGGCCTGTCCCCAGGCTCCAGATCCGCCCAGGGCCCCTTCTTCTTGCCGAGCATGTCGAGCAGGCTCCGGGAGGGAGCCTCGAAGGAAATGGCCTTGAGGCTGTCCTTGCGGTTGGAGCGCAACTCCTCGAGTTCCTGGAGCTCCAGCCGGGCCCAGGCATGGGTGAAGAAGGTCCTGGCCTGCTCTTCCAGGGAGGAGTGGGAATCGACGGCGAACCATTCACCCTGACGCGCGGGGTGGTAGGCGAGCATCAGGGACTCGGTGCGCGTGCGCCAACGGGGCTCGAGGATCAGCGGAAAGACGCCCGACAACCGGGGTATCTCGGATCCCGAACGCACGCGCTTGAAGTCCAGTTCGAGCTGCACCCGCTCCAGACGCAGGCCGCGCGGAAGTTGAAAGGCCGCGAGCTCGCGCACCGGCAGTTTGGCCATGAGGCCTCGAAGATCCTCCACGAGCTTCTGCTGGATCTTCACCGACCCCCTGCCCTCCCGCGTGCGGGTATGGGGACCGAGCCCGATCGTGGTCCAGCGCAGACCGCCCGAGGCATCCCGGCGCTGATAGACGGCGAGCGTGAAATTCATGACGTGGCGCTCCGGAGCACGTCGATCGAGAAGGACGGAGCGCTCTCGGGGTCGAAGTGGTTGGCGGACTGCAGCAGGAGGATGTGCTCGAGGAGGAGCAGTTCCAGCGTCTGGAAGTAGCCCTGAGCGCCCATCGACACCCTGCGCGAGCCGTCGCCAATGGAGACATCACCCTCGGGAAGATGTTCGCGGACGGCGGGCAGCAACCGGAGTTGAGCGAGCGGCGGGTTCTCGGGGGGCGCGATGACCGGCAGCTCGAGCTCCTTCTGGGACAGATGGGTCGTCATCGCCACGGGATTCACGGTGAGGATGACCTGTGCCCGCTCCTCTGGGTGAGTGAAACGGTGCAGCCCGGCTTCGAGCGACAGGAAGGAGCCGGCATAGGGCCCGCCCACTGACACCAACACCTCCCGGAAGGAGCGTCCGGGATCGCGCAGCGCCATCTTCAAGGCCTCGGCGGACAGGACCTCCTCCGACCAATCGCGCCGTTGGGGCTCGGAGCGCCGGGGCACGGAGACGCGGCCCCCCGCCACCCAGCCGCGCCGGGGCAACTCCTCGAGCAGGGGCAGGAGCCAGCGCTCCATCGCGCGCGTCTCCCCGGCCTCCTGAACGATGAGCGTGATGCCATCCCTCTGGGGTTGCAGGGCCAGCAACACCGAGGGCAGGAGCAGGCGCAGGGCGCGCATCTGCGCATGGGCTTCATCCACGAAGACCGTGACGTCCTGCTGCTCGAAGAGGGCGAACAGGGCCAGCTCCTCGGCGGTCGAAATCGAGGCGCGCAGCTGCTCGACCTGGGTCCAGAGGAGGTCGAGCCGGCCGTGCTCGGATTGCTGTTTGCCGATGGAGACGGCCTCGGGACCGCGCAACTGGCGGTGTTCCCGCGAGAGCTGGGCGACGAGGAAGCGAAGCTGTTCTCCCAAGCGCTCGGCCGCGTCCATGCGCAGGACGGTGTCGATCTCCCCGCGAGCCCGCTGCATGGCCTCGACGCGCTCCAACTGGTTGCGCACCTGCTTCGGACTGCCCCGGGAGAGAGCCACCACGAAACCATCGGGATTGGGGGAGAGGATCAGCTCGCTCCCCTGCGCATCGGGCCCGGCGGCGGCGAGCGCGCGGGCCAGGGGGACGACGAGCCGTTGCTCCAGATGCCTGCGCAGTCCGCGAGCGCCGTAGGCCTCCTGGTAGCCCGTCGTGGCGAGCGCGGAGGTGATGTCCGGGGGCACGTCGAGCGAGAGCCCGCGCTGGAGCAGTCCGCGCCGCTGCCCCAGCTTGCTCACGGCGAGCCGGGCCACTTCCTGGATCTGCTCGGGCGAGAGCGGATGGAAGGCGATGAGCTGGTCGATGCGGTTGACGAACTCGGGCCGGAAGTGCCGGTGCACCTCGCGCAGGTAGTAGGCACTGTCATCCACCTCGGTGGCCCCGATACCCAGCGGAGCGCGGCGGTGCGCCACCCCGAGGTTGCTCGTCATGATGATGAGGGCGTTGTGGAACCAGGCCGTCTGCCCTTGCGTATCGGTGAGCCGCCCTTCCCCGCACACCTGCAGGAGCAGATCGAATACAGCGGGGTGGGCCTTCTCGATCTCGTCGAGCAGGAGCACGCAGAAGGGCTGCTGGCGCACCCGCCGCGTGAGCAACCCCTGCCCCTGGGCATTGCCCCGGATGAGCCGTTCGGCGGCCCCCGCGTCCATGAACTCGCTCATGTCGAAGCGGAACATCCGCTCCGGCGAGCCGAAGAGGAAGGTGGCGAGCAGCCGCGCCAGCTCCGTCTTGCCCACGCCGGTGGGGCCCACGAAGAGGAAGGTGGCGAGCGGCTTGCCCTGGGGTTGGAGCCCCGCCTTCACCATGCACAGCGTCTCCACGACGCGGCGCACGGCCACCTCCTGGCCCACGAGCTGGCGGCGGAAGTACGCCTCGACCTCCGTGGCGATCAGCGCGCGATCCTCCCGGAGCAGGAACTCGGGCACCCCCGTCTTGAGGCTGAAGAGGGAGTAGAGCCGCGAGCGGGTCAGGAGGGGGGCTCGGCCATCTCCGGTGCGCTCCTGATGCAGGCCCGCGCGCAGTTCCTCGTACAACCGGACCGCCTTGCCCGGCAGCGCCCGGCCCGGCAGGTAGCGCTCGGCCAACTCCACGAGGGGCTCCACCGCGTCGTCGGCCAGGGTGGGCCGGGAGGACTCGGCGTGCTTCTGCCAGGCGGCGCGCAGGCGCAGGGCCTCCCGGGTCGGCCGCGCGCCCAGCGGCTCCAGTCGAACGCGCGAGAGCACGGCGAGGAAGCCCGGGTGCTGGCTCTCCAGCAGGTCGAGCGCCTCGGGAGTGAGTTCTCCAATCAACCGCACCCCACCCTCCTCCAGGAAAGGCTTCATCGCACCGGGGATGTTGACGGACTCGGCGGAGTGCTGGGCGAGCAGTTCACCCAGGTTCTCGAAGTAGAGGACGGCGTCGAGCTCCTGGGCGGCGCGCATCACCCGCAGGATGCGCTCCTGCCATTGACCAAAGCCAGACATGCCCGCGATCAGCCGGGAACCACTCGTCGCGTAGACGCGCCGGGCACGACCCGCCTTGTGTTCCGCGCGCAGCCACGCATGGAGCAATTCCGTCTTGCCCGCCAGCTCCGGCCCCACGAGCAGCACGCCCTGGCGTTTCTCACCACCGGCCAGGGTGGACAGCAGGGCGAGTTCGGTGTCCCGACCGATGAGCGGCGGCCCGTGACGTGCCTCGTCCCGTTCGTGCAGCGGCGTGGACACGGAGAGGAGCACTTCGTGCGCCTGATCCCGCTTGAGCTTTTCCTCCTGCCGCTTCTTCGCCTTGCGGGCCTTGTCGCTCGCGTCCTGGCGCCGGAGCGAGAGGTCGAGGGATTCGAGCGTCGTCATCCGCGGGGGCAACAACCGCAGGAATTCGGGGCCGGAGAGTTCCCGCGCGGCGAGCAAGCGCTCCACGTCGGCGCGCACCGTCTGGAGTACGTCCTGGTCGCGCCCCACGAAGACCGTATGCTCCAAGGCGGGGACGAACACCCATGTCTCCTCCGAGAACGGGACGACGATGGCGGCCATCTCGATGGGTGTGGCCTGGACGAGGCGCTTGGGCAGATCGGCACGCGTCGCCAGGATCTCCATCATCTCGAGCCGCACCTGGGCGGGAAGGGAGAAGCGGGCCAGGTCCTCGGGCTCCGCCTGGGACAGGTGCTCCTCGAGGAACAGCCGCTGCTCGGCGAGACAGGCCTCCAGGGAAGACCCATGGCTCGCCAAGGCGGGCGCCGCCACGGGATACACATGGTAGTCGCCGTTCCAGAGCTGCTGGCAGAGGAGCGGAGTAGAGAAGTCGAGGGTCCCGGTCGCGGCGTCGGAAGCGGCCATGTGCCTGGGCATCCTATTCCGGGCGGACAGTGCCTTCAATCCCTATCGCCCGACAGTTGTTTGTTTTTAATTGAATCAAAGACAAGCAAAAAAATACATCAAACACATTCAAGACAATCAATTAAATTAAATACACACAAAAACAAGAAAACACAATCAATAAACAAAGACAAACAAACCACCTCACATAGTCAGTCTATGTGGGCGTCGCCGCGATACATTCCCACTCGTGGCGAAAGGTGGAACGAGTCTACGACCGAAGCGCGTTCACCGCCAGCCCGCGCCCGACGGACCTCCGAGTGTACACCCAACCCCTCGGAAGAGTCGTCCCGAAGCGGACGTCCACCGACAAGGGAGGGTCCATCCCTCCCCCACCTCGGAGCCTGACCCCTCGTCCATGGGAGTCACATCGCCGCTCCTCCGGCTTCCCCTAGAGGGGAGATGTCATGAGCGAAGGGTCGGGACTCGATACAGCGGGAGCCAGTCAATTGGATGGCACGGCGGACAGGCGGCGAAGGCCACTCGGGATCCTGGTGTGCAACGAGACGAACAGGCGGTTGATCATCCAGGCTCGAGACGACGCCAGCCTCAAGCTCGCCCTCTCCCCTATGGAGAGGGCGAGGCGACTCACCAAAGCGGAGGAGCACAGGTTCGAGCTGAAACAATACGAACAGCAGGGCTACGTCTCGTTGGCGCCCGAACCGGACCAAACCCTCGTACGCCACTCGACCCTGCTGGGAGTCGTGCGGTGCTGGTTCCTCGTCTTCTTCCCACTCGCGGGGTTGATCGGCGGTCTGGACCGGCTCTATTGGCTCGTGGGTGCTGGCTTCCTGCTGGTCCTGGAAGGCCTCAGCCTGCTGCTCCAGTGGCGGAAGACGCTGGACTCGTCGCTGCGCTCGGTCGCGAGCTGGGTGAGACAACAGGTCTGCCTGCTACTGGTCCTGGTCATCGGAGTGGTCCTGCCGAGCGCCATGCTCCTGTTCTCCACGGGGCTGTGGGGGCATCTCAAGCTGGCCCACCAGAAGGGACTCCTGGGCGACCCGGTGCTTCATGGAGAGCTGGCCGGCCATCTGCTCCCCTTGCTTCTCATCGTGACGTTATCGCTGCTCCCCGCGCTGCTTTTCTTCGCGTTCGACCGGCAACATGTAGCGTCGCTGCGCCACATGTTCGTGAGTCAAATCTTCCGATTCGACTCCACGATCACCACCCGGCGGGACATCGAGAGCAAGTACGGCCATCTGATGGATGATGCCTACGGCACCGATGTGGGGAGCAACGCCGAGCGGCTGCTGCCCACCAGGCGCTCGCCGCTGTTCGTTTCGACGCTGATGATCACCATCGGTTGGACGCTGACCCTCCTGAGCATGAATCCGCTCGATGGAGACGGCTCGCGCTCCATGGCCGCCGTACTCGCCCCTCCGCGGTCGGTGCTGACCTCCGCCTTCCTCGGGGCGTACTTCTACGCCCTGCAGGCGGTTTTTCGCAGCTATGCCCGCCGGGATCTCCAGCCCAAGTCCTATAGCCACATCGCGATCCGCATCGTCGCGGTCACGATCCTGGCCTGGGTACTCTCCGGGGTGGCCTCGAGCGTGGAGGGGGCGAACCCGCCCTGGCTGCTCGCCCTCGTCTTCTTGATCGGGATCGTTCCCGAGACCGGGCTGGTCCTCATCTACGACTTCGTCCACAAACTGCTCCGCGGCCACAAGCCGTGGAAGAATGAAAGCGCATCCCTGGTCGACGAGCATGAGCCGCTCACGGAACTGGAGGGTATCGACCTCTATGATCGGGCGCGGCTGATCGACGAGGGCGTGACGAACGTCGAGGCCCTCGCCCACCACGACATCATCGAGCTGACCCTGATGACGCGCATCCCGGTCTCCAGGCTGCTGGACTGGTTGGACCAAGCCATCCTGCACCTTCGCATGGGAAAAGAGGAGCGAAGCGCCGTGCTCGAGCGGCTGCGCCAGTATGGCATCCGAACGGCCACCGATCTCGTGAAGGCCTGCGAGGACGAGGACCGACGCGCCCGGCTCGAGTGCGTGCTCAATGCCACGTCGACGCCTCCGAGCGCGAACTCCCAGGTGTCACCCCGCCTCGACATCATCCTGCAGACGATCAAGGACGAGGAGTGGCTCCAGAACCTCTTGCAATGGCACGCACCCCAGAAGCACAAGCCCCTTCATCTCCCCGAGAAGGTCCCCCGCTGTCCGGACGTACCTCGGATGCGAATAGCGAGCGCTTTCCCTTGTTCGGAGGCATCCTCCAGATAGCTTCGGCCCCTCATCCTGGCCGCGGGAGCCCGACCGTGGACGAGAATCCATCCGCCTTGCCCTTTCCAACGAGCCTCTGCCACCGCTGTGCGGCGCCGCCGAAGTACGTGCGGACGAAGACGTCCACCTTCATCCTCTGCCCGCTGTTGCCCAACAAGTACCCGCCCCAACCGGTGCTGCGCTGCGGGCTCTTCCGCCCCAAGCACCCCGAGGGGAACGAAGGGGCTCCGTCATGAGCCCCCTCGGCGTCACGGCTCCGGCATCGGCGAAGAGGCGCTCGTGGCGGGCCTCAAGGTATGACCCACCACCCAGAACTGACCCTCGGCGGTGCTCTTGAGCGATATCTGCCCGAGGTCATCCGTGCTGGGTGCATCGGAGCGGAAGCCGAAATTGTTGGCCAGCAGCACCTCCGCTCCCCCGGGCGGCCTGATCCAGATGCTGTAGCGCCTGGCGGGCAGATCGATCACCATCCGGACGTGGTAGGTGGCATTGGCCACGTAGGGCACGGAGGTGGTGGCGGAATAGCGCGTGGCGTTGTACGCATCGAAGAAGCCGGCGGGATTCAAGCGCATGTGCACCGCCAGCTCGGTGCGAGCCAAGACGAGGGTGGAGCTGTCCGCGTAGCCGATGACCCCATCCAGCGGGTAGATCCGGGGCGTCACATCGAACTCGGCCACCTGGACGCCGGTATTGCCGGAACCCAGGCTTCGCGTGCCCAGGTAGAAGCCCGGCTGGGAAGGCCACACCACACCGCTCCCCACCGTGTGGCCCGACACCCGGTACTCATCGTCATTGAAACCGCTCCGGAGCACGAGCTTGCCAAGGTCATCGATGGGCGGTGCATCCGTCCGGAAGGCGAAGCGATCCGCCAGGAGGATTTCCGTGCCGCCCGGAGGGGTCACCCAGACACTGTATTGCCTGGCCGCGAGGTCGGTCATCATGCGGACGTGATAGGTGGACAGGGGCTCGTAGGGCACGGAGTTGGTGGCGGCGTAGGTGGCCCCGTTGCGCACGTCGAAGAACCCGCTCGCGTTCATGCGCAGGAGCATGGACAGTTGGGAGGACGAAGTGACGGTGGTGGCGCTGTCCGCGTAGCCCAGCGTGGCATCGAGCAACGTGTTGAGCGGCGTCACATCGAACTGGACCATCTGGACTCCGGTGTTGCCGCTGCCCAGGTCATGCGTGGCCGCGGCGAAGTCCAGCTTGGAATACCAGTCGGCGGCGGACGGGGGCCGGGTCTGACGCTGGAACCGGCGAATGGCCTCGAGGAAGTAGTAGTCCCCGTAGATGAGGCTCACATCCACCTCCTGGTTGGCGGGTCGATTCCCCACTCCGTGCAGCAGGAGGCCAGGGCTCGCGTCCGTCGTGGACAGGTAGGCCGGGGAGCTGAGCGAATCGAGCATCCGCAGCGCCTCGTTCCAGTACCGCGCCTTCCTCTCCGCCTCGGGCACGTAGTTGCTCAACTCCAGGAGCGCCGACGCGGCGGCTGCGGCCGCGGAGGAGTCCTTCAGGGCGTCTGGCGCATCGAAGTCCCAGAGGGGAACTCCGTCCGGTGGCAGCCGGCTCAGGTAGTAGTCCGTCACCCTCCGGGCGGCCTCCAGCATGCGGGGGTCGCGGGTATAGCGGTAGACCATGGTGAAGCCATACACGGCCCATATTTGTCCACGGGTCCAGGTGGACTCATTCGCATACCCTTGGTAGGTGCCCCGGAAGAGACGCGCCCCCGTGTTCGGATCGTAGTCCGCCACATGGTAGGTGCTCCCATTCGGGCGGACGAGGTCCTGCAGGGTCTTCAAGGCATGCAGGAGCGCCATGTCCCGCCAGCCGCTCTGCCCTCCATTCCGGGCGCCCCACAGCAGCAGTTCCAGATTTATCATCGTGTCGTTGACCAGGGGCAGATGCCAGTCCGGGTTCCAATCGCAACAACTGATGATGCCCACCCTGGGATTGAAGCGGGAAGCCAGTGAACCGGCCGCCGTCAGCAGGACCTGTTTGTAATAGGGATCGGCCGTCAGCTGGTACGCATGGCCGTAGCTGGGCATGAACTTGAAACCCAGATCGTGCGTCTGTTTGTTGTTCTGTTGGATCTCGAGTGGACGTGTCCAGAGCTCCGCCCGGGTCTTCCAGTCGAGGACGCGCGACTGGTCGTACATGAACCAGAGCTCACCGGGGAAGAACCCCTGCGTCCAACCGACCATGTTGTTGGCGGGAACGAGCAGCCAGGTTCCATCGGGCCGGGAGCTCTTGGGGTATTGCCCCACCGGCGTTTGCGCCGCCGTGCGCGCCAGCTTGCTCCGAGCGACCTCGAGGACCCGTTCCGCCGCGGCGTTGTCGAAAGCGAGCGCGGGATGGGCCGCGAGGGCCCCGAGAACACCCATCAGTAGAAGAATCCCGGCTCTCGCCGTCCTGCAGCCAACCATGCGTCCGCCCCCCGATATGTAGGATGAGCGAGCAACATGGGGCTCACGGCACGCGCCTCCATCGTTCTGGAGTCCGTCACCTCCAGAACGGGGGTTGACCTTGACGCAACGTCAAGCCGTACCGTGTTTTTCGTTCAAGCCGAACCGAGAGGAGAACCCGATGGAATGGTCCATCCAGGACATCGCCCGCCTGGCGGGAACGACGAGCCGCACCCTGCGTCACTACGACGACGTGGGCCTGCTCAAGCCGAGCCGCATCGGGAGCAACGGCTATCGCTACTACGATCAAGCGGCGCTCGTGCGCCTGCAACGCATCCTGCTGTTGAGGGAACTCGGCCTGGGGCTGCCCGCCATCGCCGAGGTGCTGGAGGGGCAGAAGGACGCCACCCAGGCATTGCGGACCCACCTGTCATGGCTGCGTCAGGAGCAGCAACGGCTGGGGCGGCAAATCCAGTCGGTGGAAACGACGATTCGCAAGATGAAGGAAGGAGAACCACTCATGGCGGACGAGATTCTCGATGGTTTCGACAACAGCCAGTACGAGCAGGAAGTCGTCGAACGGTGGGGCCGCGAGGCCTACGACAAGAGCAACCGCGAGTGGGCCGCGCTGGGAAAGGAGCGGCAGCGCGAGCTCATGGCGGAGCAGGAGCGGGTCGCCCGGGCGCTCGCGGAGGCGAGCGTGCGCGGAGAGGACACCGCGAGTGACGAGGTCCAGGCGCTGGTGCGCCGGCACTACGCCTGGGTCTCGTTCTTCTGGGAACCCAACCGCGAGGCCTACATCAACCTGGGCGAGATGTACGTCGCGGATCCCCGCTTCACCGCTCACTACGATCAGCACGCGAAGGGGGCGGCTCGATTCATCCGGGACGCCATGCGCGTCTTCGCGGAGAAGAACCTCTCCTGAATCCACCCCCCGCCCTCCCGAGTGAACGAGAGGGCGGGAGTGGGAACTCACTGCACCGCGAAGATCAGGTCGTCGTGATCGTCGAAGCTGTCGGTGCTGGTGCCGCAGGAGGTCGCGGAGCCCTGGTAGCGGAAGCGAGCGCGCACGGCCTGCACGCTGCCAGTGGGCAGGGCGTAGGTAGCGGAGATGGTGGTCTGGCCCTTGGCGGGCGGGCTGTACGTGCCGATGAGCTTCCACGAGGGGCTGGTGACGCTCGCCGAGTAGTACAGGTCCAGCTTGTCCGTCGAGGTGGAGTAGGCGAACACCGTCGCCTCCACCGTCACCGTCTTGCCCGCGGCCAGGTTCGTGCCGTCCGTGGTGCTCACCTTGATGCGCTCGTTCGACTCATCCGTGCGGTAGGTGCCCTTGATGCCATCCGCGCAGCTCGAGTTGATGGTATTGGGCGCGCGCGCCTCGGGGCCCAGGGTCGAGCGGCCGGCGAGCAGCCCGCCCGAGTCACACCCGGCGCCCGCGGCGGTGCAGCGAGGCGCCTTGTACGTCGTGTCGTATTCCGCGGTGTTGATCGTACCCCCACCGCCATCCGTGGGAGGCGGCGTCGTGTTGCCGTTAGCGCCCTTGGCCACCTCGGCCAGGAAGGACGCGCCGAGCTTGGCGAACTTGACCGAGTTGCTCGCGCTTCCCGCGGTGAACGACAGGGTATCGTTCGCGGTGTGGATCTTCGGGTTGTCCGTGGTCATCGTGGCCTCGAAGGGCATCGTGGCCGGGTAACCCGCCGCGTTCCACGAAGCGTGGTCCGAGCACCCATAGCCGCACGTGATGTCGGTATAGGGATTATCCAACTCCGGCTGGTACGTGGTGATGAGGCTCTTGGTGAAGGCATTGAGCTGGGCGTTGGTGTTGTCCGTCACGATGCCGAAGTGGTAGCTGGACCCCTTGTAGTTGGTCATGTCCAACTGCATCACGCCCACCACGTTCACGGCCGAGCTCTTGAACGAGTTGGCGATGGCCTTGGAGCCATACAGGCCCACTTCCTCGCCCGCGTAGGCCATGAACTTCACCGTGCGCGCCGGCTTGTAGCCCTTGGCGATGGCCGCGCGGAAGATCTCCGTGACGCAGGCCACGCCCGAGGCATCGTCATCCGCCCCAGGAGCCGAGCCCGTGGTCGGGTTGCTCTGGTTGATGGAGTCCAGGTGGCCACCGATCACCACCACCTCGTTGGGCAGCGTGGTGCCCTGGATGGTGGCGATGACGGAGGACTGCTTCCAGGAGTGCGTGAAGAACTCCACCTTGACGTCGGCGCGGCCAGCGGACAGGGACGTCCACTGGTTCTTGAGCCACGTGGACGCGTCCGCGCCGTTCTGCACGTTGTAGTAGCGGTTGGTCCAGTTGGTGGACAGCGAGTTGATGGTGTTGAGGATGTTGCCTTCCCGGATCTCTCCCAGGAGCGCGTTCACCGTCACAGCATTGTTGAGGGTGTAGCTGGCCAGCGTCGTGTTCAGGGGCCGGGGCGCGTTGGCGGCCTCGACGGCGGCCATCGCCTCCGCCTCGGAGTCATGGGCGATGAAGCCCGCGCAGCGGTTGAGCGCGGCGTGCATCGCACCCGAGAGCTTCTCCACCTGCGCCTCGCTCACGCGCAGCACCGCCACTCCACCCTTCTCGAAGGTGGGCGTGGCCAGCGTCAGGCCCTGGCCCTTGAGCGAGTTGCGCACCGGCGACAGTGCGTCCGTGCCGATGGTGATCCATACCTCCTTCTCCTTCGCTGGAGCTTCCGCGTACGCGGACGTGGCACACGCGAGCCAAACGGCGATCGGACCGAACTTGCTCATTCCCATGCACTTCACCTCGGGGTTGCGACTTCCAGGGGGACCTACCGGAACCAGGCTTCTCGGTTCGCGAGAATGGCGGAGTTATCCGCCAACACGTGAATCTAGGACGTGTGGCGGCTTCCTGGAAAAACTCGGACTGTGAATTTCCCGACGCGGCGGGGGGAGTCCTTGATTGTTTGTGAGTCAATGATCCGGGGCGGCCTCGACCCACCCCTCGGAGTCCACGTAGCAGAACGCTTTCCGCTACTGTCCCGCGCGCCTTGGCCCTCGCCATCTTCCTGTTCACCTATGTCTTCATCGCGGGCATCCGCCTGCCCTTCCCCCGGTTGGATCGTCCCGGAGGCGCGCTGGTGGGCGCCGTCCTCATGGTCGTGGCCGGAGTCGTCACTCCCGCGGAGGTCTTCAACCACAGCGACGACAGCGCGCGGCACGCCGTGGACATGGACACGCTCGTGCTGCTGCTGGGGATGATGCTGCTCGCGGACTACCTGTCGCGCGCCTCCTTCTTCCGGGCGGCGGGCGCCTTCGCGCTCCAGAAGGCCCACACCCCCCGGTTGCTGCTCGTGGCCGTGGCGTGCACCAGCGCCTTCCTGTCCGCCTTCCTCGTCAACGACACCGTCTGTCTGATGCTCACCCCGCTGGTGCTGGTGATCGTCGAGGAGGCGCGCCTGCCGCCCATTCCGTACCTGCTGGCCGTGTGCATGGCCTCCAACTCGGGCTCGGTGGCCACCTTCACCGGCAATCCGCAGAACATGCTCATCCAGGGCGCCTCGCGGCTGCCCTATGCGCAGTTCGCCGCCTACATGGCCCTGCCCGCCGTGGTCTCCACCGCCGTGGTGATCGCGGGGCTGCTCTTCGTCTTCCGCGGGCAACTGTCCCACGAGCGCTTCACCACCCACCCGCCCGCCGCCTCGGTGGATCGGCCGCTCCTGGGGCTCACGCTCGTGACGCTCGTGGGCGTGGTGGCCGCCTTCTTCGCGGGGCTGCCCATGAGTTGGAGCGCCCTGACGGGGGCCGCGGTGGTGATGACGCTCGCGCGGCGCGTCTACCCCCGGCAGGCGCTCGAGCGCGTGGACTATGTGCTGCTGCTCTTCTTCGCCAGCCTCTTCGTGGTCGTCTTCGGGGTGAACAAGGCGGGCTGGGCCGAGGACATCCACCAGCTCTTCTCGCCCTTCATGTCCGGGCCGCCCTGGCGCGAGACGCTGGGCTTCGCGGGGCTGACGCTCGTGGCCAGCAACCTCTTCAGCAACGTGCCCTTCGTCATGCTGGCGCGGCCCTGGGTGCCCACGCTGGGGGATCCCCTGCTCGGCTGGCACGTGCTGGCGCTCGGCTCCACGCTGGCGGGCAATCTCACCCTGGTGGGCAGCGTCGCCAACCTCATCGTCTTCGAGGCGGCGCGCGACAAGGTATCGATGAGCTTCATGGGCTACCTGCGCGTCGGCCTGCCCATCACGCTCGTCAGCTTCGCGCTCGGGCTCGCGGTGCTGCTCGCCGAACACGCCCTGTTCTGAGGTGGCTCAGGGATCCGGATCCGGCAGCTCTCCAGGAGCGGGCTCGGGTCTCTCGGGCTTCTGCGGCAACGGACGCTCACGCCCTGGCGTGTCCGATTCCGGCCCGGCATCCGGCACCACCGGCACCGCCTCCCTGCGGTTGTCCGGCGTCATCTCCTGGGCGAATTCGGTAGACAACTCGTCCAGCAGTTCCGTCATCGCCAGGCGGAACAGCGCGGGCTCCTTGCCCACCTTGAAGGGATCCAGGTGATCGGCGCCTTCCTCCACGCGATCCAGCCGGAAGGGATGGCGCCAGATCTCGTTCTTGCTCTTGAGCCAGAACATGCGCGCATAGCCCCGGATGTACGCGCCCGCGCGCCCCTTCACGCTGCGCATGCCGTAGTCCTCGATGACGAACTCCACCACCGCGTCCGCGCCGAGGGGGGCGAGCAGATCATAGTCCGGAGCGTTCGCTGGCACCTCTTCCACCAGGAAGCTCTCCAGCACCGAGGCCACTCGCGCGGGATCCACCGTGTTCAGCCACGGCTGCTCGCGGGGAAGCTGCCGGAAGGTGGTCACCCGGAGACGCTCGGAGATCTCGAAGCGCGTCACCGACGCGGCCAGCTTCGTCTGCAGCCGGCGATCCGCCTCCTTCGGCTCGAGCTTCTTCAACTTCTCCCGGTAGGAAGCATCCTCCCGGAACACGATGCTGTGGGGCCCCGCTTCCAACTCGATGCGGGAGATGAAGGCGGGCCGCCTCACTTCATCCAGATCCATCCCCGACAGCCGCTGGGAGGCACACCCCGCGAAGAGAAACGCCACGAGGCCAAGGAATGCGTTTCGCGTCATTCCTTACCCATACACCGGTTTCCCACTCCTGCCCTAAAGGACGATGTGGAATGCGAGACAGGCGGCGGGGTCCTCAAAAGAGGATCAGTTCCTCGGAAAACTCCCGGGAGGAGGCTGGGGAGTCCCCCTCCAGACGGGCCTCGTTGCTGCGTTGGCGGGCATCGGTCAGCTCGGACACCAGGACGAGGACCTGGGGATGGGTGAGGATGAGGAGATCGAAGTCCTCGCGAGGCAGGCGCAGGAGCGAGGTGTTCCGAGTGGCCGTCACCGTGGCGGTGGCCGGCGTTTTGTGCAGCAGTGACATCTCCCCGAACAGCTCCCCCTCGCGCAGGGACGCCAGGGACTGGCCCGCCTTGCTCACGGCCACCTCGCCGGAGAGCACCACATAGAGCCCGTCCACCGGCTGGCCCTCGCGGATGAGGACGTCACCGCGGCGCACGTCCCGGGCCCGGAAGCGTTCCACCAGCGCGCGCCGATCCTTCCTGCCGAAGGGCTGGAAGAGCGCCGAGGTGTTCATCACCTCCGACAGGAGCCGCTGCCGGCAGAAGCGCCGCAGGGCCCGGGCCACCTGGGGGTAGAGGCGCGAGACGTCCGCGAGCACCGGGGCGGAGATCTCCAACACCTGGGTGTCCTCGGAAGCGCTCACCCCGGAGGCGGAACGCGGCGCCCCGGACAACAACGCCATCTCCCCGAAGAAGGCCCCCTCGCCCAAGACCGCCAGCTCGCGCGGCCCGGAGACGGTCTCGCGCACGATGCGCACCCGGCCCGAACAGATGACATAGAAGGCATTGCCCCGACTGCCCTGCTCGAGGATGCGCGCGCCCTCGGGGAAGTGGCGCAGCGGACACCGCTCGAACAACGCGATGAAGGCGTCGCGCGGCAGCTCCGAGAAGAGGGGTATCTGGGGCAGCGAGGACGGTGGCGCGGCCTCCTCCCTCGTGGGTGGTTCCTCCTGGTGAGGGGCCCAGGTCCGTGCCGCCAGCTCCACCGCGTGCAGCAGGGAGTCCGCCTCGATGGCCAGCTCCGGGAAGGACGGGCCCGGAGGCGAGGCCGACTCCAGGAGAGGCGGAGACGGCACCGGGGCGGGCGCCGCCGGGAGGTCCGCCTCCAGGATTTCGTCGATCCCGGGCGGCAGCTCGATATAGAGCGCCGCCCGCGGCTCCGGAGCCGCTCCACCCCGCCGGGCGTAGAGGCTCGCGAGCATCTGCTGGACGCCCTGGTGGGAGGGCTCCAGCGCCAGCAACCGCTTGCTGGTGGCGATGGCGCGCGGCAGGAGTCCCTCGCGGGCGAAGCCCTCGGCGGCGGCCTCATAGGCGGCGAGGGCGCGTGCGTGCTCTCCCGCCTTGGCCCACGTGTCTCCCAGGCGCAGCCGCGACTGGAAGTCCAGGGGCTCCAGCGCGCAGTACTCCTCGAACAGCTCGGCGGCCCGGCCGAAGCGGCCCTTGGCGAGGGCTTCGTTGGCCTTGTCCCTGAGCTGCCGTGGCTCCATGTCAGTGGGAGCCTTCCGCCGCGGTCGCCGGCTTCGACAGGGCCGTCGCGGCGGCCTCGCGCACCCGGCGGTAGTAGTCGCCCTTGAGCGCATCCAGGGCCTCGGACGCATCGGCCGTCCGCGTGCCCATGCGCGCGAGCGCCGAGGCGGCCGCGGCGCGGATCTCCGGCAGATCATGGTACAGGTCGCGCGACACCACCTCGGACGCGGAGCCGTCGTTCGTCTCGCCGAGCGCGGTGAGCAGCTCGCGGCGGCCCAGGCTGTTGGGATCCTCGAGCGCCTTGACGAGCGTGGGGACGGCCTCCTTGGCCTTGAGCCGGCCGAGCATCGTGGCGGCCAGCACCGACTCCGGCCCGCCCTCGGTCACCACATCGCGCAGCACCGGCACCGCGGAGGCCGGCACCGCGGTGCGCGCGAGCGCGTCGAGCAGCACCAGTTTCTCACCGCTGATCTGCGGCAGCAGTTGCACCAGGGCGGATTGACCGGCCTCGCCCTGCTCGGCGAGTGCCCGCGCCAGTTCCTTGAGCAAGTCCCGGTCGGTCTCGAACATGCCCGCGCTGGCCACGGACACGCCCTCGGGCCCCAGGCGCGCGAGTCCCACCAGGGCGGCCGTGCGCAGCGTCACGCTGGAGTCTCCGGCGAAGCCCTTGAGCACGTCCATCGCCTCGGGGGCCTTCAAGGAGCCGATCGCGCGCAGCAGGCCCGCGAGCGGTTCCAGGCGGGCGGGATCCAGGTCATCGAACAGCTCGGCGGGGACGCGCGGCTGCACCACGGGGCGTCCGAGGTCGCGCGTCTTGGCCATGTGGAGCGCCTTGACGCGGGACATGAGATTGACGTGCCGCTCCTTCTTCTTGCGCAGTTGCTCGTCCGCCTCATCGACCGCTGGCGCGTTGGGATCGAACCCGGCCCCGTACTTCTCCGGGAGTTCCTGGGGGATCCAGTCCTGACGCAGGGCCTGCACGGCCGCGAGTTCCTGGGCGAAGGCTTTCTGGAGCACGGGCGTGGCGGAGGGATCTCCGATGGCCGCGAGGGCGTCCACGGCGAGCGTGCGCAGGACCCCGTCGCCCTGGGTGACGAAGGGCAACACCTTGGGCAGCAGCTCCTTGGCGGAAGGGCCAAGTCCCACGATCGCCTGGAGTCCACCCGCGGCGGAAGCGGGCCGGGAGAGACGCTCGGCGATGGGCTCGATCGGACAGCCCCCGCGCTCGCGCATGGCGCGGGCCGCGCGGATGGCGTCCGGGACCGCGGCGTCGAGCGCGACGGCGCACAAGGCCGCATCGGTGGGAGGCTGGCGGGGCAGCTCGAGCAGGGCGTCGATGGCCAGGGGGCTCACGGCGCTCTTCTCCACCGCCACGGCCTGCAGCCTCGGCGTGGCCTGGGACTCCTGCAGCCGCACGAGCGCGGTGATGGCCGACTCGCGCAGCTCGGGGAAGCTCTCGTCCAGCAGGGGCAGGATGGCGGCGGTGGCGCGCTTGTCGCCCAGTTCTCCCAGGCCCCGCACCGCGGCGGCGGCGAGGACGACCTGGCTGTCGCGCACCAGCGGCATCAACCGGTTGAAGGCCTCGTTCCGGCCACTCTTGCCCAGCTCCTCGGCGGCGCCCACGCGCTCGGGCAGAGAGCCCTCTCCGAGCGTGAGCAGGTTGCGATTCCAGATGGCCTTGGACTCGGCGGCGACGACCTCGGCCATGGCCCCGGGCACATTGGCCTGCTTGAGCGCCTGGACGATGACTTGCCGCGTCTGCCGGCCCCGGCGGCCGTACTGCAGGGTGAGGTAGGCCTTGGCCTTGTCGTTCTTCACCTGCGCCAGCGCCATGGCCGCCTTGCCCTGGACATCCACGTCGGAGTCCTCGAGCAATTCACCGAGCAGGTCCACCACGCGGGGATCCTGACTCTTGCCAAGCGCGGCGGCGGCCTCACCCCGGACGATGGAGGCCATGTCCTTGGCCGCGCGCGTGAAGAGGGGCAGGTCGTCGGAGCGGGACTCCTCGGCCAGCTTCTTCACGGCGAGCGCCCTCACCTCGGGGCGAGGGTTCTGCAGGTCCGCCAAGAGCTGGTCACGGTTGCCACTGCAACCAGCGATGCCGAGGAGGGCCAGGACGACGAGGAAGTTGCGCGCGCCGGTTCGCATCGTGCTCCAGGGAAGACGGGAGATTGCGATGGTGGCTTATATCAGCGGCGCGCGCGACCGCCCAAGGCTCAGCGCCCCTTGCGCGGGCCACCTCGGCCCTTGGGAGCGCCTGCTCCGTCACGAGGCGCCCATTCACGGCGCTCCGTGCGCGGGCGCGGGGCGGACACCCGGCGCTCGGCGTTGGGACCCGCGCCGAAGGACGGGCTCTCGGACTTGGCTCCTCGCTCGCCGCGGTCCGCGCCGAAGGACTTCCGGGCCGGACGCTCGTCACGGTCCGCTCCGAAGGGCTTGCGAGCCGGACGCTCCGCCCGCTCCCCTCCGAAGGACTTGCGAGCCGGACGCTCCGCACGGTCCGCTCCGAAGGGCTTGCGAGCCGGACGCTCCGCCCGGTCCGCTCCAAAAGGCTTCCGGGCCGGACGCTCCGCACGGTCCGCTCCGAAGGACTTGCGAGCCGGACGCTCGTCACGGTCCGCTCCAAAGGGCTTCCGGGCCGGACGCTCCGCACGGTCCGCTCCGAAGGACTTGCGAGCCGGACGCTCCGCACGGTCCGCTCCGAAGGGCTTCCGGGCCGGACGCTCGTCACGGTCTGCTCCAAAGGGCTTCCGGGCCGGACGCTCCGCACGGTCTGCTCCAAAGGGCTTCCGGGCCGGACGCTCCGCACGGTCCGCTCCGAAGGACTTGCGGGCCGGACGCTCCGCACGGTCCGCTCCGAAGGGCTTCCGGGCCGGACGCTCGTCACGGTCCGCTCCGAAGGGCTTCCGGGCCGGACGCTCGTCACGGTCCGCTCCGAAGGTCTTCCGGGCCGGGCGCTCCGCACGGTCCGCTCCGAAGGTCTTGCGGGCCGGACGCTCGTCACGGTCCGCGCCGAAGGTCTTGCGGGCCGGACGCTCCGCACGGTCCGCTCCGAAGGTCTTCCGGGCCGGACGCTCCGCACGGTCCGCTCCGAAGGGCTTGCGAGCCGGGCGCTCCGCACGGTCCGCTCCGAAGGTCTTCCGGGCCGGGCGCTCCGCACGGTCCGCTCCGAAGGACTTGCGCACGGGGCGGGCACTCCGCTCCTCCCGAGCCTCGATCTCCGGAGCGGTCTCCGCCTCGCTCAGCCCCTCTTGCGCGTCCTCACGAGGCGTCCAGGTGTTGCGCTCGGCACGGCCTCCCGTCGCGCTGCGGAACGCGGGCCGGGCACCACCGGCGCCCCGGGGACCTGCCTCTCCGCGGCGCTCGGGCCGACCCGCCGCGCCCCGCGCCGGACGCTCCGCCTTGCCCGCGGAACGATCCGACGAACCACCCCGAACAGCCTTGCTCGCCGCGCGGGGCGCGAGCGCCGGCACCTGCTCGGTCTCGATGTCATCGTCATCGTCCGATTCGAAGCCCGGTACCCCTCGCCCATGACGCCGGGGCGGCAGCCTGAGCTCGCGCTCCGTGGGCGACGTCTTCCCGTCCGCCACGTCTTGCAGCTGGCGCACCTGGTTTTCGCTGAGCGGACGCAGCTCGCCCGGGCGCATGCCGTCGACGGAGACACCGCCGTAGGACGGCCGGTACAGGCGAACCACGGGGCTGCCCACCGCGGCGCACAGGCGCTTGATGAGGTGGGGGCGGCCCTCGGCCACCACGATCGTGAGCCAGGTGTTGCGCTCGGCCCGCTCGAACACCTCCACGGACACGGGCGTGGCCATGCCGTCCTCCAGCCGCACGCCGCCGCGCAGCTTGTCCAGCGTGGCCGCGTCCGGCGTGCCCTTCACCTTCGCCAGGTACGTGCGCGGCACCTGGAAGCTCGGGTGCGTCAGCTTGTGCGCCAGCGCCCCGTCGTCCGTGACGAGCAGCGCGCCCTCGGCGTCGTAGTCCAGCCGGCCCACGGGGAACAGCCGCTTGCCCGTCTCCTCCAGGTAGTTGGCCACCGTGGGCCGGCCCTGGGGATCCGACAGCGTCGTCACCACGCCCACCGGCTTGTAGAGCAGGTAGTACGAGGACTGCTCCGGCGGCGTGACGAGCGAGCCATCCACGCTCACCAGGTCGCCCGGCTCCACCTTGGACCCCAGCTCCGTCACCTTCTCGTTGTTGACCGTCACGCGGCCACTGGTGATGAGCTCCTCGGCGTGCCTACGCGAGGCCACGCCCGCGCGAGCCAGGTACTTCTGCAAACGTTCTGCCATGTCCTACACCTTCCGCCCGTCAACCGGGCTCGGACCCCGGCTCGCCCTCGGTGGGCGGGGGGGTCGGGTTCAAGAGGCTGGTGGCGGCCCGCTGCGTCATGTCCGCGGCGTTCATGGCCTCCTCCAACTCCTCGAGCGCGGCCTCGGATGCCGCCACGCTCTTGTCCATCCGTTTTTGGAACTCCGGATCCGCTAGCGCCTCTACCGTACCACTGGCGCCGGGTACCGCCGGGCGCTCCTTTTCCACAATCTCTTGATGTTCCTGGGTCAGCTCGTGGAATTCCCGGAGCGTGGGCAGGGCGGACAGGTCCTTGAGGGCGAAGAACTCGAGGAACTCACGGCTCGTCCCATAGAGCATGGGCCTGCCCACCTCCTCCTTCTTGCCGAGGATCTTGATGAGCTTGCGGTCCAGGAGCGCCTTGATGACGGCGCCGCAATCCACGCCGCGGATGTCCTCCACCTCGGGCCGGGTGACGGGCTGGCGGTAGGCGATGATGGCGAGCGTTTCCACGGCGGCGCGGGTGAGCCGCTGGGGTTTCACTCGCAGATAACGCCGCACGTACTCGGCGGAGTGGGGATCCGTGCGGAACTGCCAGCCGCCGGACACCTCGTAGAGCACCATGCCGCTGATGCCGTCCCGGTGGATGCCGGAGATCTGGTTGAGCGCCTCCTGGATCTTCTCCCGGTCGATGCCCGTGGCCTCGAAGAGTTGATCCAGGTCCAGGGGCTTGTCCGCCACGAAGAGCACGCTCTCCACCACGGTGCGGATGCGCTCCGGGGAGAGATTGCGGCTCTTCTGGACGAGCTTGTCGAAGGAGGTGTGGAGGTCGGGGACCTCGTCGGCCTCGATGGTGGCCGTCTCCGAGTCCTCCAGCTCGTCCGGCTCGCCCGGACCGGTGACGGCGGCGATCTCCTCCTCGGTGAAGGGGCTGGGGCCCCCCGAGCCGCGCCGCGGCCTGTCCTCGTTCTCCTCCCCGCCGTCCCCGCTGTCCCCGGGGCCTCCTGGGTTACCGGTACTCACTCTCGTCTACCTCCGTGGGCAGCAGCTGCTCTAGCGCGTCGCCATTGGGCGTGAGGAAGATGTCGGCCAGGGGCTCGTCCTGCCGCACCTGGAGCAACCGCCGCTTCACCATTTCCAGCAGGGCCAGGAAGGTGATGATCACCGCCTGGCGCGTGCGCTTGTCCTCGAACAGGCTCGCGAAGGTGCACGTTCCCTTCTCCTTGAGCTGTCCGGCGATGCGCTGCATGGCCTCCGACAGGCTCACCTTCTCGCGCACCACCTCGTGCTGGAGCTTGGGCACGAGCCGCTCCATCACCCGGTCCAACGCCTCGATGAGCTTGAGGACGCTGAACTCCTGCAGCCCCACCTCCTCCTCGGGGATGGGCACCGCCTCCACGGGCACGCGGCGCGGGAAGACGTCCCGGTCGAGCAGATCCTGGCGCGCGAGCTGTTCGGCGGCGTCCTTGTACTTCTGGTACTCGAGCAGCCGGCGCACCAGCTCCTCGCGCGGGTCGCCCACGTCCTCCTGCTGCAGCTCGGCCACCGCGTCCACGCTCTGCTCGGCGGTGTCCTGCCGCGGCAGGAGCATGCGGCTCTTGAGGTGGGCGAGCGTGGCGGCCATCACCAGGAACTCCCCGGCGATGTCCAGGTTGATCTCCCGCATCCGCTCCAGGTACTCGAGGTACTTCTCCGTCACGAGCGCGAGCGGAATGTCGAAGATGTCGAGCCGGTGCTCCTTGATGAGGTGGAGCAACAGGTCGAGCGGACCCTCGAAATTGGGCAGGGCGATCCTGAAGGCGTCGCCCGGCGTACGGGTGACGTCCACCTCGCCATCGAGGGGTTCCTCGACGGGGGGATCGCCGCGGCGTCCGCCTGTGCTCACCAGACGTCCATCACGGGCTCAGGGAACGCCCACGGCGCGGCGCACGCGCTGCATGAGCCCGGAGGCCTCGGCCCGAGCGCGCTCGGCGCCATCCCGGAGGATGCGCTCGAGTTCGGCCGGATCGTTCGCCAGCTCGGCGTAGCGCTGGCGCGCCGGCCCGAACGTCTCGAGGTAGGTCGCGAGCAGGAGCTTCTTGTACTCGCCATAGCCCTTACCCCCCGCGCGCCAGGAGGCATCCGCCTCGGCGAAGCGGTCCGGGGGCAGCATCAGCTTGAGCAGATCGTAGAGCGGAGCGTTCTCGGTGGGCTTGGGCGCCTCCACGGCCGTGGAGTCCGTCTTGATGCCCATGACGCGCTTCTTGATCTCCTTTTCGTCCCCGAACAGGTCGATCGTGTTGCCGTAGGACTTGGACATCTTCTGTCCATCCACGCCCGGCACCGTGGCGGTGTCCTCCTGTACCCGCGCGGCCGGCAGCTTGAGGATGCCGGGGGTGTGCCCCTTCTCCTTGCCCTCGGGATCCTGCGGATCGTAGCCCGGCACGTAGGTGAGGTTGAACTTCACCGCCCAGTCGCGAGCGAACTCGATGTGTTGGATTTGATCCTTGCCCACCGGCACCACGTCCGGGCTGTAGAGCAGGATGTCCGCGGCCATCAGCACCGGGTAGGCGAAGAGGCCGAAGTCAGCGCTGATACCCTTGGCGAGCTTGTCCTTGTAGCTGGTGGCGCGCTCCAGGTTGGCCACGGGGACCACCGTGCCGAGCAGCCAGTACAACTCCAGCACCTCGAGCACGTCGCTCTGGCGGAAGAGCACCGCCTTCTTGGGATCCAGACCCAGCGACAGGTAGGCCATGGCGGCCTCGCGCGTATAGGTCTCCGCCTGCTTGGCGTCCCTCAGGGTGGTGAGCGAGTGGTAGTTGGCGATGAAGAAGAAGGCATCGCCCTCCTGCTGGAGTTGCACGAACTGACGGATGGCGCCGTAGTAGTTGCCGATGTGCAGTCGTCCCGAGGACTGCACTCCCGATAGAATCCGCATGACTCCACGCCTGTACTCGAAAGGGGTGACAGCCCTGGTTCGCATACCCAGGCCCACCCTGCAACTTTCCGGCGAGCGCAAGCCGCACTTCCGTTCAGGGTCGCCCGCCCGCTCCCCCAGCGACGGGGGGGCTTGCGCGTTCGGGCAATGACACAAAATGGTCTGTGAATTCAGGGGGTTGAGGACAAGCGCGATCTCAACTATCCTGACTTTCCATGGAGCGCTTCAAGGGGAACCTGGCCAGCTACGGCCTGTCGCTGTTGATGCCCGCGTTCTTCGACACCCTCGGGGTGAACGGAACGCTGAGGGTGGAGCGGGCGGCCGTGCGCCGACAGTTCTTCCTGCGTGACGGCCACCTGGTGGGCGAGAGCTCGAGTGATCCCCGGGAGCACCTGGGCCAGGTGCTGGCGCGGTTGCGCATCCTGGACGCGGCGCGGGCGGCAACGGCCTTCGAGGCCTCGGAGGCGGCCCGTGTGCCGCTGGGCACCTTCCTGGTGGAGCGCGGACTGGTGGAGCGCACCCGCCTGGTGGAGGCCATGGAGCACAAGGCGCGTGAGGCGCTGTTCGACTGTTACGGCTGGCAGTCCGGGGAAGTGGAGTTCCTTCCGGGCCTGCCGCCCCCAGGACGGGTGGTGGAACTGCCCCGCCTGGGGTTGAAGGAGTTGCACCGGGACGCGCGCACGCGGCTGCGCGAGTGGACGGTGTTCTGGACGCTCTTCGCGGGCCCGGGCACGACATTCACCGTGCGGCGGGAGTTCGTGGTGGAGACGGCGGCGGCGGCGGCGGAGCAGTTGCTGCGGCTGGCCGAGCAAGGCCGGACGCTGGGCGAGTTGCTCGCGGCGTCCAACGAGGGCGCGGTGCACGCGGCGCGGTGGGTGGTGCGTCTGTACCGCCGGGGCGCGCTGTCTCCCTGCAAGGTCCCCGTTCCGGAAGCGGGCGCGCCCCCTGGACTGGCCGAGCTGCTCGCCCAGGCGAGGAGTCTGGTGGAAGCGGGCCGCTATGAGGAGGCGGTGGCGGTCGCCGCGCAGGCGTTGGAGCGGGCGCCGATTCCCGAGGCCCATGCGCTCTACCGCGAGGCCGAGGTGCGGCTGACGGTGGCGCTGGCGGACGAGGTGCTGGCGCTGGACGGGCGGTTGCGCTTCGAGCCCCTGCCCCGCCCCCTTCCGCCGAGCCTGACGGCGGACGATTTGTATCTGCACGCGAAGCTGCGGGGCAGCCGGAGCGTGCGCGAGGTCCTGCGCAACGCGGCCATGGGCGAGTTGGCGGCCTACCGGGCGCTGCGGCGGCTCATGGCGGCGGGAGTCGCGCGGGTGAATTCGGAGCAGGAGTCGTCGACGTCGGGTGGGCGCGCGAGGACGAATCCCTACGGGCTGCCCGTGATCGTGGTCTGAGCTCTAAAAGTCCTGAACAACCCAGACGCTGAACTCAGAACCCCGGAGGCCGCTCCTCCGCGACTCCCGACGCCCGCTCCAGGGCCATGCCCACCCGGCCCAGCGTCCCCTCGTCGAAGAGCCGGCCAATCAGCGTGACACCGTGCGGAACGCGGCGCGGCGGCGAGAACGTGGCCAGGGGCCTCGAGGGATCCGGAGCCCAGTCACTCCGGGCCTGATCCACCTCGACGAAGCCCGTCCGCAACGTCAGTGACGGGTGGCCCGTGAAGTTGCTCACGGTGAGCATCTCCTCGCGCAGCGAAGGCACGAGCAACAGGTCCACCTCCCCCATCACCCGTGCCATCTCCTGGGCCACCTTGCGCCGCAGCCGGTCCGCCTGCACCAGGTCCACCGCCGAGAGGAAGCGTGACTGCCGGAAGACGTTCGGCCACGCGTCGGGCACCTGCATCGCCATCGTGTCCACGCCGTGCCCAAGCGTCAGTTCCTCGAAGGCCGCCGCCGACTCGGCGAAGAGGATGATCTGGAGCGAGGCATAGGGCCAATCCGGCAACTTCACCTCCACGGGCGTGAGGCCCAGCCGCTTCAACGTCTCGAGCGCGGCCCGGTCCACGTCCGTCGCCGGACGCTCGTTCATCCACGCCGGGAAATAGCCCACGCGCAGTCCCTTCACACCCGCGGTGGCCTCGAAGTCGAGCCGCGAGGGCACGCTCGACACATCCCCCGCGTCCGGGCCGGAGAGCGCCGAGAGCACCAACAACGTGTCCTCCACCCCGCGCGTCATGGGGCCCAGCTTGTCGAGCGACCAGCACAGCGTCATCGCCCCGGTGCGTGGCACCCGGCCAAAGGTGGGCCTCAGCCCGGCCACCCCACAGCGCATGGAGGGCGACACGATGCTGCCGCCCGTCTCGCTGCCCAGGGCGAAGCCCACACACCCCGCCGCCACCGCCGCGCCCGGTCCCGCGCTACTGCCCGAGGCCCCCTCCTCCAGGAGCCAGGGATTCTTCGTCTGGCCGCCGAACCAGATGTCGTTGAGCGCGAGCGCCCCCAGGCTCAGCTTCGCGACGAGCACCGCTCCCGCGCGATGCAGCCGCGCCACCACGGCCGCGTCCGTCGCGGGAATCCGGTGGCGGAAGGGCTCGGCGCCGTAGGTCGTCGCGATGCCCGCCGTATCGACCAGATCCTTGGCGCCCCAGGGAATGCCATGCAGCGGACCCCGGTACCTGCCCGCGGCGATCTCCGCGTCCGCGCGCCGGGCCTGTTCGAGCGCCAGCTCCGGGGTGAGCGTGATGACGCACCGGAGCTTCGGATCGAAGCGCTCCAGGCGCTCCAGGTACAGGCGCGTGAGCCGTTCGGATGTGAGGGCGCGAGACTCCAGCCAGCGCGAGAGCCGGGATACCGGCGCGAAGGCGATGTCCTCGTCCCGCGAGGGCAACGCTCCAACGGCCGCCTTGCCACGCACGAAACGGTTCCGGACCGGTCCCGCCGTCTTCTGACCGGGCAGGAGCGGATCCCACCGCGACGCGGGCGCCAACTCCGGCTCCAAGGCCACCTGGCGCGGTCCCGTGCGCCGCTCGAGGAGCGGAGCCATCATCCCCCGCCAGTTGCTGGCCGCCTGGGTGCACTCGGCCGGGGTGAGGGAGACCTGCATGAGCTTGCCCGCCTCCGCGAAGGTGGCCGCGTTCACCTCCGGGCCCACGGCCGACGCCGTGCCGAACGCGGGAGGAGCCCCCGGCGGCGAGGTGTCCGTCCCCCCGTCGGACGGCGCCCCCTCGGCCCGGCCCGCGGCGACCGCGCCCACCCATCCGAGTGCGCTCTGGAACAGGAACCGCCTGCGTGATGAACCGGCCATGGGAAATCCTCCGGCCTGGAGTAAAGCGCATTCTTCCCCTCACCCAGGAGTTCGAATCATGGCCCCCTCCCCCATCGTCGCGCGGCGCACGTCCGCCCTGCCCCTCGTGCTGGCCCTGGGCCTCGTCCTCTCGGCCTGTGGCCCCGAGGAGGCCGTGTGCACTGTCGGCGCGGAGCAGTACCGCACGGAGCTCTTCTTCGGTCTGGACCGTGAGAACGCCGAGCCCGTCAGCGAGGCCGAGTTCCAGGAGTTCGTCGACACCGCCGTCACGCCTCGCTTCAAGGACGGGCTGACCCTGTTCGACGCCACTGGCCAGTACCTCATGGACAACGGCAACCTCGTCCACGAGAACAGCAAGGTCATCGTGCTGCTGCACGACGGCGGCGCCGCGCGCTCGGCGGACATCAACACCATCCGCGAGGAGTACAAGCAGCGCTTCAGCCAGGAGGCGGTGCTGCGCATCGACTCCACCTCCTGCGTCGCCTTCGACTGAGCCCCCGCCCGGCCTGTCCACCTCTGGACAACGAGAGAGGGAGAGCAGGCGGGCAGGAAGGGGGTCTTTGCCTCCGCTCGGAGCACGACACACCCTGATGCGGTGGTGCGCGAGTGAACGCGGGAGGCAAACACCGTGGCGGAGAGCGATTCGTGGGGAGGACAACCTTCGCAGGTCACTCTCAAGACGGCCTTCACCGTGTGCTTCGCCGTGGTCCTGGTGGCAACACTCGCGGTGCTGATCATCAAGGCGGAGGCCGCCCTCATCCTGACGGGCCTCGCCGCGCTCATCGCCGTGGCGCTCAACCACCTGGTCGCCCTGTTGATGGAGCGCACGAAGCTCAAACGAGGGCTCGCCATCGCCGTGGTGCTCCTCACGTTGCTCATCGCCGTGTCCATCCTGGGACTCATCGTGGTGCCGGCCGCCGTCGACCAGGGACAGTTACTGGTCAACCAGGTGCCCGAACTGACGGAAAAGGTCCGCACCTCGCGCGCCTTTCAGCTGCTCGACCAGCGCTTCCACGTCCTGCAACAGCTCAAACACCAGAGCGACAACCCCACGGAACTGGCCTCGGGCGCGCTGGCCGTGGGCGCCTTGCATGCCGTCACGGGAGTGTTCAGTCTGCTGGGCGCTTTCGTCACCATCCTCTTCCTGATGGTGTTCATGCTGGCCTTCGGCCCGGGGCTGGTGGAACGCATCCTGTCGCAGACCCTGCCCGAGCGCCGGCCCCGCTACGAGGGCGTGGCGGGCAAGGTGTACAGCGCGACCGGCGGCTACCTGAGCGGCCTCACCCTCATCTGCACCATCAACGCCACGCTCACCACCACCTGCCTGGCCCTGCTCGGCATGCCCTTCTTCCTGCCCCTGGGCATCGCGAGCGGCTTCTCCAGCCTGGTGCCCTACGCGGGCCCCATCGTGGCGGGAGGCATCGTCACCCTGCTCACGCTCACCACGGTGGGGGCCTGGAAGGCGCTGGCGGTGTTCACCTACTTCCTGATGTACGGACTGCTCGAGGGCAACGTGCTCGCGCCGCTCGTCTTCCGGCGCACGGTGCATGTCAACCCCCTGCTCACCCTGTTCGCGGTCGTCTTCTTCGGGGAGCTGGCCGGCATCATTGGCGCGGTGCTCGCCGTGCCGCTCATGGCGACCACGCAGATCATCGTGCGCGAGCTGTTGCTCATCCGCCGCGAGAAGCTGGGCGACCGGGTGCCCATGCCCTGAAGCAGGAGCGGTCCGGGGGCGGTGTGCGCCACCCCCGGACCCTCCTTCACGCCACCCTACCCGGCCACGCGGGTTACTTCTTGCACGACGGGCTGCCGATGGCGGTGCCGCTCGGGCAACCGGCGCCGAGGCAGAAGCGCGTGCCGCTGTCGACCGCGGGCTGGAGCGGGTTGTGGCGCACGCCGACGCGGCAGGTGCTCAGGACCGTCGCTCCGGACTTGCTCGTGACGGCGTAATGGACGGTGTAGACGCGGCCGTCGAGACTGTTGGCGCGCTCGACGCGCAGCTTCACGGACGAGGAGTTCAGCTCGGCCATGTCATAGCAGGTGCGCAGGCCGTCGAACTCCTCGTCGATCTCCTGCTCGTCGGAGGACACCCAGAGGATGCGGCCATGCGTGTCCAGCGGCAGGGTGTTGCCGCACGAGTCCCGGGCGGGCGCGGCGCAGTCGGACAGCGACACGATGGCGTAGCGGGAGTTGGGCGCCCACAATTCCTTCGCCTTGCTCTCGCCCGCGATGGGCGCCGACGCGCCGTCGACTCCCTGCTTCACCTCCACGGAGAAGGAGCACGAGGAAGTGTTGCCGGCGGGATCCCTCGCGGTGCAGACGACGGGCGTGGTGCCCACGGGGAAGTTGGAGCCGGAGGCGCGAGAGCAGGTGACGGTGGCCGAGCCGCAGGAGTCCAGGGCCGAGGTCGCGAAGGAGACCTGGGTCCCGCCCGGCGAGCAGGTGCTCACCTGCACGGGCGCGGTGGGGCAGCTCAAGGTGGGGGGCGTGACGTCCCCGCGCACCTTCACGTTGAACTGGCAGGATTTGGTGTTGCCCGACCTGTCCTGGGCGGTGCAGGTGACGTTCGTGTCGCCCACCGGGAAGGTGGCGCCGGAGGGATGCGAGCACGTGACGGTGGCCCCGCCGCAGTTGTCCACCGACGTGGGCGCGTAGGACGCGCTGACGCCGGAGGGAGCGCAGGAGTCGAGCACCTGGGACGCGGGACACTCGAGGGCCGGTTGGGTGGTATCCACCACGGAGATGGTGCCCACGCATGAGGAGGTGGCCTCGCCATCCGCGGCCGTCAGCGTGACGGAGTGGCTGCCCAGGCCGAAGGCCACCGACGGATCCTCGGTCAACACGAGCGGCGAGGGCCCGTTGTCCGGATCATAGCTGCCGTGGTTCACGCTGGCGCTGGCCAGGCAGGTGCTGTCCGCTTCCACGGTGACGTCGCGGCAGAGCGCCACGGGCGGCTTGTTGGCGGGCGTCGCGCGGCAGGTGAGGTCGCCCGACGCGGAGGAGGAGTTGTTGCCCTCGCGGCACTCGGTCTCGCGGCCCTTGCCCGTGCCGTCATCATCCACGACGGCCCACACCTGGGCGGTGCCGGTGAAGGGCGAGGTGACGGAGACAGTGGCGAGCGCGCTGCCACCCGGAGGCAGGGGCTCCGTCACCGTGGCCACGCCGAGCAACTGGCCACCCGCGGCGGGGTTGCCCCGGTAGAAGGCCACCTTGATGCCCGTCGCCACGGGGGCCTCGCCCGCGTTGCTCACACGGGCGCTGAGCACGAGCGAGCCGAAGCCGTCACACGTGCTCGTCACCGCGGAGGCGACGAGATCCGCGGCACCGTCCTGGCCGTCACCCTCCCCCAGGTAGTTGGCGGCGTTGGAGCGGAAGAGGTTGAGCGGGGCCTTGAGCCAGTGAGCCGTCGGGCGCGCGGGGATGGTGCCGTCGTCGTTGACGTTCGTCACCGAGTAGGCGTGCTGGTTCCAGATGGGGCGCGCCCGGGCCCAGCCTTCCTTCTTGTCGTGGAAGAGGCGCAGGCCGTTGGTGCCGCCTGGAGGCGCGTGGTTGTTCGTCACCACCAGCAGCTCGGCCGCCTTGTCACCATCCACGTCCGCGACGACGGGGTACTCGTGCGTGGTGCCCGAGCTGTTGCTCACCTGCCAGCGCACATTGCCCGTGGCTCCATCCAGGATGCGCAGGGACAATTCGTCGCTGTAGATGACCTCGAGCTTGCCGTCGTCCTCGAAGTCGAAGGTGGTGGAGGTGGTGCGGCCAGAGCTGTAGTCCTGGGTGGACTGGGTCCACAGCACGCTGCCGTCCGCCTTGTAGACGGTGTAGTTCCAGTCTCCGGCCAGGCCGATGTCCGGTTTACCGTCCCCGTCGAAGTCGGCGATGTTGGGCGCGCCGCCATGACCCGCCTCGGACTGAGGGCGGCCCGTCACATGGACGTTGCGCGTCCACAGCAGCGTGCAGTTGTCGTCGAGCAGGCTGACCTTGCCGTAGCCCGCCACGACGATTTCACCCGCCGGGTCCGCGTCGAAATTGGCCACGCCCGCGAGGCCATGGGGAATGAAGGTGTTGGAGCACTTGAGCGAGCCGTCGTGCCGGTAGACGGCCCGGCCATTGACGACTTCCTGCTTGCCGTCCCCGTCCAGGTCCACCGCGAAGGAGACGGGGCCCGTGCCCTGTGCGCCCCCCATGCCGTCCGAGCCCACCCACTTGAGCGCGCCGGTGTTGCTGTAGACGCGGTTGCCGTCGAGGATTTCCACGGTGCCGTCGCCATCGAGGTCCGCCAGCGAGGGGGCGCCCCATTCGTTGTAATCATTCGCACCCGGGGTGGTGCGGAACTTGAAGGCGCCGTCGTTCTCGAAGCAGATGACGCCGCGGCCATTCTCGGGAATGGCGCAGATCTCCACCTTGCCGTCGCCGTCGATGTCACCGGCGGCGATGCTGGCGCCGCCCTTCACGCGATACGTGGGATCCGACACCGTCCACAGCTCGTGTCCGTCATCGCCGCTGACGGCGCGCAGCACACCATCCGTGGTGTAGTTGCCCCCCGCGTAGGTGCTGAAGACGACGTCCGGCACGCGGTCGCCGTTCACGTCCACCACCGCGGGCGTCATCATCACCTGCTTGTGCTCGACCAGGGTGGTGCCGCTGCCCGTCCAGGCCCACTGCACCTCGGGCTCGAAGTTGCCCACGAAGGGGGGCCGCACCGTGCAGCGCTCCGCGAGCCGGCCGGACCGTGAAGCGGACTCCTTGGAGGGAAGGAGCCCTTCGGATGGCGGCTCCTTGTTCGTGCATCCCCCCTCCGCGGCGAGCGTCGCGAGGGCCAGGAAGAACCCTCCCCTCCCACTGATTCGTCCTCGACCTGGAACGAAGCCTGGAGTGTTGTGTTTGGATTTCATGTCGCGCTCCTTCGCTTTCGGGCATGACCCCTGTTTCACGGCAGCCGTGACAACGAAAATCACTGTACCGATAGTCTTTCAATCCGCGCAGCCCGAAAAAGACGGAAAGACAGATATTCAAAAATAAAGTGCACATCGAGGATGACGGACCCAGACTTCTGCACCCGGGACATAAACACACATGGAGTCTGTCATTGCATGAACGCGAGACGGGCGAAAAGGGCGATACGCCCGGTTCTCTTCTGGGACGAGAGTGTTCACACGCGCCGCGTCCTGCCCGCGAGACGGATGCATATGTTTGCATTGCCATCTGTCTTGCCCCGGAGGGCAGGTGGGCCCTGGGGAGTGTCCCCAGACATCCAGGCGCTACGTCCCCCGGGGAGGCTTGCGCGCGGGGGAGCGGCCTCCCATGACACCGCCCCGGCCCCGCACGTCGTCGCCTCGCGGGTGTGCGCTGTCATAGACGGCCCGCAGCCGCGCGCTGTTGACATGGGTGTAGATCTGCGTGGTGGCCAGGTCCGCGTGGCCGAGCATGGCCTGGACGGCGCGCAGGTCCGCGCCCCGCTCCACCAGGTGCGTGGCGAACGAGTGCCGCAGCTTGTGCGGTGAGATCGGCTTGCGGATGCCCGCCTTGAGGGCGTAGCGCTTGAGCAGCTTCCAGAAGCCCTGCCGGGTGAAGCCATCCGCCCGGGAGGTGACGAAGAGGGCCTTGGACTCGCGCTCCCCGAGCAACTGCCGCCGGGCGCCCTCGAGGTAGGCGCGCACCTTCTCCCCGGCGATGCTCCCCACCGGGACGATGCGCTCCTTGGCGCCCTTGCCCTTGGCCACCAGGTAGCCGGCGCTCAACTGGATGTCGTTGATGCCCAGGCCCACCAGCTCGCTCACGCGCAGCCCCGTGGCGTAGAGCACTTCCAGCATCGCCTTGTCCCGGATGCCCACCGCGTCGCGCTCCTCGGGCGCGGCGAGCAGTTGCTCCACCTCCTCGAGCGTGAGGAAGATGGGCAGCTTGCGGGCCGAGCGAGGCGTGTCCAGATCCTCGGTGGGGTCCTTCTCCACGAACTTCTCCGCCACGAGGAAGCGGTGGAAGCCGCGGATGGCCGCCAGGTGGCGCGCCTGGCTGCGACGGGACAGCTTCTGGGCGTTGAGCGTCGTCAGGTGGCCGAGGATGTCCTCGGGCGTGACGCGCACCACGTCGGTGATGCCCTTGCGCTTCAGGTCCGCGAAGTACACCCCCAGGTCCGCCGCGTAGGCGTCCACCGTCTTGCCGGACAGCCCCCGCTCGGCGCGGATGAAGGCGATGAACGCATCCAGGTAGCCTTCCATGTGCCGCCCCTCAGTCCAGCTCGCCCTTGCCCTGGCGCAATACCTCGAGCTGATCTCCGATGAGCGACACCACCGTGCTGGCCTCCAGGAGCGTCACCCCACCGTCCAGGATGAGATCCAACCCGTGCCCGAGTGCGTCCTTGATGCTCCGCGCGTCGGTGAGGGGCTCGCCCTCCGAGTCCGTGGCGGACGTGGTGACGAGCGGCCGGCCCAGGCCCGCGGCGATCGCCCGCGCAAGCTCCGAGTCGGGCACCCGGATGCCCACCTGCTTCTGCTTGCTCATCATCACCTCGGGGACGATCCGCGTGGCCTCGAGAATGAAGGTGAAGGCCCCGGGCGTCAGGCCCTTCATCGTGCGGTAGGCGAAGTTGCTCACGTGCGCGTACTTCGCCACGTCCGACAGGTCCGGGCACAGGAAGGACATGGGCTTCTTCCGATCGCGGCCCTTGAGCTGGTACAGCCGCTCGATTCCCTTCTTCGAGCCCAGGTCGCACGCGAGGCCGTAATACGTGTCCGTCGGGTAGGCGATGAGTCCCCCGCCCGAGAGCACCTCCACCGCCCGCTGCACGTGCCGGGGCTGGGGATGCTCCGCGTTCACCTCGAGGATGGGGGCCACTGACGCCATGATGTCTGTCTCCGCTACGCCGCGTGCGGCGCTTCGTCCGAGTGGGACTCGCCGCTGCGCTGGATGGCCCGCCGGGTGAGGACGGGGCCGATGAGCTCGTGGGCGGTGATCATCGCCACGATGAGGACCTCCACCTGGGGTCCGAAGTCCGGGAAGGTGCGCGACACGAGCGCCGCGAGTCCGAAGGTGACGCCCGCCTGGGAGATGAGCCCCATCCACAGGTTCTGCCTCAACCGGGGATCCTCCGCCGGAGCGAAGCGCCGGCACGAGACGTAGATGGCCACGGCGCGCAGCAACACGAGCAGCAACGCCGCCGGGCCCACGGTGACGAGCGCGTCCAGCTTGAGCCCCGCGCCCGCCGCGGCGAAGAAGAGCGCGAAGATGGGCAGGCCCGCGCGCTGGATGGCATGGTGGATGCGCTCGCCCTCGCGTTGATCCAGGTTGACGATGAGCGCCCCGGCCGCCAGCGACACGAGCAGGGGCGACAGGTGCAGACGCGCGCCAGCCTCGGCCGAGGCGAAGCACAACCCCACGAGGAACAGGGGCAGCTCGCGCTTCACCCGCCGCATGTACAGGAGCATGCACACCGCGAGCACGAAGCCCACCACCACCGAGCCGAACAGCTCCCAGCCCACTCCGCCCAACAACCCTCCCACGTCCAGTCCACCACCGAAGCTCGCGCGGGTGAGGCCCGCCGCCACGGCGAAGCCCACCATGACGACCAGGTCCCCGATGATGACCAGCGCCATGAGGAATTCGGTGAAGGAGCCTCGGGCGCTCGTCTCCTGGACGATGGCGATGGTGACCGTGGGCGAGAAGGACACCACCACCATGGAGACCAGCGCGCTCACGGCGAGCGCCTGTCCCACCGTCATGGGCGCCAGGAAGGGCAGCCACGGCTTGAGCGCGAAGAGCGTGCCGCAGATGACGACGAACGTCACCCCGCACACCACGCAGCACAAGGTCGCCACCTTGATGCCCACCCGGCGAATGAGCCCCCACTGCAGCTCCGTGCCCGCCACCAGCGCGATGAGGCTCACCGCGAGCCCCTTGACCAGCTCCAGCCCCTTGACGCCCGCGCCGGGAATGAAGCCCAGCGCGTAGGGACCCACCGCCACGCCCACCAGCAGGTAGCCCGTGAGCCGGGGCAGTCCCACACCCTTGGCCACCTTGCCCGCGAACAACCCGCACAAGAGCAGCGCCCCGGCGGCGAGCGCCACCGACGTGCCCGTGTCCACGCGCCACAACTGGGCCCGGCCGATGGCCGCCAGCAGCACCAGCAGCAACAGCAGCCGCAGCAGCGCGTCCCTCATGGCGCGCCCTCCCAGTCCCGCCGGCCATGAGGGGGCGGTGTGATCACCAGCTGGAAGGCCCGGTTGCCGAGCAATTCATTGATGACGGCTCCCGCCACCACCACGTCGAAGACACGCTGGGACAACTGTCCGGGCACCAGCACGAGGTACTCCACCACCAGGCACAGCGCGAGCCCGCCCTGGGCGATGAGCGCGTAGCCGAGCCGCGGCGGCAACCCCAACGCGTGGCCCGCGATGCGCCGCGCGAGCGCGCCCCCCAGAACCTTGCCCAGGAAGCGCAGACCCAGGTACGCCGGCAGGAGCGCCCACGCCAACACGTCCCGCGTGTGCACATGGGCCCCCACCAGGAAGATGAGCAACAGGTACGCGGGCCGCTCGAAGCGCCCGAGCACGCGGGCCGCCTGATGCACCGCGCGCCCTCCCACCCACATCAGCGTGGCCCCACACGCCACGCCCGCCAGCAGCGTCGACACGCGCAGGTACGCCGACGCGCCGGACACGAGCGCCACCCCGCCCAGCAACACCGCCATCAGCTCGCCCTGATCGCTCAGCCCATGCATGAGGAAGGCGATCAGCCCGCCACAGACCGCGCCCAGCAGCAGGGCCAGCGCCACCAGTCCCAAGCCCTCCTGAGGATGGCCCGCGGCCCCGAAGGTGAGCGCCAGGATGAGCACGCCCAACCCCACCAGATCGTCCAGCATGGTGAGCAGCGCCACGGACAACCCCTGGCGCCGATCCATGCGCCCGCTCCGGTAGCCGAGCACCGCGAAGTGCCCCGAGGACAGACTCGCCGCCGCGCCCAGCAGCGCCGCCGCGCCCACCACCGCCCCGGCGGGCACCCCCGAGGTGAGCAAGAGAGGCCCCGCCAGGGGCAGCGCCACCCACAGGAAGGCCGTACCCGAGTGCGCGAGCGCCGCCACGTAGACGACCCGGGGCAACAGCCGCAACAGCCGGGGCTCCAGATTGAGGCCCACGGTGACCCCCGCCACGCCCAGTCCGAGCGCGAGCAGGGGCCGCAAGGCCATCAGATCTCGATTGGACAACACGCCCAGCGCGTCCGGCCCCATCACCGCCCCAAGGGCGAGAAAGAGCAGACCACTGGCGGCGAGCTGGGCCATGGCCGGAGAACGGCCTGGGTCCAGGACCCGCCGATCGGAGGCCAGCAGCGAGAGCGCCGCGATGGCGAGTAGGACGAGCAGCGCCTGCACAATACGAGTGATTACACCGACTGATGCGCGCCGTCATCCTCGCCGATGCAAAGGCGCGCCGATCACCGGCAGGGCCACCAGGCGGCCCATGGGGGGATCATCCGCGTCCATTTCCAGTTGCACCCGCTGCACGAGCCGCTCCACCTCCTCGGCGGAGACGCCCGGCAGGAGGCTTACCAGGATGAGCCGGTCCTCGTCCGCGCCCAGGACGAGCCCGCGCAGGCCGGCGAAGACGGGCACCTCGGCCGACAGGGTGGCCTCGGCACTCCGGGCGCGAACGACCAGCGGCTCGGGGATTCCAAACTCCCGGAGCCGCCGGATGGCGCGGTCAGGCTGATCCACATGGTCCAGGAACGTGAGCAGGAGGTACACGGCCCGGATGTCTACCCGGTCCGCCCCCCTCACGTCACGCTACTCCGTACGGCCAGGCTCCGGCTCGGTCGGTGGAGCCGCCGCGGATGCCGGTGCCCCCTCCGTACTCGCCGGAGCCGGCGTGGCCGCTGGAGCCGCCGTGGCCGCTGGAGCCGCCGTGGCCGCTGGAGCCGCCGTGGCCGCGGCTCCGGCCTGCTGGGCCTCCATGGCGGCACGCGCCGCGCGCTTGCCCTCCTCGATGAGCTTCTTCACCTTCTGTCCGCCCTTGCGGCCAATCTCCTCATAGAAGTTCGGACCCCGGGTCGCCTTCACCCGATCTCCGCCCTTCTTGCCAATCTCCTCATAGAACTTGGCGCCCCGCTCGGCCTTCACGGTCTCGCCGCCCTTGCGGCCAATCTCCTCGTAGAACGAACGGCCCCGCTCGGCCTTCACGGTCGCGCCGCCCTTGCGGCCGATCGTCTCGTAGAACTCGCGGCCTCGCTCGTTGCGAACCGTCTCGCCCCCCTTACGCCCCGCCTCAGCCACGGTCATGCTGCCCTTGTTGTCCTTGTCCTGTTGCATATCGGTCTCCTCCTACGTTCTCCCCGTCCCCACGAGGGTGCCCCTTGCTTGAAACCTTGGGACGGAGGCGCCCCGATGCAAGCAAGCTCTGTACTCCGCCAGCCGTTCACACCCCTTGAAACACCCCCAAAACCCCAATGATTCCGGCGGGTTGGGACAAAATGCTGTCCGTGCGTGCGAGACTACGGCCTGCCCGCCCGGACGCTTCATTGTTCAGAACACACCGGCCCGCATTGCCGATTCCCGATAGATGTCGCACTTTTCCCGGCGATCAGCGTGGGAGGTGGGCGTGGCGGACAGCGGTGGGCGGAGCAAGGTCTGGATCAAGGTGTTGGCACCGGTGGTGCTGTCGGTGCTGGGACTCACCACGCTGCGCCTGCTCGGGCCAGACGTCGTCAATCAGGAGGACCTGCGCGCCTTCCTCAAGCCCCTGGGTCCGTGGGCCCCCGTCTTCTTCGTCCTCGCCCTCGCACTGCGGCCGCTCGTGCTCATCCCCGGGCAACTCTTCACCGCCGTGGGCGGAATGATCTTCGGCAGCCGCGAGGCGACGCTCTACTGCCTGATCGGCAGCTTCCTCTCTTCGGCGCTTCTCTTCCTCGCGGCCCGCTGGCTGGGCACGCGCCTGATGCAACGCCTGGCGGGTCATCGCTACCCGGCCATCAGCCGCGTGGCGCGGCAGCACGGCTTCAAATTCGCGCTGCTCACCTGCATCAACCCCTTGCTACCCACGGACGTGATGATCATCGCGGCCGCGGCCTCGGGCGCTCGCTTCTGGCCGGTGACGCTCGGCGTGCTGGTGGGCACCATCCCCGGCACCTTCCTCACCGCCCAGTTCGGCAGTGGGCTCGCCCAGGGCCGCACCTGGACGACGGTGGCCTCTGGCGTGGGCATGGTGGTGTCGCTCGTGCTGGGCGCGGTGCTCGGCCGCCGCATCTTCCAGGAAATCAACCAGGAGTCCGCGCCAGAGCCAGAGGCTCCCCTCGCGCAGCCTCAGCCGCCACGGGTGAGCCCTGTACCGGTGCTCTCGACCGTCCAGGAGCTACCCCCTCCGGCGCCCTGAGCTCATCGCGGCTCGAGCGATTCCAGCGCGGCGATGAGTGTTTCCACCAGCGCCGCCTGCTCGGACGGGCCGTCCAGCCGCGCGCCCTGACGGGTGATGTAGAACGAGTCCATGGCGCGGTTCGCCTCGGTGGACACCTTGGCGAGGGAGATCTGCACACCCGAGCGCGTGAGGGCCGAGGCGATGGCATGCAGCAGGCCCACCTGATCCAGCGCCAGCACATCCACCACGGTGAAGTCCCGCGAGGCGCGGTTGTCCAGCGTGATCCGGGGCGAGACGGGAGGCAGATGCCGCTTGGGGAGTGAGCCCGGGCGGCGCCGGCGCATCAGCTCCTCCATGGAGGTGTCTCCCAGGAGGACACGCAGGAGATCCGCCCGGGCCTGACGCCAGCGTTGGCGCTCCAGACGGTGTCCCTGGGGCGGACGCACGTCGAAGACGTCCAATGCGAGCCCGTCCGACGTGGAGGCGATGCGCGCGGAGAGAATGTCGATGCGGTGGACGGACAGCACGCCGGCGAGCAGGGCGAGCAGACCGGGCCGGTCCGGAGCCGCGAGGGTGAGCTCACTGGAGCCCGCGTCCGGGTGGTAGCGCAGCGCCGCGGCCAGGGGGCGGCTTCGCGCGCGGGCCAGCAGCCGGGAATGGAGCGTGGCGCGCGAGGGATCCATGCCCAGGAAATAGCGCTCGGGCAACACCTCCGCGAGTTCCCGGGCCCGAGCCTCGCCGGACACGCGAGCCCATCGCGCATGAAAGCGCTCGCGCACGTGCAGTCCCCCCATGGGCGCCCGGCCCACCAGGTGGGCGCGGGTCTTGTCATACAGCTCGCGCAGGAGCTGTCCTTTCCACGCCGTCCACATGCGCGGCCCCACCGAGCTGATGTCCGCCCAGGTGAGCAGGTAGAGACAGGTGAGCTTTTCCACGTCCCCCACCCGCCGGGCGAAGTCCGCGATGAGCGAGGGATCGCTCAGATCGCGCCGCTGCGCGGTGTGGCTCATCGTCAGGTGCTCCTTCACGAGGAATTCGGCCACCTCGCGCTGACGGGAGGAGAGCCCCAACCGCTCGCCGAGCGACACCATCAACAGACGGCCCTTCTCCGAGTGATCTCCTCCCATGCCCTTGCCCGCGTCATGCAGGAGCATGCCCAGATAGAGGGGAAACGGATCCTTCAGCTCGCGCATCTCGCGGGAGAGTTCCGGCTCCTGTTCCACGAGGTCTCCCGCGCGCAGCGCGTAGAGCCGGCGCACGGCGAACAGGGTGTGAACGTCGACGGTGTACACATGGTACAGGTCGTGCTGGTGGTGGGCGGTGACGCGGCCGAACTCGGGCACGACGGCGCCGAGCAGCCCCATGTCGTGCAGCTCGAAGAGGAGCTCGCCCCGGGTGCCAGGCCGGGCGAAGAGGGTCCGGAAGGCGGAGACGACGGCGGACGTGGCGCGCGCGGCCTCGAGCGAGGGCACGGCTTGTGACGCCTGCACCCGGGCCTCGGAGTTGAGCGGCAGGCCGTGCTCCTCGGCGGTGCGCACGAAGTCGAGCAGTGAGGCGGGCTCGCGGGTGAAGAGGCCCGGATCGGACACGGTGAGCTTGCCGTGGGCGACCCGGAAGGGCCCGAGCTGACGTCCGGAGAAGAGGGTCACCCGGCGCGCGGCGCTCAACTCCTCGCAGCGGGCGATGAGCGAGTCGGCGGCCTGGCGGATGGCGCTCGCGGCGAGGTAGTCGTCGCGCATGAAGGCTTCCACGGGCAGCACCGGCCCCTCGGGGTAGCCGAGGAAGCGCGCCACCTCTTCCTGGAGGTCGAAGGTGAGCCGATCCTCCTTGCGCCCGCGCAGGAAGTGCAGGTGGTGGCGGATGCGCAGGAGGAAGTCACGCGCGGCCTTGAGGCGGGCCACCTCGGACTCCGGAAGGAGGGACTGCTGGAGCAGGCCCGTGAGGCCTCGCGTGTGGAAGCGAACCCGGGCGATCCACAGCGCGGTCTCCAGGTCGCGCAGGCCGCCCTCCCCTTGCTTGATATTGGGTTCGAGCAGGAAGACGGAGTCGCCGAACTTCTCGCGGCGCGCGCGCAACTCCTGGGCCTTTTCCTGGATGTACGCGTCGGCGCGGTGAGAGAGCAGCTTCGGGTGCACGTCCTGGGCGAAGAGATCGAAAGTGGCGGCATCTCCGGCGAGGAAGCGCGCGTCCAGCAGCGCGGTACGGATCGTCTGATCGGCATCGGCGGCGCGGAGGCATTCATCGGGCGAGCGCGCGCTCCAACCCACGGCGCGCTTGATGTCCCACAGGAGCGTGGGAAAGGCCCGGGCGAGCGGCGCGGCGGCGGCCTCGGGCACGGAGGGGAGACGCAGGAGGAGCAGATCCAGATCCGAGTGGGGGGATAGCTCCCGTCGGCCGTAGGAGCCGAGCGACACGAGGGCGAGACCCGAAGGGGCATGGAGCTCGGCGGACAGCTCGGCGAAGAGACCCTGGACGAGCGTGTCGGTGGCGGCGGCGATGAGGCGTCCGGTGGACAGACCCGCGGCGCCGCTGCGGTGGAAAGCCTCGGCGTGGGCCTGGGCTTCGCGCAGGAATTCCCGAGCCCGGGCCAGTCGGTTCTCGGGACCGCCCGAGGGAAAGACCGGGAGGGAGCCGAGGGTTTCACGGTGGGTCGCCGGAGGAGGCGGCGGAACGGGCGGGACGCTCATGACCCCTCCACCATGTCTCAGGAATGGGCCAGACCCAAAGAGCCATGTCCTCCTGGAAGTTCAGTCCTGGGACATGGCTCTCGGGTCACTCAGTCGGGCCTACGGCAGTTCTTCCAACATGAGCAGGGACTGGCCTCGATTCCAACCGAAGTGGTTGGTGCCGCAAGTCGCTCCGCTTCCATCTCGCGTTGAGGACCAGATGGCGAATGTATGCGGCCCTGGGGGCAGATTCTTCACCAAGCACACTTGGTTGACAGGACGGTGATGGTCTTGGGTTGCGCCCGCATTGTACGCAAACTGTCCGTTACTGCAATTCACGGGCTGATTGTCGACATACAACTGGTAGAAGCCCCAGCGACCATTGCAGTTCGCCGCCGACCGGAAGGTATCCGAGTACGTTACGCGAAGTGTCTTCCCCGTGGAGTTCACGGTGTGACTCAACCATCGGCCTCCCACGCCAGACCAATCACCCCCGATCTCTCCACTTGGCCCGTAGGCGGTGCTGTAGGAGATGTTCTGATTGACCAACTCCTCCACCATCAAGAGCGGAGAGGAACGACTCCAACCCAGGTAGGCGTCACCTCCCGAGATCGACTTAAGCCAAACGCTGAGGTTGTGTGGTCCGGCGGAGACATTGGAAAGGACACAGGTCATGACGAATGGGTCGTGAAAGTCGCCACCTGTCCCCTGCGCATCGTATTTCCCAGTGAAGCAGGACGTATCAACATTATCCAATCGCACCATGACCGTACCCGCACCACCATTTTGATTATAGCCTGTTCTAAGCGTATCCGCGAGAGTCACCTTGAGTAACGTCCCCTGGATTTGCTTCGTAAAAGAAACTGCTCGGCCAGGAGCCCGCTGGAACGACGCGCTTGCTGTGGCGAATGCACTTCCCGCATTGGAGTAGCCATAGTTGCTAGTGGGCTGAACCTCCTCGACAATAAGAAGAGGCTGGGACGCGCCATTGCCGACCACGGTTTGACCAACATTCCCATGTGCCCAGGTATCGAACTCATACAGTCCCGCCGGAAGGATCTCCGTGAGGCAAACGGTTGAGAATGGGAAATAATAAGAATTTGCCCAACCAGAAGTGTTCGCGCTGTATTGCGCCTGATAACAAGCGGGAGTCATCCTGCCGCCATTCATTCGCACCTCATAGTGTCCGTAACCACCGTTGACGAAGTATCCTGTCATAAAGTTGTCCGACACCGTGATCTTCAGCCTGGAGGCTGAATTTGTTTTGAAGATGGTAGCCTTACGGCCCGTCGGCATCCAAACCCCCACAGGAGTCAGTCCTGACTCAATGCCCGTCAGAGACGATGCGGCCCAATTGCTCGGGTACGGAGGAATGGAGGAACAGACGAACTGGGTCTGCGCCACTTCATCCACCTCCAACGTGCCATTGCCGTTGTTGTCGATGCCATTGCGCACCTTGGTGCCACCATAGGTGCAGTTCGCGCCGGTAGGTTCGGGGTCTAGCCGCAAGAGGACTTGAGTTCCCTCGACCGCCTCGGTGTGAATGGCGCCATGGCAGGAAGAGGAGGTCTGCGTCACCTCCGCGTCATCCAGCGTGCCATCGCCATTCACATCCGCGCCGGATTCGACGGTCGTACCGCCCGCCGCGCACTGCTCTCCTGGAAGCACCTCGCTCCAGCGGAACAGGACCTTGGCTTGGGCTTCCTCCGGCGCCACCGGGGCCTTGCCAGCCACCTCCGGCTCGGAGCCCGAACCACACGCCACGGCCAGCACTCCCAGGACACATCCCCAACTCCGCACCCAACTCGGCATACTCCACCCTCCCCTGCGACTGCCCCCCAGGGCAGCCCATTGATTCGGGGAGGAATGTGTAGGTCCGTGTACTGCGAGTGTAGGCCTTTTATCTGACAATCCGAGGATTCCCGCCTCCTCGGCTCCCCCACGTCCAGGCAGTCACTCCGGCAGGTATGGTGCGGCGCGGAGCCGTTCCCGGAGGTACGTCCTGTCCGAGTCCCGCAGCCAGTTCCTCGAGAAGATGCTGGATCGCCTGTATGCCGCCCTCGCATCGGGTCCGAGCATCAACTGCCGTCCCCACAACAGCCGCCAGCGCGTGGACCTCACGCTGCTCAGCCGGTTGGACGGTACGCCGCCCCAGACGGTGCTGGCCGGACTCCTCGGAGCCAAGGGCTCGGTGAAGCTCTCCTTCCGCGCCCCAGCGGTGGAGGCGGAAGCCGGAGACTCGCCCTCGGAGGACTCGCCGCCCGAGACGGAGCCGGACGAGCCCGACGAGGGCAAGGTCACGATGGCGCTCACCTTTCGCGCCCCAGCGGTGGTGGAAGCAGAGCCCCGGGAGCCTCCCTCGAAAAAGAAGGACGACGAGCGGCAGGCCCTGCTGCGCAAGCTGGGCGCCATCACCGAGGACGCGCGGACCTTCGAGCAGGACACCGGCGCCCAGGTGCTCCATGTGGGCTATCCCCTGCTGCACCTGCCCTCGGACTCGAAGGACAAGAAAGGCTTCGCGGGGACCCGGCGCATCCTCGCGCCCATCGCCTTCATCCCCGTGCGTCTGACCCTCAAGAAGGGCCGCAATCCCGGCGTGGAGCTGGAGTCCGTGGGCCAGGGCGTGGACCGCGTCCTGCCCAACACCGCCCTGCTTGCCTGGGTCGAGCGGCAAACCGGCAAGCGCCTCGGCGACCTGTTCACCGATGAGGAGGGACAGGACCCGTGGCGGGAGATCAACGAGCTGGCGGCCGCCGTGTGCAAGGCCCTGGAGATGCCTCCTCCCGCGTCCTTCACGTCCGAGACGCCCCTCTCGCCCACGCCTCGGACCGATGACGATACCGCTGCGTCGGTCCTGCCGTGCGCCGTGCTTGGCCTCTATCCCCTGTCCAACCAGAGCCTCGTGGATGACATGCGCGCCCTCGTGGACGGCGAGCCCATCCAGGGTCCACTCGAGAGCTTCTTGCGCGTGGGTGTCTCGCTCGGCGCGGGGAACGCGACCCCGAAGGACGGCGGCCAGAGCCCCTGGCGCGCGAACGAGGATCGGCTCGTCTCGCTCGCGGATCCCTGTCAGGCCCGGGCGGTCCGGCTCGCGCGCAGCAGCCGGGGGCTCGTGGTGCATGGGCCTCCCGGGACGGGGAAGTCGCAGACCATCGCCAATGCCATTGGAGATCACCTGGCGCGGGGCGAGCGCGTGCTGCTCGTCTGTGACAAGCGCACCGCGCTGGACGTGGTGAAGCACCGCTTGGATCACCTCGGCCTCGGCGGCCTGTGCGCCGTGGTGCATGACGCGCAACGCGACCAGCGAGACCTCTACCTGGGCATTCGCGAACAGCTCGATCAACTGCCCGAGGCGCGGGGAAATCCTCCCGCTCCGGCGGAGCTCGCCCGAGTGGACGCCGAGCTGCAATCCCTTCGTGACGAGTTGTCCGCCAACGAGCGCGCCCTCTCCGAGCGGCCCTCGGGAGGCACCGAGCCCTCCTTCCACGAGCTGGTGGGCGAGTGGTTCGCCCAGTCCGCCGAGACACCGTGGGTGCCCGCGACGCAGGGGCTCGGTTCCCTGCGCCTGGCCGCGACGCGTCCCTACGAACGGGAAGTGCGCGAGGCATTGGAGCGCGCCACGAAGGAGGGCTACCCGGACAACCCCTGGCGAAGCGCCCTGGGCACGAACCTCCAGGAGTACCTGTCCACGCCGCTCGCCACGTACCGGGACCGGATGGCGTCCCTCGTGGAGGCCGCGCGCGAGACGGATGCGCTCGCCTCGCCCGACATTCCGCCCTTCTCGCCCACGGGAGACGTGGCGGCCGCGGGGCGGGCCCGGGCGGAGTTCGCCGACGCGCTGGAGCGGGTGGCCCAGGAGGCCCAGCCCGAGTGGTTGGCGCGATGGGCCTCGGCGACACCCGAGGCACGCCAGACCGCGAAGACACAACTCGCGGCCATGTCTCCCCACGTCCAGGTATTGAACGAGGGCCCCCTGGACATGGAGCTGGCGCTGGTGCAGCGCTCGGAGCCCCAGGGATTGAGCGTGCTGGGCCAGTGGCTGGCGTTCCTCGCGGCCTGGCTGCAGGTGGCGCACAAGTGGTACCGCTTCTTCCTGTTCGGCCGGAAGGCGAAGGCCGCGGAGGTGCTCAAGCGCTTCGGGCTCACACCTGGAGCCGAGGCGACGGAGCGCGCCTCCCGCTTCCTGACGGGCGTGCGCGCACGGCTGCTGCTCACGGAATTCCAGCACTCGGTCCTCTCCGCCGGCGCCAACACGTCCCTTCCGGACGAGGACCTGTCCCGGACGCTGCGGAGCCATGCGGCGCTCTTCGAGGTGCTGCCGCGCATGGACGAGCCCGCGCTCGCTTCGTGCCGACAGGTGGTGCTCGAGGCCCTGCGAGGAGACGCGGAGGCCCGGACGCGGCTGTTCGCGGGCTTGCGCCAGTCGGCCGCGCGGGGACAGGCCGTGGCCGATCTGGAGACGCGCCTGCGTGAGACGGGTCTCTTCTCGTCGGCGTGGCTCGAGGCGCGGAGTCATGCGTTGCGCGCGGGGGAGACGGTCCATCCGCTCCTCGCCTCGCTCGCCGCGCGGGTGTCCAGCGTGGAAGGACTGCTGCGACTCCAAGCGCTGGTGAAGGGATTGCCTCCGGCGCTCGGAGTGGCCACGGAGAAGCTGGCCCTGGCTGGAGCGAACGCGGAGCAGGGCTGGAGCGCGGTGCGCAAGGCGGTGCTGGCCGGCGAGGTCTCCGCGCGGGTGAAGGAGAATCCCCGGCTCCAGCACATCGACGCGGATCGCATCCGCACGAGCCATGCACGCCATCACGTATTGGAGAACCGCAAGCGGGAGCTCGTGCGCGACGTCATCCTCCACCGGTGGACGGAGCGACAGCGCGAGCGGCTGCTGGCGGCCACCGGTGGCCGGCTCAATGGAATGGGCGCGGAGTTGCGCCGGCGCCTGCTCCTGCGTGGAGAGCGGGCGCTGCGAGTGCGTCAGGTCGTCGCCGCGGGCGCGAACGTGGAGGGAGGAGATCCTCTCTTCGACATGCGTCCCGTGTGGATGGCGAGTCCCCAGACGGTGGCGCAGATCTTCCCCCGCCGGGAGTTCTTCGACGTGGTCATCTTCGACGAATCCTCCCAGTGCCGGTTGGAGGAAGCCCTGCCGGTGCTGACGCGGGCGCGGCGGGTGGTCATCGCGGGAGACCCCAAGCAGTTGCCGCCCACCCGCTTCTTCGAATCCGCCGTCTCCCAGAGCCAGGAGGACCTGGACACCGAGAGCGAACAGGGCCTCTTCGAGGATCAGCAGTCCGAGGTCGAGGATCTGCTCGGAGCGGCGCTGAACCTGGAGATCGATCAGTGCTACCTGGACGTGCACTACCGCTCCCAGCACGAGGGACTGATCGGATTCAGCAACGAGCACTTCTATGACTCGCGGCTCCAGGCGGTTCCCGGGCATCCGTCCAACCGGGCCGTGCATGCGCCGCTGCGGCTGCTCCACGCGGGGGGAATCAACGAGAAGCGGGCCAACCGGGTGGAGGCGCGCGCGGTGGGGGCGCTGGTGAAGGAGCTGCTGTCCCAGCCGGAGCCTCCGTCCATCGGCGTGGCGTGCTTCAACCTGACGCAGCGGGACGCCATCACCGACGTGCTCGACGAGATGGCGGCGGCGGACGCGGACTTCGCGGCGAAGCTGGCGGCGGCGCGGACGCGGAGGGGCGCGGGCTCGTTCGAGGGGCTGTTCGTGAAGAACCTGGAGAACGTCCAGGGCGACGAGCGCGATCACATCATCATCAGCACCACGTACGGACCCGACGCGAAGGGCCGCTTCTACCGGCGCTTCGGGCCCCTGGGGAGCGCGGGAGGCGGCCGGCGGCTCAACGTCCTGGTGACGCGGGCGCGGCAGATGGTGCACCTGGTGACGTCCATTCCGCGTGACGTCTATTCGGCCCTTCCCCCCGTGGAGAGTGGAAAGAAGCCCAACGGGGGCTGGCTCCTCTTCGCCTACCTCCAGTACGCCGAGAAGCTCGCCGAGGCCCATGCGCGTGAATCCGAGCGGACCGACGAGACGCGCGAGCAGCCGGAGCCGGAGGTGAACGCGTGGCGGACGGAGACGGGCTCGGTGTTCGCGCGAGCACTGGCGGATGAGCTCGCGCGCACGCGGGGAGTGTCCTCGGACGTGTACTGGGGCAACGAGGGCTTCTGCGTGGACGTGGCCCTGCGGCACCCTCGCCGCGTGGGCGATGTGACGGTGGGCGTGATGTGCGATGGCTCGCGCTACCCCAAGGCCGCGGATCCGGTGGAGTGGGATCTGTTCCGCACGGCGCTGTTGGAGGGCCAGGGGTGGAAGCTGGTGCGGCTATGGACGCCGCAGTTCTTCCGGGATCCCCAGAGTGCCCAGGAGGCCGTGCTCCAAGCGGCGAGCGAGGAGATCGCGCGTCAGGCCCCGGTGCCAACGATGAACGCCCTGGTGGCGGGAGGCGACCGCCGCATCATCAATTAGGGGTCGCCTGGGCCTTGGCCACGGTGCTGCGTCCCCCGACGAACCCCATCACGCCCTGGGCGATGGCCTCGGCCACCTCGTCCTGGTACGTCTCCGAGGCGAGGCGCTTCTCCTCCTCGGCGTGCGACAGGAAGGCCGTCTCCACGAGGATGGCCGGCATCCTGGCGCCCAGGAGCACGTAGAACAACGCCTCCTTGGTGCCCAGGTTCTTCACGCCCGAGTAGTTGGCCGACAGGTGGCTCACGAGGCTCTTCTGCACCTGGGTGGCCAGGCGCGTGGACTCGGTGGTGTTCGCCTTGGTGGCCAGGTCCGCGAGGATGAACTGCAGGTCGCTGATGCCCTTCTCCGAGGTGGCGTTCTCGCGCGCCGCCAGCCGGATGGAGTAGCGGTCCGCCGAGGTGTTGAGCGTATACGTCTCGATGCCGTGCAGCTTCGAGCTGGTCGCCGCGTTGCAGTGGATGGAGATGAACAAGTCACCCCGGGCCTCGTTGGCCAGCACGGCACGCTCTTCCAGCTTCAGGTAGCGGTCCTCGTCGCGCGTGAGCAGCACCTCCATGCCCTGGGCGCGCAACTGCTGCGCGAGCCTGCGGGAGATGGCCAGCGTCACGTCCTTCTCCCGGGTGCCCTTGCGGCCGATGGCGCCCGTGTCGTGCCCGCCGTGTCCCGCGTCGATGACGACCCGGCGCACCTTGAGCCCCAGTTGCTCCGCGAGCGTCAGCTCCGCGCTACCCGAGACCTTGGCCGCGGCCTTGAGCCGCGCCTGGGCCATGTGCTCGTCCACGGGAGCGGTGACGGGCTTGTGCGCCGCCAGCACCTCGACCGGCGCGGGCTTCGGCTCGGGCGTCACTTCCACCGGCTTCACTTCCACGACCTTTGCCTCCACCGGAGCGGGCTCGGCGGAAGCCAGCGTCTCACGCGCGGCGGGCTCTCGCCCCTGCAGGCTGATGGCGTCGAGCAGCGGCGACGCGCCGCCTCCCGCCGGAGCGGTCGCGGTCTGGGGGGCCGTGGGCTCGGGCGATACGGGCTTGCTCAGCTCGACGCGGATGACGGGCGGGGCCGACGCCACGACGGGAGCGGGCGTGGACGCCGGAGTCTTGACGCGCGCCGGAGCGGGAGCGGGCGCCTTGGGCAGCGAGGCCAGGAGCGACTTGAGCTCGGGCACCCGGTCGCCCTTGGGGTTGGCCGAGAGACTGAGGGTGATGACGCGGCGCGCGGCCTCGGGCTGATCCATCCGCTCGAAGTAGATGCGCGCGAGCATCGCCGCGGCGTCATCCGCGAGCCGGTGACGCGAGTGGGACTCCACCACGCGGGTGTAGTCGGCGATGGCGGCCTGCTGATCCTCGGGGACGAAGGAGATGCGGCTGAGCGAGTTGAGCAGCTCCGCGGCGGTATAGAGGGAGTCCGGAGCGCGCGCGCTCTTGGGGTGGTGCTGGGCCACGGCCTCGAACTTGCGGGCCACGTTGAGCCAGTTGTGGCGCAGCTTGCGCCGCGCGGCATCGTCCTTGAGCGCGTAGTAGGACTTGCGCGCGTCCTGGTAGGCGGTCTCGGCGGGGTCCTGCTTCGCCTGGGCGGAGAGCGGCAACAGCAGGGCCAGTAGCGGAGCGAAGTGGGAGCGCATGGACACGGGTCCTCCGGGCGAGGGCGAGGGCTACAGACGTGTGTCACGGCACCCCACCCCCAGCAACTTTTCACCCGTCCCGGAGGGGCGTGATGGGGCTCAGCGCACCCAGCCCAGACGGCGCGCCAGCTCCTCATCGAGGACGCGGGCCTCGCCCGGCAGGGACGACAGCACCGCCGCCAGGACCTTCTCTCCATTGCGCACCGGGGCGCGGCGGGGACCCAGGCGCGCACGCACCGTGTGTTTCTGGTCCTGCTTGAAGTAGGTGGCGGAAAAGAACGCCTCCCGGTTCGACTCCGGCAGGGGCCCCTCGGGAGTGAGCCACACGAGCATGCCCTTGCGCAGGGGCTCCAGCTCCGCGCGCAACGTGCGCCTGAGCTCCCAGAAGAAGAGGCCCACGGCCATGAGCGCCCCGATGGCGAGGCCCCACGGCACGAACTCCAGGGCCTGGGCACGCTCCCGCACATAGCCCGCCTCCCGGGGCCTGTCCGGCGCATGGGGATCCACCAGCAGCGTGACGCGAGCGCCCCGGCCCAGACCCTCGGCATACTCGGCGCGCGTGCGCACTCCGGCGGCCGAGTACTGGACCGTCCCCAGGGTGTAGACGACCTCCAGCCGGGCCTCTGCCCCCTCGCGATCGTCCTTGGGAGGCAGGGTCATGGCCATGAGCTGGCCGTCCACGGCATCGGCGCGGGCGAGGAAGGTCCGCTCCTCCACCACGAACCGGCCCAGGGCCCAGACTCCCGCCCCGACCACGGCCATCAGCCCGAGCCCCAGCAGGACCACCCGGACGAGCCGGGCGACGGCACCGGGGACACGCGAGAGGGGAACACGACGGGGAGCCTGGGGAATGGCGAGCTGCATGGCCCCCGTATACAGCACTTCCCCCCCGGGAATCCGTGGGATGACGAGGCGTGTCGAGACGATTCCCGGGGAGACGTCCCGGCCGCGGGTTTTCTCGGCCCGGGTAGAACGCCTCCCCGGAATCCTATACAGCTCTTGAACCAGCGCCCGAGACAGGCGCGAACCGAGCGAGGCGATGATGCGTGGGCGGGAGCACTCATGGCTGAAACCGGGAGAGTCGCTGTTGCGACGGCTGGACGTCTTCCTGTCGCCTTCGCTGCGACAGAGCGCCCCCGAGGAGCTGGGCCGCATCCGGCTGCTCATCATCATCTCCTTCGTGCTGATGCTGCTCTCCGTGATGACGTTGATGTTCGTGCCCATCAGCCCTCAGCCGTGGATCCACGGCCCCGTGGCGCTCTTCTCCCTGGTGGTGAATTCGCTCGCCTTGGGCCTGTTGCGCCGGCGCTCCACGCATGCGGCCTCGGCGATGCTCGTCTGTTCGCTCATCGCCGTGACGCTGGTGTTCACCTTCTCCACCAGCCGCTGGCCCTACTCCGCCTCGCATGCGGCGACCATGTTGTTGCCCGCCCTGTCCGTCTATCTGATCGGCCCGCGCCCGGGCTTCTTCATCACCCTGCCCGTCTGTCTGTTCGTCGCCTTCGTCCACCCGCTGCGCTTCACGGTGTTCGGTGACATGCCCCACACCCAGACCGTGCAGTTGTGGATGCTCGACACGTCCGCCGCCTTCTGCATGCTGGGACTCTGGGCGGTGAGTTGGTTGCACAGCTCCGCCCGGACGCAGGCGCACCTGGCGCGTGAGCAGGCACTGCACACGTTGCGCGAGAGCGAGCACAAGCTGCACAACCTCATCGAGAACACCGACGATCAGGTGTGCTCGCTCGATCTGGAGGGACGGCTCATCGTCGCCAACTCGGCGATGAGCCAGGCCTACCGGGCCCTGCACGGCCATGAGCCCGTGCCCGGAGAAGCGCTCTTCGCCCCGGGCACCAAGATGTACGAGGATATGATTCAGAACATGGCCCGTTCGCTCGCAGGGCAGAGCGTGCGCATCGAAAGAACCTTCGCCTGCGACAACGGTCAACGGGGAACGCGGGAGATATCCTTCAAGCCCGTCTTCGCCCAGGACGGCCGGCCGCTGGGTGTCATGCTCTTCGGCCGGGACATCACCGCGCACAAGGAGGCCGAGAACAAGCTCACCGAGGTGCACCGCACCCTGCTGGACGTGTCGCGCAAGGCGGGCATGGCCGAGGTCATCACCGGGCTGTTGCACAACGTGGGCAATACGCTCAACAGCGTCAATGTCTCCGTGAACCTCGTCACCGAGCGCCTGCGTGTCTCCCGCGTGAACGGGCTCCTGCGCGCCACGGAGCTGCTGCACGAGCACCGGGACTCGCTCGGGGAGTTCCTGGACAAGGATCCCCGAGGCCAACAGCTCCCCTCCTACCTCGTCGCCGTCTCCCGGCAGCTCGTCGAGGAGCAGCAGGCGCTGCTGACCGAGCAACGCACGCTCTCCGATGCGTTGGATCACGTGAAATCCATCATCAGCATGCAGCAGCAGCACGCGCGTGTGTCCTCGCCGGTGGAGTGGGTATCGGTGGGCCAGCTCATCGACGACGCCCTGCGCCTGCATACGGTGTCCCTCGAGCGCTCGGGCGTGGAGCTCCACCGCGAGTACGCCGAGCTGCCCCCGGTCATGCTGGACCGGCACAAGCTGTTGCAGATCGTGCTCAACCTGCTGAGCAACGCGCGCCATGCGCTGCTCGACCATCCACGCGCCGACAAGCGGCTCACCGTGCGTATCACCTCCGCTCCCGAGGAGCGGGTGCGCATCCAGGTGACGGACAATGGCAAGGGCATCTCCCCGGAACACCTGGCGCGCATCTTCACCCAGGGCTTCACCACCAAGAAGGACGGCCATGGCTTCGGGCTGCACACCAGCGCCCTGACCGCCACCGAAATGGCCGGCAGTCTCACGTGCGACAGCCCGGGCCCTGGACAGGGCGCCACTTTCACCATTGAGCTGCCGATTCAACCGCCCCCCACCCGGTAGAGTCCGCGCGATGGCGTCCTCTTCCTTCCTGGCCCTCGTCTTGACCACGCTCACCGCCCAGGCGTCCCCTCCCCCGGATTTCGACGCGGAGGCCGCGGCCCGCTTCGCGGAACTCGCGCTCGGGTGTGTCCACCGCGAATATCCGAACAAGATCGCGCACGTCATGAGCGGCGACGCGGACGCGCGCCCGCCCCGGGAGCTGACCCCCGCCTTCTATGGCTGTTACGACTGGCACTCGTCCGTCCACGGCCACTGGCTCCTGGTGAGGCTCGCGCGCCGCTACCCTGAGGCCCCCTTCGCCTCGCGAGCCCGGGAGGCGGTGGCCCGGAGCCTGACACCCGCGAACATCGAGGCCGAGGCGCGCTACCTGGGTGCTCCGGGCCGCGTGTCCTTCGAACGCCCCTATGGGCTCGCGTGGTTGCTGCAACTGGCCACGGAGCTGCGGGAGTGGGACGATCCCCAGGCACGCGAGTGGTCCGCCACGCTGCGTCCCCTGGAGACCCTCGCCGCCAACCGCTTGCGCGAGTGGCTTCCCAAGCTCTCGCGCCCCATCCGCGAGGGCGAGCATGACCAGACGGCCTTCGCCTTCGGGCTCGTGCTGGACTGGGCGCGGGGGGCCGGAGACACGGGGATGGAAACCCTGCTCGGGGCGCGGATGGAAGCCTTCTACGGAAAGGATCGCCGGGGTCCGCTCGCGTACGAGCCCTCGGGACAGGACTTCCTCTCACCCTGCCTGGGGGAGGCGGACCTGATGCGGCGCGTCCTGTCTCCCGCGCGCTTCGCCACCTGGCTGCGCGGCTTCCTGCCGGACATCCCCGTCAAGGGCGATGCGTCCTGGCTGGAGCCCGCCGTGGTCACGGACCCGAGCGATCCGAAGCTCGCGCACCTGGATGGGCTGAACTTGAGCCGGGCGTGGATGCTGGAGGGAATCCTCTCGGGCCTGCCCCCCACGGACAAGCGCCGCCGGGCGCTCCAGGAGACGGCCAGGCGTCACCGTGAGGCGGGCCTCCAGGCAGTGACGGGAGTCCACTATGAAGGAGGACATTGGCTGGGCAGCTTCGCGGTGTACCTGGTGACGGGCAGGGGCCTGAAACAACCCTGAGCGCCCTTCCCCGTCCGCTTGCCCGCCATGGGAGCGCGGGCCAGTGCTAACTTGCGGGGACATGAAGCGTCTTGTTCTCGGTCTGTGCGGGCTCCTCGTTCTTGGCGCCCTGGCATTGGGTGGTGCGTACATCTGGGCGGAGCAGGGAATCCGGCGTGCCGTGGCCCCGCCGGGTGCGCCTCCCGTGGAGTTCGCCGTGGTCAAGGGCACCACGGGAAAGGGCCTCGGGCCGCAACTCGTCCTGCGCGGGTTGATCAGCGACGCCCGGCTCTGGCGATGGCACCTGCGCCGTCGCGGTGCGTTCGCCCCCAAGGCGGGCCGTCATTTGGTGAGCCCCTCCATGACGATGAGCGAGATCTCCGCCGCGCTCGAGTCGCCGCCGCTCCCGGATGACGTGCCCTTCGTCGTCATCGAGGGCTGGCGTCTGCGCGACACCGACGAGGCGCTCGCCGCCGCGAAGCTCATCAAGCCGGGCGCCTACCTGGAAGCCGCCAGCCGCCCCGAGCGCTTCACCGCGCCCTTTCCCCTGCCGAAGGGAACGCTGGAGGGCTACCTCTACCCGGAGACCTATGGCGTCATCCCGGGGGAGTTCGACGTGGAAGACCTCATCCAGCGGCAGTTGAACACCTTCGCCGAGCGCTTCTACCTGCCTCGCAAGGACGAGCTGTCGCGCGGCGGGCGCAGCCTGCACGACGTGGTCGTGATGGCGTCGATGCTGGAGCGCGAGGAGCCCCTGCCCACCCAACGCGCCGTGGTGTCGGGCATCCTCTGGAAGCGCATCGACAAGGGCTTCCCACTGGGCGTGGACGCCACCTCCCGGTATGAATTGGAGGAGTGGAATGACCGCAAGGCCTTCCTCAAGCGCCTGCGCGACACCACGGATCCCTGGAACACACGCCACCGCAAGGGCCTGCCGCCCGGGCCCATCGGCTCGCCCACGGTGGCGTCGCTCGAGGCCGCGCTCGAGCCCCAGGCGAACGAGTTCTGGTACTACCTCCATGATGCCCAGCGGCGGTTGCATCCCTCTCGCAACGCCGAGGAACACGAGGCGCTGCGCCGCAAGTACAACGTGTACTGACACTTGCAGTGCAGGTGGATATCCTGCCTGTCACGGGGCCCTGCTACATTCAGGCTCCTCACCGCATCCGAGCGCCATGACCTCCCGCACCGAAAACCTGAATGTCGTCGGCATCGACCGTATGTCCACCCCCGCTGAGATCAAGGCGCGCGTGCCGATGACCGACCGCGCGGCCGAGTCCGTGCTCGCCGGACGCCGCGCGTTGATGGACATCCTGGAGCGCAAGGATCCGCGCCTGTTCGTCATCGTCGGGCCCTGCTCCATCCATGATCCCCTGGCTGGCCTGGACTATGCGCGCCGGTTGAGCGCGCTCGCCGAGGAAGTCCGCGAGACGATCTGCGTGGTGATGCGGGTGTATTTCGAGAAGCCGCGCACTTCCACCGGATGGAAGGGCTTCATCAATGATCCGCGCATGGACGACTCCTTCCACATCGAGGAGGGCATGGAGCGCGGCCGCCGCTTCCTGAGGGACGTGGCGGAGCTGGGCCTGCCCGCCGCCACCGAGGCGCTCGATCCCATCGCGCCGCAGTACTACGGCGATCTCATCTCTTGGACGGCGATTGGGGCGCGCACGGCGGAATCGCAGACACACCGGGAGATGGCCTCGGGCTTGTCGACGCCCGTGGGCTTCAAGAACAGCACCGACGGCTCCCTGGAGGCGGCGGTCAACGGCATCCTCTCCGCCTCGCACTCGCACAGCTTCCTGGGCCTGAACGAGAACGGCGTGTCGTCGATCATCCGCACCCGGGGCAACGCGCATGGGCACCTGGTGCTGCGTGGTGGCGGCGGACGGCCCAACTACGACACCGTGTCGATCACGCTCGCCGAGCAGACGCTCGCCAAGGCGAAGCTGCCCACCAACGTCGTCGTCGACTGCTCCCACGCCAACTCCTACAAGAAGCCGGAGTTGCAGCCCCTGGTGATGCGCGACGTGATGCACCAGGTGCGCGAGGGCAACCGCTCGGTGGTGGGCCTGATGATCGAGAGCTTCATCGAGGCGGGCAACCAGTCCATCCCCTCGGATCTCTCGAAGCTGCGCTATGGCTGCTCGGTGACGGACGCCTGTGTGGATTGGAGCACCACCGAGCAGATGTTGCGGCAAGCCCATGAGCTGCTGCGCGGCGTGGTCCCGAATCGCCGCGCGGCGTGATGGCCCCCGCGCGAGTGCGCTGGCTGATCGCTGGCGCCTTCCACCCCACGCCCACGGGCCAGCGCTTCCCGCTCACGGCGGACACCTTCGGCGAACGACTCGCGCTCGCCACACGTGGGTTGAGCGTCACCGTGAAGGATCGCCTCGGCGCGGGGGACGCGAGTACCTACGCGCTCCAGTTCGACGGACTGGACGCCTTCTCGCTCTCCTCGGTCATCGAGTCCCAGCCCAACCTGCGAGCCCTGCGTGCGTTGCATGAAGCGCTGTCGGGCACGAGGCCCCTGGCTCCCGAGGAGGCCGCACGCCTCCAGGCCACCGTGGGCACGGGCCGGCTCGCCGAGGCGCTGAACCAGGCCCGCCGCTCGTCCCCGGACGCCCGGGGCGCCGCCCTCTCCCTCCTCGAGGAAGCCCTCTTCTCCACCGCGAAGGACCTCCTCCAACACCCGCTCGTGGCGCGGTTGGAGTCCGCCTGGCGAGGACTGCACTGGCTGTGGACACAGTGCCCTCCCCCCTCGGGCATGGACATCGAGGTGCTCGACGTCGCGCCCTCCGGACTCGAGGACGCCCTCGCCGCGAGTCTCGAGGGCCCTCCGCTCCACTGCCCCGATGCCTGCTTCCTCGTGGACGGGAGCGGGGCGCCCGGCACCCTGTCCCGATGGGCGGCGCTCGGAGAACAGGCCTCCGTGCCCATGGTGGTGGCGCTCCCCCTGTCCCTGGGGGACGAGGGACAGCGACTCGCGAGCGAGCGGGATTTTCATCTTCCGGAGGCCTGGAGCCAGCTGAGGGCCGACGAAACCTCGCGGTGGCTGTGCGCCGCCGTCAATCCGGTGGTGGTGAAGGCGGAGCGGCAAGGCACCGTGCGGCGCGAGTGCTTCACGAGCCCCGTGTTCGCCGTGGCGGCGCTGCTGGCGGCGAGCTTTCGCGACACACACGCCTTCGCGCGGCTCGTGGGAGCGGGCAGCGCGACGCGAGCCCCCGCGGTGTGGCGGCCCCAGGGCGAGGGCGCGCCCCTGGCGACCGAGGTGGGCCTGTCCCTGCGGGAGCAGGAGCGGCTGGCCTCGCGAGGCCTTCTGGGCGTGAGCGGCTGGCCGGACTCGGACGGGGTCAATCTGGTGGCGGCCCCCACGGTTCATGCGGGCCGGGACGCGACGCCGCTGCCCGCGCAACTGCTCACCGGCCGCATCGTGCGGATGGCCCTGGAGCTGGCGGAGCGGCTGCCCGCCCAGGCCACCCGGGAAGAGGTTTCCGCCGTTTGTACGCGGGCCGCGGAAGCCTTCCTCCCCACGGGAGCCACGAAGGGCGGCTGCGAGCTACACGGGCAGGTAGTGCCCACGGGCCGAGGCGAACGGGGCCTGCACCTGCGCGCCACGCTACGGCCAGAGCTCGCGGGCACGCCGCTGCGGCTCGAGTTCACCGTGCCGCTGCGGGGCTGATGACATCTCCGCTGGCTCGGGGATGTGAGAAGATGGGGGCGAGGCACTGGCGCGAGAGAAGGGGGAGCACCCGGTGAGTACGCCATTCCAAGAGGAGCTCCGGCTGGAGTTGTCGCTCACCTCCGGGGGCCAGTCCTTCTCCATTCCCGGAGGGCAGGTGAAGCACCTGTCCGCGCGCATGGCCTCCCATGGCTTCAGCGCGTCGGTCACCTTCTGGACCACCATGGAGAAGAAGGACGCCCCCCTCTTCACCGCCTTCCAGAAGCCGGATCTGCTCCAGGTGCGCCTGGCGGTGGCCGCGGTGCAGCCCGATCTCGAAGCTCCCCCCGCGCCGCTCATCCTCCAGGGGCTCGTGCGCAGCCGCCGCCTCGTGGCGGAGACCCACGGCGGATTCAAGGACAGCGAGCGTGTCTTCCGCCGCTACACCGTGGAGTTCGCCGACGCCGCCCAGGTGCTCTGGCGCCAGCACCGCCCCACGGAGCTGCACACCGACATGTCCATGGCGGAGGTGCTCGAGGCGCACAAGGCCACGCTCCAGCTCTCGCTCGACTGGGCCACGCTCAAGCAGAAACAGCCGCTCTTCTGCCTCGCGCTGGGCTCGGACGCACCGGGCGTCAGCTTCTATGACTTCGTGCTCTGGTACGTGGACACCCACCAGGGCGTCTTCAGCTACGACAACCAGGGGGACCAGTACCTGCTGACGGACAGCAAACCCGCCTCGGGACAGCCCGCCGCGCTCAGCCCCTTGCCGGTGCACAGCGTGCGAGTCCTCGTGCCACCGCCCATCCGGCATGGGACCCGGGTCCTCAACGCCGTGGCCGAGGCGCCCACCACCACCGCCCTCGAGCACTCCCAGGCCGTCACGGGGGTGTCTCACGATGTGCTCCTGCGCACCCCGCTCGCTTCGCGAGCCGAGCAGCGGCAGAAGCAGGAGAAGGCACGTCTCCAGGTGCGCCAGCGGCAATTCCAGGTGGCCTTCAAGCGCTATCCCCCCATGGACGTGTTTCCTGGCGCGCTGTTGCGGATGGAGGGCTCCCTCTGGTCCGCCGGCATGACGGGGCTCGACGAGGACCTGCGGGTGCGGACGCTGGAGCTGGAGGCCCACGCCGAGGACGAGGGCCAGCACGATGCGCAGAACACTCCCACCACCAACTACCAGGCGAACCTGACCCTCCAACTGGAATCCACGTCCGAGCCGGTGGTCACCCTGCCCGCCTACCGCGCGCCCCGCTACCCCATCCATGTCGAGGGCCTCGTCCACAGTCCGGGCGGCGAGCCCGAGGACAGGCGCTACCTCATCGCCGAGGACGAGAAGACCTCCATCCACTCCTTCCGGATGACGGTGCCCTTGTGGAACAAGACGGTGAGCGTGCTCGCCGAGCCCATCCACTTCCCGGGACAGTTCTTCTTTCCGCCCTACAAGAACACCCGCGTCCTGGTGGCGCTCCACCACGAGCGCGCCGAGCTGCTGCGCTTCCTGGACTGGAAGGAAGGCGTGCGTCCGCCCCAGGATGGCCAGGGGGATCAGATCCTGCTCGGGCAGAACAAGAAGAGCCAGACGGCGCTCACCCACGACTTCCAGGAGGACAAGCCCGTATGGCGCATGCTGCGGACCTCCGGAGGGGACACACAGGTCGTCCGCATGAGCGAGGGCCACCTCTTCATCCAGGTGAAGGAGAGCGAGGCCACGGCGGCGCCCACGCCCACCTATGATGTCTCGCCCCAGGTACAGGCCGCCAAGGGAGACCTCACGGCGTCGGTGGGAGAATCCATCGGGCTGACCTCCACCGCCTACCAGGGCGCCATGGGGACGGCGCGAGCGAAGATGAAGAGCGCCCAGACGGAGACCAAGGGCGCCTTGAGCGGGGCACGAGCCGAGGTAGGCACCAAGGTGGCCGAGGCCAAGAGCACGCTCAAGGGCGCCTCCTCCCGGCTCGACCAGGGCACGGGTCAGCTCGCGGCGGCGGCGGCGGCGGCCAAGGCCTCTTTGGAGAAACTGCGGTAACCCACGGGCGGACGGAGCACACCCATGCGGCAATTGAGCGGCAAGGTAGCGGAGCTGCGCGGAGAACTGGAGTCCTTCCACTCGGGCATGACGGCCCAGGTGACGGCCCTGCGCACCGGCGTGAACGGCCTGTCGGGCAAGCTCGTGGCGGCCCTCGCCACCCTGCGTCCCGAAGTGGTGGGCGTGGGCCAGGAACTCGCGGCGAAGATCGACTCCCTGGACGCCGAACTGGCGAGTCTGGAGCCCTGAGTGAAGGCCCTGTGGACCCAGTTCGACAAGGTGGCGGCGGAAGTGCTCGCCCTGCGCACGAAGCTCGAAGTCCCCGCCGGCAAGGTGCGCACCACGGTGGCCTCGCTGGAGCCCGCCGTGTCCTCGCGCTGCGTGGCGCTGGAGCAGCAGGTGAAGGGCAAGCAGCAGTCCTTCTCCCAGCAGCTCGAATCGCTCGCCCAGGACGTGGAGTCGCGCTGCGAGGCGCTCCTGAAAGAGGGCATGGCCGCGCTCGACAAGCGCAAGCAGGACCTGAAGGCCCAGCTCACCGCCGCCGAGAAGAAGCTCCAGGCGGAACTGGAACAGGTGCGTGCCCGGGTGGAGCAGGAGGTGAAGAAGGCCCAGGCACCCCTCCTCGAACTGGAGAAGCAGTACGAGGCGGACCACCAGCGGCTCAAGGCCAAGGCCCAACAGAATCCGAAGGACGCGGCGCTCCAGGCCCATGAAGAGCAGGCCCTGGAGGAGTTGCGAAAGCTCCGGGCCCGAATGGACCAGGAGACGCTCCGGCTGCGGCTGCCGGAGAAGCAACTGCAGGAGCAGTTCCAGAAGGCCCAGGCGAAAGCGGACGAGCAGTTCCAGAAGCTGGAGTCGGAGATCGCCGCCCGCGAGAAGCAACTGAGGGATCTGCTCAAGCAGGTGGGCACGCAGGCGGTGCAGCAGATCCAGGGCGCCAGCGCGAAGCTCACGGCCGCGACGGATCAGGTGTTCGGCAAGACGGCGAAGGTGCGGGAGACCGTGGGCGGAGAGTCCCAGAAGCTGCTCGGCGCGCTCGACGCGGTGCTCGTGCCACCCTCGAAGACCCTGCAGGGGCTGCACGACGAGATCAAATCCACGGGCGAGTCCTCCAAGGCCGCGGCCCGTGAACGCATCGCCCAGCTGCGCGCGGGGCTCGCCCCGGTGAAGACCCAGATGGAAGGCGCCACCCAGGCGGTGAGCGGAACCCTCGAGACGCTGGAGACCACCGTCGGCACCACGCTCGAGACGGGCGGCAAGGCGCTCAATCAGACACTCGACATGCTGGAGCAGACCCTGGGCATGCCGGTGCGCACGCTGGTGGGCCAGCTCGAGGCCGTGGAGAAGCTCATCACCCAGGTGCAGCAGCAGATCGACACGCTCATCACCCAGGGGGTGGGCGCCGTGGATGCCTTGATGAAGACGGCGCTGCTGACCGTCGAGTCCATCCAGATCCCCGTGCGTCAGACGATCGACGCCACCTTCGCCGTGCTCGACAGCCTCATGGACACGGTGGCGCAACTGGAGAAGCAGCTCATGGCGGTCCTCTCCGCCCTGCCCGAGAAGCTCGAGCAGATCCAGACGCTCTTCAAGAACCTGGTGGGCACCCTGGAGTCCCTGCTGGCCAAGGCCGTGCAGATGTTGGACGCCATTCCCGCGTCGGATCTGCCCAAGGCCCTGGTGAACCCGGCCATGGCGGCCATCGACAACGTGGTGAAGCAGATCTCCACCCAACTGGGCACCCTCACCCAGCAGGTGAGCCAGCAGATGACCGCGGTGCAGGATCAGCTCGTCACCCAGGTGGAGCAGATCCAGGCGCAGGCCATCGAACAGGTGAACGCGCTGAAGCAACAGCTCGTGCAGCAGATCCAGACGCTCACCCAATCCGTGCAGAGCGGGATCGATCAGGCGCTCACGCAGATGGAACAGTTGGTGGCGCAGGTGACGCGGCAGATCTCGACCGCGCAAGAGCAGGTGGCGAAGCAGGCGGAGGCGCTGGAAACCCAGGTGGCCTCACGCGTGGACGCGCTCAAGCAACAGGTGACGGAGCAGCTCACGACGCTGAAGCAGACCCTGGCCGACGGGGTGAAGGCCGCGACGAATCAGGTGGAGACGGTGGGCGAAACGGTCGACCAGCAGGTGGCCACGGCCCGGACCCAGGTGAAGACCGGCCTGGAGTCGGTGCGCACCACGGTGGACACGGCGCTCGAGGAGGCCCGGAAGGCGCGTGAGCGCGTCGAGGCCGAGCTGACCCGTCAGGTGGAACAGGTGCTCGGCACCTTCACCCAGCGGGCGGGCGGATTGGTGGATACGGCCTCCCAGCGGATCAACGAGATGGCGGGCCAGGTGGACGCGGCGAAGAACCAACTGCTGGCGCCCGTGGACGCGCTCGAGGCATCACTCCGGGACATCAACCCCTTCGCCCCGGTGGTGGAGCAGGCACGCACCCAGGTGGGGACGGTGATGGACAATCTCCAGACCCAGGTGCGAACGCTGACGGGCTGAGCTACTTCTTGCCGCCGCCCAGGGGATTGGGCAACTCCGGCATCTTGAAGCCTTCCGGGGCGGCGGGCGCCGCGGGCCCCTTTTCCTCGGGTGCGGCGGGCGCCTCGCCCTCGTCCGCGGCCCGGGCACTCGACTCACGCAAGATGCGGCTCGTGGCCAGCTCCACGTCCACCGAGCGCGTCAGGGGCGGGCTGAGCAGCAACTGCCAGTTGCCATCCGGCGCGGTGAAGAGGAAGGAGACCGCCACCGAGCCATCCTTGGGGGCCTTCACCTGGAAGCGCTGGACGGTGCCCGGGTAGATGACGGACGTCTGCAACACGGTGTCGTCCGGAGTTCCCACGCGGACGGCCACCTCGGAGTACGCCTCGTTGGCGTACTGCTTGGGATCCACCTGGCGCACGAGCATGTACAGAGGTCGGCCCATGTTGGTGCCCACGGGCGATTTGATGCTCAGGTTGATCTGACTCGGTCCACAGGCACCCAGCACGAGCGCCGCCAGGGCGGTGAGCCCTCCGCGCGCGCTCATCGAGGCACCTCCCGGAACGGCACCCAGGGGTCGCCCTTGAGGCCGAAGCCGATCTCCACTCCCCGCTTGCTCACGTTGTTCCCCTGCAGCACCAGGCTCCATTGCCTCCGTTGATCCGACGTCACCTGGGCCTCCTCGAAGAGCCGGAAGCAACTCCAGACGGAGCGGTTCCAGGGCAAAGACAGGAACTTGGGATCATCGCGCGCGGGCGAGCGCAACTCCAGCACGATGGAGGACACCTGCTGATCCCACCAGCTCAACGGGAAGTCCTGCCAGGTGGGGCTCTGGTTGAAGCCATAGGCGGTCGTCTTGCCACACTTGAGCGACGACATGGTGACGAAGACGCCCGGCATGGGCGGGGGCGGCAGCGGCTGGGGCTGCACCTTGAGCATCAGCGGCCGGGGCCGCCCTTCCTCGTCCCACAGCAGCTTGGACAGGCGGGACAACTGGCTGAGGGTGGGCAGGAGGGATTCGGGCAGCTGCAACTTGTCGCGCAGCGTGCCGCGCAGGCCCCACTGCGTCCCTCGCTCCGCGCACACCCGGGAGAAGACCTGCTCCACGAAGTGCCAGAAGGCGCCGTCCTTGCGCCGCAGCACTTCCAGCTCGCTCGGGTCCACGTCCTCCTTCGCGGTGGGGTTGAACGGGTAGCGCGCGAGCAGCGGCCGCAGCATGCGCCCGGAGGACTCCTCCCACTGTCGCGCGAGCGTGTTCTCCAGCTCGTCCTTGCCCATCTTCTGCACGGCGAGGAAGGGCTCGAGGAAGGGCTGGCGCAACTCGCCGGTGATGCCCTGTTGATCCAACCACGCCTGGGCCTTGCGCAGATAGGAGCCCTCTTCCTCCAGCAGCATGGCGAGGGCGACCTTTTCCAGCGGAGTGATCAAATCCGCGAGCTGGGTGGTCGACCCCTCCGCGGCAGGAGCCGGAGCCTCGGCGGTGTCGGCCTTGGCGGGGGCCGCGCCCGGAGCGGCCGCCTTGCCCGCGCCTGGTTGGGACACGGCGTCCAGCTCGTCACGCATCTGCGCCACCAGCGCCTGGTAGGGCGCGAGCGCCGTGTAGAAGCCACTCTTGTCCGCCACCATCAACTGGACGACGGGCCGGAAGGGGGCCACGGCGTTGCGCAGGGGCTCGTAGTAGGGCCCCTCCAACGTCTCCAGGTTGGCGCGCTCGGACACGTCGCGCAGCATGTCCACCTGCTCCGAGGAGGGTTGGGACAGCCGCGCCAGCTCGTCGAGCAGCAGCTTGCGCGAGGCGCTGAAGCGGTAGTGGCGCACGCTGTAGAAGAGACCATCCCGGTAGCCCTGGGAGAACACATCCACGCGCTTGCGCACGTATTGGGCGCGCTTGGCGGACTCCTCGGTGGGGAGCTGGGCGTCCTTGAGCCGCTGGGTGAACTCATCCACCAGGGGCCGCAGATCGCTCTCGAAGGGCGTGCGGCTGAGCACCATCTGCCCGGGGCGGATGGGGGCCTGACCATTCAACGTCAACCGGCCGCTCGCGTCCTTGGCATCGAGCATCGCCTGGAGCAGATCCCGCGACAGCTGAGGCGGGCGGAACTCGAAGGACTGCTGCAGGAGCTCGATGCGGTAGGGCCCCTTGTTGCCGCCGGGCAGCCAGAGCCCATCCCGGGTGAGCAGCTCGGAGGGTCCCATCTTCTCCACCGCGAGCAGACCCGCGTAGGCCTCCTCCTCCATGCGGAGGATTCCCGCGAGCGTCTCGCGGTTGCGCTGCAACCACGCGAGCACCTCGACCGTGGACTCGATGCCATGGAAGTGCCGCGTGTTGACCTGCACCCGGGACGTGTCGAACAGGTTGAGGACGGTGGGCAGCGAGGCGTAGACGTCCAGATCGGCCAACTGCGCCTGCAGCCGCTCGCGCTCGGCGCGGCGCAGGTCCAACCGGGAGATGTCCTTGGCCTCCAGGGCCTGGCGCAGGAAGAGGAAGTGCTCCATCCAGGGCTTGAGCTGGCTTTCGAACGTCAACCGCTCCGTGAAGGGCCAGCAGGACCAGACCTCCTCGTTGACGGACAATTGGACGGTCGCGTCCTTGCGGCACGGGGGATCGCGCTCCCAGGGAGCGTCACTGGCGAGCACATAGGTGGCGATGAGCGATTCGCTCAAATCGAGCGCGGAGATCCACGTGCGGTTGGACGAGGAATCGGACGGGCTGACCCCCTCGGTGGTGGCGGGAGCGGCCTTCCGGCGCGAGGACTGGGTGTGAAGACTGGAATTGACGAAGGTGCCCAGCGAGTCCGTGTTGGAGGCGTGCAGGGTGGACAGGAGGTAGACCACCTGCTCGGGGCGGCAGTCCTCGGGATTCTTGCGGCACCGCTCGAGGGCGGGCCGCAGGTGACTTTCCCGGATGCCGGTGGCCAACCGCTGACGCAGGGCCAGCGTCTCCTCGGGAAAGCTGGTGCTCAGCGGAGGCCACCAGCGCTCGGCGCGCTTGAGGTGCAACAGCGCCTCCGCGGCCCGGTTCACCAGATCCTCCACCACCTCTCCCCTGCCCTCGATCCCCTGCTCCCTCAACTGCGAGACGGTGTCCTCGAGTTGCTGCACCTCGTCCTGGGCCTTGTCCAGCAGCATGTAGAAGTGGACGTACGCGGCCAGGACGGGCAGGCAGAACACGGCGGCGATCGCCGCGGCGCGCCGCAGGTGGGTTTGCAGGTAGAGCCGGCGCAGCGCATCGTTGGCGCTCGCCTCGGCCACCACGGAGAGCGTGCCACTGGCGCGCGCCTCCGGCGTGAGGGAGGACAGGTAGACGCGCGAGAGCCGGGGCTTGTAGGAGAGCGTGTCGCCCTCGAGCAGCGCGGTGACGAAACGGCCGAGTCCCGAGAACGAGCGGCCGCCCTGCGAGTAGAAATGCTCGAGCCGCTCGAAGGCCTCCACGGGCAGCGACGTGAGGCCCAGCGCCAGGTACTGCTCCTGGCCTTGCAGCAGCGAGGACAGGCTGTCCTCCTCGCCCTGCTTGGGGATGTCGAAGGCGAGCGCCACGCCGTGCGTCTTGAGCAGCCGGGCGAAGTCCTCGAAGCCCTCCAACCCATCCATGTGCGTCAGGCACAGGCGCGTCTCCACGGGGCCGCCGCACGCCTCGGACATGAGGTTGAGCTTGCCGCGCAGGAGTTGGGCATGGCGCCGCTGCTCGTCGGGAGGCGTGTCGGAAAGCCAGCGCACATCCAGGACGATGACGGCCAATCCCTTCTGCCGGTGGCTGAAGCATCGGGCCCACATGCGGCGCAAGGCGGTCCGGGCGGAGAGCGTCTCGTCCTCGAGCAGCGGCGCCGACACCTCCTGCACCACGCAGTCGGGCCCCAGGTAGACCTGCAGCAGGGGATCCGACGTGTAGCTGGGCAGGTACTGACGGGCCTGACGCTGCCAGTCCACGTCCAGACCGATGAGCTGGGTCTTGCCGCTGCCCGCGGGGCCGAACACCACCACCGTGGGTAGGTCCACCACGGCGGCACGGTTGACCAGGGGGAGGCCGGACAGGAAGGCACCGCGCACCCGCGACAGCCGATGGCCGTCCATGGGCGGCGGGCCGCTCTCGGTGGCCGCGGCGGGCAGGCTCCCGCCCCTTCGGCGCTTGTAGAGCTTCCAGCCGATGAACGCGACGAGCGCCACGCCGAGCGCCAGCAACACCCACGGCACGTAGGGGCCCACGATGCCCCAGATCTTCTTGAGCACCGTGACGCTGCGGCTGACCGACTGCACTTCGGAGTTGAGCGCCTGCACACCGGTGCCCAGCGCCTTCGCCGGCTCCACGTTCAACGCCTCGGACACGATGATTGCGAGCGGCGACAACACGGCTCAGCCCTCCCGCCGGGTCGTGCCCGCCGCGGGGCGGCCAGAACGCGCGGCCAGCTGGAGGGCCTCCAGCACTTCTTCCAGGCCATCCAAGGATTCGAGCAACTTCGCGTGCCGGGCCTCGTGCTCCGCGGGCGCCAGACGCGTCCCTCCGGGCTCGGGGTCGAGCGCCGCCACTCCCGCGCGCACCTCGTCCAGCAGGGGCACCACTCCCGCGCTCAACCTTCCCAGCTCGGACTGGATGATCTGCTCCAAGCGGGCCAACTGGGCTCGGGGACCCGGAGCCTCCCGCGTCATCTGCGCTTTGTCCTTCATCTCGACAACCACCACAGTAGCACCGGAAGCGTCACCACCATCAGCGCGGACAGTCCGTAGTAGCGCCAGGGAAAGGCATGGACGAGGGGCGCCAGCGCCTCGACGGGAGGAGGCGCGGGTACCGCCTCCGGCTTGGGAATGCGAGCCGCCAGCCGCGTCTTGTACTCGCGCAGCCGGGCGGTGTTGCCCTCGTAGCGGCCCTCGAAGCCCGCGGTGAGGCAGAAGTGGAGCATCTCGAAAACGAGCGTCACGGCGGTGCGCTGCTGCAGCTTCTCATCGGCCAGTTCGTAGAAGCGGTCGCCGCCCGAGTCGGTACCGAACAGCTTGTGCTGGAGCATGGGCCAGTCCGTCTGCTCCTCGTCCGCGAGCCGGCGCCGCACCAGCTCATCGACGAGGTAGACGAAGGGACGCAGCGCCTCGTCCAGTTCCTGCTCGCCATAGGCCGCCCCCAGGGCGCCGCGCAGCGCTTCCACGTCGAAGAGCAACTGCTGCTGCAGCAGGGCCAGGCCCTGGCTTCCCACCCGGACCTGGATGCGCTCCTGAGCCGAGGTGGGCTCGGGCGGAAGCGACTGGTCCAGCAGCGAGCGCACCTGCCGGTACGTCCGGAGGATGTTCTGCCAATGCTCGAGTTTCATGAGGATACCGTCAACGGGAAGGCGCCCGCGCCCACCACGGAGGGACGCAGCACCACCGAGGCCTCACCGTTCCACGCATCGAGCAGGCGGTGCAACTGCTCCAGGAAACAGGCCACCAGGGGCTCGGCGCTGGAGTCGAAGGGCTCGAGGAGCACCTCGTAGATGTGCAACAGGCCCGAGCCGCGCAGCGCGCCATCGGGAGCCACCGTGGCCTTGAGTTCGCGCAGCCACGGGAGGACCCGGCGGAAGGGCTCCTCGGCGGGAGTCCCGAGGTAGTTGAGCAGCGCGGCCAGTTCGTTGCGCTCGAGGGTCGACTTGACCTTCCAGGCCAACAGCCGGGTGAGTCCCGCCACGTCGTTGCGCAAGGCGCTGTCCCGATGCGGCTGGAGCCGGCCCACCAGTTGCCAGCCCAGACCTTCCACGTGCCGGCCCGGGGTGGAAATGCTCACCCGGCCCACGGCATTGGAGACGAATTGGGGCTGGTACCAGAGCGCCTCCACCAACAGCTTGTTCGGCTCGGAGAAAGCCTCGGGCATGCGCACGAGCAGACTGTGACGTGGGCGCATCTCCTCGTCGAGCCCCTCATCCAATTCGTAGCTCGGCCCCTCGCCTGGTAGGAAGGCCGGACGCATGGGCGCACGCCCCGAGCGGCCGAGCACGAACACCCCGGAGACGGAATGCAGTTGCAGATCCCGTCCGGCGGACATCCCGCGAATGGCGTACTCGGACCGGGTGCCATCGGCGCTGATGGGTTGGGCGGGCTCGGCCTTGAGGTTCTCCACCGGCACCACGAAGGGGTGGAGGATGTCCGGATGGGGCGAGCGGCCCACCGACCAGGCGCGATCCAGGTCCAGACACAGGCTGAAGCGGCTCCACTCCTTGCGCAGCGAGGGCACCGTCACATGGAGGAAGAGCCCCTGTTCGGGCATCTGGAAGAAACCGCGCACGCCCTGCAGCGGGTGCTCGTAGCGGGCCGAGTCGTCCAGTTCGGCGGGACTGTCGCCAAAGGAGAATTCACACGGGCTTCCCTGCGAGGTGTCATTCGCCTGGGCGTCGTACACCACGCTCGCCTGCTTGAGATGCTGGCGCAGCGCATGGAAGACGGCCAGCGAGGGCCGGTACTCATCCAGGTGGCGCACATGCAGGCTCATCACCCCCACCGCGTCCCGGCGCGGGAAGGCGGACTCGAAGCGGAGGATGAGCCGCCAGCGTCCGTCCGCCAGGCGCACCACCTCCGTTCCCGCCTGGGAAATGGGCAGGATGCGCAGGGTGCGCCGGGTGCGGAACGTCCCCGGTCCACCGTGGGCGGGCGTCAGGCGCAACTCGGTGCCACGGGCGAGCACCAGCGTCTCCGTCATCTTCTCCGCCGGCAGGGCCTGGACCAGGGCCACTGCGGGCAGGGGCCGCAGCAGGAAGTCGAAGAAGGAGGAGAAGAGACGCAGCCAGGTGGAGCGCAGGTTGTGCTGCGTGGCCAGGCGGGTCTGCACGGAGAAGAACGCCATGGACTCGATGAGGCGCCGCACATGCGGATCCTCCCGGTCCAGGGGCACGGTGGGATGGGACTCCAGGAAGCGTTGCCGGAAGCGCTCGAGCGCATCCAGTTCGTTCAGGTAGTCCAGATAGATGCGTTCCGACGCGTCGCTCACCGCCCCCTCACCCCAGTTTCACGAGCGAACCACCCACGGTGGTCATTGAGCCCTTGAGTTCCGCGAGGCCCGCGGACTCCAGGCCGAGCTTGCCCTGCGCGGCCACCTTGGTCATGGGCGCGGAGAGTTCCGCCTGGGCCTTGCCGGCCATCTTCAGGTTGACGCCCTCCACCTTGTTGTCGCCCGCGGAGGCCGTCAGGCTCGTCTGCATGCCCTTCATGTCCAGGTTGGACGTCGCCTCCACGGCCACGTTGGCGTTGGAGGACAGCTTGACGTCCTGTGTCGCGCTCTGCGTGAGCTTGGCCTTGGAGGTGAAGGACATGTCCTTCGTGCTCTCGAGCAAGAGCGTGTCCTGGCTCGTCCAGCTCGAGGCCTTCTGCGACTGGAGGGTGAGCGTCCCGGTGGCGTCCACGGTGAAGTCCTTGCAGGTGATGGTGACGCTGTCTTGCTTCTGGACGTAGGTGCTCGTCTCCGAGGAACCCTTGACCGTGATGGTGATGCTCGTGCCGTCCATCACCACGGTCTGGGTGATCTGATCATCGGCGTTCTCCACCTTTACGGTGACGCCTTTCTCCTTGTCCAGTTCGACGGTGCAGACGAGCTTGCCCATGGTTCCTCGCCTCCTCGGTGGGGAGCCCGTGGCTCCGCTGTCGTGTTACGACGGCTCTTCCTTCACCTGGATGAGCAACGTGCCTTCGTTGAGCTGGATCTTCTGCGTGTCCTTGTCATGGGTGCGCTGCATCAGGAATACGGGCTTGTCGTCCGCGTAGAAGTGCTTGAGCGCGGTGCCGTTCTCGGGCGTCTTGCCCACCAGCAACTGCACTCCCTGCCCATCCTGGGGCATGCGCGCACCCGTGCGCCAGTCCAGGAAGCGCTTGATCCACGCCTTCTGGAAACCGAGCGCCACCAGCACGCGCTCCCCCTTGTAGGCGGGAAAGTAGAAGTGGCCGGGCAACAGGTTCGGATTGAAGGGCGTGGGGATGATCTGATCCTCGAAGAGGGGGATCTTCACCTTGTACCCATCCAGCGACGTGCCCGAGTCCGTATAGGCCTGCCAGGTCTCGTCCTTCGTGTCGCCCTGCTCGCTGACGATGAAGCCCTCCACGTAGCGCGGATAGCTCGGGGGCCGCCAGGCGGGCAGATCCACGTGGGGATCGTTCTTGCCCTCCAGACGGGTCGACATGCTGAAGGTGAAGAGGGCGGCGTCATCGCCATACACTTCCTCCTCGCCCTGCTCCTCCGTCACTTCTCCGGACAGGTGCAGGCTGCGCACGCGCAGGACCGCGTCCTTCGCCACGCCAGCGGCACCCCAGGCCGGGTTCGCCGGCAGTTTGACGAGCGCTCCGGGAGTGAAGGCCTTCTCGGGAAAGGAGCGCCAGACCAGTTCCAGCTCCGGCTCCCGCGCCTTGAGCCGCGCGGTTTCCAGATTCACCTGGGCCTGCACGTCATCCGAGATGGGCGTGCACAACAGCACGTCCTGGCGGATGCCGGTGACCGCGTTCTTCTGCGTCACGGCCTGGGTCTGGGGGCTCTCGGCCGTGGCGTTGAGCACCGTCACGTCATGGCGGATGATCTCGGGCAGCAGCACCTCCAGCCCGGCCAGGTTGTCCGCGTGCAGTTCCAGCGGAGTGCCCGAAACGTCCTTGGCGCCCGCGAACTTATAGCCATGCGCCGCGTAGTCGTAGGTGAAGACACCCGCGTGCCCATGCACGTACCACAGCACCCAGTCGTAGAAGCTGATCCCACTGCCCGGCTCCAGCCCGACGAAGAGCATGGGATGCGCGGTGCCGAGACCGGCATCCCAGTCATAGGCGAGGCTGATCTTCTCGCCCTTGTGCGCATCCAGGATGTCCTGCACCGTCTTCGAGGTGTAGAGCGCACAGGGGTGGTGCTGCCGCCACAACAGCCGCGCGGCATCCTGGAAGCGGATGCCATAGCGGCGATGGAGCACGACGCTGGTGGACTCGGTGGGGATGGTCTCCTCGACGAGCGTCTTGTCGGTGACGAAGCCCTTGATCTCCAGCGCGGTATGGGTGGGCTTCGCCGAGGTCTCCGGAAGGACCGCGGTCAGCGACAGGGACACCTCGACCAGGTCCGGCTTGAGGAAGTCCGGCAGCAGGACGTCCTTGTCCTGGCCGCCCTTCTCCTGGTTGTCCGTCAACACGAACTCCACCTCGCCCTCGAGCCCCCAACTCCAGAGCTCCAGGGAGAAGCGCTTGAGGTGACCCGCATCGATGACATGGGACTTGCCGCCCATGCTCAGGGTGAGGGAGACCGCCAGCCGATCCTGGAAGACACGATCCATCAACCCTCCTCGTCCTCTTCCACCCGGACTTGTCCACTCACGGTGTGAAAGAGAAGACGCAGGGTACACGGAGCCCCGTGGAGCATGCCAGTCAGGACGAAGTGCAGCCACAACCCGGAGTCCCGGCCACGCAGCTCCAGCTCCGGCTCCTGCAGACGCGGCTCCTGGTGCCGCACCACGTGCAGCATTTCGTCCGTCAGCGTCTTCATCAACTCCCGGGTGCCGAAACGCTCGGTGTAGCGCCCGAGTCCGACACCCTCGACGAAGTAGCCGTACCCTTCCTTGGTGTTGAGCACGGCCTGCAGGTTCTGCCGCACGCGCACCAACTCGCCGTCGGCCTCGGCGCCACGGGGAGGAGTGATGAATTTGTCGAGGAACGAAGGGCGCGCCATTTCAAGCCCTGCGCCAGAAGAGGAAGACCTGCATGCCCTGGAGCGCGGGAGTGACGTAGAAGGCCATGCCATTGTCACGAACGGCGAACTGCCACTCTTCTCCCAGCGACAGCTTGTACCAGGAGATCTCCGGGCCGAACGCGTGGGGGAAGGAGGTATGGGGAACGTGCTGCAAGGCGATGCCCCGCAGCGCCAACCGCCGCACCGTGGGCAACCGCGAGGGGCTCGCGAGCTTCACGCCCTCCATGGACGGCGGCTTGTTGGGATCTTCTCCCCGGACCAGGAGATACAATTCGCTCTGAACGCCCTCCTCCAGTTGAGGCAGGGGCGAGAGGGCGAACTGCCCGTCCCGGCAATCAAAAGGCTTATAGGTGAGCCGCGTGTCCTCGGGGCGGAAGACGCGGTTGAGCAGGTCCATCCACCCCCACAGCCCCTGCCCCAGGTCATCATGCTGGTACGCGGGCAGGCTTTCCCCGGGCTCCTGCTCCAGGTAGCAGCACGTCTCGAAGTAGAGGCGGCGCAGCAGGTCGAAGAACGAGTAGGGATGAGGGCAGATGCCGCCCTTCATGTCGGCCCGCATGGACTGCAGGCGGCGAACCTCCAGCAAGGTCCTTCGGGCACTGGCGAGCCGTTCCCCACGCTGGTAGCTGTCCAGCAGCAGGGTCCGCAACTGGCCGTGCACCTTCTCCAGGAGCGAATCCAGCTCACCGAGCAATTCCTCGAGAAAGGGATTGGGCCCCACGAGCAACAGCGGAGGCACCTTGCGCGAAGAGGGATGCCACGCGCCCTGGAGATCCTTGGAGAAGGTCGCCAGTTCCAGCGAGGACAAGGCACGGTCCGCGGACTGCTCGCTGGAGAGTTGCAACCGGCGAAGCACGCGCTGCACGGTGGGAGAATCGTCCGCGTAGAGCGGCACGCCCTCGGCCCCGCGCGTGTCCTCCAAGAGGTGAAGGAAGACGCTGACCTCCGCGCGGCCCGTGGCCTCCAGGGAGAAGGACGGCAAGGTGGCGTTGCCTGGCACATCCACCAGGAAGCCACCCGGCAATACGGCGGTCATCGAGGCAATGGACAGACTGCCCTCGGCGAGCATCGCCTCGCTCCAGGAGAGCGAGGCGATACCCATCTGGGGCAGTCCGGACAACTCGGCATGCAGTCGCGCCTCCGCCGAGAGGGCTTCATCCTGGGCGCGAAAGTGCTCGGGAAGGAGCGTCTGGCCAACCTGCCAGCGGACCCGCGCGAGCTTGAGGCGCTGCATGTCGTGGATTCCTGACGTAAGGGACGAGCGTTAGCTCCCCGCGGTGATGCCCCACTTCTTGGCGACGTTCTTCTGGAAGCCGGTCGCCATCTCGATCGTCTGCTCCTTCGTCTGCGGCTTGATGCCCAGCTGCATGGTGAAGTTCTTGGGCGACTGAACCTCGCTGGACTCCTCGTCCGCCACGCTCAGGTTCAGGCTGTCGCCGTTCTTCTCCAGGATGCCCTCGAGCTTCTCGCCCTTGTTGGACAGGAAGTACTTCTTGTCCATGGGATCGTACTCGTAGACGATGTAGCTGAACGTCACCGACATGTCCGTCATGTCGGCGAGGAGCGCCGCGGTCAGATCCTTCTTGTTCGCGGTGGAGATCTGCGCGGACAGGTACATGGCGTCCGTGGTGCCCAGCTCCCACAGATAGTGGCTGAGCACACCCACGACCCCACCGGAGATCGCCGCGCTCGGGTTCATCGGATCCAGCACGGTCTCCTGGTCGGCCTTGAGCGCCACGCCGCCCACGGTCAGCTCGGTGATGAAGCCCACCGACGCCTGTTTGTCTTTACGGAAGTTGAAACCCTGGGGAACATTCAGCGAACGCGCGAATTGAGGCATTGTACCTTCCTGCTTTTGATGGGTGGGGGACTACGACGAGCGCCCAGCTATCCCAGGCGGGACTCCAACATCAACTCCACGTTGAGGCCTTCGAACTGGATGTGCGGCAGCACGGCCACCTTGCAGTCGTACCAGCCGAGTTCACCCGCCCGCGATTCTACCTGGACGTTGATGGCTTTGAAGGGGAATCGGCGCAGGGTGAAATCATCGGGGTTGGTCACCGTGGTCACATACCCCGCCAGCCACGACTCGATCTGCCGCTGGACATAGGAGGCATCCGCGGTGCTGCCGATGTTGTCGCGCATGATGCTCTTCACGTAGTGCGCGAGCCGGGTGATGGAGAAGGTGTAGGCCAGGTTGGTGACGAGCTGCGCGTTCTCCGAGTCCTTGGGATCCTTGAACTTCTGGGCCTGCTTGATGGACTGGGTGCTGAAGAACGTCGCCTCGCCAGTCCCCTTCCGGTACACGAGCGGGATGAAGCCGTTGCGGGCGAACTCGAACTCCCGGTAGTCCGGGACGGCGATCTCCACCGGCATCTGGATCATCTTCTGTCCGCGCAGGGTGAAGCTGTCCACCGGCAGTTCCTTGACGAGTCCGCCACTCTTGGGACCGCGAATGGACTGGCACCAGCCCGACAGCTCGAAGGCGTTCGCCAGATTGCGGCCCATCAGGTAGGCCGCGCTGCCCCACAGGTACTTCTTCGAGTCACCCTCCGCATCCTCCTTGAAATTGAGCACCTCGCAGGGGTTGGTGTCGGGGTTCCACGGCAGGCGCACCACGTAGCGCGGCAGCGTCAGACCAATGTAGGCGGCCTCTTCCTTGTTCCGCAGGGCGTGCCACTTGCTGTAGCGAGGGTGGCTCAGCACGCCATCCAGGTTCTTGAGGGACTCGAGCTGCTCGACGGTCTCACAGTCGAAGAACTTGGGGCTGGCGGAGGCGATGAACGGGCAGTGCGCCGCATTGGCGATCAACGCCATGCGCTCCAGCCAGGTGAGATCCGAGCGCGTGGCGGCGAAGTCATACAGACCCAGCATCACGCCGTAGGGCCGACCACCGAACTGGTCGTACTCCTTGATGTAGATCTTGTCGAACAGGGCGCTGGAGAAGAGGCTGCTCGAGTTCTTCTCGAAGTCCTCGGACAGCTCCTCCTTGGCGACATCCATGATGTCGATGGTGATGTCGGCCTGGAAGTTCGTGTGGTTGACGAGATCCTCGAGGCCCCGCCAGGCGGCCTCCACCTGCTGGAACTTCTCCTCGTGGAGGATCTCGTTGATCTGCGCCTCGATCAGCTCATCGATGCGCGCGATGCTCTTGAGCACCTCGCCCTTGTCGAAGCGAACCTGACCCACGTCGTCCTGGACGGGCTCGACGTTGTAGAGCAGCGCCGCCAGCGCGGACATGAAGCGCTCGTCGCCAGGGGTCTGCGTCTCGTTGGCGGACACAGGCACCAGTCCCGTGCCGATCATCGGCTCGGCGCTCGTGGGAATCTCGAGCCCGCGGAACTTGAACAGCTCACTGAGGTAGTTTTTCTCGACGGCCATGGGAAGAGGGGTCCTCGGCGTGATGAAGGGGGCGGGAAGGGATCAGGCCTTGGCGGCCGCGGTGTTCTCGGCGGGGAGCGCGGGCTGCTCGGAAGACGGCGTCCCGGCCTTGGGCAGGCGCATGGACACGTAGCTCTTGAGTTCGTCGCTCTCCAGGACCTTCTGCAGGTTCTCCTTGTTGGAGAACAGCTCGTAGATCGTGCGCCGCAGATCCTTGCGGTTGTCGATGTCCGCCTGCATCTCCATCAGCAGCTTGCGCAGCAGCAGCAGCGCCTGGAGCTTGGGCACGTGGTTGACGATCTCGTCCGGGTTGAAGGACTTCATCCCGGTGATGGGCAGCTGGATCGCCATCTTCCCCTTGCCATCCGCGCTGACCTTGTCGTTCACCTCGAGCGAGATGGACATGCCCATGTCCCGCATCAGCTCGTTGATGTTGGAGCCCGTGACCGAGCGCATCTGCCGCTCATCCAGGTCCACCTGACGGTCCGTGGAGCTTCCTTGGGAGAAGTCACCGAGCACGACCATCCGGAAGGGAAGTTTGACGTCCTCCTTCTGGCCATTGATGGTAGTGCGATACTTCAGCGTGATACGCGACTTGGGCAACTTATCCTGGATGGACACGGCTTCTCCTTACACGAAGCGTTCCGCCGTTCCCGCGGTTCCCGACTCTCCCCCTCCACCGCAGGATACAGCCCGCTGTGCTCTGGATCGTCACTTTAAGGACAAGCGATTCCAGGGGTCAAGGGCGCTTACTCACTTGGCGCCTCCGTGTACCCGCCTGGCGCCTTCGCGTGAGCCTGGAGACCCGTCGTGTCACCCGAGAAGATGACGACTTGTTGGGTCTGAGCGGGCGAGTCCTGGAGCGCGTAGTACCCGAGGAAACTGTCGGGAGCCAGGCGCAGGACACTCTCCTGGTCTCGCAGGACGAGGACCACCGTGAGCATCAGCACCGTCTCGGATAGCAGCGGTAGCAGTTCCGCGTCGAAGCGGCGGCGTGCCTCCTCGGCCCAGAGAGCGCCATTGCTCGCCCGGGGCTCGTCGCAGTGGAGCGTCACCTCCACCCCTCCCGTGGGGATGGACGCGAAGCCCCCCATGGAATCGCCCTCGCCGAGCGCACTGGCCCCCATCCGCAACTCCCGCGCGGGCAAGCGCTGCTGACGCACCTCGCGCCGCACCGACAACTCCACTTCCGGAAAGACCTTGCGGAAGAGCCAGTGCAGGGTGCTGGGGCAGGTGGGGCGCAGCAGGCGCAGCCGATCCCGCTCCGCCTGCCGCCATCCCGGCAGCAGCGTCTCCTCCCGCTCCGGGTACAGCCCGGCGAAGCAATCGCGCAGGAGCAGGTGGTCGAAGTAGCCAATGAAGCGCTCGAGCCGATCATGATCGAGCTGATCCATCGTCTGCATCAGGAAGGACGGTAGCGGAGACTGCGCGCTGAGCAGTCCCATGTTCACCGTGATGACGACCCGCTTGTCCGGCTCGTGGATGAACTCGATGTCGTGCACCAGGTGGGACTGATGCACGGTGGTGCGTTGCCCGCGGTATTCGATCTCCGCGTCTCCGTAGCCAGAGGCCTCCAACACCGCCAGCAGCGCTGGAATGTCGAAGGAGCGGACGCGCTCGCGAATACGCCGCTCGATCGGCCCCTCCATGATGCGCTACTCCCCTTCCCCGCTGCCCTGCGAGAGGAAGGTGTCCAGGTCCACGCGATAGAGTTGGTCGAGCGCACGGAAGCCCAGGGAGTCGGTCCCTTGCAGCAGGGACTCCACCTCGTCCGCGTGCGTGCTCAGCCCGGCGAAGAACTTGGAGAACAGCGCGGGCAGGTAGACGCGGGGATCGAAGTGATCCATCACCTGCAGCACATCGGCCGCCACCACGCTGGCACGCCGGTAGTCCTGACGCTCCATGAGCGTGTCGAACGCGGCCAGCCTGCGCATCAGCTGCGCCATGGCGGGCGAGACCGGCACCGTGGGTCCCGTGGGCTCGGGCGCGACGCGAGGAGGCTCGGCCAGTTGCGGCCGCGTGCTCACGGGCGCGTCCTCTTCTGGAGGCTCGTCCGAGGATTCAGGCTCGGGCGCGGGCGGCGGCGCGGGCACTGGCAGGGACTGCAGATGTCCCTCCATCCACTGCGTGAGGCGGCGGAACGGCGCCTCGCAGCCATTCCGGGGCATCACCCGGCCAAACGAGGAGAAAATCTCCTCGCTGAGCGCGAGCGCCTGCTCCAGGGGCTCGCGGTTGCCCGGTGCGCTCCAGCGCTTCCAGGTGTCGTTCTTGAGGCGCTCGTGGTGCTCGATGTGCTTGTTGAGCACCTTGAGCAACCAGCGCAGGCTGCCATCGGCGAAGACGTCCTTGCGCTCGCGAGGCCCGAAGGACTGCCAGTTGTAGAGCAGCGTGCTGGAGAGCGAGTGGAACAGGATGGGCAGCGACTCCATGCCCCCATCCAGGAAGAGCCCCAGGAGATAGGGGCCCACCAGGCGCACGTCGTACAACCCCCCGCGCAGCAAGGCCTCCGCTTCCCGCGCCGCCTCCGCATAGGCGCTTTTCGCGACGAGCGCGGTGATCTTCTCCAGCCGCTCGTCCGAACCATCAAGCTCCAGGGGCTCGCCCTGTAGAGGCTTGTCCAGGAGGTGAGCCTTGAGGAGCGCCAGCGCGGGCTCAGCCATTCTGCACCGTCACCTGGCCGGGGGAGACGACCTGGATGACCCCACCCCAGTTGCACATCAACTTACAGTTGCTGTCGACGGCCGGCATGTTGCCGATGAGGAGCTTCGGACACCCGGGAACCCAGGGCGCCGCCGTGGCCGGCACGCATGGCATGGGGGTCAGCACCCCCAACGCCGCCGCCGTCGCCGCGGCCACCATGGGGTTGGCCGGTGACTGGCACATGCCGAACGGCATGATGTTCATGAGGGGCTTGTTGTCCATGATGTTGGCCGCTGGCGTCGTGGCCAGGATCTTGTTCGTCGGCAACACCACCAACGAAGAGGGCGCGACGCCGAAGCTGCATTGCAGCATCGCTCCCATCACGACTTGGACTCCCATGGCCGTACCCCCATCGCGGGAACTCGCGGGTCACGCCATCCTCACACACCCGGCCCCTCCTTTTCCAGGAGCTGCCCCCGCAGCGCGGTGAGCGCCTGGAACAGTCGGTCGGTGCTCTTGCGGTGAAGCGCGCCCGTCAGGTACTGCGACTGGCACCAGGCCGCGTCCACCTCGCCCTCCATCTTCCGGGGATAGAGCGGGATGAAGTCGGTGCGATCCGGCAGGTGCTCCGCGCCCAGCTGCAGTTCGATCCGGCGGCGGATCTCCTGCAACCATGGGCCCGCGTTGAGGCGCTGGGCTCCCGTGAAGACGAGCAGCACATGGCGGTAGTGGCCCGCCACGCCTCCCGTGGGCGCGGTCACCACGATCGCGCCTCGAACGAAGGGCAACTCCCGCACGACCTCGGCCGCCTCGGCCGCCGGGTAGACGCGGCCCTCGCGCCGGGCCGTGCGAGGACCTCCATAGTGGTACACCCCATAGGCCCGCGTGAGGACCAGGTAACCCGGTGGGCGCTCTTCTCCCGGCAGGAGCGTGAAGATCCCCAGGTCCCCGGGAGCCTCCTGGCCACTCATGTTCACGTCACCCAGGGTCCAGGCCCGGCCCGGAGACGGTGGCGCCTCGGTGTGCACGTCCCTCACCCTTCGAGGGGAACCCAGCACCGATCCCCCCGCGGCGGGATCCACGAGCACGTTCGAGGAGGGCACTGCGGACAGACCACATTGGCGGACCCAGGCGCGCCACCCCTGCCAGTCGATGGGCTCCTCGGGATTGCGGAACCAGTGCGCCACGTTCTTGAGCGGCGTGCGCGCGCGCAGCAGCAAGTCCCTCAGGGCGGGAGTGACGCCCAGCGCGCGCAAGGGGTGCTCGGTGAGCAACGCGGGGTTGGTCTCCAGATCCGCCAGCTCCAGGTGCACATAGGTCGCCCCGCGCAGCAGGGTCGCGAAGAGGAACGCGGGCAGGTGTTGCAGCAGGTGGTAGCCAGGCGCGGCCAGGTGCTCGCCCGGCCCCAGGCCAAAGGTGAGCAGCCCGTCCACCAGTGCCCCACGCCACGCGTCCTCCGCGAGCAGCGACACAGACGTGCCCGCCGGCTCCACCAGGGGAGAGAAGAGCAGCCCCACCGGCTCGTCCGGCTTGTAGGTATGCGAAGTGAAGGCCGGAGCCGACTGACCCCGGCTCTGCAGCACCTGCTTCTCGAAGCCCTCCACGAACAGCACCTGATGAGGCTCGGTGGCGATGAAGTCGGGCTGGAGAACGGTGAGCCGCCGCGCGATGAAACGCCGACCCTGGGGCGGCAGGTAGCTGATACACGCGCCCAGGCCCAGAGCCGCAGCGAGCGAAATGAGCAGCTCGTTGCCCACGGAGTATAGCAGGCAGACCTTCGCCCCAGCCTTGACGCCCTGGCGGGCCCACTCAGTAGCTCGACGCGCCGCCTGTTCCTGCAAGGCGCGGTAGCCCAGGGACTGCCAGCCACTTCTCCTGTCGTAACTCCGCAAGGCGATGCGATCGCCGCTGCCGTGGCGTACGACGATGTCGTGGAAGAAGTCGTACTGCTGGCCTACCCGGCTCTTGAGCGGGGCGCCTCGACCCACATGGCCCGCGGCCAGGGCGGCGGCGAACCCCTCCGCGTCCGTCCAACTTTCCTGCTGCCATGCGGGCACTCCGGGCTCAGCGGGAGTGCCCGTCTCGAGTTGCTCGAGGATCTTCCGGACGTCGAAGGTCATCCGACTACACCCGCCTCCGACGATGCGAACGCAATCCCAGCAGCGCGAGCAACGCCAACACGCTTGCGCTCCCCGCCTCGGCACCGCCCGACACACACCCCATGCCACGTCCCGTCAGGATCCGCCCCACCCCCTTCGCTGGAATGGTGACCTCGGGCCTGGCGTCATCTTGCAACTTGATCAGGATTTCACCCGTGGCTTCTCCCACTTCGTTGGGACGGAAGGTCACCGTGAAGTCGGCACCCGCGCCAGGACCGATCGTGCCATCTCCCAACTGACTGGCATCCACGACAAAGGAGTCACTCGCCGACCCGCTGACGCTCACGATGACCCGTTGCGACTGAGTGGATTTGTTCCTGATGCTGAGGGTCTGTGCCGCTGACGCGGCACTCACCTCCACCAGACCAAAGTCCAGCGCCTTGCTGTTGGCACCCGTGACTTCCAGGATGGTCTCGGTCGATTTTCCCTTCAAGAACAGTTCCGCGGCACCCGGCAATACGGGCTTGAGCGTACCAACCACCAGCGTGGCCTCCGACAACGTGGGCTGCTGTGGCTGGTAGTCCACTGTCACGAACCGGGGCTCGTTGGAGGCAAGCTCTACCTTGTCCAAATCGTCGAGCGCTATCGCGAAGGGCTCACCGATCACATTGCGCAAGACCGGCCGATCCAACATCACGGTGTCATTGCTCACATTCGTGATGGAGAACCGCTCCGTCCGTTTCTCGGAGCCGGCACGGAGCGTGCCGAAATCCAGAGTCGGTGTCACACCGGCATCCGTTCCCGTCGTATCCCCTGCCTTCTTGACGACCAGGACCGTCCGGATGCCCTCCCCCGTGAGATTGACCGTGCTCTTGTCCTTCATGTGAGTCAGTTCAAGACTCAACTTGCACGTCGACTCGCCCACGCTCAAGGGATTGAAGGACACCTCCAGTTGATGGGTCGCGAAACTCGGGATGGTGACCGTGGCGCCCGAGGCCAACCCCACCTTGAAGGGCGTGCACCCCGTGCCTGCTTCCAGGGTCGCCCGCTTGAGCGTCACGCTCTCGGTCAATCCATTGGAGATGCTCACCACCGCCTTGGCTTGATTGTTGATGAGGCGTTTGCCGAAGGCGACCTCGGGATCCACGGTGACGGGGAGGATGATTCCATCACCGGACAGGCGCACGACCTCCTGGGACACCAGCGTTCCCTCGGGGGTGATGATCAACTGATCCTCGGCGGAGGTTTGGGTCAAGGAAGGAACGAACTTCACCTGGACGTTCATCTTGCCCACCTTCGCCTCGAGGGTGGCGGGGAGTGGCTGAGATGTCTTCACATCGAAGACGCTCGTCTGATCCGACCCCAGGTGGACACCGCTGATGACCACGGGGCCCGTTCCCTCGTTGAGGATCTCAATGGACTGAGCCAGCGATGAGGTGCCCACCACGACGCCCAGGAAGCTCAACTCCTTGGGTGTGACCTTGAGCCTGGGCAGGGTTCCTTCGCCTCGAACCTCCGCGACGACGGGCTTGGCCGTCGAACGGACCGTGGCGTTGGCCACCCGGAGTCCCTCCGCGTTGGGCTTGAACCGCAGGGGAATCTCCATCGAAGTGCCCGCGTCCACGTTGACGGGCAGGAAGCTCCGCCCATCGGCCGTCCGGCCTACACTGAAAATCAAGGACATGTCGTCGGTACTGGGTGTTCCGCCATCCACGGGCTTCGCGGTGAAGTCCACCCCCGTGATGCGCAGGGTCGTTTCGCCATTGTTGTGCACGGACAAGGTCAGCGGGTCCGAATACGCCTGGACGTTGACCTTCTCGAAGTTGATGCTGGGCGTCTCGATCTCCGCGCCGGGTCCCTGGGCCTCACCGGTCATGGACAAGTTGTGCACGGGATTGGTCACCGAATCCGTATGGATGATGAGCGTCCCCCGGTGCTGTGCGTCACGGTACTCGGGAGCGAAGACGACATAGAACTCGTAGAACTTGCCCGCCCCCGTCTGGATGTCCGTGGCCTTGAATCCCTCGATCTTGAAGGGATTGGGCTCCGAGGTCGTCTCCACCTTGGCCTCTTGCACCCGGAGCAGATAGTCCCCACTGTTTTCGATCCGAATCGTCTGCCGAGTGCTGCGGGTGTTCACGTTCACGACACCAAAGTTGATGACCGAAGCCTCCGGGGGGGTCACGAGGCCCACGCCATCCAGACCCATTCCCTGAAGTGTCACGGTGGCGAGTTGGTCCGCGTTGTCGGCGTTGCTGAAGATCCTCAACTCCCCCGCGGTCAGCCCACGTGCGGATGGGGTGAAGGTCAGCGCGAAGGTCTCCTCTCCTCCATCGGCGTCGATCTCCAAGGGGAAGGTGTGTCCCGCGGTGGTCGCGATGGAGAACGCGGAAGACGTCGTGGTGATTTGCGTGAGTCGCAGTTTGGCCTTGCCCGTGTTCCGGATGATCAGGTTCTCGGCGGTGCTGGGCGCATTCAGTTTGACGGACCCGAAGTTGAACACGTTTCTCGAATAAGCCATGTGAGCCGAGCGGCCCACACCCGCGAGTTCCAACTGAGGCGAGCCATTCGAGGCGTTCGATATAACCGAGAGGCTTGCTCTGGCCGCACCGCTTTGCGTCGGTGCGAACGTCACCACGAAACTGGCCTTCTGCGACGGGGGAATCTCGTAGATCTGGCTCGAGTAGCGGAACGGATCCGAGCCCGGCGGTGTCAGCGTCTCGATGCTGATCTGGGTCACCGTCAGCGTCGCATCACCCGTGTTCTCGACCTCGATCGTCTTGGTGCGCACTTCCTTCACGTCCGTGTCATCGAACTGGACGGTCTGCTGATTGTCCGCGGATTGCCCGACGATGGAGAGCTTGATCTTGGGCTCGGACCCCTTGCCCACCAGAGAAATCTGGGGACTGTTGTCACCCGCGGAGCTGTCCTCCTCATTCCTGCTGATGACGGTGAGGGTTTCATTCACGGTCAAGTTGGTCGACGGATTGAAGACCACCTTGATCCTGGCCTCTCGCTGACTGGGCCCAAGGGAGATGGGCAGGGGCGTCGTGGTGCTAAACAGGGAGGGCGCGCTGAAAAGCAAGCTCTGGACCGAGATGGTCTTGCTGCCCGTGTTGGAGACGGTGAATTCCAACTCTCCCGTGGCGCCATCCTTGGGAACCGGACCAAAATTGAGTGTGTCGGGGGTGACGGTCAACAAGCGCCTGCTCTTGCCCGAGAGAGGAATGATCACCGTCTTGTTGTTCGGATCGGTTGTGGTGATGGTGAGGTTCTGGGAAAAGTTACCCGTCTGAGAGGGCGCGAAAGTCACCGACAGCGTGGCGGATGTCGTGCCACTCAGCGCGATGGGAAGAGATGATGAGGGCGAAACCGAAAACGGCCCCCCATCCACGGAGACGCCAGTGATGAGCAGAGTGCCACTCCCCGTGTTGTGCAAGGACAAGGGCAGCACCGCGCCAGGTGCTCCCACATTGTGCTCGTTGAACTCGAGGAAGGATTTGTCTTTCGACAGAATGGGATTGATGCCCGTTCCACTCAGACCAACCGTCACATTCGGTATTTCCTCATCCACGCTGATGAGCCGCAGTTGCCCCGCGATGGTGGTAGCCGAATCGATCGTGGGGCGGAACTTCACCTCGAGTGTCGTATCGCCGGGACCCACCAGCAAGGGCGTGGAGGGATCTCGAGGGGGATGCAACGAAAAGGATCCGCTTCCCGCGGAGATGAAGACACTCGAGAAGGTGATGGGGCCTGTACCGCTGTTGTGGATGACCACTGGCTTGATGTGGTCGGTATTCACGGGCGTTTCGCCAAACGCCACCGTGGTGATGGGATCGATGATGGGCTTGACACTCTTGCCCGACAGCGAGACACCAAATCGCGTGTTGCCTGGATCTTCACTTTCGAATGCGAGGAATCCCGACACGATCCCCGTCGTCAGCGGAGCGAAAAACTCCACCTCCACGCTGAATTCCGGGGCCACGTCACCCGTCTTCGACCCCAATGTGATGGGGACAGGGGGCACGGAGACGATGCTGAACGCCGCATTGCCCTCCCTATTGACCTGCTTGATCTCGATGGGATGAGAGCCCTCATTGCGGACCTTCACGACTTGAGTGAAGCGCTTACCCGCCCGCCGGTCTCCGAAATCCAGGGTCGTGGCTGGCGTCAACACCAGATTGGGCTTGGTGGCATTGCCCCGCAGGTCCACGCCAAAGCTGTGGAAATTTCCCGCGACGCTCGTGGGATCATCGCTGGTGAAGTCCACGCGACCGAGAATGGTCGCCTCGTTATCCAGAGGAGCGTCGAACTCCACCTGCAGCGTCAGCGTCCCGGGCACGTTGCCCACCTTCGCCGCCAACTCATAGGGCAGCGTGGGCTTGTTGGTGATTCGGTAGCCCGTCCCGGTGGCCTCGATGGCGGTGAGGTTGAGCGCCCTCGACCCCGTGTTCGTCACCACCAGCGGCTTGGACACCTTGGTCCCCGCCCGTTGGTTCGGGAACGTCAACGTCACGGCGGGATTGAGCGCCACGACGGGCTTGGCGGCATTGCCC
>Ga0081606_1000032_pt1 | contig 164232 bp, 133 predicted proteins | sample EareggfetidaYelm_FD_71127 | JGI IMG/M metagenome (GOLD analysis project Ga0081606, IMG submission 71127) | Earthworm egg capsule microbial community from the University of Washington, USA - E. fetida Yelm (SPADES assembly) (version 2) | ecosystem: Host-associated > Annelida > Reproductive...
CTCGGGTGATTGCCACCTGGCTGCCTCGGTGCCCCTGCTGCCATCGCTCCAACACCCGGCAGTACCCCTCACGCAACCCAGCAGGCATCCCTGTTCACCCTTCGGGTCCTTGACGCAGTAGTGCTAAGGACGTCCACCATCCACTGCGGCGGCTGTTCCCCGCGTTTCAGGCGAAAGCGCCGGACTTCGCCGAGCTGGCTGGAGCCCCTCACAGCCAAGCGGTCATTCTAGGCTGGTTGGGCGACGAAACGTGTGTAGACATCCACTTGGCAGGCATCTACCCGGAGAGCATCCTCATAGAGGACATCGAACTGGCCAACCTGAAGGCCCCACGGGTGGGGCTGATGCCGAGCCAGAAGGCTCCAGGCCTGAGTCACGGCATTTTCAATGAAGTTCTCACCCGGCTGAGAACCTTCGCAATGCGGCACGGCTTCAAGGCCATCCGTGCTCATGCGGTCGATCAGCAGCTGGCAAACATTTTCCAGCGAAGGGGATTCCAGCCGGACCGGCTTGACCGGGAGTTGTTCGAGCTCAGCCATGACACGGGGATTCAAATCCCGCTGGTTCTGCCGCTCGAAATGGCGGCAAACGCGAATGAATAGCCCATGAGCCCCCTGGATCGTTCCGAGGAGTAATTCAACAACCTCTGAGCGAGGTAGACTTACAGGTGACTAGCCTCACCTTCGCTACGGAACTACTGGAGGAAGAAGGAAGTCTCCCACACCGACCGTTTGGCGCTTCTCTTCATCCCAAGAGTAGCGCCGCATTGAGAGCTCCTAACAAAAGTAAGGTTTGAAGGTGGACGGTAGGGTGGACGGATGAGCGGACCATGAGCACTTGTGGCGCATGGGTCGCGAACTCCTACCGGACGCGCTGTGGGAGCGAGTGGCTCCGCTGCTTCCAGTGCCCAAGAAGAAGAAGAAACCCGATCGGCCGCGCGCTGACGACCGGGCCGCCTTGGAGGCCATCATCTTCGTGCTCAGGAGCGGTATCCCCTGGGAGATGCTCCTGACCAGGCAGTTCGGGCTATCGGGGATGACGGCCTGGAGGCGCCTGGAGCAGTGGACGAGGGCTGGGGTGTTCGAGCAACTCCAGCGCTCCCTGCTCAACGAGTTGGGACAGAAGGGCCTGGTGGACTTCAGTCGCGCCTCGCTCGACTCCTCGTCGGTCCGAGCCTCAAAAGGGGGGCCCTCAGGGGCAAGAACCCGACGGACAGAGCGAAGGCGGGCCGCAAGCATCATCTTCTGGTCGACATCCAGGGCCACCCGCTGGCTGAGAGCCTGACCGGGGCCAACGTCCACGACACCCACGAGCTCTTCCCCCTGCTCAATGCGGTGCCCGACGTGAAGCAGCCCCGCGGTCGTCCCCGGCATCGGCCCGGCAAGCTGCATGCGGACAAGGCGTACTCTTCGCGCAAGAACCGCCGGGGCTTGCGTCGGCGCGGCATCACTCCCCGCATCGCACGGCCCGGCATCGAATCGAAGGAGCGGCTGGGCCGGTACCGCTGGGTGGTGGAGCGCAGCAACGCGTGGCTCAACCAGCAGCGGCGCCTGCGAGTGCGTGATGAACGCCGGGACGATGTCCACTTCGCCCTCCTCGTTCTGGGCTCCTGTCTGATACTCTTCCGAGGCCTTCAAACCTGACTTTTGTTAGGAGCTCTTAAGGTGCGACGCGAACGACTGGAGCGCTCCCCGGTCACACGCCTCGTCCAATTCGAGTTAGGGTGAAATGAGCGCCATTCAACTCGTATTCTCGGGCTGGAAGGATGATCCGCGCTCGGTGGATCTCGTTCATCTTCTTCGTCGTGAGCTCAAGCTATCGCTTGGTGTCTCCAAGCGGATCGTGGATTCTATTGTTGCTCGGCCAGTGGAGATGGTCGAGGTCTCCAATGAAATGGTCGCGAAACGGGTGCGCGACCTCGGTGCAGGTATCGGACTATATGCAGCCGTGAAGGGACCGAAGCTCTATTTCACTGGCTTGAGACCCAGCACGAATCGGGAATCTCTGGTTCACTTGCTCTCGGTGGATGGTGGCCTCGCGGTGGATGAGGCAGGCCGCTTGGTTGACCGACTGGCTAGCTTGGGTGAAACAGCAGTGGAGAGCGATGATCGGGAGTGTGCCCGTAGATGCTGTGAGGGGGCCGAGCTGCTAGGTTTTGTCTGTACTTTCACCGCATAGGGGCTGTGTCCGCTTCCGGTTTGGCCTCACAGCGGCCCGATGTGATCCCTCCTTATTCAACAGAGGGACAGGCTCAAGCCCACCGCGCCATCCAAATGCTGGAGGAGGGGCGGGAGCGTCTCCAGCGTGGAGACATTCTGGAGACGCGTCGGGACCTGAAAACACCAAGGCCGGAAACCACTGAGATTCCAGCGGCTTCCGGCCCCGATTACAGTGTCCCCGACGGGATTCGAACCCGTGTGACCGTCTCGCGCGGCTGCGTCAGGCCGTGCCCTGGCGGAGGGCGAGCCGCTCGGCGATCTCCGGCGTCGCGCGCACGGTGGCCAGCGCGGGCTCGCTCCGGGCCGTGTCGAGGTCGTCGTAGCCCGCGTCGAGCGCGCGCTTGAGCCATTCGGTGGCGTGCTCCACCTGCTCTCCCCGCGCGTGGTTGAGCGCGGCCTGATAGGCCTCCTCGGCGCGGCCGGTGCTCTCGAAGGTGCGCGCGAAGAGCTCCGCCGCGGTGCTGAAATCCCCTCGGGCCACGGCCACGTCCGCCAGCAGCGCGTCGCGCTTGGCGAGGCTCTTCCAGGCGAAGTCCCGCGCGGTGCGCTCGGCTTCCTGCAGCCGCTGGGCGCGCACCAACAGGCGCACCGCGAGCGTCACACTCGCCTCGGAGGGCTCCTGCTCCAGCGCGGCGAGCGCGGGGGTGAGGGCCCGCTCATGCAGGCCCGCGGCCTCGTACGCCATGGCCAGGGTGTAGGGCTTCGCGGCCTGGGGCGGCTCCACCTTCTCCAGTTGGGACAGGGCGGCGCGGGGGTTGCCCTCGGAGAGCGCCACCCAGGCGAGCAGATCCCTCACCGCGTTGCTCTCCTCGCCCGGCGCGGCCACGGAGAAGGCCAGGTGTCCCAGGCGGGACGCCTCGCTCTCCTGTCCCGAGCGCAGCGCCTTCCAGCCCCGCGCGAGCAGCTCCTTCACGGGTTCCACCACGTCGGGCGGACGCGTGGGCTCCAGGGGCTTGACGTCGCGCGTGTAGGACAGGGCCTGCCAGCAGGTGTACGCCATGCGGCCGAACATGAAGGCGACGAAGATGGCGCGCGCGAAGAGCGCCAGGCCCGTCACCGCCGCCGCGACGATGACGCCCACCCACAGCGTGAGGCGCTGGCGCTTGGGGCCGAGCACCCCGTTGAGGATGTGGCCTCCGTCCAGGGGCAGCACGGGCAGCAGGTTGACGAAGCCCCAGAAGAAGTTCACGAACATCAGGTAGTAGTAGACGGTGTGGCCCTGCTCGGTGGTGGGCGGCACCCAGCGGTTGACGGCCATCATGATGCCGCCGAACAGGAAGCCCGCCAGGGGCCCCGCGGCGGTGATGGCCACGTCGCGCCAGCGGCTGAGCACCTGGTGGTACGTCAATCCGCCGAACTCATAGAGCCGGATGTGCACCATGTCCGAGCCCAGGCTCATGGCGGCGAGCGCATGTCCCAGCTCGTGGATGAGGATGGAGACGAAGCAGACGGCCACCCAGATCACCACCCGGCTCGGATCCTCCCGGGCTCCGATCAGTCCGAACAGCGCGGTGATGAGCCAGAAGCTCGGCTCCACCACGACGGGGATGCGGCCCAGGTTGAAATGCCAGGAGAAGGGAGGAGAGGTATGCGTGCTCATGTGCCTCGTGCGTCAGTTCTTCGGGTCCACCCGAAAGGCTTGAGAGGTGGCGTCGTTGTCCTGGTCGTCCGTGATCCGGACCACGTAATCGTCACCCGGATCGAACACGGTGAGGGACCAGGAATTCTCGCCCTCGCTCAGGGGGCCAATCGAGATGGGCGCGCCGTACGCGGTGCCCACTTTGTAGAGCTGCAACCAGGCCATGCCCGCGAAGGGCTGGTCGTCCTTCACTTCGACGTGGAGGGTGATGTCGAAGGGCTCGTCCACCCACCGTGCGCCGATGCTGTTGAACGAATAGTTCACCGCCCGTTTCACCACGTAGGTCGACTCGGAGAAGGACGCCTCCCGTCCATCTTCCAGGCTCACCTGGATGCCGTAGTCGCCGAAGGCGATGGGACCCACGCGGCCCTGGTACTGGCCATGGCCCAGGTAGGTGTCCAGGGGGACGCTCACCGAATCCCCGAGCTTCAACTGGGGCAGCTGGACGAGGCGGGCCGAGGGCTGGCCGTAGTCCACGAGGAAGAGGGGATCCTCGTCCAACTGGACGATGACGACCCGGGATTCATCGGAGCGCTGGCTCAGGGGCGTCACCGAGAGGATGTGGGGTTCCCGCGCGGTGGTCGACTGGGGCTCGCACGCGCCCAGGGCCACGAGCAGGAGCGGCCAGGGCGTTCTCATCGGGAGTACCTCAGGCCCACGGACATGGACAGTCCCCCGAAGCGCGCGTCGACCAGGCGGGTGTTCGCCAGGGAGTAGGCACCGTGCAACTCAAGCAGCGGGCTCACCATTCCCAGGCGCCAGGCGGCCTGTACCGCGACAAACCCCATGGAAGTCCACCCTCGTTGAACGAGCGGCGTGTCGAAGAAGGAGCTCGTCGCGCGGTGAGTGTAGTACACCGCGCCGCCCCCCACGCGACCCTGGAGCGACAAGCGTCCACGCTCGAACGCCCGCACCCGGGCCGACAACAGCACGGGAAGGGCGACGATCTGGGCGTCCAGGCTCCCCAGCGGTTCCACGGTCGGATGGCTCGCGGACTGGCGTACCCCGGCCTCCGCCTCCAAGGAGAGCCGGCCTCCGAGCCCGGGCATGCGAGCCCCCACGCCCAGTGAGACCTGGGGCCCCCGATTGTCACCCCCCGCGAGGAAGACCCCCGCCAGGACATGCGTGGACAGGGAAAGCCCTCGGGACGCGGGCGGGGGGCGCGGGGGGGGCGATACCCGCGCGGGGGGAGGTAGTTCCCACGCGAGGGGGACCACCAGGGGGGGGGGCGGCTCGGGGGCCACGACGGACGCGTGCACCACCTCGATCGAGGCGTGCGCCGTGGCCGTGCCATCCGTGCGTTTCGCTTCCACCACGACCGCGCTCGCGCTGGGCTCGGGCTTCACCCGGAACACACCGGGGGCCTGCTCCTCGGTGCTCGCTCCCCGCACTCGCAGGCGCAACGCCGAGCCCGGCACGGGCTCCGAGCCCAGCGTGACGAGCCACCCCTCTTCCTCTTGGGGAAGGGGAGAAGGGCTCAGCACCGCGATGAGCGGTTGCTCGGGCGGCACGTCGAGCGGGATGGTGCGCCGCAGCTTCTGGCGTTTCGAGGTGGCGAGCACGCGCGCTTCATGGACACCCGGTGGCACCTCGACGGGCACCTGGGCGCGGCCGCGGCGGTTGGTGGGGAGAGGACCGAAGCTCGTGTCGGCCACCTGCACCACCACCTGGGTGCCCGGGCCCCCCTGGGTGTCCACGTTCAGCGTGATGCGGCCCAGCAGGGGGATGTAGAGCGGGGTGACCTCGGGAGGCGCGCCGGGCCGATCCACCCAGAAGGCGAGGACCGCCAGGAGCGGGTAGCGGATGTCCGGCGGTGTCCAGGAGTAGGCGGCTTCTCCCGGCCGGCTGGAGTCCAGGGGCATCAACTGACCCGTGGAGGCCGTGGCGCGCAGGGGAGGGGAGTCGGACGGCACCGCCACGCGCACCACCACCACCGGATCCCGGCCGAGCACCACCCGCCGCGGCACCGCCGTCACCTGGAGCGGAGCCGCCGCCGCCGCCAGGGTCGGCAGGGCGAGCAGCAGCAAGTAGAGAAGCGGTGCGCGCATACGCAAGGGCCTACCGTCCAGCCTCCCCGGCGCCTCTGTCAACCTTCGACGGAATCGCTTGGGGGGGAGGCAGGCTCGTCCTCGGGGGCCGCCATCGGCTTGTCCGCCGGGGCCGCCACCTTGGCGTTGGGGGGGCTGAAGGCGGGCTTCTCCGCCGCGCTGCCTCCCGTGCCGTGCACGAGGGTCTTCGTCTCCGACTTGAAGGTGATGTCCACCTTGTTGCCGCGCACCGCCGTCACCAGTCCCAGCCCGAAGGTGGGGTGATGGATGACCTGATCCACCTTATAGGTGTCCTTGGGGCTGTAGCGCGGGGCGTTGGCGATGTCCTTGCCCGCCAGTTGCTCCTCGAAGGAGATGATGACCTTCTCCTCGGAGGAACGGCTCGCCCTGGGACGCGAGGCGCTGGAGGAGGAGGAAGCGCTGGAGCGGGCCGAGGGCGTCGGCTTGTCGGTGGTGCCCGGCGCGGAGCGGTAGGCGTGGTCTCCGTTGCAGGTGTTGCAGCGGACGCGGGCGATCTTCGTGCCCACCATCGCGAGGATGGTGTGTGCGAGCGTGAGTCGGCACCGGGTACAGAACGCGTCGACCTCGCCGCCGACCTTGTGTTGGGTCGCCATGGGTGTGTGCTTCTCGCTTCTCTGTGAGGGGGGTTGAAAAAGGGGGGCGGAACATAACGGCAACCTCGCTCCGGAGAAACCCCTTTGTCGGAGGTGGAGCGCGTGCCTGGATGCCTGGAGTACCGGAAAGCCCGGGTGGGGGGGCCTGGAGCGATTGCTTGTGCCCGGAGCGGGGGCACGTAGAGTAGGAAGCACCCGTGCCCCCCGAGACCCCCCAGAAGGCGCAAGAACCCCCGCGCCCCTCCGCGCTCGTGCAGGCCATTGAATCCCTGGGCCGGGGCCTCATCGAGCGGGTGGAGGACCTGGGCCGCCTGATGACGCTGGGCGCCGACGTGGCGCGCCTGAGCGTGCGCCGGCCCCTGCGCCTCACCAACCTTTTCTTCCAGTTGGACTTCGTGGGCGTGGGCAGCGTCTTCATCGTCCTGCTCACCGGCTTGTTCACCGGCATGGTGTTCGCCAACCAGTCCGCGCGCGCCTTCGCCATGTTCGACGCCCAGAGTCTCGTGGGCCCCACGGTGGCGCTCGTGCTCACGCGCGAGCTGGCGCCCGTGTTCTCCGCGTTGATGATGACCATGCGCGCGGGCTCGGCCATGTGCACGGAGCTGGGCACCATGCGCGTCACCGAGCAGGTGGACGCCCTGGAGACCATGGCCGTCAACCCGGTGCAGTTCCTGCTGGTGCCTCGGGTCCTGGCCGGCCTCTTCATGGTGCCGGTGCTCACGCTGCTCTTCGACACGGCGGGCATCTTCGGCGCCTACATCGTCTCCGTGTCGGTGCAGGGCGTGTCCGCCGGCACGTTCATCACGCGCACCCAGCAGTGGCTGGAGCCCCCGGACGTGTTCGAGGGCCTCATCAAGGGCGCCGTCTTCGGCCTCGCCGTGGCGCTCATCTGCTGCTTCAAGGGCTACAACGCCACCGGTGGCGCCAAGGGCGTGGGCCAGGCCACCACCGAGGCCATGGTCAACAGCGCCCTCTCCATCTTCATCCTCGACTTCATCGTCGGGGTCCTCCTCCACTGAAATGGCGGACGCGACGCCTGCCCGGCCGATGATCGAGATCAAGGGTCTGCAGAAGTCCTTTGGTGGACATCAGGTGCTCACGGGGATCGATCTGTCGGTGTCCGAGGGCAACACCTGCGTCATCCTCGGGGGCTCGGGCTCGGGCAAGACGGTGTTGATGAAGCACATGATTGGCCTGCTCAAGCCGGACGCGGGCCAGGTCCTCATCGACGGCGAGGACGTCGTTCCCATGGGGCCCGAGGAACTGGCGCGCGTGCGGCACAAGTTCGGCATGGTGTTCCAGGCCGCGGCGCTCTTCGACTCGATGAACGTCTACGAGAACGTGGCCTTCCCCCTGCGCGAGCACCGGAAGATGCCCGAGGAGGAGATTCGCGCGCTCGTGCGCTCGAAGCTGGACCTGATGGGTCTGCCCCGGACGGCGGAGGACAAGTTCCCCGCGGACCTGTCCGGCGGCATGCGCAAGCGCGTGGGTCTGGCGCGCGCCATCGTGATGAATCCGAAGATCGTCCTCTATGACGAGCCCACCACGGGGCTGGATCCCATCACCACCGACTACGTGGATGAGATGATTCTCGCGGCGCAGCGGGAGCTGGGCATCACCAGCGTCGTCATCAGCCATGACATCGCGTCCGCTTTCAACATCGCCAACCAGATCGCCTTCCTCAGCAAGGGCGTCATCCTGGAGCAGGGACCCCCGGAGCAGGTGCGCACCTCGGAGCACCCCACCGTGAAGGTCTTCCTGGAGACGTGGTTCGGCAAGAATGACTAGGAGTCCATGCCGGTGAAGAAGCTCGTCACACCCTTTCGCGTAGGCCTGCTGGTGCTCGTCGCCGGAGGATTCCTCTTCGGCTTCATCGCCTTCACCCGCAAGGGGGGGCTGGGCAAGGACGAGTCGCTGGAGGCGTATGCCTACTTCCGCGACGCCTCGGGCCTGGGCACCAAGAGCCGCATCCAGATCGCCGGCATCCCCGTGGGTGAGGTGACGGAGGTGAAGCTGGACGGCACCCGCGCCCGGGTGACCGTGCGCATCCGCAACGACGTGGAGCTGCACCAGGACGCCGCCCTCATCAAGCGCTCGGAATCGCTCCTGGGCGACTACCTGTTGGATCTCAACCCCGGCACCGAGATGACCCCGCCGCTCAAGAATGGCGAGGAGATCCGCAAGGTCGTGGACGTGCAGGGCATGGAGGCCGCCTTCGCGTCGCTCAGTCAGATCACCTCGGACATCCAGCAGGTAACGGGCGCGCTGCGCGACGTGCTCGGCGGAGAGAAGGGGGCGGGCTCGCTCGGACGCATCGTGGACAACATGGTGCGCCTGTCGGAGTCGGTGGACCTGACGGTGCGCGCCTCCTCGCAGCAGTTGGACGCCATCCTGCGCAACTTCGAGGGCGTGAGCGCCGACGTGCGCGGCATGACCCAGTCCAACGAGCAGAGCGTGGGCAACATCGTGCGAAACATCGAGGTCATCACCCAGGACACCCGGGAAGTGCTCGTCTCGGTGCGCCAGATCATCGGCAGTGGGGAAGGGGACCTCAAGGACAGCGTGTCCAGCCTCAAGCAGACCATGGAGCGGCTGGACCGCTCGCTCGCCAATATCGAGGAGGTCACCCAGAAGGTGAAGAACGGCGAGGGCGCCGTGGGCACGCTGCTCACCGACAAGCGCCTGGGCCAGAAGCTGTCGGAGACCGTGGAGGACGTGTCGAACCTGGCGTCCACCCTCACTGGCATGCAGACGGAGGTGGGCCTGCAAGCCACCTGGCTCACGGGGCAGGGGACGTCCAAGAACAGCGTGTCCGTGAAGGTCGCCCCCCGGCCGGACAAGTACTACCTGCTGGAGGTCATCGACGATCCGCGGGGTGTTACGGAGACGGTCTACACCCAGACCAACCCTCCCTCGTCGGGAGACCCGGTCCTCCAGGCGCAGAAGATCACCCGCCAGGGCTTCACGTTCAGCGCCCAGTTCGCCAAGCGCTACTACTTCACCACCCTGCGCTTCGGCATGATCGAGTCCACGGGAGGCGTGGGCACCGACTTCCACTTCTTCGAGGATCACCTGATGCTCCGCATGGACGCCTTCAACTTCTCGGTGGACGAGCTGCGCTATCCCCGCCTCCGCACGTCGCTGCGCGCCCAGGCCTTCGATCGCATCTTCCTCACCGTGGGCCTGGACGACTGGCTCAATGCTCCGCGGCGCGACCTCAACACCCGCCGCATGCTCGCCGGCCGGGATTTCTTCTTCGGCGGCGGTTTGTACTTCACGGACGATGACCTCAAGGCCCTCCTGCCCATCCTCCCCACCCCCTGATCCGGTGGGGAATTCCGGGTATGGCTTGACCTGACCGGCTCAAAAGTCGTACCTCGCCACGGCACGAGCCCCCGGGAGCCTCGTGCGCTGCTTCACGGCCTCTCCCCTGGATTGCCCATGTCTCTTCTCGTTGTTGGCTCGGTCGCGCTGGACTCGGTGGAAACCCCCTTCGGGATCAAGGAGGACGTGCTCGGCGGTTCGGCCACCTTCTTCTCCACCTCGGCCTCCTTCTTCACGCCCGTGCAGATGGTCGCGGTGGTGGGTGAGGACTTCCCCCAGGCCCACCTGGACTTCTTGAGCTCGCGCGGTGTGGACATCTCCGGCGTCACCCACGAGAAGGGCCGCACCTTCCGCTGGAAGGGCCGCTACGGCTGGCAGCTCAACGAGGCGGAGACGCTCGACACCCAGCTCAACGTCCTGCAGTCCTTCGCCCCGACGCTCTCCGCGAGCCATCGCGAGGCCCAGTACGTCATGCTCGGCAACATCCACCCCGAGCTCCAGGCCCAGGTGGTGGATCAGGTCAAGGCGCCCAAGCTCGTGGCCGCCGACACCATGAACTTCTGGATCAACGGCAGCCGGCCCGCGCTCCTCAAGACGCTCGCGCGCGTCAACCTGCTCTTCGTCAACGACACCGAGGCGCGCCTCTTGTCCGGTGAGCACAACATCCTGCGCGCCGCCCGCGCCATCCTCGCCATGGGCCCCCAGCGCGTGATCATCAAGCGCGGCGAGTACGGCGCCCTGCTCGTGGAGAAGGAGCACGTGTTCGCCTGCCCGGCCATGCCCCTGGCGGACGTGTTCGATCCCACCGGCGCCGGCGACACCTTCGCCGGTGGCTTCATGGGCACGCTCGCCACCGCCAAGCGCCTGGACTCGGACGTGCTGCGGCGCGCCATGGTGATGGGCAGCGTCATGGCGTCCTTCACCGTGGAGAAGTTCAGCCTCGAGCGCCTCAAGGAAATCAGCCGCGCGGACCTCCAGGCCCGCTTCTCCGAGTTCAAGCGCCTGACGCACTTCGACGATCTGCCCGTCCTGGACGCCTGAGCCCCCCGGGCCCGAGGCTTCTTCCGAGCGTGGCTTGACGGATTTTTATGCTGTAGCTATTCTCGCGACTCCTCGCCACCTGCTTCTCGAGGGTGGGACCAGGTCGGTGTGGAGCGCGGGGGTCGGGAGGACGCGAGCCGGAGGACAGCGGGTTGCGGATGGATAACCGGAAGAACACGCGTTTCACCTCGCGCCTGCGCTGTTGGTGCGAGTCGGACAACATCACCCTGTACGCGCGTATCGCGAACCTGAGCGAGGGCGGGCTTTTCCTCCAGACGAGCACTCCCCTGAACGCGGGCCGCAAGGCGCTGCTGCGGCTGGGCTCCGGCGAGGTGAGCGAGGTGATGGCCGAGGCCACGGTCATGTGGAGCCGCCCCCAGCGGCACGACAAGGGCCCGGCGGGCATGGGAATGCGGTTCGAGGGGATGGATTCTGGCGCCCAGGACCTGTTACGGCGCATCATCTCCGACGAGCAGCGCGGGTCACCCTTCGGTCACTGAGCTCCCTACATGCGAATCGCGATCATCTCCGACATCCACTCCAACATCGAGGCGCTCACGGAAGTGCTTCGCGTCACGGAAGAGCAGAAGGTGGATCGGATTGTTTCGCTGGGGGACATCGTGGGCTACGGCGCCTCGCCCAATGCCTGCTGCGATCTGGTGCGGCAGGTGACGGAGGTGACGCTGCTGGGCAACCACGACGCGGCGGTCGCCGGGCGCATGGACTACTCGTACTACTACGACGCCGCCCGCCACGCCCTCGACTGGTCCGCCAGCGTGCTGTCCGACGAGAACATGGAGTGGCTCAAGACGCTCCCGTACGAGTACCGCATTGGCGACGTGGGCTTCTGTCATGGCTCGCCCGTGGAGCCCAAGGCGTACGAGTACATCTTCGCGCTGGAGCAGGCGCGGGAGCTCGCGCCCTTCGTGGAGCACCTGCCCGAGGTGACGTTCATCGGGCACAGCCACCTGTGCAAGGCGTTCGCCATCGGTAATGGCGAGGTGCACGACGTGGTGGCCCAGAAGTTCGGCATCCGCCGGGGCTACAAGTACATCATCTCGGTGGGCAGCGTGGGCCAGCCCCGCGACTACGACAACCGGGCCTGCTTCGTCATCTGCGACACCGGCGCGCGCACCGTGGAGTACCTCCGGGTGGAGTACGACATCGAGTCGGCGGCGCAGAAGATTTTCGACGCCTCGCTCGCGCTCAACTTCGGCAAGCGCCTGTTCCTGGGCGTCTGAGTGCGCCCGAGGAGCCCCGGCGCTCCCCACCGCTACTGGTGTCTCGGCCCGCTGGACGGTCAGGGCCCCGCGGCCCACTGGCCCGTGATGCGGGAGGCGGGCTGCGTCGCGGTGGAAGGCCGGATGCTGGGAGACCTGTCGCGGATCGAGCCGAGCCCGCGGGGACTCAAGGATCTCGGTCAGCTCCTGGGCCGCTTCGGGGGACTCCCGCCGCGTGAGGGTAAGGTCCGGGAACAGCTCTTCGACTTCGTCATGAACGTGCGCGAGGGCGACCGGGTCCTCGTCATGCGCGACCGGAAGGTGCTCGGGGTGGGGCGCGTGGAAGGGGGCTACTTCTTCGAGGCCTCGTCGGAGTTCGCCCACCGCCATCGGGTCCACTGGTTGTCCCTGGAGGAGTTCCCGTTGCTGGGGGATGGCCGCATGACGGGGCGGACCCTGCTCCGGGAGATCGACGCCCCCGAGAGCATCGCCGCCATCGAGGAGCACCTGCGGCGCGTCGCGGTCGCTCCGCCGGGCGCGAAGCCGCGGCTGCCGTCCCGGAGCACTCCCCTCCATCCACTCCCCGAGCTCCCAGGTGTCCAGGGCCGCATCCAGGCGGTGCTCGAGCGCAAGGGGCAGCTCATCCTCTACGGCCCTCCAGGCACCGGGAAGACGTACCTCGCCGAGCAGACGGTGCGCGAGCTCGCCGCGTCCTCCGCCTTTGGCCATCCCTTCGACTCCCTGAGCCCCGCGGAGCAGGACGCCGTCCTCCGGGGCTCGGAGACCGAAGGCCCGCTGGTGCGCATGTGCTGCTTCCATCCCTCGTATGGCTACGAGGAGTTCATCGAGGGGTACAGGCCCCATCCGGACAGCCAGGAGGGCGAGCCCCCGCGCTTCTCGCTCCGCGATGGCCTGTTCAAAAGCCTGTGCCTGGATGCCCGGCAAAGCCCCCACCTGCGCTTCTACCTCGTCATCGATGAGTTCAACCGGGGCGACGTCCCCCGCATCATGGGCGAACTGCTGACCGTGCTCGAGGCCAGCAAGCGGGGCCGGGACGTGTTGCTCGCCATGAGCGGCGCGCCGTTCCATGTGCCGGAGAACGTCTACCTCGTGGGGACGATGAACACGGCGGACCGCTCCATCGCGCTCCTGGACGCGGCCCTGCGCCGCCGCTTCGGCTTCCTGGAGTTGATGCCCGACCCCGACGCGCTCGGGACGGCCCGGGTCGAGGGGATCGCGCTCGGCCCCTGGTTGAAGGCGCTCAACCGGCGCATCCTCGCGCACGTGGGGCGCGACGGACGCAACCTCCAGGTCGGCCATGCCTACTTCATGGAGCGGGGCGGCCCCCTCACCGACTTCCACCGCTTCTCGCGCGTGGTGCAGGAGGACTTGATCCCCCTGTTGGAGGAGTACTGCTACGAGGACTGGGGAACCCTCGAGAAGCTGCTGGGCGGTGGCCTGGTGGACCGCAAACAACAGCGCGTGCGCCACGAGTTGTTCGCGCCTGACCGCCGTGCCGATCTGATCCAGGCGCTGCTCGCCCCCTGTCCGGAGCTCCGCGAGGAGCCGGACGCCTCCTCTCTGTGATCACCGCCGAACTCCTGGAGTGGTCGAGCTGGCCTCCGAAGGAGGGGAGTCGAGCCGCTCCCGTCCACCTGGACGCGGCTCCCGAGGTCCAGGAGCTCGCCGACTCGCTGCATCGCTCTGGCAGGCTGCGGGTGCGGGATCTCCAGACGGGCCTGTGCCTGGAGGCCACGTCCTACGTCGGGACGCTCCAGCTCGGCTCGCTCTCCATCGTCATCCGCCCCAAGCTCCAGGGGATGCCGCTGCTCGCGCTGCTGCGCTACGCCTATGGGCTGTGCCAGCTCGAGCTGTTCGACGTCCTGGCGCAGGACACGTCCCCCCACGCCCTCCAGGAGCTGCTCCTTCATCAGTTGGAGGGGGAAGTCCGGGTGCTGCTGCGCCAGGGTCCGCAGCGGGCCTATGTCCGGCGCGAGGAAGAGCTCGCCAGTCCCCGGGGACGGATCGACCTGGGCGCGTCCCTGCGCGGCCTGAGCTCGGGCCGCGCCAGCCTGCGCTGCTCGTACCATTCCCGCATCGAGGATCAGCCCCTCAACCAGATGCTCCGGGCGGGGCTCGTGCTCGCGTCCCGGCTCACGCGAGATCCCCACTTGAGGCTTCGCCTGCACCGGCTCGAGGCGCGGTTGCGAGGCGTGACACCGACTCGGCTGGAGCCCCGGCGGCTCGCGCGGGTGATTCAGGACACGAACCGGCTGACGGCGGCCTACCGGCCCGTCCTGTCCCTCATCCAGTTGCTCCTGGAGGCCGAGGGGATGACCCCGGAGGACGCCTCCCACCCTCGCGTCCTGCCCGGATTCCTCTTCGACATGAACCGGTTCTTCCAGGCCCTCCTGTCGAGATTCCTCACGGAGCACCTTCCCGAGTACACCGTTCACGAGGAATTCCCGCTCCACGGAATGATGGCGTACGCCCCGGCGCACAACCCGCTCCAGCGCCGCGCGCCCGTGCCGCGTCCCGACTTCGCCATCCGGGAGGGACAGACCGTCCTCGCCCTGCTCGAGGCGAAGTACCGCGATCTCTGGGAGACCCCACTTCCCCGGGACATGCTCTACCAACTCTCCCTGTACGCGCTGAGCCACGGCGCCCTGGGCACGGCCACGCTGCTGTACCCCACGCTGGCGGCCCAGGCCCGGGAGCAGGTCATCGAACTCAACGATGTGATCCACGGCGGCCGACGGGCCCGTGTGATTCTCCGGCCTGTTCATCTGCACACCCTGGCGGACCTCCTCCAGCGCGAGGACAGCAGAGACGTGGCTCGCGAGCGGGCCGCCTTCGCGCGCTGGCTCGCTTTGGGATGAACACAACCCCTGCATAGCCCGCCCGGCGCGTGCCTCTTGTCAGTGGCGAGATCGTGCTTAGAAAGGGCTTCATGTTCCATCACCGTGAAATGGGTTTTCCCCGCTTGGCATTGGGCCTCTGGGGTGTGTTGAGTGGATGTGCTGGACCCAACACGCCGCCCGAGGTGTCCGTGGTCACGGCCTGGCCCTCGGTGGTGGCGGTGGGGGAGCCCTCGATGGTGACGGTCAGTACCCGTGATCTCGATGGAGATACACTCCGCTACAACTGGTCGAGTTCATGTGCGGGGACCTGGGCCGATGCCTCCTTCGCGAGTGCCCGGTTCACACCCACGGAGCAGCCAGCCGCCGGTTCGTCCTGTGCCAGTTGTACGCTCACCGTCGACGTGACGGACGGGCAGGGGGGACGGGCGGCGGGCTCGCTGTCCCTGTGTGTGAGGTCTCATTCGATCGCGGGCTCCACTCCCCGGATCACGGAGGCCTTCCAGTCCTCGAACCGTCTTCCCGAGAACGGTTCCGTCTCCTTCGAGGTCAAGGCCACGGACCCAAGGAACAGCGCGCTGACCTTCACCTGGACGACCAACGTGGGCGAGCTGTCCGAGCCCCTCTCCAGCAACACCGCGAGCCAGGTTTTCTGGAAGCGCTCCGCGCTGCTGCCGACGGACCCCGGTGCGACGCCCTCCATCGTGATGACCGTCACCAACGCCGTGGGCCTGTCCACCCAGGCCGTGTTCCTGCTGACCCGGGATCAGGGAGGCGCTGGAACGACTCGTTGAATGATCGCCTGCGACGTCACTTCTCCATCGCCCGCCATCATCCTGCCCATCAGAGCGCGGTCTGGTTTCGCCCGCGCCGGTATTGCCCCGGGGCGCACGACATGACGCGCTTGAACGCGGTGCTGAAGGCGCTCTCGGACTCGTAGCCGAGCGACATGGCGATGGAGGCCACGTTGTCCCCGGAGTGGCGCAACCTGTCTCCCGCGATCCGCATCCGCCACCGCGTGAGGTATTCCATCGGCGAGAGGCCCACCCCCTGCTTGAACTTCATGGCGAAGGTCGAGCGCGACATGCCAGCGATGCGGGCGAGCGCCTCGACGGTCCACGGGCGCGCGGGCTCGGCGTGCAGGGCTCCGACCACCGCGCTCAGGTGCTGATCCGAGAGCGCGAAGAACCAGCCGACGCGGGTGGTGTCCTGGGGGTCGCGTGAGGTCAGGTACAGCCGGAGCACCTGCACCAGCATGATGTGGGCGAGGTGCTCCGCGACGAGGAATCCCCCCGGCTGGGGCTCGCGCAGTTCCGTCGTCAGCCGATCGAGCGCCCAGCGCAGGACGAGCGCCTGATCGGACGCCTGGCGCACGAGGACGACGGGAGGCAGGCTTCCGAAGAGGAGGTCCGCGTGTTCCGCCGCGAACGCGAACCGGACGCCCACCAGGAGCATGTCCCCTCCGCCGTTGCAGGTCGCGATGCCGCCCCGGGCGGCCGCGTAGATCGTCCGGGCGTCGGTGGGCGGGAGGGACGGATCCGTGGCGAGCTTGAAGGGACGGCCCCTCGTGAGCAGGAAGCAATCGCCCGCCTCGAGCCGATAGGCGCGCGGATCGCCTTCGACGGAGAGCCAGCACGTGCCGCGGAGCAGCGCGTTGAACTTGATGCCCTCGTGGGGCGGAAAGTCGAGCGCCCAGTCACCACCGGCATCGAGGCCGGCCGAGACATACCCGCGGGGCTTGAGGAGTGAGAGGACTTCGGAGAGAGGATCCAGGTCGGCCTTCCGGACGCTCGCGAAAGAATGACGGACTTTAACGCATGGTTCGTACGGAACCCAAGGGGTACTCCTTCCCGCGACACGCCGCCGAGGACGGTGGCCAGGGAAAGGCACTTCATGAGCAGCGAACAATCGCCGATGAACTCGGGATTTGGATTCGACACGACCGCGGAGCAGATCCTCGCGGGCCGCGACCTGAAGGGAATCAACGCCATCGTCACGGGGGGATACTCCGGGATTGGGGTCGAGACGGTGCGTGTCCTGGTCCGGGCGGGAGCGCGCGTCGTCGTGCCCGCGCGGGACCTCGACAAGGCGCGCCGCACGCTCCGTGAAGTCCAGGATGTGGAACTGGAGCGGCTCGATCTGGCGGATCCGGCCTCGATCGACGCCTTCGCCGCGCGGTACGTGGCCAGCGAGCGGCCGCTCTCCCTCCTCATCAACAGCGCCGGCGTCATGGCCTGCCCCCTCGAGCGGGACGGGCGGGGTTTCGAGCGCCAGTTCGCGACCAATCATCTCGGCCACTTCCAACTGACCGCGGGGCTCTGGCCGGCGTTGCGGCGCGCGGGGGCCGCCCGGGTGGTCAGCGTGTCCTCGCTCGGTCACCGACTGTCCGCCGTGGATTTCGAGGATCCCCACTTCGCGCGCGGGCCCTATGACAAATGGAGCGCCTATGGCCAGTCGAAGACGGCCAACGCCCTGTCCGCGCTCGAGCTCGATCGGCGCGCGCGAGCGCACGGCGTGCGGGCCTTCTCCGTGCATCCCGGGGAGATCATGACCGACCTCTCCCGGCATCTGTCCCCGGAGGATCTTCGCAGGGTTGGCGCGACCGACGCGGCCGGCAACTTCCGGTCTCGGGAGGAGTCGGGCTTCAAGACGGTGGAGCAAGGCGCGGCGACCCAGGTCTGGTGCGCCACGAGCCCCCAACTCGACGGCAAGGGCGGCGTGTACTGCGAGGATTGCGACATCGCCGCGGCGGTCCCCGAGGACAGCCAGGAGAGGGTGGGCGTGAGCCCCTGGGCGAGGGATCCCCAGGCGGCGCATCGGCTCTGGGCGCTCAGTGAGACGCTGCTCGGCCGGGAGTTCCGGATCGGCTGACCGGGCCTTGAGAGGGGGGGTCGCCCGGCGCACCAGTTGACACCGGAGGCCCCGTGCGGAGAATAGGCGTTTTGCCCACTCGCGAGTGCAAGGAGCCCGCGCATGATGACGGAGAGAAATTCGGAGCCACCCCGGATCGTGGTGACGTCGCAGGACCTGGAGCGGCTGCGGACCGTGATCGACACGAACGGTCATTCGCGGAGCATCGAGGCCTCGGACTCGCTCGAGGCCGAGCTGGCGCGGGCGGTGGTCGTCGAGCCCGTCCAGATTTCCCCGGACGTGGTCACCATGAACAGCCGCGTGGTGTACCTCGACGAGCAGTCCCAGCAGACCCGTGAGGTGACGCTCTGCTACCCGAGGGATGCGTCCGTGGCCGAGGGGCGTGTCTCCGTGCTGGCGCCCATTGGCGCGGCGCTGTTGGGGCTGTCCGTGGGACAGGTGATCGAGTGGCCCCTGCCTCGCGGCCAGCACAAGCGCCTGCGCATCATGGCCGTGCCCTACCAGCCCGAGGCGGCGGGGCACTTCCATCTGTAGGCGCGTGACGACCTAGCGGCCGCCCGGAGTTGTCTCCAGGGCGCGCCGCAGGGCGAGCGCCATCCGCCGGACCGCGTAGCCCTCGAAGTCCTCCAGCGGATCCAGGCTCGAGGGGAAGACCTCCAGCAGGTTGTCCAGGTACTGCATGACGGGGGGAAGGGTGCTCTCCGACGGCGGTGCCTCCTCCAACCGGAAGGCACCCGCCACCAGGCTCTGCCAACGATCCGTACGTCCGCCATCGTCTTCAAGGGAGTCCGTGCTCACGCCCGTAGCCTAGGGCATCGCGCCCTCCATGAGCGAGAGCACTCGCTGGAAGGGCACGTCCGATAGCAGGCCGAACCGCGGGTGCCGGGTGAGCCGGGCGCGGATGGCGCTCGGTGAACTGATGCCGCAGAGGAACCTCGCCAGTTGGCGCGGGGCCGCGAGGGCTTCTTTGTGCTCGGCGCGCAATCGCGCCACCTCCGAGAGCGCCTGGGCCTCCAGCGAATCGAGCGCCGGGGAGGATGGCGGCAGGGCGCCGGGACGCTCGCCCGCGCACCAGTCGCAGTGGCCACAGTCCGCCCCCAGGTCCTCTCCGAAGTACGTCAGCAGGAAGCGGGTGCGGCAGCCCTCGGGGTTGACGAAGTCCAGCACCTGCCGCAGCCGCCGCACGTCCCGGCGCTCGCGCTCGTCGAAGCGCTGCTGCATCGTCCGGGTGAGTGCCGCGACGTCGAAGTCCGTGCGCTTCAACCGGTAGCCCTGGCGCACCCCCGCTACCTGGAGCTTCAAGACCTCCTGCTCCTCCAGGTAGTTGAGGGCGGCGACGATGCGCTGGCGCGGCTCTCCCGTCTTCCGGACGACGGTGTCGAGCTCCAGCACCGACCAGGTCCGCTTGCGCTCGGCGAGGGCGAACACGCTCCGCAGGAATCCGGCACGCGCGGCGTCGAAGCCGGCGATGGCCTCGTCCAAGGGGACGAGGGCCTGGAACTTGTACTCGTTGTAGAAGGGGCCCGTGGACTCGAGCAGTCCGTCCAGCTCCAGGTACGTCAGCATCGTCTCGATGACCAACGGGCGGACGTCGTGGGTGTTGGAGAGCTCGTGGACGGAGATGTCGAACGTCTCGCCCCGGGAGAGCACGTGTCCGAGCACGCCCGTCACGGCCTCGGGGGTGGGCGTGTCCCCGAAGGTGAAGTTCTCCAGCACCGTCACGTCCGCCGTGGCCGCGAGCAGTTCACAGTCCGAGGGCTGTCCATCCCGCCCCGCGCGGCCAATCTCCTGCGCGTAGTTCTCCAGGCTCTTGGGCAGGTTGCAGTGGTAGACGGCCCGGATGTCGCTCTTGTCGATGCCCATGCCGAAGGCGATCGTCGCGACCACCACCGCGTCCGGGGAGTGCATGAACCGGTCCTGCACCTGGTGCCGCGTCTCGGGCTCCATGCCGGCGTGGTACGCCAGCGCGTCGTGGCCATGGCCTCGGAGGTACTGGGCCAGCTCCTCCGCCGTGCGCTGGAGCGTGACGTAGACGATCGTCGCCCCGCGCGGGCGCGAACCCAGGCGAGCGAGCAGCACCTCCCAGCGTGCGTCTCCTCCGGGGGTGGGGGTGACGTGCAACGTGAGGTTGGGCCGGTGGAAGCCCGTCTGGATGACGTCCTCGGTGGAGATGTCGAACGCGGCGGCGATGTCCCGGGCCACCGAGGGCGTGGCCGTCGCGGTGAGCGCCAGCACCCGCTCCACGCGCAGGGACTTCGCGAGCGGGGCGAGTTTCATGTAGTCGGGCCGGAAGTTGTGGCCCCACTCGCTGATGCAGTGGGCCTCGTCCACCGCGAGCATCGACAGGCGCAGGCCCCGCAGGGTCTGGAGGAAGCGCTCGTTGCCCAGGCGCTCGGGCGCGACGTAGAGCAGCTTGAGCGCTCCGGCCCGCAGGTCCGCGTAGAGCTGGCGGAGCTCCTCCGGTCCGAGCGTCGAGTCGAGCCGGGCGGCGCGGATGCCCTTCCCGGTGAGGAAGTCGATCTGATCCTTCATCAACGCGATGAGCGGAGAGACGACCAGGGTGATGCCGTCCAGCATCAGCGCGGGAAGCTGGTAGCAGAGGCTCTTGCCGGCGCCGGTGGGGAAGATGGCCAGGACGGAGCGGGAGTCCAACAACCGCGAGACGACCGCTTCCTGCCCTCCTCGGAAGCCAGGGAAGCCGAAGACGGAGCGCAGCACGTCGGTGGGGGCGGGCATCGTGCCCGAGCCTATGACAGAAGGCGCTCGCGCGGGGGTGATAGGCTGGACGCCCCGGGGACGTGGCGCGCTGGGCGTCCCCCCGGTCCGATGGAGGTCCGGCATGTCGTCGTCAGGCACGCGAGGAATCGCGGCGCGGTGGAGCAGGGGGTTGTGCGTCGTCGTGGGTGGCTTGCTGAGCGCGGTGGCGTGGGGCGGCGAGCCAACCCAGGCGCCCGAGAACGCGCGGCCGCCCACGGTGGAGCGCATCGAGACGCAGTGCACCCAGGGCGACATGAAGGCTTGCAGCTTCCTCGGCGTTCTCCATGGACAGGGCAATGGCGTTCCCCAGGACAAGCGCCGCGCCACCGAGCTGTTCGACAAGGCGTGCAAGGGGGGACTGGCCTCGGGCTGCTACAACGCGGGCGTGAGTTACGACCAGGGCCTCGGAGTCCCCGAGGACGCGAAGCGCGCCGCCGCGCTGTACGACAAGGCATGCCAGGGGGGAGAGGCCCAGGCGTGCAGCGGCCTCGGGCTCCTCCTCAAGCAGGGCCGGGGCGTGCCCCGGGACGAGAAGCGCGCCGCCTCGATCTTCAAGAAGGCGTGTGAGGGGGGCCTGGCCCAGGGGTGTAACCACCTCGGGGTGAGCTACAAGGAGGGCCGGGGCGTACCCAAGGACGAGAAGCGCGCCGCCGAGCTGTATGACAAGGCCTGCATGGGCGGCATGGCGCTGGCCTGCTACAACCTCGGCGGGTTCTACGGACAGGGCCGGGGCGTGCCCAAGGACGAGAAGCGCGCCGCCGCGCTGTACGGCAAGGCTTGTGAGCTCGGAGACGCCCCGGGCTGTTTCCGCAGCGGTGAGCTCCACCAGGAGGGCCGGGGCGTGGTCCGCAATCCGACGCACGCCGCCGCGCTGTACGACAAGGCCTGCGCGCGCGGAGATGTCTCGGGGTGTTACAACCTCGCGATCCTCCATGCGAAGGGCCTGGGGGTGGCCAGGGACGACGCCCGCGCCGCCTCGCTGGCGGCGAAGGCCTGTGACGGGGGCCTGGCCGTGGGGTGCATGGCCCTCGCGGGAATCCACGAGCACGGCCGGGGCGTGCCCAAGGACGAGAAGCGCGCCGCCGCGCTGTATGAGAAGGCCTGCGCGGGCGGCGTGGCCCAGGCCTGTCAGGCCCACGGCAAGCGCTGAATCAGAAGCGCACGGGGTGCTGGCGCGGGCTCGGGGCTCCCCGAGGGGGCGTTCCCACGCGAAAAAGGGGTGCGCGGGCCCGGAAATGGCGTAGAAAACCGGCCCCGTGCGCACCTACAGCCCCCGTGTTGGCCGGATGCTCGCCGGCCTCCTGACCGCCGTCCTGTTGGCCTCTTCCCTGGCGGCCTGCCGCAAGCCCGCCAAGCCCTCCGAGGCTTATTTCGAGGCCCAGAGCCGCTTCGGCAAGCTGTACGCCGCCAAGGGTGACGACGCCTTCGCGGACCCGGAGCTGGCGTCCATCGAGACCCTGTTGACCCAGGTGCCCCCGGACAGCCTGGACGCTGCGTCGGCCAGGGAGCTGAGCAAGCGCATCGAGGACGGCAAGCAGCGCGCCCGCTCCCAGCAGCGAGCCCAGGAGGATGCCCTCGCCAGTGCCCGTAAGCCCGGACAGATGCCCCTGGGCTTCGCGGAGCCCTCGGGAGGTCCCTCGCGTCCGACGCCCCCGCCGGCCCCGGAGGTGGATGCCGGGACGGACGCGGGCACGGGTGGGGGGACGCCAGGGATTGGCACCTCGGTGGCGGAGCTGTCGAGCGGCTTCTCCGGCTGCTTCAAGCAGGGCGAGTCCCTGCAGGTGCAGGGCCGGGGCATCCGGGAGAGCTGGGAATTGGCGGACCGCGCGGTGTGTCGCCAACAGTACGCCTCGCTCCAGGATCGACTGATGGTCATCGAAAACGGCAAGGTTCTCGGCCTGGCGCCCAAGAGTTCGCTCCAGGCTATTTCCGCGGATGGCGGCACGAGCCCCGCGGGAGATGCAGGACGCTGACGCTCACGGGATCGCGAGCGTTCCACCCCTTACCCCCGAAGCCCCACGTCTCATGAACGAACAGAACTTCATGAAGCTCATGCAGGTCCTCCCCAAGTCCGCCCTGTCCACGGCGGTGGGGATGGCCACGCGCCTGCCCGTGCCCGCGCCGTTGCACCGGGCCGCCATCAAGACGTTCGCGAAGCTCTACAACGTGGACGCCGCCGAGGCCGAGCACGCCCTGGAGCACTACCCCACGTTCGCGGAGTTCTTCACCCGGGGGCTCAAGGTGGGCGCGCGCCCCATCGATCCGGGCGAGAAGGTGGTCGTGTCCCCCGTGGACGGCGCCGTGTCCCAGGTGGGCTACTCCGAGCATGGCCGGGTCCTCCAGGCCAAGGACATCCACTACACGGTGGGGGAGCTGCTCGGGGACGAGACGGCCGCGAAGCCCTTCCACGGCGGCGCCTGGACGACCATCTACCTGTCGCCGCGGGACTACCACCGCATCCACGCGCCGCTCGGCGGCACCGTCACCGGCTACGCCTACATCCCGGGCGAGTTCTGGCCCGTGAACCCCGCGTCCGTGAAGAACAAGAAGTCGCTCTTCTGCGTGAACGAGCGGCTCATCACGTACCTGGACACCGTGGCGGGCAAGTGCGCCGTGGTGAAGGTGGGCGCCACGTGCGTGTCGCGCATCAAGGCCGCCTACGAGGACGTCATCACCCACCAGGGCCAGCCCGGCAAGGTGCACCGCTACGGCACGGCCCTTCCCGTGGAGAAGGGCGGGGAGCTGGGCCGCTTCGAGATGGGCTCCACCGTCATTCTGCTCTTCGAGCCGGGCCGGGTGAAGTGGGACGCGAGCCTGCAGCCCGAGGCCGTCGTGCGCCTGGGCCGCCGCATCGGGGAGATTCCGTGAGCCAGAAGATCGCCGGCCCCAAGGGGATGAACGACATCCTCCCGGGCGAGGTGGAGGTGTGGCAGCACGTGGAGCGCACCGCCCGGGAGCTCTTCTCGCGCTTTGGCTACGGAGAGGTGCGCACGCCCACTGTCGAGGACACCGCGCTCTTCGTGCGCAGCGTGGGCGAGGAGACCGACATCGTCGGCAAGGAGATGTACACCTTCGAGGACAAGGGCGGTCGCAGCCTGTCCATGCGCCCCGAGGGCACCGCTCCCGCCGCGCGCGCCTACATCGAGCACTCGGTGGTGAACCAGGAGCCGCTCACGCGCTGGTTCTACATGGGCCCCATGTTCCGCTACGAGCGCATGAAGACGGGCCGCTACCGGCAGTTCCACCAGATCGGCGCCGAGGCGTACGGCTCGAAGGAGCCCGCCCAGGACGTGGAGATCATGGATCTGGTGGTGCAACTGCTCCAGGGCCTGGGCCTCAAGGACGTGTCGCTCAACATCAACTCGCTCGGGGACGAGACGTGCCGCCCCGCCTACCAGGAGAAGCTGGTGGGCCACCTGCGCGCGCACGTGGACGAGCTGTGCGCGGACTGCAAGGTGCGCCTGGAGCGCAACCCGCTGCGGGTGCTCGACTGCAAGGTGGAGCGCTGCCAGCAGATCGCCCTCGCCGCGCCGAGCATCCTCGAGTCCCTGTGCGAGCCGTGCCGCGAGCACTTCGCGAGCGTGCAGCGCAAGATGGGCGCGCTGGGCATCAAGTTCGAGATCAACCACCGCATCATGCGGGGGCTCGACTACTACACGCGCACCACCTTCGAGTTCATCGCCGCGCACCCGGTGCTGGGCACGGCGAGCACGGTGGGCGGTGGCGGGCGCTACGACAAGCTGGTCAAGAGCCTGGGCGGGCCGGACGTGCCCGCGGTGGGTGTCGGCCTGGGCCTGGATCGGCTGTGCCTCCTGCTGCGCGAGAGCGGCCAAAAGTTCACCCAGAGCGCCCAGCTCTTCATCGCCGTGGCGGACGAGGGCTCGGCGGACGAGGCGCTGTCGCTCGCGAGCCGGTTGCGCCGCGAGGGCCTGCGGGTGGAGCTGGACACACGCGGGGGCAGCCTCAAGAGCCAGATGAAGCGCGCGGACAAGGTGGGCGCCACCTACACGCTGGTGCTCGGCGAGCTGGAGCGCACGAGCGGCCAGGCCCAGCTCAAGCCCATGGCCGGGGGAGACCCCGTGCCCGTGAAGCTCGCGGAGCTGGCCCAGACGCTCCACGCCGCGAAGCCCGCGGCCTGAGTGGATCCGAGGGCTCGGCACGTCCCATGAGCGCACAGGAGCGGCCGAGCCTCACCGTCATCACCGGACCCACCGCCTCGGGCAAGTCCGCGCTCGCCGTGGAGCTCGCCCGGCGGTACGGCGGGGAGATCGTCGGCGCGGACTCGCAGCAGGTGTACCGGCACTTCGACATCGGCACCGCGAAGCCCTCGGAGGCGGAGCGGGCCGCCGTGGCGCACCACCTGGTGTCCGTGGTGGAGCCCCTGGAGCCCTTCTCCGCCGCCGAGTACCAGCGCCGGGCGGACGCGGCCATCGCCGACATCCACGCGCGGGGCAAGCGGGTGTTCGTGGTGGGGGGGACGGGCATGTACCTGCGCATCCTCCTGCACGGGCTGGTGGAGGCGCCGGGCGCGAGTCCGGAGCTGCGCGCGGAGCTGGAGGCGCTCGCCGCCGCCGAGGGCCGGGAGGTGGTGCACCGCCGGCTCGCCGAGGTGGATCCAGAGACCGCCGCGAAGCTGCCTCCCCAGGACTTGATGCGGGTCATCCGCGCGCTGGAGATCCACGCGCAGACGGGCAAGCCGGCCTCGGAGTTCCGCCGGGAGCACGCCTTCGCGCCGAGCCGCCATCCCTTCCGGATGTATGTGCTCTCGCCGCCGCGCGAGGCGCTCTACCGGGCCATCGACGCGCGCACCGCGGCGCTGTTCGAGCGGGGACTGGTGGACGAGGTGCGCTCGCTGCTCGGCCGGGGCTACGCCGAGGCGGCGCCCATGCGCAGCGTGGGCTACGTGCAGGCGAGGGCGGTGGTGGACGGGACGCTCTCGGAGCGGGAGGCCATCGAGCAGACGGCCCAGGAGACGCGCCGCTATGCCAAGCGGCAGCTCACCTGGTTCCGCAAGGAGCCGGGCGCGCGCTTCGTGGAGCCGCCCTATGACGCGGTGCTGGAGGCCGAGGCTCAGGACGCGTAGCGCCCCGTCTCCTCGGAGAGGCCCTCCTGGGTCTTCGTGGCGGAGGCGGGCGAGGTGGTGGGCACCATGCCGAGCAACTGGCGCAGGAGCCGTTCGGGCTCCACGGGCTTGGGCAGGAAGGCCTCGGCCCCGGCTTCGAGCGCGCGCTGGCGCACATGGGGCCGGTTGAGTCCGCTCATCACCACCACCCGGGTGTCCCGGGTGAGCGGATGCTGCTTGAGTCCTTCGCACAGCCGCAGGCCGTCCACCCAATGCAGCACCACGTCCAGGAGGATGGCGGTGGGCGGCCGGCGGGCCACCGCGCAGAAGAGGGCGAGCTCGTCCGCGAAGGCCACCACGCGCGCGCCCGTGGCTTCGAGGAGCTGCGTCATCGCCTCGCGCTGATCCGGATCGTCATCCACGATGTAGTAGAGGTCCGGCTCCATCGAGGGAATCGTCGTGGGCAGGGGCTCCACGGTGGTGCGGACCCAGGAGGCCATCGTCTCGCGCACCCCCGCCCAGCGCGCCGTGGACAACAGGGCGAGGGGCGTGGGGGCGGAGAGGCCGAGGACGCCACCCCCGCCCATGCCACCCGAGCTTCCCCTCAGACGCGCCGTGAGGAAGGCCTGGGGCGCCCGGCGGCCCGCCCGGCGCAGCCAGGGAATGGAGCGCGCGCCCGCGGCCGCGTCCTCGAGCAGCTCGCCCAGGCCGTCGCGCACGTATCGGCTCTCCAGGGCGCTCTCCTCCAGGCCCGCGTCGAGCAGGGCCACGGCCGCGCGGCTGCACGAGGCGAGCGTTTCCGTCAGGCCGAGCTGCAGCGGGTGGCCGAGCGCCGCCGCGCCCACCGCGAGCTGTCCGGGGGCGACGAGCGAGCGGCCCGGGCCGTAGGGCAGCCGAGTGGTCTCCAGGGCCGCCAGCTCGAAGCCCTCTTCCACGAGCCCGTCGCGGGCCGCCATCATCAGGGCCTGGCACAGGTCGGCCGGCGTCACCGCGGGGCCGAAGGCGAGCGCGTACACCGAGTGGGCGCCCGGCAGCAGCCACAGCCCATCCACGGTGGGAAGGGGCGAGAGCCACAGCCGGGCGAGTGGTGCCGCCCGGGGCGAGGCCTGCCGCAGTCGCGCCTGCACGGCGGCCACGGTGGGCGCGGGTTGGAAGCCCGGGAAGAAGGAGTCACCCAGGGAGGGCCCGGCGCCCGTGGCGAGCGCCACCGCGTGGAAACGCTCGCCGCTGCCCTGGGCGCGCACCACGAGGGGCCCATTCTTGCGCACCGTGGCGGGAGCGTCCGGCGCCGAGGGCTGGTTTTCCACCCGCTCCACGCGCCGTTGAATGAAGCGCGCGCCCTGGGCCGTGGCCGCGCCCGCGAGCGTCTCGCGCACCAGCGCCACGCCGCCCTGGCCCTGGGGCCAGCCATCCACCACCCACAGGCCTCCCGGCGCCGAGGGCAGCACCTCGCGCTGGCCGTGGGAGATGATTTCCACCCCGCGCAGCTCGTGGGCCCGCCACTCCAGCGGAATGCGGCAGCCGAGCGCGGCCAGGCGTGAGCGGCACTCGGGCGTGAGCACGGCGGGTGGGGCGATGCCGCTGGGGTCTCCGCTGTCGTACACCCGCACGTCGACGGTGCAGCCCCGGGCCCGGGCGTTGAAGAGCAGGGAGGCGGCCATTCCCACCCCGGCGATTCCACCCCCGACGATGGCCACCCGTGATCCACTCGTCAGTCTGCCGCCGTTCATCATCGCCCTCGCTCCGCCGCCGTCCATCGGGACCTCTTGGGGGTATGAGTCCTTCTTGAAGCTAGTGCCGCTGGGCCGCCTTGGGGGCCCCGAGCTCCGCCGAGCGGTGCACCACCACCCGGTCGCGCCCCTCGCGTTTGGCCTCGTAGAGCGCCTCGTCCGCGGCCCTCAACAGCTCGTCGGTGCTCTCGCGCGGGTAGGTGGCCGAGTGGTCGGCGATTCCCACGCTCACGCTCAACCCGAAGGGGGCGGGGCGGCCGTCCGCGCGGGTGATCTTCACGCCCCGCAGGCCCGTGCGGATGCGCTCGGCGAGCACCGCCGCCTCGGCCGCCGTCTGGTGGGGCAGGAGGGCGACGAACTCATCGCCTCCGAAGCGCGCCGCGAAGTCCACCTCGCGCAGGTTGGTGCGCAGCAGGTTGGCGAGCGCCAGGATGGCGCGGTTGCCCACGTCATGGCCCATGCCGTCGTTGATGGCCTTGAGGTGATCCAGATCGATGACCACCACGGACAGGGGGTAGTCATAGCGGTTGGCGCGCTTGAACTCCTCCTCCAGCCGTGCGGACAGGGCGCGGAAGTTGGCCAGGCCCGTGAGCGCGTCCGTCTGGGCCATCTGCTGCAGGCGCTGCTGCTGCTCGCTCTGGCGCAGGGCCCGATCGATGCGCGCCACGAGCTCGCGGGAGCTCGCCGGCTTGTGCACGAAGTCCACCGCGCCCATCTCCAGGCACTTCTCCAGGGTGGCCTCGTCCGAATCGCCCGTGAGGAAGATGACCGGCACGGACTCCGTGGCCCGGTCGTGCTGCAGGGACTCGAGCACCACCAGTCCGTCCTCGTGATCCAGGAAGCGATCCAGGAGGACCAGGTCCGGGCGCCGCTCGCGGGCGAGTTCCACGCCGGAGTGCCCACTGTCCGCGCCCACGACGTCGAACCGGGGGGCGAGCAACTCCAGCAGGCTCTCGCGCGTGCCCGCGTCATCATCCACGACCAGGATCAGGGCCTTCTCGCCATGTTGGTCGTGCCGTTGCATCATCCGCTCCGCTCCCTGAACCGGGCCGCTCGTGTCCGTCCGGAAGTCCCGGGTGTCATGCCCGGAGGAACCCGCCTCCCGCCCATCCGTCGCCGCCATCGCTGGCATGCACCCCATGTCCTCCGTCACCCGAGACCCCCGGCCGCCTCGTCTCCGGGCCCACGCTCCCAGGACGACGCGAATCCCAGAAGCAAGGGGCGTGCCCCTTGAGCCGTCCCAGAAGGGAGACGTGATTCCAGGGGCTTGCGATCAGCAACGACGGTGGACGAGTGCCCGACTAGGCAAGACTTGCAGTATTCTCGGGAATGGAGCCCGGTAGGAATTCCCGGAAGGGAGGGGTCAGCGTCGGGGGTTGAACTGAACCCGTCGGCCGCCGCCGCCGCCCATCATCTGGGGGGGAGGGGTCTCCAGGCCGAACTGCCACCACAGGGGCTCGTAGGGCTTCATCTTGAGCCGCTTGTCGTTCTGGATCGCGGACAGGCTGTTCTTGAGCTTCTCATCGGAGGGGTTGGCCTCCGCGCCTCGCCCGAGCACCTTGAGGGCCGCCTCCTTCTCCTTGTTCTGCAGGAGACACCAGGCGTAGACGGCCCAGACGATGGACTCCTTCTTGCCGGACGTCACCGCGGCCTCGAAGGCCTTCTTCATGGCGGCGAAGTCCTTCTTCTGGAAGTGCAGGGCTCCTTCCATGGCCTTGGCCATGTAGTTGCGCCCGCTCGCCTTGGCGAAGTGCCGCTGGGCGCCGTCCAGGTCCTTGGACATGTACTTCAACATTCCAATCTGGGCGTGGACCTCGGGCCCCACGAGGAACTGCTGCTTCTCGTAGACGAGTCCGCCTTCCAACATCTTGATGGCCCGCTCGATGCGCGCCTGGGCGTCCTTCTGGCTGGTGGGCTGGCCCTGGAGCTCCTTCTGGACGGCGAGCATGAGCTTTTGCAGCTCCTTGCCCACGCGCTGAGCGAGCAGGAAGTAGGTGGCCACGAGGGCGATGGTGCCTGGGATGATGCCCGCCCAGAGGGGACCGAGGCCGGTGAGCTTGACACCCAGGGTGATGGCGAGGCCCACACCCAAGGCGATGAGGAGGTTGTACATGGCGCCCCGTTTAGCGATCAGCACGGGGGACCGCAATCTTCGGATGCGTCCGGCACCGCATCGATGTATACGTCTGCTCGTTCCACCCCCAAGGGGCCCTCTGTCGAAATTGGTAGACGAGGCGGACTCAAAATCCGCTGCGGCTGACCCCGCGTCCCGGTTCGAGTCCGGGGAGGGCCATTCCTGGGAGCTGTCACCCGCGGAGTCGGGGGGACCCCCGGGCATGATGAGTCGCGGAAATGCCGGGTCCGAGGTCCTCGATGAAGGTGCTGCTGGTAGAGGATGACCCCGGTCTGCGCGAGGGAATGGCGGAACTCATCTCCGAGCAGGCCGAGGTTCGAGAGGCGAGCAGCATCGCCCAGGCCCAGCAAGCCCTGCGCGAGGAGCTCTTCTCGCTCGTCGTGACGGACCTGCGCATCGGTGACACGGGCGGCGGCGGGCGCATCGTGCTGGAGGCGGCGCGCAAGCGGTTGCAGCCGGTGGCCATCGTCAGTGCTTCCTCCACCGAGGAGGTGGTGAAGCTGCTCATGCCCCATACGCCGGACGCGGTGCTCAACAAGCCCTTCCAGCTCGAGGAGATGATGGCGTTGGTGGAGCGCTTCGTGGGGTTGCGGCGCGAGGTGGAGCGCCGGGCCGCGGGACGGGTGCCTTCCGAGGAGGCCTGGACGGTGGAGCCGTCTCCGGGGGTGCGCCTGGCGGAGGCGCCGGACGGCGGCTTGTGGATGCGGATGGCGCCCGGTACGACGCACTCTCTCCGCGCACAGGTGACGGGCGCGGGGATGTTGTTGCTCGAGGGCTCGCTCGAGGTGGACGGCGAGTCGCGCGGGCGGGATCAATATTTCTTTCTGTCGGCCGGACCGCGTGAGGTGCGCACCCACGAGGGGTGTCTGGCCGTCTCGCTGACCCTGAGCGCGTAGTCGGGCCGCGCGAGACGTGACGTGAACGTGAAGACTCTCTGGCCCGATACCTTCCTGGACGAGGAGCGCCTGGGGCGCCCGTCCCGGCGCGCCGCGACCGCGGCCCTCCAAGCACACCTGTCCGTCCTCAAGGGCGAGCCCTTGAAGCTCTCGCTCGCCGAGGCTCTCAAGGACGCGGAGGGCCTGGGAGGGCAGGAGCGGCGATTCGCCGCGTTGGCGGTGCGCGAGCTGTCGCGGCACCAGCGGCTGTTGGACCTGGCCTCGCGCACGTTGGGCCAGGCCCCGAGCAAGATTGGTCTCCTGGAGGATCAGGTGCTCGTGCGCTACGTGCTGTGGCGTCGGCTCTTCTGTGGCGCCAGTTGGGCGCGCATCGGCCCCGAGGTGAAGCTGCCCGGACCCATCCGGCCGCGCACCATCAAGGATGATCTGCTCGCGCGGATGGTGGAGTCTCCGCTCGCCGAGCCACCCCTGCCCGAGTCCGGCCCCGAGCGGCTGGCGACGCGCTACTCCTTTCCCAACTGGCTCGTGCAGCGGCTGGCGGAGCTGCACCCGGAGCCGGTGCTGGAGGCGATGCTGGCGGCGCTGGACGAGGAGCCGTCGCTGCACTTCCGGGCGCGGCCCACGGGGACGCGGGAGCAGGTGTTGGCGCGGCTGCTCGAGGAGGGCGTGGCCGCGGCCCCGGTGGACGTGGCGCTGGACGCGGTGCGGATCACCGACGCGAGCCACCGCGTCTTCGAGACGCGGGTGATGCGCGAGGGACGGCTGCAGGTGCAGGACGTGGGCAGCCAGCTCATCGTCGAGGCCTGTCGTCCCCTGGAGGGCACGCTCGAGGGGTGCACGGTGGCGGACGTGTGCGCGGGGGCGGGGGGCAAGACGCTCGCGCTGGCGGACGAGGTGGGGCGCGCGGGCCGGGTCTTGGCGGGAGATCGCTCGCGCCGACGGCTCGCCCATGCGCGCGAGCGGGCCCGCGAGTTGTCCCTGCGCCACGTGTCCTTTCCGCATCCGCTTCCCCTGGAGAGCGCGGACGTGGTGCTGGTGGACGCGCCGTGCAGCGGGACGGGTTCGCTGGCGCGCGAGCCGGATCAGAAATGGAAGCTCAGCGCGAAGGCGGTGGAGGAGTTCCACACCACGCAGTTGGAGCTGTTGGTGGAGCTGGCGCCTCGGGTGAAGCCCGGCGCGTTGCTGGTATATGCCACGTGCTCGCTCCTGCCCGAGGAGAACGACGCCGTGGTGCGCGACTTCCTCGCGCGGGTGTCCGGCTTCGAGGTGGAGCCCCTGGCGCCTGTCTTCGGCGCCGAGCGAGCGGCCGTGCTGTGCGATGGTCCCTTCCTCCGCGCGCTGCCGCCCCAGGTGCCTGGCGGTGGGTTCTTCGCCGCCCGGCTGCGCAAGAATCCCTCGGCGGGTTGACAGTCCAGGCGCGTGCACGCTACCCAGGTAGGACGTCCTCTTCCCGCGAGGTTGCGCCCGGTGGCAGCCGACCCCAAGCAGTCCGAGACCCTCCGTCAGATCCAGGCGGCGTTCGAGTCCTCCCAGACGCAGCTCACCCAGCTGCGCCAGCAGGTGGAGAAGCACTCCGCGCTCGCCAAGGCGAAGACGCAGGGCGACTTCCTCCAGAAGGAGAAGGAGCGGGTCTTCCGCGAGCTGGGCGAGGCCGTGTTCAAGCAGGCCCAGAAGGGCCGCCTGGAATTGCCGGCCGCGTTCGCTCCGCTGCTCAAGGCCATCGAGCAGGTGCACCACAAGGCCGAGGCCCAGGCGCGGGAGATCACGGATCTGCTCATGGAAGGGGAGGAGACCGCTCAGCGGTTGAAGCAGAAAAACGCCGGCCCCCCGAATTCGGGAGTAGCGCCCCGGCCGAAGAAGTTATAGAAGAGCGCCGCTTTCGACGGACGGCAGCCACTGCCCAGGTGGCCACCGATGTTGTGGGGCTATAGCTCAGCTGGGAGAGCGCTTGAATGGCATTCAAGAGGTCATCGGTTCGATCCCGATTAGCTCCACAGATAGAGAAGACGAGGCCCGCCAGGAGTGCCGGGCGGGCCTCGTCCCTCGCCTTCGAAAACACCCGTGCTTCAAGGGGCTATAGCTCAGCTGGGAGAGCGCTTGAATGGCATTCAAGAGGTCATCGGTTCGATCCCGATTAGCTCCACAACCCATCAGGCCCGTCAGGTTTCGCACCTGGCGGGCCTTTTGTTTTTCCGGTGCCCGAGCGCGCGTTCCCCGTAGCGCGGAGCGGGGGAGAAGGAGCGCGCTGTCGGGGTGAATCGGGTTCCCCGCGCGGGCCCCTCGTGAGGGGCCGCACGCGCGGGGAGGGCGGGGCGCTCAGGCCTCGCGGATCATCAACATCTGCAGCAGATCGCGCAGCATCTGCTTGAGGCCACCGGCCTCGGGCAGCGTCTGCAGGATGCGCGCGGCGGCGTTGGTGGAGCGCTCGATGAGGCGCTCGGTGGCGCCGCGGCCGCCGTGGGCTTCCACGAGCTCCCGGGCACGCTGCAGCATCGTCTCGTCCTTGGGGCCGGGGATGCAGAGCGTCTCCATCTCCTGACGCGCCTCGGGCGTGGCCCGGAGGTAGGCGGCCAGCAGCGGGAAGGTGCGCTTGCCCTGCGCGAGATCCGAGTCGGTCGGCTTGCCGACCACCGACGACTGACCGTACAGGCCGAGCAGGTCATCGCGCAGCTGGTACGCCGTGCCCACGTAGCGGCCGAAGCGCTCCAGCTTGTTGATGATCTCCGGATCCGAGCCGGCCAGCATCGCTCCGCACACCAACGGCGCGGTGAAGCCGTAGAGCGCCGTCTTCAAATAGGCCACGCGCAGCGCGTGGTAGATGGACAGCTCGGACAGGGGCTGGTGCGGCAGCCGGATGTCCATGTACTGCCCGGCGGCGGTGTAGCGGCACACCTTGAGGAAGTAGCGCGTGGCCACGTCCGCTTCCGGCAGGTTGCAGCCGAGCATCACTTCCAGCGAGCGGCCGTAGAGGTGATCCCCGATCACGATCGCCAGGTTCTCACCCAGCCGTCCCTCGCCGAGCATCTTGTGCAGCGCCGCGCCTCCGCGCCGCGTGTCGGCCTGGTCCGCGACATCGTCGTGGATCAACATGAAGGTGTGGAGCAGCTCCGTCGCCGCCGCGAAGCGCCACAACCCCGAGGGGGCTCGCGTGTCGCCACGGCCCAGGGCGTAGCCCACGAGCACCAGCGCTGGACGGATGCGCTTGGAGGGCCGCAGGCTGTAGCTGCGCACCTGCTCGAGCACCTTGTTCCACGCGGGATCCAGGTGCCGCTCGTCCTCGAGCTCCAGGATCTGATGCAGTACCACCTGCGTCTGGTACTGCACCGTCTTCGACCAGGACATGAAGTCCACGGGCGAGGGCGCCTGTTGCTGTTCTGCCGCCGGAAGTCCGGCCTGAGTCGACTTCCGCTCTTTCATGACCGAGTAGGGGGCACCCGAGGTTCCGCGCGTCGGCATTGTATCCTGCACTGCGGCGACCAATGTCAGCATGTCGAACCTCCGGGGCAGGACAACTGGGGGTCAGGCGGGCCCCACGGATATTCTCCCCATTTTACTAGCAGAAAAATTTTCTGCGAGCAAACAGCTTCTTTCTAGCCAGAAATACTGCTGTCGGAGGGCGGTTGGAAGGGCCCAACCGGGAAAACGTGACCTGGGTCACTCAACACCCGTCTGGGTGTTTTGACCGGGAGACGTTTGCGTCACCCGACATGAAAAGCGGCCGGTTCCCCGAGTGGAAAACCGGCCGCGGGACAGCACCCGAAGTGGGAGAAGGACTTACGGGGCGTTCTTGAAGATGGCCATGACGTCCTTCAGCAGCTTCACCGACTCGGCGTGGGGACGCTGGAAGGCGTTGCGGCCCATGATGGAGCCAAAGCCCCCACCCGCGGCGATCTGCTTGATCTCCTCGAGCAGATCCTCGGTCTTCTTCGCCTCGCCGCCGGAGAAGATGACGATGCGCTTGCCATTGAAGGCGGACTTCACGACATCGCGGATGCGGTCCGCCATGGTCTTGGTGGGGATGGAGTACTGCTCGTAGACCTTCTTGGCCTCGGCCTGCTCCAGGAAGTCACCGGGCGGCTTCACCTTGATGATGTGCGCGCCGAGCTGGGCGCTGATCTGCGCCGCGTAGGAGATGACGTCGATGGCCGTCTCGCCCTGCTTGGACATGTTGCCACGCGCGTACGCCCACAGGATCGTCGGCAGGCCGTACGACTTGGCCTCGGCGATGATGTCCCGGAGGTCCTCGTACATCTCGTTGCGCGCCCCGGAGCCGGGGTAGATGGTGTAGCCCACCGCCGCGCAGCCCAGGCGCACCGCGTCGCGCACCGACGAGGTCACCGCCGAGATGGGGTGCTCCGTCTTGGCGAGCGTGTCCGAGTTGTTGAGCTTGAGCACGAGCGGAATCTCGCCCAGGTACTTGCCGGCCACCGCCTCGAGGAAGCCCAGGGGCGCGGCGTAGGCGTTGCAGCCCGAGTCGATGGCGAGCTGGATGTGATAGTCCGGATCATACCCGGCGGCGTTGGGCGCGAAGGAGCGCGCCGGGCCGTGCTCGAAGCCCTGGTCCACCGGGAGGATGACCAGCTTGCCGGTGCCCGCGAGGGTGCCGGTGTTGAGCAGGCGCGCCAGGTTCGTCAGCGTGCCGGGGTTGTCGGACGGGTACCACGAGAGGATCTGTTTGACGCGGTCGGTATAGGCCATGGGGCTCCTCGATGCCGGGGCGGGAAGGCCCCCGGGGCGGAACTTGAACGGCGCGGATTCTGCCCACGCGATGGCACCGGTCCAAGCAGTTCGTGGCATTTCTTTCATCCGTGACACGCTTCGACGGGGGATGCTCTCGTCGCACGGAATCCCTGGGAGACGTCGAGTGGTGAACCGCAAGGAGACGCAACGTGTCATGGCCGTGGGATGGGTGCTTTCCGCGACACTCGCGGGCGCTCAGTTCGTGCCGGTGCCGCCCCCCATGCCGCCTCCCGCGCTCCTGGCCCCGGACGGTGTGCCCTCGGTGGGGGACACGGCGGAGCGGTCCGTTCCGGATGAGCCCCCCGCCTCGGCGTCTGGAGCGGTGAGCCGCGAGCCCCTCACCCTGGAGCGGCTCGTCCAGCGCGCGCGCTCCCAGGACGCGCGGGTGGAGGAAGCCCGCGCGGAGTTGCGCCGCTTCGAGGCCCTGCTGCGCCAGGCGAACTGGGCATGGTTTCCCAAGTTCGAAACGCGGGTGGGCTTCGGTGGGCCCGTCCCCGAGGCCCGCAACGATGGGCTCGGGGGCCCGCCCACCACCGAGGCGTCCCTGGAGGGCGACTTCAACTTCGGCCGCATGGGGGTGACGGCCTTCGCCGAGTCCAACGCGGTGTTGCCGCTCTACACCTTCGGCAAGCTCCAGGCCCTGGAAGAGGCGGCGGAGCAGGGGCCCGTCATCGGCAAGGCGCTCCAGTCCCGCGCGGAGGACGAGGCCGGATTCCAGGCCGCCCAGGCCTTTTTCGGCTACCAACTGGCGCGCTCGGGGCTGGCGCAGCTCGACGAGACCGCGAAGCGGCTGGAGGACGCGGCGGCGCAAGTGCGCGAACTGCTCGACGCGAAGTCCGATCAGGTGTCGCGCATGGACCTGTACAAGGTCGGCTTCTTCCGCAAGCAACTGGAAGCGCGCCGCGCCCAGGCCGAACAGGGCCAGCGCCTGGCCTTGGCCGCCATCCGCCTGCTCGCGGGCGTGCCCGAGGGCGAGCCCGTGGCGGTGGTCGAGTTCGAGCTGGAGCCCGAGGAGGAGGTGGTGACACCGCCTTCCCTGGACGAGGCCCTGTCGACGGCCGGGGAGAAACGCCCCGAGCTGGCGGGGATCGCCGCGGGCGTGATCGCCCGGGAGAAGGAGGTGTTCATCCGGGAGCGCGGCTTCTTGCCGGACCTGGGGCTCGCGGGCTTCCTGACCCTGCGCTACACCTCGAGCGCGACGCGGCAGCGGGATCCCTTCGCCTTCGATCCTTATAATGATCGGGAAGCGGGGGTGGGGCTGGTGGCGCGCTACACCTTCGATTTTCCAGTGAAGCAGGCGCAGTTGGATCAGTCCCGGGCCGAGCTGGACAAGCTCAAGGCGCAGCAGCGCCTGCTCCAGGCCGCCATCCGCCTGGAGGTGACCAAGGTCCACGGCGAGCTGATGATGGCGCTGGAGCGGGCCCGGGCCTTGAGTCAGGCCGAGCGCGAGGCGAAGCGCTGGGCCACGGCCGCCTTCAGCGCGTTCGACCTGGGCACGAGCGGGACGCGGGATCTGATCGAGGCCTTCACGGCGCTCGCCCAGGCGTCGGCCGATCGAGCCCAGAGCTGGCACGACTTCCAGGTGGCTCGGGCGGGGCTCGCCCGGGCCATGGGCACCTCGCCCCGAGGGCCATGAATAAGTCCACCTCGCGGTGTGTCATGACCCCCCGTCAGCCACCTCCCTTGGACTCCGGAGCTTCCTCGCCATGTTCGCCTCCCTCGTCACCGCCATGCTGCTCACCGCCGCGCCCAGTCCCCTGGACGTCGTCAAGACGGGCAGCGCCGACGTCCAGAAGATCACCTCGGCCAAGGGCGCCACGGTGGATCAGTTGTCCAAGGCGGTGGAGCGCTTCGTGGACTTCGGGGAGCTGTCCCGGCGTGCCCTGGGCGACACCTGGAACAAGCTGACGCCCGCCCAGCGCCAGGACTTCTCCGGCACCATGGAGGGCTTGCTGCGCGCCTCCTACGCCCAACGGGCACTCCGCCAGGGAAAGACCCAGGTGCAGTACGGCGAGGAGTCCATCCAGGGAAATGACGCCCGCGTGGCCACCTCGGTGAAGATCAACCGGGGCAAGCGCTTCCCCGTGGACTACAAGCTCTACCGGACGGACGGCAAGAGCGGCTGGCGCATCTACGACGTCGTCACCGACGACGTGTCGCTCCTGGTCTCCTACCAGGAGGAGTTCCGGAAGGTCCTCGCCACCAAGGGCTTCGACGGACTGCTGGCCACGCTCAAGGCCAAGCGGGCGCAGATCGAGAAGTCGATCATCCCCTGAGCGCGGCGCTCAGAGCGGCTTCTCGTAGACGCGGAACGTCTTGGAGCGCTGGCCGCCCATGGACTCGATGGCGCGGTTGACGAGGTGGTTGTCCTCGAGCGTCCAGGAGATCTCCCCGCCCTCGAAGCCCAGCTCGCGCGCCTTGCGCAGGGTGTCCAGGTAGAGGATGGCGTCCAGGCCCCGGCGCCGGTAGCCCGCCACGGTGCCCAGCAGGACGAGGCGCAAGCGGCGGATGCGGCGCGAGGCGAGCAGCAGCTTCGCGAGCCCGATGGGCAGGCCGAACGTGGTGAGCCGGCCGTTGGCGGCCTTGATGGCCTCGTTCGCGTCCGGAAGGGTGAGCCCGAAGCCCACGGGCTCTCCCTTCACCTCGGCGATGAGCACCAGCTCCGGGCGCACCATCTGCTTCAACTCCTTCGCCAGGTGGTCGAACTCGCCCTCCGTCATCGGCACGAAGCCCCAGTTGTTCTCCCACGCCGAGTTGTACAGGGTCTTGATGCGCGCCACCTCCGCATCGAAGTTCTTGATGTTCACCGGGCGCACGGTGACGCCCTCGCGCTGGCGGATCTTCTCCGCCACGCGCTCCACCTTCTCGGGAGGCGGGGTGGAGGCGGACAACTCCCAGGCGTAGAGATCCTTCGCCTTGGTGAAGCCGTTGGCCTCCATCAGGGCGGGGTACCAGCGCGGGTTGTACGTCGTCATGATGGACGGCGGCGTGCCGAACCCGTCGACGAGCATCCCCACCTCGTGGTTGGTGGAATAGCTCATCGGCCCGAGCACGGACGTGAAGCCCCGGGCGCGCAGCCATTGAGCGGCCGCGTCGAAGAGGGCCCGGGCCACGCCCGCGTCATTCACGCACTCGAAGAGGCCGAAGAAGCCGACGTTCGTCTTCTGGAACTCGTTGTAGCGCGGGTTGCTCACCGCGGCGATCCGCCCCACCACCTGCCCATCGCGCCAGGCGAGGAAGAACTCCACCTCGCCGAACTCGAAGAAGGGGTTCTTGCGCGGGTCCATGAAGTCCCGGCGCTCCATCTCCAGGGGCGGCACCCAGTGGGGATCTCCCTGGTAGACGGTATAGGAAAAGCGGATGAAGGCCGTACGCTCCGCCGAGGTGCGCACGGGCGTCACCTCCACGCGGGCGGACAGGGGCGGTGACGGGGACTCGGCGGCGAGCGATTCGGCGGCGACGGCCATGGGGGGACTAGCTCCTGTCTTCGCGTCCGTTGCGGATGAGGAAGTTGGCGCCCTTTTCCAGCAGCATACCGGGCAGGTTCGCACGCTTGGCCCAGAGTTTCTTCGGCATCCGCCCGAGCTCGCGGATGTCCTCGGGCTGCAGGTTGGCGGCGCGCCAGGTGAGCGTCTCCACCGCGTCGAAGAGCTGATCCAACGAGAAGCCCTGCTGGGCGAACTCGCCCGAGCTCGCGGCGGCCCACTTCTCCGAGGCCTGGTTGCCGCGCACGAAGGTGTGGGGACGGGCGATCTGGACCGGCGTATAGGTGGACGGCCGCGTCTGGGGGATGACGTCCAGCTTCTTTCCAATCTGCTCGAAGGTGTCGAGCACCCGGTCGAGCTGGGCGTCCGTGTGCGTGGCCATGTAGCTGGTGCGGATGAGCGCGTGGCCCGACTCCACCGCGGGGGGCACCACGGGGTTGGCGAACACGCCCGCCTCGTGCAGGGCCTTCCAGAAGCGGAAGCACTTGACCTGATCCCCGATGTGCACCGGCACCACCGGCGTCACCGACACGCCCGTGTCGAAGCCCATGGCGCGAAAGCCGTTGTGCATCTTCTCCGCGATGTCCATGAGCCGCGCGCGCCGCTCGGGCTCGGCCTGGATGATCTCCAGGGCCTTGAGCGCCGAGGCCACCGAGGCGGGCGTCATGGACGCGGAGAAGATGACCGAGCGCGACTTGTGGCGCATGTAGTTGATGACGTCCTGGGGACCCGCGATCACGCCGCCGAGCGACGCGAAGCTCTTGGAGAAGGTGCCCATGACCAGGTCCGTCTGGGCCTCCAGCCCGAAGTACTCCGAGGTGCCGCGGCCCTGTTCACCCAGCACTCCCATGGCGTGGGCGTCATCCGTCATCACCCGCGCGTTGTACTTCTTCGCCAGCTCCACGATGCGCGGCAGGTCGCAGATGTCGCCTTCCATGGAGAACACACCATCGGTGATGATGATCTTCCCCGCGTTGGGCTCCTTCTCCGAGGCCTGCTCCAAGAGCTGCTCGAGGTGCCCCAGATCGTTGTGGCGGAACTTGCGCTCGGTGGCGAAGGACAGCCGCACGCCGTCCACCAGCGAGGCGTGGTTCTGCCGATCCGCGAAGACGATGTCGTGGCGGCCCAGGATGGAGGCGAGCGCCAGGTTCGTCTGGAATCCCGTGGAGATGACGAGCGCCGACTCCCGGTTGAGGAACTTCGCGAACTGGTGCTCCAGCTCCTCGTGCAGCGCGAGCGTGCCGTTGAGCAGCCGCGAGCCCGAGCACGTGGTGCCATAGCGCTCCACCGCCTTGATCGCCGCTTCCTTGACTCGCGGATCCGCGCTCAGGCCCAGGTAGTTGTTCGAGCCGACCATGATGACGCGGCGGCCCTCGATCTGGACCTCCGTGGCACCGAAGGACTCCTCGATGGCGCGAAAGTACGGGTAGAGCCCCGTGGCCTTGGCGATGCGGTAGTCCTTCCAGCTCCGGCACTTCTCGAATACGTCACTCATGTCATCGTCTCTAGGTGCGGTCGTGTCCGGAACCCGGGTGAGCTCGACCCAGGGAGGGTGCGCTCGTTCTGGCTCGGGAGCTCGGCGTGGGCGGTCAATATTGAGTCACCTCTCGGGTGTCAAGGCATCGGCCGAGCGCTGAATCACCCGCCGTGTGGACGATCAAGCGGCCTTCCAAGGTACTCTGGGACCTCCGAATCGTCGTCTGGCGGGCGAGTGAGCAACCGGCTGCACACCGGCGCCCCGCGTCCGTCTCCCTCGTACGGGAGATTCAGAAAAGCTTCGCCCTGGGAGGAAGTCCGCCCGGACGCTCGGTGTTGAGGCCGGAGTCCGTTGGGACCGTGACAGGTGTCCAGAATTTTGCTTTCTGCGGGTCTTCACTCGACTGGGGTCATGCTTGGCAGAGTCTTTCCGAGAGCGGTGGTTCAAGTCCTTCATCCACACCTCGCTCGCGCGGCCCTGGCGGGTGCTGCTCGTGTTCGTGCTCCTGGGGCTGGGCGGCGCGCTGCTGGCGGGACGTCTGGAGTTCCGCGGCTCCTTCGTGGAGCTGCTGCCCAGCGAGGCGCCCGAGGTGAAGGATCTCACGCGGGTGTCCCACAAGGCCGGAGGTGACGGCTACCTGGTGGTGCGCGCGCGCGGGGATTCCACCGAGCGGCTGCGGACCTTCGCCGCGGCGCTGGCCCGCAAGCTCGAGGCGCTGCCCGAGGTGCGCTACGTGGAGCACCACTTCGACGTGGGCTTCTTCCAGGAGCGCGGCCTGTGGCTCCTGCCCACCGAGCAGTTGGGGGCGCTGCGCCACGACGTGGAGGCGCGGCTGCGCTACGAGAAGCAGAAGGCGATCGGCATGGATCTGCTCGGCGACAAGGCCGCTCCGCCGGACTTCGATGCGATCGTGAAGAAGTACAGCCCCGAGTCCCCCATGCGCGCGGACCTCTCCAGCCAGGACGGCTCGGAGATGTACCTGATGGTGAAGCCGGACGGCACGGCGGGGGACATCTCGTTCGCCCAGCGGCTCGTGAGCGCGGTGCAGGGCGTGGCCAACGCCGAGGCCCAGGGTTGGCCCGGGGTCCAGCTCGACTACGCGGGGGCCTTCGCGGCGCGGCTCGACGAGGACAAGGTGATGCGCGAGGACCTCACGCGCGCGGGCATCCTCTCCGCGGTGATGGCGGTGGGCATCATCCTGCTGGCCACGCGGCGGTTGTGGGCGCTGGCCGTGGTGGGCGTGCCCGTCGTCTTCGGCGTGTCGCTCACGTTCGCCTTCGCCGAGCTGGCCATCGGCCATCTGAACATCGTCACGGGCTTCCTCGTGGCCATCCTCATCGGCCTGGGCCTGGAGTACGGCATCCACCTGACCATGCGCTACGCGGAGGAGCGGCGCGAGCACCCGGCCCCCGAGGCGCTCGCCCGCACCGTGCGGGGCACCTTCGCTGGAGCGCTCACCTCGGCGCTGACGAACGCGGCGGCCTTCTTCGTGCTCGTGTTCGCCCAGTTCGAGGCCTTCCAGCAGTTCGGTCTGCTCGCGGGCGTGGGCGTGCTGCTCGCCGTGCTGATGGCCTATGGCCTGGGGCCCGCGCTGCTCATGCTCGCCGAGCGCCGGCGGCCGGGCGGCGCCGAGGGTCGGGCGAAGACGGAGCCCGGGCCGGCGCGTGCGGAGCAGGGCAGGGCGTCCACGGGGCGCCGCTGGCCCACCTCGGCCATCGCCGGCATCCTCGTGGCGGTGCTCGGCTTCGCCGGGTGGTCGCTCTACGTGCTGCCCCAGGTGGGCTTCGAGACGAACATGCGCAACCTCAAGGGCGACTCGCCCACGGTGCGCCTGGACGAGCACATCACCGAGCAGACGGGCACGCCCCTCAATCCCGCCATCCTCCTCGTGGACAACCTCCCGCAGGCCCGGGTGGTGGAAGAGGTCATCCGGGAGGTGAAGGCCCGGCACGGCGCCGAGTCCACCTTCCAGCGCTCCGCGTCACTCAATGATCTGCTGCCCCAGGACGTGCCGGGGCACGAGACGCACATCGCCGCGCTGCGCGCCACCCTGGAGAACCTGCCCGACGAGGCCCGGACGGATCCCCGCGTCGACACGGTGGTGAAGATGCTCGCCACCCAGCCCTACGGCGCCGAGCAACTGCCCCTGGAGGTGCGCCGCCGCTTCGAGGCGATGGACGGCAAGGGGCTGTTCCTGCTGCTGTTCCCCTCGGTGTCCAACCACGACACGCGCGAACTGTCGGCGTGGGCCTCGCAGCTCGACGAGGTGATCGCCGGGGCGAAGCAGCGGGGCGTGGACCTGGCCATCCTCGACAGCAACCGGATCGCCGCGCGCATCTTCTCCCTGGTCCGCGCGGACGGGCCCTTCATCCTCTGGGCCGCCGCGGCCGTCGTCTTCTTCACCATCCTGGTCAGCCTGCGCAGCTTCAAGCGCGCCTGCCTGGTGGCCGGGCCGCTCTTCCTGGGCATGCTCTGCCTGGCTGGAGGGATGCACTTGTTCGGCGTGCAGCTCAACTTCATCAATGCCGTGGTGCTGCCCAACCTGCTCGCCATCGCCGTGGACAACTCGGTCCATCTCTTCCACCGCTATGAGGAGGAGGGGCCGGGCTCCCTGGGGCATGTGGTGCGGCACACGGGTCTGGCCGCCGTGGTGGCCACGTTGTCCAACGCCGCGGGCTACGGGGCCCTGATGATCTCCCACCATGAGGGGCTGCGCTCGATTGGCCAGATTGCACTCCTGGGCGTCGTGTGTACTTTCCTGGGCACCACCGTGTTCTTTCCGGCCATGCTCGCGTTACTTGAGAGACGTAAGGGCCGGAGCGGGGTTGAGGCGGGTCGGGTTCAGCGCCTGGAAGTCGGCACTTCCCCTGGGGAGGAGGCCGCGGAGCCAGGGGAGCGTAAATCTGCGTGAAGACCAGGCTTTTGGAGCATCGCACCGTACAAGACACGCAGGGGGTGGAGCTGCGTGCGGCGGACCTCGTCATCGTCTTCTCGTGTGCCTGCGCGGCCCTGTTGCTCCTGGGGCCGTTCCGCTGGGCTCCGGGGGCGGGCTCTTCCGCGTTCGTCTTCGCGGTGTTCGCTCTGGGCCCGCTCCTGCTGCGCACGATGGAGACCTACTATCCCCGGCAGCGCCTGCTCGCCTTCGTGGCGTGTTTCTGGCTGCTGCCCGTGGTGAGCGTGGGCCATGGCATGCTCGATCCCCTGGTGAGCGGCGTCACCCCGGTGCTGCGGGACGCGCGGCTCGCCGCCCTGGATCAACACCTGTTCGGCGCCCAGGCCTCCGTGGTGATCGGGGAGTGGATTCCCCCCTGGCTGATGGACGTGCTGCTGGTGTGCTACTACGGCCATTTCGTCTGGCCCCTGGTGTTGGCCGTCACCCTGTACTTCACCGGCCGCCGTGAGGCCTTCGACGAGTACCTGCTGGCGCTCGCCCTCTTCTTCGCCTGTAATTTCGTGTTCTACACGTGGGTGCCGGCCATCGGCCCGCGCTACTTCCTGTTCAGTGACTTTCAAGAGAGCCTCCAGGGACTCTGGCTCACGCCCTTGCTGGAGTCGGCGATGCGCCAGCCGGCCTTCGTCAAGGACTGCTTTCCCTCGGGTCACACCGGGACCGCCCTGCTGGTGCTCGCGTACGCCTGGCGCTTCGAGCGGCGCGTCTTCCGGGTGATGTTCCTGCCGGCGCTCGGCCTCATCGCGGCCACGCTGGTGGGGCGCTTCCACTACGCGACGGACCTGTTGTGCGCCATGCCGCTGGTCCTGGGGGCGATGGGTTGCGCCATGACCTGGAGTCGGCTGACGCGCGGTTCCGTGACGCGCCAAGTGGAGATGGACGCTATCGTACGCTCCTGATGAAGGGAGCGTCCGCATGAGCAACAGGCAGATCCTCGCGAGCCGGGTGGGGTCGCTGGGCACCACCGTCTTCTCTGAATTCAGCGCCCTGGCCCTGAAGCATGGCGCGGTGAACCTGGGGCAGGGCTTCCCCGACTTCGACGGGCCCGACTCGGTGAAGGAGGCCGCCCATCAGGCCATCCTCGCGGGCATCAACCAGTACGCCCCCAGCGTCGGCCTGAAGGTATTGCGCGAGGCCATCGCCGAGCACGGTGCGCGCTTCCACGGCCATGAGGGAATCGATCCGGACACCATGGTGACCGTCACCAGCGGCGCCACCGAGGCCATCCTCTGTGTGCTGCTGGGTCTGGTGGACCCGGGCGACGAGGTGGTGGCCTTCGAGCCCTTCTACGACTCGTACGACGCCAACATCACCTTCGTGGGCGCCCGGCCGCGCTACGTGCCCTTGCGGCCCCCGGACGCCACGCACGCCACGTGGTGGTTCGATCGGGACGAGGTGCGCGCGGCGTTCGGCCCCCGCACGCGCCTGCTCATCCTCAACACGCCCCACAATCCCACCGGCAAGGTGTTCACCCGCGAGGAGTTCGAATTCCTCGCGGAGCTGTGCGCCGAGCACGACGTGAAGGTGCTCTCGGACGAGGTCTACGAGCACATCGTCTTCGCCCCGGCGCGGCACGTGCGCGCCGCCACGGTGCCCGGGCTCGCCGAGCGCACGGTGACGGTGAGCAGCGGTGGCAAGTCGTTCAGCTTCACCGGGTGGAAGGTGGGGTGGATCATCGCGCCGCCCGCGCTGCGGGACGCGGTGCAGCGCGCGCACCAGTTCGTCACCTTCGCCACGGCCTCGCCCCTCCAGGCCGCCATGGCGGTGGCGCTGCGGCTGCCGGACACGTACTTCGAGCAGCTGCGCGCCCAGTACCTCGCCCGGCGCGAGCGCCTGCTCGCGGGGCTCGCCCAGGCGGGGTTGAAGGCCCACGTGCCCGAGGGCAGCTACTTCATCCTCGCGGACATCTCCGGCCAGGGGCTGGGGGACGACGTGGCCTTCTGCCGCCACCTGGTGACGCGGGTGGGGGTGGCGGCCATTCCGCCCAGTGTCTTCTACGGGCCCGAGCACAGGCACCTGGGGCAGGGGATGGCGCGCTTCGCCTTCTGCAAGTCCGACGCGGTCCTGGATGATGCGGCGCGGCGGTTGAAGGACGGGCTCTCCCCTCGGCGTCCTGGATGACGACCTCGCGCTTCTTCGGGGAGTTGTATCTGCGCTCCACGCGGCCCTTCCTGTCCGCGGAGACGACGGCGCGGGAAGTGGCCTACCTGCGCGAGTGTCTGGGCGACCTCGAGGTGCCCGGCCCCATCGTGGACCTGGGGTGTGGCCATGGGCGGCACGCCGCGCCCCTGAACACCGAGGGCCCCCTGGCCGGACGCATCCTGGGCCTGGAGCTGGATGCGCTGTCCCTGCGCGAGCGGTTGCCGGGCTTTCCCGCCGTGCGCGCGGATCTGCGTGCCCTGCCATTCCGCACGGGCTCGCTCGCGGGCGCCTACTCCTGGTACTCGACCCTGTTCGTCTTCTCGGACGAGGAGCACGTGGCGCTGCTGCGCGAGGTGGCGCGCTGCCTGCGGCCGGGCGGGCGCCTGGTGTTCCACACCGTGCCCCACGAGCGCATCTCGTCCCAGGGGGAGGCGTCCTTCTCCACCCGGCTGCCGGACGGAAGCCACCTGGCGGAGGACAGCCATTTCGACGCGGTGCGTAGTCGGGACGAGGGCCACCGGCGGCTGACGCTTCCCGATGGCCGTTTGCTTTCCGGCCGTTATTCCATCCGTTACTATCCGCTCGCGGAATTAACGCAACTGTTGGAATTCACAGGGTTTTCAGTGCTCTGGGTGCATGGCGGGCTGGAGGGTGGACCGCTGACGGACGCCTCCATGGACCTCATCGTGGGCGCCGCGACACGGCGGAGTTGAGAGCGTTGCGCGGCGCGGGTTTGGCGGACATCTCTCTACACAAGGTTGCATCCAGTGGATTCGAACCAACATCGCGGCCCCCGCGTCACAGGGCTTGGCTCTCTGCCTCGGCGGGTGGACCTCTACGAGGTCGGCCCTCGCGACGGCTTGCAGAACGAGCTGCGCACCTTGCCCACGCGGGACAAGGCGCGGCTCATCGAGGCGCTCATCGCCGCGGGCGAGAAGCGCATCGAGGTGACGTCCTTCGTCCACCCCAAGTGGATTCCGCAGCTCTCGGACGCCGAGGAGCTGCTGCGCCTGGTGGGGCGGCGCGAGGGCGTCACGTTCTCGGCGCTGGTGCCCAACCTCAAGGGCCTGCAGCGCGCCAAGGAGGCGGGGCTGGAGGAGGCCGCGGTGTTCATCTCCGCGTCCGAGGCCCACTCGCGCAAGAACATCAACAAGAGCATCGCCGAGGCCGTGGACGGAGCGCGCCAGACGAGCGAGGCGGCGCTGAAGGCGGGGATGCGGGTGCGCGGCTACCTGTCCACGGTGTGGGGCTGCCCCTATGAAGGGGAGGTGCCCGTCTCGCGCGTGGTGGAGATCAGCCGGGCGCTCTACGCGGACGGCATCTACCAGTTGAGCCTCGGGGACACGATCGGCGTGGGCACGCCCCGGCAGACGGAGACCATCCTCTCCGCGCTGCTCGAGCACCTGCCGGTGGAGGCCCTGGCGCTGCACCTGCACGACACGCGCGGCACGGCATTGGCCAATGCGCTGGTGGGCCTGCAGATGGGGGTGACGACGTTCGACGCCAGCATCGGTGGACTCGGCGGCTGCCCCTACGCGCCGGGCGCGGCGGGCAACCTGGCCACCGAGGACATCGTCTACATGCTGCACGGCATGGGCGTGGAAACGGGCATCAACCTGGACAAGCTCGTCGAGGCGGGCATGGTCGCCCAGGAGCTCATCGGCCGGAAGCTGGCGGGCAAGTTCCTCCAGGCCGCCCTGGGCGAGCGCGAGAAGGCCAGAAGCCGCGCCCGCCCTTGAGTCCGTGAAGCGTCACTGAACGGTGCTGGCCGAGGTGCCCGCCGTCGCGGGCAATCCGCCGCCCGAGGACGGCACGGAAGCGGGGGAGGTGGGCACGGGCTCGGCCGGGGTCGCCGCGTGCGCGGGCGCCTCGGTGGGCGGGGACTCCACGGCCGGGAACTCCACCGCGGGGGGCTGGGGGGTGGCCACGGCCGGAGTCTCCACGGGCGTGGGCTCGGCGACGGCCGGCGTCTCCACGGGCGCCACGGGCGTGGGCTCGGCGACGGCCGGAGCGGCCTCGGGCACGGGACTGGCCAGGGCGGGCGCCTGGAGCTCGAGTCCCGGCGGCATGCGCCTCGGCGGGATGATGACGTGCGGCGGCACGGGGCAGCGGGTGCAGGGGCCGTACAGGGGCACGGCCAGCACCTGACCGAGCCGCAAGAAGGTCCCGCGCAGCCGGCTCGCCTTCTGGATGGCCTTCACCCCGGAGCCGTACTTGAGCGCGATGGCCCCGAGCGTGTCGCCCGAGCGCACCCGGTGCATCATCATGTTGTGGTCCGGCTGCAGCGCGAGCAGCGGGGCGATGCGCCAGCCCAGCTCCTGGGCGCGCGCGTTGAAGAAGCGCACGTGGAAGTGGTCGCGGTGGCCGCGCGCGTGTTTGATGAGCGGGGAGTTGCCGAGGAAGAGCGAATCCACCCACTTCGCGTCCTCGCCGTGCGTCAGCGCGTACTCGCGCAGGACCTTCTGCACGCGCTTGTCCACGAGGATCATCTGCACGTCGGTGTGCACCACGAGCGCCTTGATGAGGGCCCAGTTCAGCGCGAGGTCGATATGCCGCTCGCGCTCGCGCACCCGGATGGGCTCCTCGGTGGGGTAGTAGAAGCCCAGGTCCACGTCCCGGCCACTCTGGTGGCTCTTGTGCGGCCGCATGTAGCCGCCGTCCGAGGCGCTGATCTGGTTGACCCGGAGCCGCGGGGCCTTGGGGTGCTCGGCGCGCACCTCGCGGATGGCCCGGATGAGGGCGTCGATCGTCTCCTGGGTGGCCCACGTCCGCTCGGGGGACACGACGATCCACTCCTCGCCGGCCGGGAACTGCACTGAATTCACCATCCGCCCGCTGTGCACGAACCCCACCGAGATGGAGCCGAGCGCCTTGGGCTGCTTCTTCCACATCTCCGTGAGGGCTTCATCCGACCACTCGGCGGTGTAGATGGGCCCGAGGAACGGCGCGGTGCTCGCGTTGGTCTCGGACTCCTCCTCGCCCTCGGGTGACTCGGAACCGTCCCCTGACTCCTCGTCGTCCTCGGCCTCGCTCTCGGCGGGCGGAACGGCCGCGACGACCGGCTCGGCGCGAGGCTCCGTCTCCACGGGCGTTTCCGGTGTCACGGGGGCCTGGACCACCTCGGGAGATGGCGAGGCCTCCGTCACGGCGGCGGGCACCGCGGAGGAGGTGACGGTGGGAGCGACGTGCGCGGCGCAGCCGACGCACAGCAACAGGGGAATCCAGGATGGGGAACGCACTGAGTCCCGAGCATCGCTCGAAATTCCATGAGGGACAAAACAAAGCATGCTGGCTGGTAGGGCGTTCAGGCAGGCGGCCCCTACTAGGAGCGGTGGGTCGGCTGCCCTTACGGTGAGGGGGCGGGTTGACGCTGGGGAAGGGGAGCGGGAAAACCCGCCCCCATGAGTCCTCTTCGCCTTTCCCCCAGACTGCTCGGCGCCTGGTTGCTCGCCACGGGAGCCCTCCACGCCTCCACCTCCTCCGCCGCGGGGGTGACCGTGCCCAACGCGGGCTTCGAGGAGCGAGCCGCCGCGGGGCTGCCCACGGAATGGAGCGTGAGTGGCGCGGGCCGGGTCATCTCCAGCACGGAGGGCAAGAGCGAGGGCGCGCGCGGGCTCGTCATCGAGCACCCCGCCTCGGGCGCCGAGACGACGGTCGAGTCCAAGCCGGTGAAGCTCCAGGTGGGCCGCCTCTATCGGCTCAGCGCGTGGGTGCGCGCCCGCGGCGTGAAGGCCGATTCCCAGGCGCGCTATCCCACGGCGCTCGGCGCGTGTCTGTCCATGAAGAGCTTCGCCTTCACCAACTGCTCGCCCTCTCTCGGCGCGGAGCAGGAGGGGCGGGTGTCGGTGCTCTTCTTCGCCATCCAGTCCGAGGATCAGGTGCGCCTGCACCTGGGGCGCAACGGCGCGGCCACGGGCTCGGCGTGGTTCGATGACGTGCGCGTGGAGGAGGTGGACGACATCACCGAGTACATCCCCATGGAGTCCGTGCGCTGGGCGGGCAAGGGCTTCCGCTACGACGACGGGGGATGGAAATACATCCACATCGAGGGCGAGCCCTATGAGCGGGGCCTGCAATACGGCGAGCTCGTGGCGGATGACGTCGTGCGCTACATGGAGAAGCTGGGCACGCTGAAGAACAAGGCGGACGTGGCCAATGGCTGGGCGCAGCTGCGGCTGCTCACCGACTCGCTCTTCCTGCGCAAGTACGAGCCCGAGTTCCTCGAGGAGATGCGAGGAATCGCGGACGGCGTGAACAAGGCGGGCGTGAAGTTCAAGGACCGGGAGCTGGAGCTGCTGGACATCGTGGTCCTCAACTCGGCGGTGGACCTGGGCCAGCTCGAGTCCGCCAACCGCGTGAGCACCACGGCGCTGTCCGGACGCACCTTCCTCAAGGCCGAGGACGAGGCGGCCCGCGCGGGCGAGGGGGACCACTGCTCGTCCTTCGTGGCCACGAAGTCGGCGACCCGGGATGGCCGCTTCATCATGGGGCAGATCTTCATGTGGAACGGCTACACGGGGGTGCACTGGGACGTGATGCTGGACGTCAAGCCCTCGCGAGGCCACCGCCTCGTCATGCAGACCTTCCCGGGCGGCATCCACAGCGGCTCGGACTGGTACCTCAACGACGCGGGCGTGGTGATCGGCGAGACGACCGTGGGCCAGACGCCCTTTGATCCGGACGGCACGCCGCAGAGCAACCGCATCCGCAAGGCCGCCCAGTACGCCTCCTCCATCGACGACGTGGCGCGCATCCTCCAGGAGAACAACAACGGCCTGTACTCCAACGACTGGACCCTGGCGGATACCAAGACGGGGGAGGGGGCCTGCTTCACGCTCGGCACGAAGACGTCGCGCATGTGGCGCACCGGGGATGACGAGCACTCCGCGGACACGCCCGGCAAGCTCAAGGACTTCATCTGGGCCAACAACAACAACCGGGACCTGGAGGTGCGCAAGGAGTCCATCGCCAACCCCCAGAACGCCCCGGTGGACCTGGCCTTCAACACCTGGAACCGGGACATCGCCTTCCAGAAATACTTCGAGAAATACGGCAAGGGCGGCATCGACCTGGACAACGCCATCCGCATGCTGGCCTCCAGCCCCATCAACCGCCCCCACGCGTGTGACGGGAAGATCACCACCGACGAGATGGCGCGCCAGCTCATGTTCCTCGCGCACTACGGCAAGACGACCCAACGCGAGAAGATGGTGGGGAGCCGGTGGATCCAGGACCTGCCCGGTGCCACGCCGCACCTGACGCTGGGCTACACGACCTTTAGCCCCGTCTTCGTGACGGACAAGCTCCAGGCCGCCCGGGCGAAGCGCCTCGCGGAGACGAAGACGCCGGAGTCCAAGCGGGACACCTCGAAGGTGAAGGAAGCGCTGAGCTTCGACAAGAAGCGCCTGTGGGCGAACACCGTCTTCCCGGCCTCGGATGGGGAGAACTGGCTGGTGAGTGGCACGGCGGCCTACTGGCACCTGCTCGAGAAGCTGCCGGACTCGGCGGACAAGGCCCTCGAGGCCCAGCGCGACGCCCTGGCGGAACTCAACGCCCACTACCTCTACCTGACGGCGCGCGAGCAGGACGTGGTGCCGGTGGCCGCGCGGACCTCGTACGACCGCTATGGCACCTATGCCATTCCCCGCATCAAGGGCACCTTTCTCTTGCACCAGCTGCGGCTGCTGTTGGGCAACACGGCGTTCTCCCGGGTCATGGGCAAGGTGCACGAGCGCTTCGCCCAGAAGGACATCACCACCCAGGACTTCATCCGCACCGCGTCGCAGGCGGCGGGGAAGGACTTGTCTCCCTTCGTGAAGCAGTGGGTGGAGCGCGGAGGACTGCCCACGCCGCGCGTGAGCGCCAGCGTGGCGCCGGGCCTCAAGGGCCAGGACGTGACGCTCACGGTGGAGCAGAGGGGCACGCCCTATCACTTCGTCACCACGGTGGAGCTGGTGTCGGCGAAGGGCTCGACGCTGGAGCGCGTGGAGGTGAAGGGCGCCAAGGACACCTTCACCTTCCACGTGGCCGAGCGGCCGATGCGCGTGGTGTTCAACCCCACCAACGACATTCCCGTGCCGCGCGAGCACTTCCAGGTGCTCTCCAACGCCCTGGATGACTTCGAGCAACTGCTCTTCGTGCACGGCACGGCGCGCGGGGTGGAGGCGGGGCGGACGCTGAGCCTGAACTTCCGTGACACCGTGGCGGATGCGTCGACGGATCAGGTCGCGCCGCTGAGGACGGACGCCGAGGTGACGGAGGCGGAGCTGGCCTCGAAGGACCTGTTCGTGCTCGGAGGCCTGGAGGACAACGCGCTGGTGGCGCGGATGGCGGCGGAGAAGAAGCTGCTGGTGGAGCCGGGCCGGCGTTTCTTCCGCTGGCGGGGCAAGACGTACGGGAACTCCGAGGACGGGCTCGCGGTGGCGCTGCCCAACCCGTGGAATCCGAAGCGGATGCTCTACCTGTACTTGGCCAACAGCGGGTTGGAGCTGTGGCACATGACGCGCGCCTTCCAGCCGGGAAAGCTCCAGGGCTGGGCGCTCTTCAAGAATGGCGAGGTGAGCGCCAAGGGCTTCCACGACATTGACGCGCTGTCGGTGGAACTGCCCCCGGAGCCTCCCGCGCCCCATGTGAAGCCGCTCACCTCGACGGATGGGGACATCTGAGCGGGGCGGGGCGCCGATGCCGGAGCGCCAGGGTCAGGGAGACAGTTTCAAATCCTGTCTCCCCTGGATGGCCTTGGCCGGTGCTCTCGCCATCGCCAGCCGCGAGCAGAAGGTGTGGCGGAGGATGCTGATGGTCTACCTTCGCCGCCGCTTCCACCAGCCGCTCGTCGCCCAGGCTCCGGGGCGTATCGCGAGAAGCGGACTTCAGTCCTGGCGGCTGGTGACTTCCAGCAGGTGGTAGCCGAACTGGGTCTTGACCGGGCCCTGGACGACATTCAACGGTGCGCTGAAGACCACCGTGTCGAATTCCCGGACCATCTGACCCGGACCAAACGAGCCCAGGTCACCGCCCTGGCGGCTGGAGGGGCAAGTGGAATGGGCGCGGGCGATTTCGGCGAAGTCGGTACCGTTTTCGATCAGCGCCTTCAGTTGGCGGCACTGCTCTTCGCTGGATACCAGAATGTGACGGGCGGTGGCTCTGGCCATGGTCGGCTTCTCCTCGTGAACAGGAAGGCCGACAAGCTACCGGAGCCGGCGGGAGAAATAAGAAAGAAAATCCAGAGACGGTTTCCAGTGTTCACTCGGGCCACGTGCGCTGATGCGGTATGCGTATAAGAAAGATGTAAGCGGAGGGCTGCTCGGATGATGGGCTCGCGGACTTCCGAAGCTGGCTCATCTCCGCCGGTGTCTGGGGCGCGGGCCAGGCGCCCGAGCCGGAAGTGGCGCTCACGCGGCCGCGTCTCCTGCCCCTGGTGTCCTTCTCCGGCGACGGGGGCCTGGTCGGCATGAGCGGGCGCTTCTGACGACTCCGCTGCGCTGGTGTCCTGTACGTGTCAACGGTGTTCCGCATTGACCTTTCGGGTCTATACATCCGCCCGACATCCGGAGTAGGAAGCGAAGGGTCGGGAGGCAGGAGCATGAGTGACACGAGGGAGTGGAAGGGCCAGCGCATCGGCCCGTATCGGATAGGCGAGCGATGCCCGGGTATTGCCGAGGAGGGGAGCCAACTGCATGAGGCACAGCATGTCGAAACGGGGGAGCCCGCGCTGGCGGTGATACCGGGAAGCGGCGAGGACTGGCGCCTGCCCACGCCCTGGAGCCTGCGAACCACGAACTTCCCCGAGCCCGGCGTGCTCATCATGGATGCGGAGCCGCGGGCCCACGCCCCGGAGCCCACCGTGCACGAACTGACCCTGGGGGCCATCCGCACGGCGGACGCCCTCGCGAGCCTCGATGCGGGGGGCGAGGCTCCATCACTCTTCGCGCGGAAGTCGCCCCTTCGCGCACGTCGCCGGCCACTGCGCTGGGGACTCGCGGCGGCGGGGCTCGTGCTCGCGGTGGGACTTATGCTGTGGCAACGGCCGGGCTCGGACGAGCCCGCCGAGACGCGGCTCGCACACGAGACGGGGATGCATTCCTCGTCGGACGCTCCCATTGCTTTCAGTAACGCGCGGGCTCTCTCCCTACCCGTGGCCATCGGCTACCCCATGCCCGAGAAACCCTTCAAACAACAGGCGACGCCGCCCTGCATCCCCGTGACGGAAGTGGAGATTCGCGGTGGCTGCTGGACCCAGCACACGCAGAGCGCTCCCTGTCCTCCGAGCACCGCCGAGTACCAGGGAAAGTGCTACCTCCCCTCCAGGAAGGAAGATCCCCAGCCGCGTTCCGTCCAGCCCTGAGACCCTCCGACGGGGCTCTGGTCTCATGAATATCGTCTACCGACGTGAAGGACGAAGAATAGCGCTGGCGCTCACGGGGCGAGTCCGTGTGGGGACTCGCCTCGCGCTCGGTCCACACGCACCGCCTTCATCAGTGGTGGTAGTGACGCGCTTGTTTTCTCAGGGTGACGAACTCGGCCACGAAGTCGAGAAACTTGCGGATGGCGCGCTCGTGGTCCCCGTCACAGTCGCGCAGGAACTTGGCGTCCCAGCCCTCCGTGGGGAACTCCTGCTTCACATCACGTAGCCACTCACGGAAATGAATGTACTCGTCGTCCGTGACTCCATTGATGGACTGGCACGCCCGATAACCCGCGACAAACGCCGCCATGCGATTGATGTCAATCTCTCCCATGTCCAGCAGCAATTGCCGTGGCGTGTCCTGCCTCAGGCTCATCAAGTAGTCGAGGATGTACACATGCGGTCGTGCGGATTGGCCTCCTGCCTCACGTTCATCGCTCATGGCGTCACCACCTGCTCCCATGAGACGCCTGTCTGCGCCTCATACATCACGAGGGCGCCCGCGATGTCACCGCGAGCCAGATGGGCTAGGAGCCGTGCCTGGATGGAGTTCGCGGAAACGAGGCTTGACCGTACCGGGGTGAGCACCAACGTGGGAGGTGCCGCCAGGGTAGGGGAGGGCATTCCGAGCGTCACGAGCAGGCACCACGACATCACGGTAGGAAGCCAGTGCATTCCACGAGGTTATCAGGCTCGTGGCCGCTCCCGAGCCTCAAGGGGTGGCGCGCCCGCCAATCGCCGGGAAGCGCTCGTAGGCCCGTTTGAGCGCGTCCAGGTGGGCGGGGTTGTCCAGATCGAGCGGCGCATCGGTGAGACGCACGACCCACCCCCCGGTCGCCGTGCGCCCCGCCTGTGACAACAGCACGGCGTCGTGGGCGGGGTCCGGAAGGCCGATGGCTCGTGCGGCAGCGGCCGACCAGTAGTTCAGCCACCCGAGGCGAGCTGGAATCTCAGGCGCGGGGATTTTCTCTGGGAGCTTGAGCGCTGGGAGCCCCCGGGGCGAAACCCCCGGCTTGCGCACTGGGTCCCTCGTTTGCCGCGAGATTTCCACGCTCGCTTCAAATGGCGTCGCGTGCCCCCAGAATGCGCGAGCACCTTCCGCGATGCCCTCCAGTATGTCCGCCGCCGCCGCGAGTCCTGATGTTTCCAGGGGCAGTTCCGCATGAACTTCGAGCAGCGCTTGGCCGCCGGGTCCAAATCTCGCCGACTCCGCCACACCGAAGATCGTCACGGGATAGCTTTCGTCATTGTTGCAGACGAGTGGAAAGCCTCCGTTTCTTCTGGCCTGAGCGAGCCACGCATCGCGCTGCGGCAGAGGGCGGAGTTCATGATCGTCAGAGACGGTCCACTCCAGTCGCAAACCAGGGATCGCGCGTTCCATTGCATGAACAACGGCAACAGGACGGCTGTCATCGCCCATCAGCGCGGGCGCGTAGACATGAATGCTCAGGGTGTTTTGTGTGAAGGCCATTTCAGCACCACGTCATGAGGACGATATTGAAACCGGGCAACAGTGCCTCCAACAGTTTCTTGTGTGCATCGGAGCGAACGCCGATGACAAAATCATAGCCGCAGGCCGCTGCGAGATCACGCTCACGCCGCGCCTCCTCCACCTGCTTTTGAAGCTCGATCCGCCGAACGAAGGGGTCGTACGTCTCGATGTCGTTGGTCTTGACCTCCCAGAGCGTGCGCGTGGCCAGTTGCAGCGCGTCGAAGTTTTTCCCATTCACGAACACATCCCCGCCGGGGAAGCTGTTGTTCGGAATTCTGTCGGCGCACTTGTCGTGCAGTTTATTACCGCCAAGGTGGTACGGCACTGGTACGGGCTCGCACCTGCGGCGATCTCGCTCCGTGACTTCGGGTGGCTCCAGAGGAGGGAAGTCCGGCCCTTTTGGCTCCGGCGTGGGCCTTTTTTCCGGCGAGGGCTTCGGCGGGGCGGGCTTTGTTACAGGCACGGGCTTCACTTCTGGCACGGGGCGCGTTTCAGGTGCGGGCCTCACTTTCTCGGGATCGCCCCATCTCAGCTCATACGCATCCAGGGCCTCTTTGATGGCGAAGCCCACCACGACAACGCCCGCCACAACTACCGCCCCCACGACGATCTCCGGGGCCGCCAGGATGCAGACGCCGAGCCCCATGGCCGCCGCCCCAGCAGAGGCAATCGAGCATCGTCCTATAATGTCGTGAAACTCGATCCGGTCATGGTCGAGGGCATGAAAGCACCGCTCCGCCAGCACAGGCCAGGGCTCGGAAGCCTCCTGGACCGCGCACCGCCCCCCGTCCGTCCAGGGCAGCGTCGCCGCTCGCTGGAGGTTAGCGAGCCTCGGGTCCCGGGTCGCTGGCTCCCTTGGGCTCGGAGCTGATGTAGCGCAGGCTGAGACATAGAGCAGAAGTGCGATGCACGCTCGGAAACGCATGGCTACATCCTCCGAACAAGTCAGGACCTATTGGCCCGGATTCACTCACGATTCAGCGAAAGGCGTGTGCCGTCGCGGGTTTAGGGCACCCCGTGTCCACGGGTTCGAATTCTGTCTCCCCGACCATTCAAGGAGGGTGGGGGAAGACCCTGGAGACGCGCTGCCTCGCCCCGTTGGATCATCCACCGCGCGCCAGTAGGCTGGGACGATGAGCAAGGCCGAGCCGACCTTCACCCTCCTCACGACCTGTGCGAACCCGGCGGATGCCGCGGTGTTGCGCTCGCTGCTCGAGGCGAACGCGATCCTGTGCGTCGTTCAGGGGGAGCAGCGCCCCCACCGAGGAGGCCGTCTGCCCGGTGCATGGTGAGCGCTCCACGGCCACGGCGCGGCGCAACCACCGCAGGAAGATGGCGGGCGGGTTGGTCGTGCTCTTCTTGCTCACGCCCGTCCTGTTCCTGCTGCTCGCCCTCCTGCGCAAGTTGCTCGGCTGAGTCCACCTCGTCTACCAGGGGGCGGGGAGGGGCTCCACGCGCAGCTCTGGCTCGGCCTCGCGAAACAGGGGACCGAGCCGCTGGATGCCGAGGCCGCGCACACCACACATGAAGCGCCCTCGGGGAAACGAGAAGCGCCGCGCGGGCTCGATCGCATCCCCGACCGGCCCCTCCGGCCCCGCGGTGCCCGCCCGCCCCGGCGAGGACGAGTCGGCGGAGAAGGACAGCCGGTTCAGGTACGGCGCGGCCTCGGGAGATGCCCGGACGAGGATCCGTCCCACTCCACCCTCCGGTCCGCCTTGGCCACCCCGGCCCGCCGCGCCGCCTCGGCCCGCTTGAACGGGCGGCCAGCCCTCCGCGCCCCGTCCTCCCTTTCCGCCCGCGCCACCGGGACCGCCCTTTCCGCCCGGACCCGCGCTCGCGTCCACGTGCAGGGAGCCCACGGGCAGATCCACCAGGAAGCGCTCGGCGCGCGAGGACCGCCAGTCGCGCACCCACACCTTGAGCCGGGGAGGTTCCACGTCCGGCACCCGCGTCACCTGGACCTCCAGGTCTCCGCCGGGCTCACCGGCGCCGCCCACGCCTCCCGGTTCCCCGGCACCACCGGGGCGGCCCCGGTACAGCGAGGTCAGCCGGGCGGGGTAGCCCGGAAACGACGGCGCGTTCTCCCCCGGCTCACCCCACGCACCGGGCGCGCCCGCCTCGCCCGGGATGCCCGTGCGGCCCCGGAAGTCCGCCAGGAAGTCGCAGCCGTAGTGGACCGGCACGGAGAGCGTCACGGCGGGCAGCTCCGGCGCGCCCACCGCTTCGATCCGCACCGCCTGGGGTCCGGTCTCGAGCCGCTGGGGGTCCGTGTCGAGCACGACGCCGCCTCGCCCATCGACGGAGAGCGCGCCCGTGGTCCGCAGGCGGAAGTGCTCCGGATCCAGGGTCCACGCGGAGCGGGAGCCATCCGCCTGGACGACGTGCACGACGACTTGGACCCGAGCGCCCGGGCAGAACGCGGGGCCCCCTTGAAGGGATGCGGAGAAGGCTCGCGGAGGCGCCACCCTCACGCTCCGGCCCGTCAGGGGCCGCGCGGGCGTCGTCCAGCCCCCGAGCACCCACGCCATGGGGACGATCAGCCAACGGACGGCGGAGCACCAGTTCATGGGAGACAGTGAAGCGCGAAGTGTCGCCCGCGCCAAGACGGGCCGTGGGAATGGCACGCGCTGGAATATCCAGGGTTCCTTCTCTATCCTGGCTCTCCCCCCATCCCTCCGAGGCCCCCATGCGTCGCTCCGATTCGAAGGACAGTTCCTCGTCTCCCTCCCTGTCCATGGGGCAGGTCGCCATGCTGGGCCTGGGCGCGATGGCGCTGGGGGCCGTCGCGCTCGCCGCGCGCAAGCCCGTTTCCCGCTCCTCCGTGGGGAAGATGACGGGCTGGGGGACGCAGGGCACCCGCCAGGTGTTCCAGCTCAAGAACAAGTTCCTGGGCATGCCCGTCAAGGCGGTGCGTGAGGGGAGCGCCGGCGTACCCAAGCTGAAGCAGGTGCTCAAGGTCCTGGACGACGCGCACTCCATGCACCACAAGTTCGGCTTCAAGTCCGGCGAGAAGGTGCTGGACGATGCCTTCGAGAGCTTCAAGCCCAACCCCGATCTGCTCTGCCGTCTGCTCGAGGAGGCCCTCGAGGAGACCCAGGCGCCCTTCACCTCCTATTACGAGGAGAACCACGAGGCGCATGTCTACGGGGTGTTCATGTCCCTGGAACTCTCCGAGGATTCCTTCGCCAAGGCGCAGGCGCTCACCGCCGAGGACGTGCTGACCACGAGCGCGAGCCACTTCCCCGGGGGCTTCGAGGTGCGGGAGCGGGGCTCGGGCAAGATGCCCCGGAGCATCGTGCTGGCCGGCGGGGACAACGTGGACATCAAGGGCGACATCCCCTTGCGGGGTGGCATGCGGGTGGGTGGGTTCTACCAGTTCATGACCCGCTACCACTCGCTGCACGGCATGCTCATCCACAGCGCGTGGCTCAACATGGTGACCCGGCGGCTGTACGTGGCGCGCTTCGGCATCGGCGAGGCGCCCAAGCTCCAGGGCAAGGGCATGGGGGCGCTGGACATGGTGAACGTGCAGGAGGGGCCGCACGTGTGGGCGGGCGCGGATCTCCAGATGGTGCGGCAGATCTTCGGCGAGGAGGTGTTCGAGGCGCTGCTCGCGCAGGCCAACAGCGCGAGTGGCCGTAAATCCCCGTTCGGCTTCGAGTCCTCCTACTGGGCCACGGGCCAGCTGGCCAACAAGGGCGGCAAGGTCGCCCGGCCCGTCAAGACGTACGTCCTGCCGTTCCTGCGCGACCTGCAGGACCTCTTGCGCGGGGTGGACGAGTAGCGCTGGCGCTCACCGTCGGCGCACCTACAAATAGATCAAGGAAGTACTGGACTCATCAGGATGTCGGGGCCGCATGCTCGCTCCACTCGCGGCATTCCGCCGCCAGTGGAGGAAGTCCTCGATGCGCAATCGCTTGCTCGCAGCCTGTCTGTCGTTCTCGCTCGCGGCCTGTGGAGGAGCAACGGAAGCCTCCGGCTCTACTGGAGACGCCCGCTCCGCTCTCGCCGCGCTGCCCTCCGCGGAAGTCCTCGGCACGCATGACGATGGCGTCCCCTTCATGATCCGTGGCGAGCTCGGCTCGGCGGGCGGGTCCGTGCTGGGACTCGCCGCACGCGAGGCCCATGAGCGCGTCCGCACCACACTGGTGGCCGTCGCCCCCGTGTTCCGCCTGCGCGCCTCGGACCTCGTCGTGCAGCGCGCCTCGCGCGATGAACAAGGCCATACGCACATCCGCTATGCGCAGGTGCGCAACGGCCTGCCCGTCTTCGGCCACGAGCTCATCCTTCACGTGGATGCGTCAGGCCGCGTCTATGCCGCCAACGGCTCGGCGCGAGACAACGAGTCCGTCCCTGGACCCGATGAGGCGAAGGTCTCACCCGAGGCCATCCAGCGCGCCGCGCTCGAGTCCACCCCGGGCGGCGTGCGTGTGGAGGGCGAGCCGCGGCTCCTCTATGCCCGCTCCACCCGGGACCAGCGGCTGAAGCTGGCCTACGAGGTGGTGGTCACGGGCGAGCTGCTCGGTACGCTCGTCCGCGACCACGTCTTCCTGGACGCGCTCGATGGTTCCTTCGTCCAGCGCGACTCGGACATCCAGAACGCGCGCAACCGCCTCGTCTACTCGGCGAACAACGGCACGTCGCTTCCAGGCACCTTGAAGCGAACCGAGGGGAGCCGTCCCACGGGTGACGTGGTCGTGGACACGACCTACAACAACCTCGGCATCACCTACGACTGTTATCAAACCCTCTTCAACCGGGACTCGTACGACGGCGCGGGCGCGTCGGTGAAGGCCACCGTCCACTACAGCACGAACTACACCAACGCCTTCTGGAATGAGAACCAGTTGGTGTGCGGCGACGGCGACGGCGTCACGGTCGGCTCGTTCTGCAAGGACATGGACTTCATCACGCACGAGCTCACCCACGGGGTGATCAGCTCCACGTCCAATCTCATCTACGCGGGAGAGTCCGGCGGCCTCAACGAGAGCTTGTCCGACGTCTTCGCCGCGGTCTGTGAGAGCTGGACCACGGGCACCTGGTCCACGGGCCCGGACATCTGGACGATGGGCGAGGACACGTTCCTGAGCGGCACGCTCTACTCCATGGCCGATCCAGCCGGTGCGGGCTCGCTGGACTACTACACGCCGCCCCTGCCATCCGACGTGCACGCCATCGCGGGCATCAGCGACCTGGCCTTCGCACTGCTCTCCAAGGGAGGGACACACCCTCGCGGCAAGAGCACCCTCAAGGTCACGGGCATTGGCGTCGAGAAGGCCGGGCGCGTCTTCTACAAGGCCAACACGGACTACTTCACCTCGGGCACCACGTTCGCCCAGGCGAAGACCTATACCGAGCAGGTCGCGGACCTCCTCTACGGCACGGCCTCGGGGACGAAGACCTCCGTCACCCAGGCGTGGCAGGCGGTGGGCGTCGGAGTAGCCCCCGCGTCGTGCCCTCCGCTGGCCAATGGCATGGCCCTTACCGGCCTCTCCGGCGCCGCGGGTGGCGCGAGCTGCGCCTACTCCCTCGCCGTGCCGGTCGGCGCCACGAACCTGAAGGTGGAGACGTCCGGCGGCACCGGCGACGTGGACCTGTACGTCAAGTTCGGTTCGGCTCCGACCACCGCGTCGTTCGACTGCCGGCCCTTGCTTGGCGGCAACACCGAGTCCTGCACATTCCCCACCCCGAACGCCGGCTTCTACTACGTCGTGCTGCGGGGCTTCTCCGCCTACTCGGGTGTCAGCCTCAAGGCCTCGTTCACGCCGCCCGTGGGCGCGTATGTCTTTCCGAACCTCTCGGGCACCGCGGGCTCCGAGCAGTTCTTCACGTACAACGCCACGGCCGGACAAGCGGTGACCGTCACCCTGTTGCCGAACGTGGGGGGGAGCACGGGGGATGTCGACCTGTACGTCAGGTTCGGCTCGGCCCCCACGGCCACCTCGTATGACTGCCGCCCCTACGTCTTGGGCAATAGCGAGAGGTGTACCCTCAGCAGATCCTCCGCGGGCACGTACTACGTCATGCTCAAGGGATACGCGGCCTACACGGGGGTCGACCTGACGATCTCGGTGCCATAGGCGGGTAGCCCTGGACCTTGGGGCGGCTTCATCTGAGCCGCCCCAACGGGCGCCTTACCGCGTGCGCACCCGCACCTTCACTCCATGTTTGGGGCGCAGGGTGATGGAGGGCAGCAGCTCCACGTCGTCTCCGGGAGCCCGCTCGAAGCGGAAGCGCTGGGCCAGGGTCGCCAGCACCAGCCGTGCCTCCATCAACGCGAAGCCCATGCCGATGCACAGCCGCGGGCCTCCGCCGAAGGGAAACCACGCGAAGCGCGGCAGGCGTTTCTCCAGCCCGTCCGCCCAGCGTTGGGGCCGGAAGGCGAGGGGATCCTCGTAGAGGCGCGCATCCCGGTGTACCGTCCATGGGTTCATCATCATCACCGAGCCCTTGGCGATGGACCAGCCGCCGATCTCGTCATCCTCGAGCGCCTCGCGCCCGAGCGTCCACGCGGGCGGATAGAGCCGCAAGGACTCCTTCACCACGGAGTCGGTGAAGGGCAGGGCGGGCAGGTCCTCCAGGGTGGGCTCCCGTCCCCCCAACACCGAGTCCAGCTCCCGGTGCAGCGAGGCCTCGGCCTCCGGGTGGCGCGCCAGCAGGTGGAAGCAGAAGGCCAGGGTGATGGACGTCGTCTCGTGCCCCGCGAGCATCAGGGTCATCACCTCGTCGCGGATCTGTGGGTCGCTCATGTGCTGGCCTTCGTCGTCCTGGACGTGGAGCAACGTCGACAGCAGATCCTCCGTCTCGCCTCCCCCCGCCTCGCGCCTTCGCCGGATGAGGCTGGAGACGAGCGCGTCCAGTTGCCCCAGGGCCGCCCGGTAGCCGAGGTTCTCCGGCGTGGGCAGCCAATCGGGGAAGATCAGGGCCTGCACCCCGGCGAAGTGCTCCATCACCCGGGCCAACGAGGGGCCCACGGCCTCCGCCTTCCCGTCCAGCTCCAGGTCGAACAGGCTCTTGATGACGATGCCGAGCGTCAGCCGCAGCATGTCCTCGTTGACGTCGCGGAGCTCTCCGTCCCGCCACGAGGCGAGCTGGCGGCGGGCGTGCTCGGCCATCACCCGTCCGTAGGCGGCCAGGCGCTGGCGATGGAAGGCGGGCTGCATCAGCCGCCGCTGCCGCAGCCAGGACTCGCCCTCGTTGGTGAGCAGTCCTTTGCCCAGCAGCCGGCCTCCCATCAATTCGCGCTGGAATGCATCCTTGGCGTAGTGCCGGTGCCGGGTGACCAGGACGTGCTCGATGTGCTCCGGGCGCTGGAGCACATAGGTGCGCTGGCCCAGGAGCTCGACGTACACCACGTCCCCGTGGTCGCGGACGCAGGCCTCGATGAAGCCCAGGGGATCCTTCGCGTAGTCGATGAGGGTCCCGATCACGGGCAGGGCTCGGGGACCCGGGGGGAGGGAGGCTCGCGCGGTGCTCATGCGTGGAGCTTGCCGTACCCGCTCGATGACGACCAGGGGAGGGGTGCCGCGGTCCGGTTCACCTATGGCATCATCGCGGGATGAGCGACGGCTTCAACACATCATTCCTTGAAGATCCACGAGCCTGGCTGAAGAAGATCGCCATCAAGAACCTGTTCAACGACGGTGAGCGCGTCCAGCCGCCGGTCGATGTCAATGTCGCGCAGGCTCAGATCGTCCTCGATCTCGTGGCCATCGATGGTGGCTGGTTTCGTTCCACCACGCGGGCAAGGCTCGTCGTCCTCGAGCCCCTGACGCCCGCGGTGCACGGGATCGACTCGGTGCTCAAGGGGGCCTGGGTGCCCTACCAGTCGGAGGGCGAGGTCAAATCCGGCAACATCTCCATTGGTAAGGTCGCCATCTCGAAGCACCCTGGCGTGTTCGAGCCGAAGTTCGTGTTCACCGGGGCCATGAACGGCTGTTCGTTCCTCCTCGCCGAGGACTACCGCCACCAACTCCATGCCGTCCACTACCCGAACTCGACGGGTGCGCCCAGAGGGTTTCCGCTCCTGCGCGACGCTGGCTTGAGAATCGTCAAATCCATCAACTTCGAGACCACGCGCCATGGCCTCGGTTATGGCGAGTCGAACCAGGACATGGAGAGGCGGGGCCGGGGCCTATGGGCCAATGCGTTCTGTTGCGCGTTCTATGACGACGAGAAAGCCGATTGGCGCATCCTCTGCCAAGCGCAGATCTGCGAGATGAGCGGCCAGGTCATCAAGGTCGAGATCAACACGAGCAAAGGGGATGAGGGCGTGTTGGAGATTTGACGCGGCCCGCCCCGGAGCGGCTGAGGTCGGCGAGCACGAGGGTGCGGCTGGCCCGGTGGAGGAAGATCACCTCATCCATGAAGCGACGGCAGGGGAGACCTGGTGATGGTGTACCAGCGCTGCTTCCGGCCCAACTGGCCCCGCCGCCGGATTCAGCGGCCGAACTGGATGATGTAGAGGGGTCCGTTCCCGGTGACGGCGATCTCTCCCTTCTTGTTCACCGAGGAGTCCACCGCGCGCGCGAAGTCGTTGAAGCCGCTCGACCAGTCCTCGCCGCCGGTGTCCAGGCGGTAGCGGGCGATGAACAGCCGCGCGTCGGGAATGGCCGCCTCGGAGCCCGCGACGAGCACACCCCCGTGGGTGTCGATGTCGACGGAGACGAGCAGACCGTCCGTCTGCCGTGCCCAGCGCTCATGGCCGCTGCCCGTGAAGGCGAGCGCGAAGCCGTCCGCCGGAACGTCCGAGGTGTACGTCCGTCCCTTGAACTCGAATGAGCCGATGAAGGTGCCCACCGCGACGACGCGGTTGTCGCGCGCCGCGAGGCCGGAGACGGCACCCGTGCTGCCCTCGAGCGCGCGCGACCACTTGCCCTCGCCGGAGTGGGAGACCTCGCGCAGGTAGGGCGTGCCGACACCGCTGGGGATTTCCGGAAAGCGGATGCCCCCGAAGTAGAAGTTCCCGCGTTCGTCCGCGGTGAGGGCTTCGGTCCTGGCCACCACGTCGTCGACGTAGACCCATTTGAATTCGCCCCGTGAGGAGTACTTCGCGACGAACGCGTGGTAGTCCGCGCCGGTGATGGGACCCTCGCCGAAGTCGAACGCGGTGGCGCCCTCCAGGGTGCCGGTAATGGCGATGCGGTCCTTCCTGTCCACCGCGATCTCCCGCGCGCGAGCGGGCAGCCGGATCGCCCAGCGGGCGTGCCCGTCCGGGTCGAGCTTCAACAGGTACTCGCCTGTCGTCATCGTCACGCCATCCCGGACGAGCCGGCCGCCGACACTCAGGGACAGCAGGATGTTGCCCTTCGAGTCGACCGTCATCGCGGCGCCAAAGGCGCCGGCCGCGGGCAACTCGGCGGTGGGCTCGCCCGAGAGGAGGGTGCCCCACAGCAGGCGGCCATCGGGCGCGTACCTGGCGAGCCCCGCGATGCGCGAGCTCGAAGCCGAGGCGGGTGGGCTGATGGGTCCGGCGCCGAAGTCGATGGGGCCGCCGATGTCCGTCACCAGGACGATGACGTTGCCTCGCGGGTCATGCCGGAGGGCCACTGTCTCGCTCTCGGTGGTGGCGGAGATGTTCCGCGTCCACTTCGCGGTCTGTGGGGACGACCACTCCCGGTGCTCCGAGGAGATCGCCACCGCCTCGGTGGGCGGATCATCGAGTGTGGAGACACCGCCGCAGGCTGACAGTACCGCCAGCACCAGCGCGCCGCGGAGGCCCATCCATTTCCATTGCCGTTTCATGGTTTCCCTCCTGCCGGAGCCACGAGGACTCCCGCACCTCGAAGGGTGCTCGTGGAGAGGGACGTGAGCCGCTGTTCTCCAGGCGGGCTGGATGTGCTGGGGTGAACAGCGGCGGCAGTCCGCCTACCACTCAGGTCAGGAGGGGGGCGCTTACATGTTGCGCCGGTACTGGCCGCCCACCTCGTACAGCGCCCGCGACAGTTGGCCGAGCGTGCAGACCTTACAGGCGTCCATCAGCGCGGCGAAGATGTTGCCGTTGTCCAGCGCCGCGCGCCGCACGGCCTCGAGCGCCTGGGGCGCGGCCTGCTCGTTGCGCTTCCAGAAGGCGTCTCGGGCCGTGATGGCGTAGTCCTTCTCCTCCTGAGTGGCGCGGATCACCTCCGGCGGAGTCACGGTCGGCGAGCCCTTGGGGTCCAGGAAGGTGTTCACGCCGATGATGGGCAGCGTCCCGTCATGCTTGAGCGTCTCGTAGTACAGCGACTCCTCCTGGATCTTCGAGCGCTGGTACATGCGCTCCATCGCCCCGAGCACGCCGCCTCGATCCGAGATGGAACGGAACTCCGTCAGCACGGCGGCCTCCACCAGATCCGTCAGCTCCTCGACGATGAACGCGCCCTGGTTGGGGTTCTCGTTCTTCGACAGCCCGAACTCCTTGTTGATGACGAGCTGGATGGCCAGTGCGCGCCGCACGCTCTCCTCGGTGGGCGTGGTGATGGCCTCGTCGTAGGCGTTGGTGTGCAACGAATTGCAATTGTCGTTGAGTGCCAGCAGGGCCTGCAACGTGGTGCGGATGTCGTTGAAGGCGATCTCCTGCGCGTGCAGGCTCCGGCCGGATGTCTGGATGTGGTACTTGAGCTTCTGCGAGCGGTCATTGCCCCCGTACTTGTCCCGCATCGCCTTGGCCCAGATGCGGCGCGCCACGCGCCCGAGCACCGTGTACTCGGGGTCCATGCCGTTGGAGAAGAAGAACGACAGGTTGGGCGCGAAGTCGTCGATGTTCATCCCTCGCGACAGGTAGTACTCGACGAAGGTGAAGCCGTTGGCCAGCGTGAAGGCCAGTTGGGACACGGGGTTCGCCCCCGCCTCGGCGATGTGGTAGCCGGAGATCGACACCGAGTAGAAGTTCCGCACCTTCTTGTCGATGAAGTACTGCTGGATGTCGCCCATCACCCGCAGGGCGAACTCCGTCGAGAAGATGCAGGTGTTCTGGGCCTGGTCCTCCTTGAGGATGTCCGCCTGCACCGTGCCGCGCACGGACTGGAGCGTGGAGGCGCGGATGCGCTCGTACACGTCTCGCGGCAGCACCTCGTCACCCGACACGCCGAGCAGGAGCAGCCCGAGGCCGTCGTTGCCCTGGGGCAGCTCTCCCTGATAGCGCGGCCGGGGCTGGCCCCGCTCCTGGTAGAGGGCGTCGATCTTCTTCTCGATCTCCTCGACCTTGCCCTGGGCGCGGATCCACTTCTCGCACTGCTGATCCACCGCGGCGTTGAGGAAGAACCCGAGCAGCATCGGCGCGGGCCCGTTGATGGTCATGGACACGGACGTGGAGGGGTCCGCCAGGTCGAAGCCCGAGTAGAGCTTCTTCGCGTCGTCCACGTTGGCGATCGACACGCCCGAGTTGCCCACCTTGCCGTAGATGTCCGGCCGGTAGTCCGGATCCTCCCCGTAGAGCGTCACCGAGTCGAACGCCGTGGACAGCCGCTTGGCGGGCATGCCGCGCGAGACGTAGTGGAAGCGCTTGTTCGTGCGCTCTGGGCCTCCCTCGCCGGCGAACATGCGCGCCGGATCCTCGTTCTCCCGCTTGAGCGGGAACACGCCCGCCGTGAAGGGGAAGGCGCCCGGGGCGTTCTCGCGCAAGAGCCACGTCAGGATGTCTCCCCAGTCCTCGTAGCGGGGCAGGGCGATCTTCGGGATGCGCAGGTGCGACAGCGTCTCGGTGTAGAGGTCGAGTTCGATCACCTTGTCGCGCACCTGGAACTGGTACTTGGACGCCGCGTACCGGCGCTTCGTCGCCGGCCACTCGCTCAAGAGCCGCCGGCAGTCCGGGTGCAGGCGCGACTCCAGGTCGCGGTACAGCTCCACCAGCTCGCTCAGGTAGGCCGGCTCGCCCTCGACGCGCTCGGTGACCTGCACCACGTCCGAGGTGTCCTTGGGCTCGACGATCTCCAGACGCTTCTTGCCCACGTTCGCGCGCAGCGCCTCGATGGTGCCGTGCAACTGGTACATCCGCCGCGCGATCGCCGCCTGGGAGCGGACCATCCGGTCATACCCCTCGCAGGTCTCGACGATCTCCGCCAGGTACCGGGTGCGCTCCGGGGGGATGATCCACTTCTTCTCGCTCATCCCCGGAGTGAGCTCGAAGCCCGATGACAGGGGAGCACCCGTCTTCTTCGCGATCGTGTCGATGAGGGCCCGGTACAACTGATTCATGCCCGGGTCGTTGAACTGCGAGGCGATGGTGCCATGGACGGGCAAGGCGTCGTCGGGCGTGGAGAACGCGTTGTGATTGCGCTTCCACTGCTTGCGCACGTCGCGCAGCGCGTCGAGCGAGCCGCGCTTGTCGAACTTGTTGATGGCGATGACGTCCGCGAAGTCGAGCATGTCGATCTTCTCGAGCTGCGTGGCGGCGCCGTACTCGGCCGTCATCACGTAGAGCGAGACGTCCGAGTGCTCGGTGATCTCCGTGTCCGACTGGCCAATGCCCGACGTCTCCACCACGATGAGGTCGAACCCGGCGGCCTTGCAGATCTCGATCGAGTCGCCCACGTGCTTGGACAGGGCGAGGTTGCTCTGCCGCGTGGCCATGGAGCGCATGTACACGTTCGGGTGGTGGATCGCGTTCATGCGGATGCGGTCGCCGAGCAGCGCGCCGCCGGACTTGCGCTTGGACGGATCCACGGAGAGCACCGCGAGCGTCTTGTCCGGGAAGTCCGCGAGGAAGCGCCGGACCAGCTCGTCGACGAGGCTCGACTTGCCCGCGCCGCCGGTGCCGGTGATGCCCAGCACGGGGACGCGTGGGGCCTCGGCGCTCACCTGGGCGAGCGCCGCCCGGAGTTGCTCGCCCACGGGGGCGAAGTTCTCCGCGATGGTGATGAGCGAGGCCAGCCGGGAGGACTCGCGCGGCGCGGGGGCGGCGAGCAGGGGAGCGAAGTCCGAGGGCCGCTTCTCGAAGTCACACTGGGAGATCAGGTCGTCGATCATCCCCTGCAGGCCCATGGCCCGGCCGTCGTCCGGCGAGTAGATGCGGCTCACACCGTAGCGGTGAAGCTCCTCGATCTCCGTGGGGAGGATGGTACCGCCGCCCCCGCCGAACACCTTGATGTTCGCGCCGCGCTCGCGCAGCAGATCGATCATGTACTTGAAGAACTCGACGTGCCCACCCTGGTAGGAGGTGATGGCGATGCCTTGCGCGTCTTCCTGGATGGCGCAGTCGACGATCTCCGCGACCGAGCGGTTGTGACCCAGGTGGATGATCTCCGCGCCCGAGGCCTGCATGAGGCGGCGCATCACGTTGATGGCCGCGTCATGTCCGTCGAAGAGCGAGGCGGCCGTGACAATCCGGACGTGGAAGCGAGGCTTGTAGGGCTGGGGGGCGGCGTTCGTCTGAATGACTCTCACGCCACCTACAGTAAGAGCGCGGTGAAGACCGAGGCAAGGGATTGCGAGGAGGGGAGTGGAGCCTCGACGCGGCCCGTCAAACCCTCGCTCCTGGCAGGAACGTGCTCAGCACGCGCAGCGCGGCCGCGGTGGGTGTGGCGCGGCCTTCACGCACGTCCGTCTCCATCGCCGGAAGGAGGGCCGACACCTCGGGGTGCGCACGCAAGGCCGCTCGCAGTCCGTCCTCCACGAGGCTCCACATCCAGTCGACCTGCTGGGCCCGTCTGCGGCGCTCGAGTTCTCCCGAGGCGGCGCGCGTGCCGAGCTGCGCCTCGATGGAGGACCACAGCGCTCCGATGCCCGTGCCCTCCAGCGCGCTGCACGTGAGTACCTCGGGCTCGGCGCCCGCGCGCATCAGGTGCAGGGCGGCGCGGTACTGGGCCTGGGCCCGGAGGACGCGCGGCGCGTTGTCTCCATCCGCCTTGTTGATGGCGATCATGTCCGCCACCTCGAGGATGCCGCGCTTGATGCCCTGCAGCTCATCCCCCGCGCCCGCGAGCATGAGCACCAGGTAGAAGTCCACCAGGTCCGCGACGACCGTCTCCGACTGGCCCACGCCCACCGTCTCCACGAGCACCACGTCGAAGCCGGCGGCCTCGCACAAGAGCAGCGTCTCGCGTGTCTTGCGCGCCACGCCACCCAACGTGCCACTCGAGGGGCTGGGCCGGATGTAGGCCGAGGGCTCGCGCGCCAGGCGGGCCATGCGGGTCTTGTCGCCGAGGATGCTGCCGCCAGTGAGGGTGCTGGAAGGGTCGATGGCGAGCACCGCGACGCGCTTGCCGCCGCCCACCAGGTGCATGCCCAGCGCGTCGATGAACGTGCTCTTGCCCACGCCCGGGACGCCGCTGATGCCCACCCGCCGGCTGCCGCCCGTGTGGGGCAGCAGCCGCATGAGCACTTCCTGCGCGAGCGCGCCATGGCGCGGGTGCTCGCTCTCCACCAATGTGATGGCACGCGCGAGCACGGCCCGGTCGCCCGCACGCACGCCCTCCACGTAGGTGTCCGCCGGCAGCGGCTTCACGCCTCCTCCAGCTCGGCGGCCAGCTTGTCGAGCAGCTCGATGGCCGCCTTGGCGATGACCGTGCCGGGGCCGAAGATGGCCGAGGCCCCCGAGGCGCGCAGCGCGTCATAGTCCTGGGGGGGAATGACGCCTCCCACCACGATCATGATGTCTTCCCGGCCCAGCGCCTGGAGCGCCTGCTTGAGCTGGGGCACCAGGGTGAGGTGGCCCGCGGCGAGCGAGCTGGCGCCCACCACGTGCACGTCGTTCTCCACCGCCTGCCGCGCCGACTCCTCGGGGGTCTGGAACAGCGGCCCGATGTCCACGTCGAAGCCCAGGTCCGCGAACGCCGTGGCGATCACCTTCTGGCCGCGGTCATGCCCGTCCTGTCCCATCTTCGCGATGAGGATGCGCGGCCTCCGCCCGAAGCGCTCGAGGAAGGTGTCCGCGCGCGCGCGGGCCTCGGCGATCTGCGTGTCCTTGCCCGCCTCGCTCGAATACACCCCCGTCACGCCGCGCACCGTGGCCTCGTAGCGGCCGAAGACCTTCTCCAGGGCATCGCTCATCTCTCCCACCGTGGCCTTGGCGCGCGCCGCGTCGATGGCGAGCGCGAGCAGGTTGCCCTGGCCGCTCCGGCCCGCCTCGGTGAGCGCGTCGAGCCGCCGGCGCACCTCGTCCGCGTCCCGCTCCGCGCGCAGCTCTCGCAGCCGGGCGATCTGCGCCTCGCGCACCGCCGAGTTGTCCACCTTGAGGATGTCCAGCGTGTCCTCGCGCTCGGGCGGGTACTTGTTCACGCCGATGATGGCCTGACGCCCCGAGTCGATGCGTGCCTGGGTGCGCGCCGCCGCTTCCTCGATGCGCAGCTTGGGCAGTCCGGCCTCGATGGCCTTCGTCATGCCGCCCAGGGCCTCCACCTCCTGGATGTGTCCCCACGCCTTGTGCGCGAGCTCATGGGTGAGGCGCTCCACGTAGTAGCTGCCGCCCCACGGGTCGATGACGCGCGTGGTGCCGCTCTCCAGTTGCAGGTAGAGCTGGGTGTTGCGGGCGATGCGCGCGCTGAAGTCCGTGGGCAGCGCGATGGCCTCGTCGAGCGAGTTGGTGTGCAGGCTCTGGGTATGGCCCTGGGTGGCGGCCATGGCCTCCACGCACGTGCGCACCACGTTGTTGTAGACGTCCTGCGCGGTGAGGCTCCAGCCCGAGGTCTGGCAGTGCGTGCGCAGCGCCAGGCTCTTGTCGCTCTTGGGAGAGAAGCCCTTGATGAGACTGGCCCAGATCATCCGGGCCGCGCGCATCTTGGCCACCTCCATGAAGAAGTTCATGCCGATGGCCCAGAAGAAGGACAGCCGGGGCGCGAACGCGTCCACCCCGAGCCCCGCCGCGAGTCCGGCCCGCACGTACTCCACGCCGTCCGCGAGCGTGTAGCCCAGCTCCAGGTCCTGCGTCGCCCCGGCTTCCTGCATGTGGTAGCCGCTGATGCTGATGCTGTTGAAGCGCGGCATCCGCTCCGCCGTGAAGCGGAAGATGTCGCCGATGATGCGCATCGAGGGGCCGGGCGGGTAGATGTACGTGTTGCGGACCATGAACTCCTTGAGGATGTCGTTCTGGATGGTCCCGCTGAGCTGCTCGGGGCGGACGCCCTGTTCCTCGGCCGCCACCACGTAGAGCGCGAGCACCGGGAGCACCGCGCCGTTCATCGTCATGGACACGCTCATCTGATCGAGCGGGATGCGATCGAACAGGATGCGCATGTCCTTGATGGAGTCGATGGCCACGCCCGCCATGCCCACGTCACCCGCCACCCGGGGGTGGTCGCTGTCATAGCCCCGGTGCGTGGCGAGATCGAAGGCGATGGACAGGCCCTTCTGTCCGGCCGCGAGGTTGCGCCGGTAGAAGGCGTTGGAGGCCTCGGCCGTGGAGAAGCCCGCGTACTGCCGCACCGTCCACGGCTGCTGCACGTACATGGTGGAGTAGGGGCCTCGCACGAAGGGCGGCAGGCCGGGCAGCGAGCCCAGGTGCTCCACGCCCTCCAGGTCCTCCCGTGTGTAGACGGGCTTGAGGGGAAGGCCCTCGGGTGTGTTCCACAGCTCGGCCGTGCGAGTGGCCTCCTGGGCGTGGTGGCGTTGGGCGTCGAGCACGGCCGGGGAGGGCCGCGTTTCCGGGGCGTCGAAGTCGATGCCGGAGAAGTCCGGAACGTGGGTGCGCATCAGGCCACTCCGAGTTGCTGGTGCAGGGAGGACAGGAGCGCGAACAGGTCCGCCCCCGCGTAGAGGAAGAGGTCCACTCCGGCCGCGCGGAACGCGGCCTCGTGTTCACCCGGACGGCCCGCGACCGCCACCCCGCGCGCTCCCCGGGCCTTGAGGGCCGCGGTCAGCGCGGGTACCCACTCCGGGTAGAGCGTGTCCGGGCCGGAGATGACCGCGAGCGTGGCGCCTGAGTCCGTGAAGAGGGCCGCCGCGGCGTCCGCGTCCGCGAAGCCATGGTGCTCCCGCGCCTCGATGCCGCCGATGGCCAGCACGTTGGCGATCCACGTCGCGCGCGCGGTGTGCTCCGCCACCGTGCCCAGGTTCGCCATGAAGGCGCGGGGACGAGCCCCATGCGAGGCCAGATACCGGTCGCTCGCGTCCCGCAGGCCCTCGAACACCTCGGCCACTCGCGTGGCGCGCGGTGACGGGCCGTTCGGAGAGGGCGGGTGCGCCTGGCGGTGCACGGGCGCCTCGCCCAGGTGTGGGAATTCACTCACGCCCACGATGGGCAGGCGGCGCGTGCGCACGGCCTTGTCCCGCGCGGCGCGCGTCTCGGCGAGCACCCGGCTCACGTCTCCCTGGGCGATCGCCTGGGCCATGCCTCCCAGTGACTCGATGCGCCGCAGCTCCGCCCAGGCCGCGCGGGCGATCTCCCCCGTGAGCTGCTCGAGGTAGTAGCTGCCGCCCGCGGGATCCGCGACCCGGTTGAGGCTCGACTCGTCACGCAGGATGAGCTGGGTGTTGCGCGCCAGGCGGCGGGCACCTTCGTCGGGTGTCCCGATCGCCTCGTCGAAGGGCGACGTGCTCACGCTGTCCGCGCCTCCCACCACGGCGGCGAAGGACTCGGCGGTGGCGCGCAGGATGTTCACCCAGGGGTCGCGCTGGGTCTTGGTCGCGCTCGCGGTGCGCGCGTGCAGCACCATGGCCTGGGCCTCGGGTGAGCCGCCCGAGGCGGCGACGACCTTGGACCACAAGAGCCGCGCCGCCCGGAGCCGGGCGATCTCCGGGAAGAACTGGCCCCCCACCGACAGCGCGAACTGGATGGACCGCGCCGAGTGCTCGGGCGGTACCCCCGCGCGCTCCAGGCCCCGCAGGTACTCCACGCCCGTGGCGATGGCCCAGGCGAGCTCGTGCACGGACGTGGCGCCCGCGTCCGCCCAGGGCCGGGTCGAGACGAGCAGTGCGCGCAAGCCCGGGGCGCTCTCGCGCAGGGACGTGACGAGCGGCGCCGCCTCGGCCAGTGCCGCCCCGAGTCCCGTAAGGGGCGCCCCCGTGCGCGCGAGGACGCCGAGGGGGTCGATGCCGAGGCCGCCGCGCAGGGCCGAGCGCGGGACGCGGGTCCGCTCGGCGGCCTGCAACAAGAACGAGGCGGCCTTCAGGGGCTCCGCCTCCGGCTCCAGGTAGACCGGGGTGCGGTCCAGGGGGACGGAGGCGAGCAGCCGCTCCAGGGAGGCCGCGTCGTCCACCCGGATGCCCCGCGCCTTGCCCAGGCACAGCCAGACGCCCTGGGCGCCGCGCTCCAGGTCCACCCGGAGGGCCTCGGCGGCGAGCGCCACGTCCGGATCGCTGTACTCCTGGCAGACGAGCCACCCACCCTCGGTGTGACCGAGCGGATGGCCGCCTCGCACGTAGGGGGCGACACCAGGGGGCTCGGGAGGTGGGGCTCCGGTGGTGTCCTGCTGGGTGTAGAGGGGCTGGAGCGACAGGCCGCCTTCCAGGGACGACTGGAGCGACGTGAAGGGCTTGCCCTTCAGATCCTTGTCCACGAGCCGGCGCCACTCCTCCGGAGAGGGAGGGGGGAAGTCCGCGGCGATGTGGAGAGGCACTTGCGACATACGGTGACCTCGCGGGGGCAGGGGCACCGTCCCTTGGACCGTGCCTCGACTCTCCCATAGGCCCATTGTCGCGGCGGGGCAACGGTGGGGTGCGGGCCTCCAGGCTGAAACGTGTAAGCGGGCACGTTGTTTGTGTATTCCCACCGTACTCAACCCAGGGGATGCGGAGGCCGGTGCCGTCCGGGCGGGGAGGGCGGCACTCGCGCGCGCCGCTCGTTGCCCGGGAGTTGATGCGCCCCCGGCGCCACGATGCGCACGACCACGATCCCGTCCGGGCACACCTGTGGCACCGTCGTATCCACGGCCACGGGCTCCCGTCCCGTGAGCTCCGCGAGGAAGCCCGCGAGGGCCCGTTCATCGGGGCGCGGCGGGGGAGGCTCACCCGGTGGTGCCCATCCTGAGCTGGCGGGGACGGCCATGCCGAGCCACCAGGCCAGGCAATCCCGCTCGCCCCTCGCGTGGAAGGCCGCGAGCGCGTGCTCGAGCGCGTCCCTTGGCTCCCCGGGCATATCCCGCTCCGACATGCGCTGCCAGGCGAGCCGGGCGGCGCGCGTGTCCAGGCTCCAGCGCACCATCAAGGCCTCGTACGAGGCGCGCTCGAAGGCCCACGCCACCGACGCCGCGCCATCGACGAAGAGCGCACGGGCCCCGTAGGACTGCCCCTGGCCTCCGGGTGAGTACAGACATGACACGACACAGGCCGTGCCCCCAGGTCCCTCGAGCAGCAATCCCGTCGCATTCAGGCCGAGCGCGGCGAGGGTCCGCTGGAGGGCGGGTGGTGCGAGCGATGGCTCCAGCGCCCACGTGCGCACTCCGGTGCCGTACCAGCTCCGCCAGAAGAGATCGCGCTCGAGCACCTCGAACAGTCCATGGCGCACGGCCGCTCCCCAGGAGATGTGTGCCGAGACGCCAGTGGAGCCGGTGCGCAGCGCGCCGGAGCAGTCGGGCGGGGGACGGTGATAGAGGAAGGTGGCTCCGGCGGGCACCAGCGTGCGCTCCCCCGTGACGAGCGACTGGCCCGGCACCCAGAGCATCCGCGTCCGTCGCAGCGCCTCTTCGTCCGCTCCCTCGCTCCGCCGCGAGACCAGCCCGGAGGGATCCACCGCCCGGGTGCCAGCGCGCGCCAGTTCCTCGTAGGTGGCCACCACCTCGCGGCGCTCCTCCGCCAGCCTTCCCGCGAGGATGTTGCTCACCCGTTCCCTCAGTTCCCCCCGGGCGCGCACCTCCACGTCGTCGGCGCCGCCCCCCACCGCGCTGCCGATCACCACGGGCGCGCCTCCCGCGGCGGAGTTCGCCGCGAAGAGGGGCGAGCGCGAGGCCGCCCGGGCGAACACCACCTCCGGCGCGTTGGCGAAGGGGCGGAACAATTCCGCCTGGCCAATGCCTCCCATCAGACGCTCGCGCCCCGGGTGGCGGACTCCTCCAGGTGCATTTCGGCCTCCCTCACGACCCCCAGGCCGTGGTCCGTCAATTCATGCGCATGGGCTCGGAGCGTCCCCCATGCCTGACGTGCCTGCTGGCGGAGTTTGTCACACCGGGCCGCGGTGCCTTCTCCGCCGAGCCCCCGGCCCACGACGCGCTCGTAGAAACCCAGACACCGGCACAGCACGACGAGTTGTTGAAACAGCCCCGTCAATGGCCGGGGATCCGGCCGGAGCGGCGTCATCACACCTGGTGAATCCTTGCTCGAGCCTTTCAAGAAGGGGCGGACCACCGCCGCGGCGTTGCAACGGGTGTGGCATCCCTCGTGGATCAATGCCTCGGCCAGACGGATCTCCGGAGGAATCTTCTTCGAGGACAGGCGCCGGGTGTTCACGAACACGGCGCCGTGCACCGCGAAGTCCGTGAAGCCATCGATGCCTCCGCCCTCCATGAGTGCCACCTGCCGGATCACGAGCCGTAGCTCGGACAGCATCTCCGGCCAGACGGCGGCGAGCAGCCGGCTCGTGGCGGAGAACACCTGGCGCTGCGCCTCCCCCCACTCCGTGAGCGCCATCCCGGCCAGCGCCGCTTCCTGACCGGGGCGCTGGGGTGACTGACGGACCGCCCGATCGAGGCTCTCCGACAGGTGCCGGGCGGGGGGCGTGAGATCCAGTCGCCACGGCTCGCACCCGGAGGCGCGCGCTCTCTCCTCGCTCTGTCGCGCCTCCCACGTGAGTCGATGAAACTCCTCGATGCGCCCCGGCGGTGCGCCCTGGCGCTTGTCCTGGAGCCGATACGCCAGGGCCCAGAATCCGGGATAGGAGGTGAGGCCTTCCGCGGCCTCGGCTCCGAGCGCGCCGAACTCCTTCCTCAGCGTGTCGATGAGCAACTGGGCAACCACCGCCTGATCGCGTGGAACGTCGTCGGCCCCGGGTTGGATGTGCATGGACGCTCTCCTTCAAAGGTGGGGCCGGGCAAAAGCCCGGCCCCACTCATTGTCTGCTTCAGTCATCGATCGCGGAGTCTGGAATGTCGACCATGAGCGCGAATTCGGGCAGCTCCACACCGCTGACCTCATCCACTTCCTGGTTCACCACTTCGAGCTGGGTCTCAACCATGATCCATTTCCTCTCTGTTTCGGCCTGGGCGCCCTTGCTCAGGCGAAGAGTAGATTGGTGACGTGATTGGAATATCGCAAGGACAGTGAATAGTCTTTCACGGGCAGCGAGTCGTGGTGAGTGAGAGAACAGGAGTGCGCACCGATGGAATTGCCTGGATTCAGTATGAGGGGAAGGGGCGGTATGGGGGCTCAGTCTCTTGATTCCTACGGAGACGACACCGCCCATTCCTATGATGACTGGTTTGGCGCATGGTCCCTGGTGCAACCCGTGGTCGACCAGGTGGTTCGGTTCGCGGGCTCGGATCCTGTCCTCGAGTTGGGGATTGGAACGGGACCCCTGGCGCTGCCCCTGCTCGAACGCGGCGTCGCTGTACATGGGATCGATCTGTCCGAGCAGATGGTGGCTCGGCTGCGCGCCAAGCCTGGAGGTGACCGGATCCCCGTGACGATCGGGGACTTCAGCGAGCTGCCCGTCACCGGCACCTTCTCCGTGGTGTTCGTGGCCAGGAGTTCGTTCTTTCATCTGCCGACCCAGGAGGCCCAGGTCCGGTGCTTCGCGCGCGTCGCCAGTCGTCTACGGCCCGGGGGCGTGTTCATGCTCGATGGGCTCCTGCCCGACGAGATCTGCCTGCTCGCGGATCAAGGCAAGGTGATCCGACAAACCGAGGAAGGGCAGGTCTTGCGGTTCCGCACGTATGATCGTTCCCAGCAACACCTCGTGTCTCATTACCTGGGAGCCTTCGCGAAGGGCGTCCAACACATGTCCTTCTCGTTCCGCTACGCCTGGCCGGGCGAGTTGGATTTGATGGCCCGGATGGCGGGACTGCGCTTGCGCGAGCGCTGGGGAGGCTGGGATGGCTCACCGTTCCAGGCGGCGAGCTCGTATCACGTCTCGGTTTACGAGCGGCCAGCCTAGGAACGAATATGCTCTCCTCGCTCGCGCTCCTTCTTCTCCTGGCGCTGTTCGTCCTGTGGGGCGCCACGACGCGACCCACCCGACCTTTCTCGTGGGGCATGTATTCGGGCTCGACCAAGGGCTTTCTCTGGACGGAGGGGAAGGGCGGCCCCCGGATTCCCAGCTACGCCGAGCTGCGGCTCGCACCGGACAGCCACTCCCTCTCCCTCGAGGAGCTGCGCCGGATGGTCGAACAGACCCCGCCGTCCATCTCGTTCAAGGGATTCATCATCGGCTCGGGTGGCCATTGGTCCGTGGTCTATGAGCCGGAGCAACGCCACCTGGTGGCGGAGCCACTGCCGCGGAGCACCGAGCTGCGACACCTCACCGAGGCGCTGCGGCGCCTGCCGGTCCCATGAGCGCGCCGCCCGGAGTGGCCTTCGCGTCGGTCTGTCTGGCCCTGGCATGTGGGTGGTACACGGCGCTCATCCTCCTCGACTACCGGCACCTCTTGGGGGTGGGTGTCGGTGTGTGTGTGTTCCGGCCAGGGCTGGGTCCCACCACGGCGAGCGAGCTGGTCACGCGGTGGCGCTGGGCCTGGCTGGGATTGCTGGGGTCCGGGGGGCTCCTGGTGACGGTGCCCTTGCTGGGCCGCGCGATGGCGGGTGGCGTGGCGCTCGTGTCCTGCGGCGTGCTCCTCGCGTGGATCCTCGTGGATCGCCGGTTGCACCACGCCCGCTACACGTCGATGTGCATGGCCGTGCTCGCCCTCGCGTTGATGGGATACCAGTCCTCGTGGCTGCTCTCCCTGACGCCCGGCGCGCGCTTCACGGGGATGTTCGCCTCGTTTTTCGCCAGTCAGCTCTACCTGGTGGCGGGAATCCGCAAGGTGCGCTCCGCGCAATTCATGTCGGGCCGGGTCATCGTCGACGGGCTGGCGTTCGGCTCCTACCAGGCCGCGGCGGGCAATCGGGAGTTCTTTCGGCTGGTGCGGTTGCCGCGGCTGGCGGAGTTGCTGTCCTCGCCCTCGGTCCTGTTCGCGGGCCGGCTCGCCGCGATCCTGACGGCCGGGGTGGAGCTCGCCCTGGGCCTGGGCGCGATGGGGCTGCTTCCCGTCCCGCTCACGCTCGTCCTGGCCCTTCCCACGCACGTCGCGTTCCTGCTCATCAGCCCGCGCCGCATCGTGCCCTTCACGGCGGCGGCGCTGGGGTTGCTCACGCTGGCCATGACCCATCCGCTGCTGTCGGGGCTCTGTTGTCAGTCGCCGACTATTCGACCCCATGCCCTTGCTTCGTACCTCCCCCCTCCGGGGGTCTGCCTGGTGCATGTTCAGCGGTATGCCCGGCCGCTCTGCGCGCTTCGGGTGGGCATGGCCAACGTCGTGGGGAGAGCGTGGGATGTCCACGTCAACCCCAGGAGGCGAACATGACGCAGATGAACCAGGAGGATTTGCGCGAGCAGCGGAGGGAGGCGCGGAGGAGCCAGACCTACAAGGCCTTCCTGGACAGCCTCGGCACCACGGGCCAGATGAACGAGGAAGACGCCGAGCGTGCCGCCGTCTCGGTCCTCTGTGTGCTGGAGCAGCGGCTCTTTGGCCAGGAGGCGGCGCACCTGGAGGCCCAGTTGCCCTCCAAGCTCAGGGATCTGTTGGTGCGGTGCGAGCGGCACATGGGCAAGCCGGCCAGCAAGTTCGGAAGGGAGGACTTCATCGAGATGGTCTCGGACGACCTGGGAGTGGATGCCTTCGAGGCCGAGAAGAAGATCCGGGCCGTCTTCGCCGCGGTGCGGGAGCAGGTGTCGGAAGGGGAGGTCGAGGACCTTATGGGTCAGTTGCCCGCCGACCTGCGGGCGCTGTGGCAGCTCGCCCTCTGAGGCCTTCACCTCCGCTACTGCCCGCCATGCGACGCCTTGAGCCGGTGTCTTCGGGTAGTAGTTGAATCGCGCGGGCGGGCCGGACGAGATCGGTGCCATGGCTCAGCCCCCCCGTCCGTCGCCCAGCGACCCGTCGTACGACCTGCTGCACCTTCAAGGCCGCCATCCGCTCGAGGCCCTGTTCGCGCCGCGCAGCGTGGCGGTGGTGGGGGCGAGCGAGCGGCCGGGGAGCGTGGGCCGCACGCTGCTCTGGAACCTCATCAGCAGCCCCTTTGGCGGCACCGTCTATCCCATCAATCCCAAGCGCCCGAATGTGCTGGGCATCCGGGCGTGGCCGTCCCTGCGCGCGCTGCCCGAGCCCGTGGAGTTGGTCGTCGTCGCGACGCCCGCGGTCACGGTGCCCGAGGTGATGCGCGAGTGCGCCGAGGTGGGGGTGAAGAACGTCATCATCATCTCCGCGGGCTTCAAGGAGGTGGGCGAGGAGGGCGCGCTCCTGGAGCGCGAGGTGATGGAGATCGCCCGCGAGGCGCGCATCCGCGTCATCGGCCCCAACTGCCTGGGCGTGATGCGGCCGCCCACGGGGCTCAACGCCACCTTCGCGGGCTCCATGGCCCGCGCGGGCAACGTGGCCTTCATCAGCCAGAGCGGCGCGTTGCTCACCGCCATCCTCGACTGGAGCATGCGCGAGGGCGTGGGCTTCAGCACCATCGTGTCCCTGGGCTCGATGATGGACGTGGGGTGGGGTGATCTCATCGACTACCTGGGAGACGACCCGCGCACGCGCAGCATCCTCATCTATATGGAATCCATTGGTGACGCGCGGGCGTTCCTGTCCGCGGCGCGCGAGGTGGCACAGCACAAGCCCATCATCGTCATCAAGGCGGGGCGTACGGCGCAGGCGGCGGCGGCGGCGGCCTCGCACACGGGCTCGCTCGCGGGCAGTGATGAGGTGCTCAGCGCGGCGTTCCGGCGCGCGGGCGTGCTGCGCGTGGACTCCATCGCGGACCTCTTCTACATGGCGGAAGTGCTCGCCCGGCAGCCCCGTCCCGAGGGACGGCGCCTCACGGTGCTCACCAACGCGGGCGGCCCGGGCGTGCTCGCCACGGACGCGCTGGTGACGGGGGGCGGAGAGCTCGCGCGCCTGTCGGACAGCACGCGCGCGCAGCTCGACACCTTCCTCCCCGCCGCGTGGAGCCATTCCAACCCCGTGGACATCCTGGGAGACGCGGACCCCGAGCGCTATGCGCGGGCGCTCCAGGTGGCGGGCTCGGACGAGAACAGCGATGGCCTGCTCGTCATCCTCACGCCCCAGGACATGACCGAGCCCACGCAGACGGCGGACAGGCTCAAGCCCTACGCGAAGCTGGGCAAGCCCGTCATCGCGAGCTGGATGGGGGGCTCGGAGGTGGCGGCGGGCGAGCGCATCCTCAACGACGCGGGCATTCCGACGTTCGGCTACCCGGACACGGCCGCGCGCATCTTCAATTACATGTGGCGCTACAGCTACAACGTGGCGGCCCTGTATGAAACGCCCGTGCTGACGGAGGAGCCCGAGCGGCGCGAGGAGGCCAGCGCGCTCATCCACGAGGCGCGGCGCGAGGGCCGCACGCTGCTCACGGAGTATGAGTCCAAGCGGCTGCTCGCGGCGTATGGCATTCCCACCGTGGAGACGCGGCTGGCGACGAGCGCCGACGCGGCGGTGCGCGAGGCCCTGGACATGGGTCTTCCCGTGGTGCTCAAGCTGCACTCCCATGTCATCACCCACAAGACGGACGTGGGCGGGGTGCGCCTGGACTTGAGGACGGAGGCGGCGGTGCGCGCGGCCTTCGAGGGCATCCGTCAGCGGTTGGAGGAGCTGGGCCAGGCGAATGCCTTCCAGGGCGTGACGGTCCAGCCCATGGTGCGGCAGGATGGGTATGAGCTCATCCTCGGCAGCAGCCTGGATGCGCAGTTCGGGCCGGTGCTGCTGTTTGGCGCCGGAGGCGTCCTGGTGGAGGTGTTCAAGGACAGGGCGCTGGGGTTGCCTCCGCTCAACACCACGCTCGCGCGGCGGATGATGGAGCAGACGCGCATCCACGAGGCCCTGCGCGGCGTGCGTGGGCGCAAGCCGGTGGACCTGGGGGAGTTGCAGAAGCTGCTCGTGCGCTTCAGTCAGTTGGTGGTGGAGCAGCGCTTCATCAAGGAGGTGGACATCAACCCCTTGCTCGCGTCGGACGAGCGGCTGGTGGCGCTGGACGCGCGCGTGGTGTTGCACGGCCCCGAGGTGACGGAGGCGGAGCTGCCACGGCTGGCCATCCTTCCGTACCCGCAGCAATACGTGGACCGGTGGCGGGCCCGGGACGGGGAGGAGCTCTTCATCCGCCCCATCCGGCCCGAGGACGAGCCCCGGATGGTGGACTTCCACCAGACGCTCTCCGAGCAATCGGTGTTCCTGCGCTACGCGGGGATGATGAAGCTGGATCAACGCGTGGCGCACGAGCGGCTGGCCCGCATCTGCTTCATCGACTACTCGCGCGAGATGGCGCTCTTGGCGACGCGCGCGGATGGCTCGGTGCTCGGGGTGGGGCGGCTCACGCGCCTGCCGGGCACCGAGGACGCGGAGTTCGCCCTGCTCATCAGCGACACGGTGCAGCGCCAGGGCCTGGGCTCGGAGATGCTGGGCCGGCTGGTGAAGGTGGGCCGGGACTGGGGACTGCGCTGCATCGTGGCGGACATCCTCTCGCACAACGGCGCCATGCAGCACGTCTGCCGCAAGCTCGGCTTCCGCATCCATCCGGGCGAGCTGGGCGAGGACATGGTGAAGGCCATCAAGGTGCTGGACTGAGCAGCCCCTCGTTCCGCGCCGGTCCGTTCGCGTAGGATGGAGGCGTCCGGCGGCGTTCCCCCCGGACGCCTCCCCATGAACCATCCCCCCGTGAAGTTCCCTCTCGCCACCGTGCTCGGCTGCGTGGCGTTGCTCGTTTCCGCCTGCGCTCCCACGGAGCTCCCGCCGGAGGCGCTTGCCGAGGAGTCCGTCTCCGCCAACGTCTCGCCCCCGTTGGATCTCCAAGCGATCATCCGCCGCGTGAATCAGGCCTTCCGGGCCGGGGAGGGCGACTTCACGGGAGGCCAGGAGACCTACGCTGTCCGTGTGGACGAGGACGGGACGGTCCGTTTCTCGCCGCGGCACTGGCCCGACGAGGCCCGAGGGGAGGCACGCACCGCGCGGATGGGCGAGCCCCTGCGGGTGCGGACCACGTCGGTCTCCCGGGGTGGCCAGCCGCTGTCCGCCGAGGTGGCGCGAGGGGCGGTGCGCGAGGACGGCGCGCTGGCCCTGCGCCGGGGGCCCGTGGTGGAGGTGCTGCACAACGGAGAGGAGGGGTTGGAGCAGCGCTGGGAGCTGGCCTCGAAGCCCTCGGGCAGCGGTGCGTTGGAGGTGCGGGTGGAGCTGTCGGGCCTCGAGTACGTGGGCCCCACGGAGCAGGGGCACCACTTCGTGGATCGCCGCTCGGGGTTGGGGGTGCGCTATGGCAAGGCCACGTGGGTGGACGCGCGCGGCGTGCGCACCGCCGTGGAGCCCGTGCGCGAGGGCGACGCCCTGGTGATGCGCGTGCCGGAGGCGGTGCTGGAGGACTCGGCCTGGCCCGCGGTGCTCGATCCGGTCATCTCCCCGGAGATCAGCCCGGGCAATCCCGTGCCCGCGCCCACCACCAGCGGCCTGTATCGACCCCGGATTGCCTCCGCGGGTGGCCTCTACCTGGTGGTGTGGGATGTCTACTCTGGCGGTTACTTCGTCCAGGGCACGCGTGTGAATGCCTCGACGGGAGAGGTCCTCGACCCCAATGGCATCACCCTGGCGTCCGGTACGACCGCTCCACAGACGCCCTCCGTGGCCTCCAATGGGAGCGATTTCCTGGTGGTCTGGCAGACCTATGTCAGCTCGGCCCAGGGCTACGACATTTATGGATCGCGCGTCAAAGGCTCGACGGGGAAGGCGATCGACACCACGCCCATCCGCATCTCGACCGTCGCCAGTTCCGATCAGTCCGACCCCATGGTCGCCTACGCGGGCAACCTCTACTTCGTGGCCTGGAAGGATGCGCGCTCCGGCGCCCCCGGCCTCTACGGCGCGCGGGTGACCACCTCGGGCACGGTGTACGACAGCTCGGGCATCCTCCTCGCTCCCGGCACGGTGTACTGGCCCACCCTCGCCACCGACGGGAGCACCGTCCTGTTGGCCTGGGCCGTCGCGGACAGCGTGACCGCGCATGACATCCAGGGCGTCCGGGTCCAGGCCTCGAGCGGGACGAAGCTCGGGAGCATCCTGGAGCTCTCCAAGGGCCCGGGGGCGCGGAGCTCCCCGGCCGTCTCCTTCGCCGGGGGCCACTTCCTCGTGGTGTGGGAGGACCGGCGGGTCGACGCCTCCGTGTCGGAGCTCTACGGCACGCGGATCCGTGCCTCGGATGGCGCGGTGCTCGACGCCTCGGGGATTCCCATCGCGACCGCGCCCGCGAACCGGCCCTACGGAAGCAACTTCGCCGTGGGCTCCGATGGGAACCGCTTCCTGGTGCTCTGGGAACAACTCACGGCTCCGGCCAGTACGACCCGGGCGCTCCAGGGGGTTCGCGTCGGGACGGATGGGGTGGTGAGCGACACGGCCTCCCAGCCCCTCTCCGACGTGAGCACGACGGGCGGCCTGTCACCCGCCGTGGCGTTCGATGGGACGAACTTCCTGGTGCTCCGGCGGGACGTCCGCAACAACCGCAACAGCTTCTATGCCACGCGCGTGCGGGCCTCGGACCTGGCCCTGCTCGACACGCCTCCGTTCCTCGTGACCACCCAGTTGAACCAGGTCAAGGCGCCCGCGGTGGCCCAGGGCGGGGACGTCTACCTCGTGGTGTGGAACGACTCCCGCGACCGCGAGGGCACCTTCGACATCTACGGCGTTCGGGTTCGGGCCTCGGATGGCGTGCTGCTCGATCCCCTGGGCATTCCCATCGGACAGGGAGTGGGAGCCCAGACCTCGCCCGCCGTGGCGTCCGACGGGAGCCGGTTCCTCGTGGTGTGGGATGACGCCCGGAACAGCACGACCTCGGGCCTGGACATCCGTGGCGCGTGGGTGCGGGGGTCGGATGGAGGAGTGAGCGATCCCCAGGGGTTCGTCGTGGCCGCCGCGCCGAGGGATCAAGCCCGGCCGAGGGTGGCCTTTGGCGAGGGGACCTACTTCGTGGCCTGGGAGGACTCGCGCAACGCCCTGACCTCGGGCAACTCCGTGGACGTGCATGGCGCGCGGATCCGTGCCTCGGACGGAGTCATCCTGGATCCGGACGGGCTGGTCGTGTCGAGCGCGGTCCGTTCGCAGTGGCACGTCGACGTGGCCTTCGGCGGCGGCGTCTTCCTGGTGATCTGGGAGGACACCCGCAACGTCTATTTCATCTCCAACATCCATGGGGCGCGCGTGAGGGCGTCGGATGGCGGGGTGCTCGACAGCGGAAGCACGCCCTTCATCAGCACGCCCTCGGTGGCCCAGCAGGCCCCCCGTGTGGCGTTCGACGGAACGAACTTCCTGACGGTGTGGAAGACCAAGCGCTTCAGCGGGGAGCCGGACCTCCGGGGGACCCGGGTGCGGGCGTCGGATGGCGGGGTGCTCGATGCGGCGGGGCTCGTCCTGTTCTCGGGCACCAGCTCCTTCCAGGACTTTCCCGGCCTGGGCTTCGACGGCGAGCACTACCTGCTGGCGTATTGGGAGTCCGTTGGCGCCGTCAACCGGCTGGAGGGCATCCGCTTCAAGACGGATGGGACCCGGGTGGATACGACGGCCATCCTCATCGACACCATGACCGCGAGCTACGTGAACGCGGCGCCCCCCGCGATCGCCTCGTGGGGGAAGGGCCGGTTCCTGGTCGCGTACGAGTCGTATGACACGGTGTCCAGCCAGTTTCGCGGCAGGATGCGGCTGGTGTCGGACCCGGTGAACGGCGCGAAGTGCGCGAGCAACGCGGCCTGCACGAGTGGCTACTGTGTGGACGGGGTGTGCTGCAACAGCGCGTGCGCGGGCGGGACGTGCGGCTCGGGCACTTGTTTCATCCCCTTGCGTGTGAGTTGCCCGGCGGCGCTCCAGGCCGAGGCCGCGGATGCCACGGGGGCCACCGTGAGCTACCCGCCCGCGACCGCCACGGGAGGGACTTCGCCCCTGACGCTCGGCTACAGCCATGCGTCCGGTTCGCGGTTCGCCCTGGGCCGCACGTCCGTCACCGCCACCGTGACCGACGGCGCGGGTGGCACGGCGTCCTGTTCCTTCGATGTCTCCGTGAGCGACACCACCGCGCCCACGCTGAGCTGTCCCGCCCATTTTCGAGCGGAGGCGACGGATGCCACGGGAGCCACCGTGAGCTACCCGCCCGCCACCGTGACGGACGCCGTGTCGTCGTCCGTCACGCTCGACTCCAGTCCCGTGTCTGGCTCGCACTTCGACCTGGGCACCACGCCCGTCTCCGTCCAGGCCACGGATGAAGCGGGCAATTCCTCCATGTGTGGTTTCTCCGTCACCGTGAGCGACACCACCGCGCCCACGCTGGCCTGTCCCGCGAACCTGAAGGTAGAGGCCACCAGCACCTCGGGGGCCACCGTGAGCTACCCGTTGGCCTCCGCGACGGACGCCGTGTCGTCGTCCCTCACGTTCGCCTACAGCAAGGCCTCTGGCTCGCACTTCGACCTGGGCACCACGCTCGTCACCATCCAGGCCACGGACGAAGCGGGCAATGCCGCGGCGTGTGGTTTCTCCGTCACCGTGCGCCTGCCCTCCGTGCCCCAGGTGACCTGCCCGGAGGCCCTCGAGGCCGAGGCCACCGATGCCCTGGGGGCCCTCGTGAGCTACCCGCCCGCGACCGCCACCGGCACCGAGCCCCTGACGCTCAGCTACAGCCAGGACTCGGGCACGCGCTTCGTCCTGGGCACCACCCCGGTCACCGTCACCGTGACGGATGGCCTGGGCCTTTCGGCGTCCTGTGACTTCGGTGTCACCGTGCATGACTCCGTGGCGCCCGAGGTGGGGTGTCCGGGTCCGTTCGTCGTCGAGGCCCGGGGTCCTTCCGGGGCCCCGGTCGTCTTCTCCCTGCCGCCACCTCGGGATGCCGTGTCCGCGCCCTCGGTGTCCTCCACCCACGCGCCGGGCAGCCTCTTTCCCCTGGGCACCACCTCCGTCACCGTGTCCGCCACGGACGAGGCGGGCAATGCCGCGTCCTGCTCCTTCGACGTGACCGTGCGGGACACCACCGCTCCCTCGCTCGTGTGTCCGGCCGATGTGTCGGTGACGACGGCCTCCGACGAGGGCGGCGTCGTGGAGTACCCGGCGCCCACGGCCGAGGACGCGGTGTCCATGCCCGGCGTCGGCCTCAGTGCGCCCTCGGGTGGGCACTTCCCCCTGGGCGACACCCAGGTGACGGCCACCGCCACGGACGCCGTCGGCAACAGCGCCACCTGCACCTTCCGGGTGCGCGTGACGCGAGACAGTCCGGAGCCTCTTCCGGAACCGCTCCCTGATCCAGGAGCGGAGCCTTTGCCGGCTGGTGGATGCGGGTGTGGGGCGGCGGCGTCGGATGGGCTCGGAGGGGCGGCCCTGCTCCTGCTGTCCTGGGTCGTGGCGCGCCGCCGTCGCGACTCCCTGGCGGGGTGAGGGCGGGTCCCGGGTTGGTTCGCCTTGCACGGCCGCACGGGTGTCATCACGGGCGCCATCAGCCATGACCTGCGCACCTATCTCGCGCGGTTGCGGCTGCGCAACGGGGTCGATGTGGTAGTGCCTGGAGGCTACAAATACGAGATTCTCTCCGGAACGGAGTCGAACCTGGCACGGCACGGTAGGCGCATGGCGGGCGAGTTCTTCCGGATGCTCACCTTCTGAAAGGGGCGGCGATGGATTCGCTCGGCAATGTCGTCTTCGAGGACCGGGAAATCGAAAACGAGCGGCTGGAGCTGACGGACGCGAAGGCAAACTACATCCTTGGCCCCAATCTGACGTTGAGGAACTGTACCCTCGTGCTGAAGGTGTCCGCTCGGCGCCTTAGTCTCAAGCAGCCCCGCTTCATCGACTGCACCTTCGAGGTGCAGCAGGAGTTGAAGAATTACCAGAGCTGGGTGGCCTCGTCCCTGAAAGGCTGTTGCTTCAAGGGGCGCCTGTCGGGGTGCGACTTCGGGTACTGGCCTGAATACATGAGCTTGCCGTGGTATCAGCACGGGTCCATTGAGGATTGTGACTTCTCCGAGGCCCGGCTGGCAGGGTGTCGGTTTCACGGCTGCGACATCAACACCCTGCGCTTCCCCAAGTGGCCCTGCTTCACCTTCCTGGATCCCATTGGCCGAGCCCCCGAATTACGCAGCGTCAAATGGCCGGGAAGCTTTGGTGACATTGTCGTGGACAATCTGCATACCCACCCGCCGTCCACCAAGGCCTTGACCTATTACGCTCCCTCCGCGGCCGAGCGCTTCGAGACCACCTCTGAGGAGCTCCGATCCGTCATCGAGAAGTTCGACTGCATCGTCTACTGACGGCCGCCCCCGTGCGTCTCACGCCGCGTCGAAGTACACCCCGCGCAACCAGCGGGCTCCGGTGAAGGCCGTGCGCGCGTGGAGCATGCGCCAGTTGTCGTAGAGCAGGAAGTCACTGGCCTGGAGGAGGAAGCGGTACTGGTGCCGCTCGTCCCGCACGAGCTTCGCGAAGCGGTTGTAGGCCCGGTACCACGCCTCCATCTCCGCGAAGGGCCGACGGTACGGCGCGAGCGTGAAGTAACTGTAGCGGATGCGGAAGCCGCCCGGCGCGTCGAAGTCCAGCAGGGGAGAGACGAGCACCCGCTCGAAGGACTTCTGCTTGCGGTGGAAGGTCACCGGCACCGTGCGCAGCAGCTCGAAGGCGTGCCGGTCCACCTCGGCCAGGTGGTGGGCCGCCGCGAGTCCGTCCACCACGGAGTTCTCTCCGCCCGTGGCGCCCGGCCGCTGGCAGTGCAGCAACTGGTAGCGCGGCGGCCGCTCCAGGAAGGGCTGATCCGTGTGCAGCTGGATGGAGCTGTCCGTGTACCCGAGCTGATCCGTGTTGCTGTTGGTCGTGTTGTCGGTGCGCAGATCCTCGATGCGCCCGAAGTGGGTGCCGATGACGGACAGCCCCTCGCGGCCGAAGACGTCGATGATGGATTCCGTGTCCGTGCCATACCCCCGCACGACGAGGGCCCCGTGGCGCTGGAGCATGCGCAGGGCGAGGGGACCCAGGGGCTCCTCCAGGCGCGAGGCGTCGAGGGTGATGGCCGCGGGGTCCGAGGGCGGGGGCGGAGCGGGGGCCCGGTCGGCCGCGTAGGCGTACTCGCGCAGCCAGTGGGCGTCATAGCGGCTCGTGCGTCCCTCGGCGTGGTCGCTCCAGTCGATCTCCACCGCGGCCGAGTCCCCACTGAGCCGCACCGAGCGGGGACTCGGCTCGAAGGGCAGCTCCGAGGAGCAGACGATGCGCTCCTGGGTGAGGGGATGGCGGTCGAGCTCCGAGTTGTGCCGCAACCAGAACCAATGGAAGTCGGCATGGCGTGCTCCTTCACCAGGGGTGAAGTGGACGCGCAGGAAGTCGTCGTACGGCTCGATCCGGGCAATGGACATGGGGGCACTCCTCGCTCGACGGGGATGGTCGTCAGTGCTGGGGATGGACGCGTCGCGCCGCGATCAACGACAACAGGGAGTCATCGGACAGCGGGCGTACGCGGGACGCATCGGAGCGTCACGTTAGACGGTGACGTCCGAGTGCGTCAATGCCCCGGGATTTCCCGGATACTTCGTCCCCTCAGAAGCGCAGACCGGCCTGTGCGCCGGGCCAGTAGCGCACCGAGACGTCGTCATCCACCCGGGCCACGCGGGAGCCGAACGTGGTCAGCTCGCGCTGTTGCCCAGGGGAGAACGCGAAGAAGGCGTTGTAGGTGGGCGCGACGAACACCGCGAGGTGGGAGAAGAGCTGGAAGCCGAGCATCGCCCGGCCCTGCACCAGCAGGTTGCCTCCGTTGAAGGGCCGCTCGAATCCGTGCACGTTGCTGCCCACCGCGTCCAGGTCCAGCCAGAAGCGCGTCCCCAGCGGAATGTGGCCTCCGAAGCCCAGGCCCAGGCTGAAGCGTTGCAGCCGATCGTCGGGACCCACGCCCGCCTGCAGCGTGGTGTACACGTGCTTGCTGCCCAGCTTCACGCCCGCGTTGAGGAGCTGGATGTCGCTCGACCAGACCTCCAGGTGGAGCTGCCCCTTCTGGACGAAGGAGAGCAGTCCGATGGGCACGCCCTGGATGTCCTCGGCCACGTTGATGAGCCCCACCTGGGTGCCCTTCACCACCTTGGCCACGTTGATGAGTCCCACCTGCGCGCCCGTCACGTCTCCGCTCACGTTGAGCAGCGACAATTGCAGACCCTCGAGGCCCCCTTTGGCGATGCTGATGCCCGAGGACGCCTGAAGGCCCGTGAAGGCGCCGCTCGCCCAGTTCAACCCCGCCGTGCCCTGGACGCCTCGGACCTCTCCCCGCGCGACGTTCACGCCCGCGGCGAGCTGGGCGCCCTTGACGCTTCCGGCCGTGACGTTCACGCCCACCGCCAGTTGCGCGCCCGTCAGCGACCCGGCCGCCACGTTGAGGGCCAGGGCCGAGTGGACGCCGCGCATGTCACTGCCCGCCACGTTCAGCGCCAGCGCCCCCGAGAAACCCTCCATCTCCTCGTCGTACACGTTGGAGATGAAGGCCAGGGCCACGCCCTTCGTCAGGGCCGTGCCGTCGTTCATCACCCCGAGCGCCAACCGGTTCTCCACCGGCGCATCCCCCGCCAGGAGGGCATTGGTGCTCATTCCTGGCACGAACCCCAGGTTGAGCGTCAAGCGCCGACGGGTGGGGGAGGTGTCCACCTCGTGCTCCTCCTTCGGGCCCCCGCGCGACACCGTGGCCTCGCCCGGCACCGAGGCGAAGTTCGCCGCCGACAGGGTCGTGCCCTGGCCCTCGGTGAGGACGAAGGCCGCCTCGGACAGGCTCCCGTCCAGCTCGCGCCGCACCTGGTAGTGTCCCGGCGCGAGCCCCAGCTGCGTGGGCCGCCCGGAGACCTTCAGCAGCTCCACCACCAGCGTCCCCGATGCGTCGCGAACGAAGAGGCGCCCCTCCAGGGTGTCCGCCAGGACGAGCGTCGCGGACGTGGCGCGCAGGTCCGTCATCACCAGGTCCCCCGTGCCCGCCATCTCGATGTCATAGGCCGGGTGCTGGGCGCCTTTCTGGGTGCGCTCGGTGCGCGCCAGCGTCTCGTGGAAGGCGAACTGGTAGGCCTCGTTGAGCGTCACCCGCCCATCCCGCGTCATGTCCGCCGCGCCGCGCAGGCCCGAGACGAGGTGGTGGGTGAAGAAGGACGCGCCCAGCCGATCCGACTCCTGCGAGGCCTCGTCCGCGCTGGACGAGGTGAGGATGGCCTGGCCCGACACCTGGCTGCCCGAGTCCACCAGGAAGGCGGGCCGCGCGGTGCCGCCCTTGCGGCGCGCGAAGGCCCCCGAGGCGCACGAGTCCAGCACCGCGATGCGCACGTCCGCGGGCAGGCCCGCCAACGCGCGGCGCAGCTCGCCGTAGTCCACGCGCTCGCCGCGCAGCAGCAGGCCCTCGTCGTCCGAGTGTCCCGAGTAATAAAGGAGGACCTCCACCCGGCTCGCCCCCGAGGCCCGGGCGGACGCGATGAGGCCCTTCATCCGGGAGAAGCCCTCCAGCAGTCCCTCCCGTCCGGTCTCCAGGAGCAGGACGCGATCCGCCGGGGCGACGCCGCCCAGCTCGCTCAGCACCTTGGAGAAGGATTGAGCATCCGACGTGGCGTAGCGCAGGAGCGTGCGCTCGGGCCCTCCGTCATTGACGCCCACGAGCAGCGCCAGACGGCGGACGACAGGGGTGGGAGCGGGAGCCGCATGGGCTTCGGCGGCCACCAGGACGGCCAACAGCGGCAACAGGACTCGGGTCATCATGGGGCACTCTTTTCGAGGGTGAAGGACGTCTGCCCGAGGCCTGGGGGAAGCGAGAGCGGCGCGGCGCGGGCGTCGTCCGACGTGGCGAGCACGCGGGCGGCGGCGAGCACCGGCTCCAGGGCGAAGGGCTGGTCCGAGGTGATGAAGAAGAAGCGTTCGAAGGCGGGCGCGTCGTCCAACGCATAGGCGTGGGGCAGCGCGTGGGTGCCGGAGGGGGAGAGCGGAAAGGCGTTCGCGCCACTCTCGGGGGCGTGGAGGGTGACGACGCCCCGTCCATCCACGGAGAGGATGGCCCCGTAAGGAGCGCCCGCGGCCATGTATGAGAGCTGCACCACGTCCCCCGCCTTGGCCAGGGCTCCCTCGGTCAGCTCCTCCGGACCGGAGGCCCCTTGGCGGTGCACGTCGAGCTGGGGCAGGAGGCCCTTGGAGCGCGTCACCTCGGTCAGGGCCGGGTCTCTCCCGGACACGCCCACCGGCTCCGGGCCGGGAGGTGCCACCATCAGGAAGAGGCCGGCCAGCATGGGCACCAGGGCGAGGGCGGGCAGCAGGCGGCGCTCGGGGGACTCGCGCCGGGCGCGGACTTCCACCTCGCGGGCCACCGAGGAGGGGGGCCTGCGCGCCAGGAGGGCCTGGTTCTCCGCCTCGAGCGCGGCGAGCCGGGCTTCCCCGTCAGGCTCCCGGGCCAGTCGTGCGCGGGCCTCGGCCAGCTCGTCCGGCGGCAGCTCCCCCAGGGCGATGCGTTCCAACAACCAATCGGGGGTGCGGTGCGGGGTGCTCATGCGGCCTCCAGTTCGCGCAGCGCGGACGACAGGGCGCGCAGCCGCTTGCGCACCCCGGAGACGGACAGGCCCACCTCGCGGGCTGTCTCCTCCAGGGTCATTCCATCCACCAGGTGCAGCACGGCGATGTCCCGGCTGGAGGCGGGTACCCGGCCGAAGAGCCAGTCCAGCACGCCTCGCGCCAGGGTACGGGCCTCGGGGTCCTCGGCGGCGGCGATGCGCAGCACCAGGTCGTCCTCGGCGTCCTCGGGACGGCGGCGCGCGCCCCTCAACCGGTTGAGGCACACCCGCGTGGCGATCTGGTGCAACAGGCTCGACGGAGCGCTGTTCTCCAGCTCGCCCTGGTGGCGCAGCAATTGGACGAATACGTCGTGCATGGCATCCACGGCCCTTTCCTCATCGCGCAGGAGGAAGCGGCAGCGCCGAAGCACCTGGGGCCCATATCGGCGGTAATACGCCTCCACGTCGATGGCCAACGGACTCGCGCCTCCCTCGTTCGGCCAGGTGGAACACCGGCGCCGACGGGAAGTGTCACTACCACCGCGATTATTTTTCGCGAACGGTGAGCGCCACCCACACCACCGCCAGGGCGCACACGGCCGCCGCGAGCGTGAAGTGCCCCGCGTAGCCGAGCGCCTGGGCACTCCATCCGCTCACCGCCGCCGCGCCCCCGGTGGCCAGCACCACGAGCGAGGCCTGCACCGTGTAGTCGGACGCGGCGTGCTCCGGGCGGCAGACGTCCATCATCCCCGTGAAGAGCGCGGCGGTGGCCATGCCGCTCGCCAGGTGCTCCACGCCGCAGACGAACGCGAGCACAGGCATGGAGGAGGCGCCCCGCGCGGCCAGGGCATAGAGGCCCACGGCCACCGCCTGCAGGGTGCCGAAGACGAGCAGCGCGCGCCGCTGCCCCAGCCGGTGCACGAGCGCGCCACCCGCGACCGCCCCGAGCAGCCCCGTGGTGAAGCCCAGGAACCCGAGCATCCAGCCCACCTGCGACAGGCCCAGTCCCACGTCGACGAGGAAGGTGCGCACCATGCCCGTGGCCAGGCTCTCGCCCGCCTTGAAGAGCACGAGCAGGGTGAACCACGCGCCCACGCCGGGACGGTGGCGCCAGTGCAGCAGGGACTCGCCGAGCCAGCGCCACGGGCTTCCGGTGTCACGGCGGGGGAGCTCCGCCGGGGCGGGCTCGCGGAAGAGCGCCACCGGCACCGTGGCCACGAGCAGCAGCGCGCCCAGGCTCAGCAGGGTGGGGCGCCAGCCGAAGCGCGCGAACACCAGGAGCATCAACCCGCCGCCGAGGATCATCCCCACGCGGTAGCCCGCCACCTGGATGCCGTTGCCCCAGCCGCGCTCCGGGGGAGTGAGCAGCTCCACCGCGAGCCCATCCGTGGCCACGTCCTGCGTGGCCGCCAGCAGGTTGACGAGCAGCACCGCCCCCATCAGCGCCGTCATACTCACGGCGCCCTCGGGAAGGGCCAGCGCCAGGAGCAGCACCGCCGACAGGAACTGCAACGGGAGGATGTAGCCACGCCGCCGCCCCCATCGCGCCGAGCCATACCGATCCATCCACGGCGCCCAGAGGAACTTGAGCGCCCAGGGAAGGGCGAGCAGGTGCGTCAGGCCGATGGCGGGCAGCGACAGGCCCCGCTCGCGCAGCAGCACCGGGAGCGCCTGGGTGAAGAAGCCGAAGGGCAACCCCTGCGAGAGGTAGAGGCTCGTGAGCAGGCCGAGCTTCCGGGGCGTCGTCAGCGAGGTCTTCATAAGTTGGTTGAACAACCTATAAACCGTCGGTGTTTTTCCGTCAACGGGCGTTAGACCCGGCGGTCGGCTCGTCCGTTACAGCTTCCAACCTCGCGCTGGACTTCCCGCGCGGCCCTCGCCTCGGACTCCTCCCATGACCCTGAAGACCTTCTCGCGCCCCCTTGCCGGGGCCGCGCTCGCCCTCTCCGTGTTCGCTCTGCCCTCGGCCTTCGCGGAGACGGAGGTTCCTCCCCCCTCGGCTTCGCCCACCAAGGCCGCGCCGGCGCCCACCCAGGCCACGCCTCCCCAGAAGGTCGAGCCCTCGCCGCCGCCCGCGCCCGTGTCCCAGCAGGAGCGGCCCCGGATCGATCTGGTCTTCGTCCTGGACACCACGGGCTCGATGAGCGGGCTGCTCGAGGGGGCCAAGCAGAAGATCTTCTCCATCGCGTCGCGCATCGCCCAGGGCAAGCCCACGCCTCGGGTGCGCGTGGGGCTGGTGGCCTACCGGGACGTGGGCGACACGTATGTCACCAAGCGCTTCGAGCTCACGGAGGACCTGGACAGCCTGTTCACGCAATTGCGCAAGCTGGACGCGGACGGCGGCGGGGACACGCCGGAGCATGTGGGGCAGGGGCTCGGCGAGGCGGTGTCCAAGCTGTCCTGGGATGAGAAGCGCGAGACGATGAAGCTGCTCTTCCTGGTGGGGGACGCGCCCCCGGCCGAGCGCCAGGACAACTGGAACTTCAAGCACTGGGTGAAGAAGGCGGCGGAGAAGCACATCGTGGTGAACACGGTGCGCTGTGGCGGGGACGCGGAGACGGAGACGCATTGGAAGTACGCCGCGAAGACGACGGACGGGCGCTACGAGTCCCTGTCCCAGACCGGCGGCATGGTGGCGGTGGCGACGCCCTACGACGACGAGCTGTCGAAGGTGAACGCGGAGCTGGCGAGCAAGGTGGTGTACGCGGGCAAGCGCGAGGCGCGGGAGGAGAACCGCGCGCGGGCGGCGCAGGTGGCGGAGTTGGCGCCGGAGGCGGCGGCCGAGCGCATCCAGTTCCTGAAGACGACGCGAGGGGTGGGCAAGGCGGCCCCCGCGGCGGTGAGCAGCGCGCCCGTGGCGGTGGGTGGGGCGGTGGACCTGACGGCGAAGCCCGAGGCCCTCGCGAGCGTGAAGGACGACGAGTTGCCGCCCGAACTGCGCGCGCTGGACGCGAAGGAGCGGGAGGCGAAGGTGAAGCAGCTCGCCCAGGAGCGCAAGGTGCTGGAGGAGAAGGCGGCCTCGCTCGCGGCGGCGCGCGACACCTGGCGCTCGAAGAACGTGGCGGAGAAGGAAGACGCGTTCGATGCCAACGTCATGCGCGGCGTGAAGGCCAAGGCCGCCAAGCACGGTCTGTCCTACTGAGGGGCGGAGCTTTCATCGAGGAAGGGGGCTCGGTACTTGGGCCACCTTCTTCGCATGTGCGATCGACTCCAGGTGCTCCCGCTTCAGGGGACGCTCGCCGCGAAGCCGAAGCGCTCTTCGCTCCGCGTCATCCAACATCTCCCACGCCTCACGGGCTTGACGCGGGAAGAGGTGAAGGGACTGCACGTAGAGGCAGGCGACGTGAACGCGCATCCCCAGATCGCGGAAGCCGAACCGTTGGAGACGGCGAAGCCACCGACCGAACTCCTTCCACGGCATGCTGAACCCGAATGACTGGGTGAGGAGGGTCTTCGTGATGGTTTGCCGCACCGCGAGGCGCTGGGTTGGCGTCTTCGCTCTCTGAGACCACCGCTTCTCCAGCTTCAAGAGTTCGCGTTTGTAGTCCTCGTAGGGCGCATCGGCCTCGATCAGCTTCAGGAAGAGAAGATCGATCTCACGGCCGAATGTCGGTGCGCGCTCCGGGCGTAGGGAGTCCATGATCACGCTCCTGGACAGGGCTTGTCGTTTGCTCGCAGGGGCCAGTACCCATGGCGCATACAGGCGTCGAAGCAGGCGTGACACCTTGTCTCGTGCCACCTTCGACCATCCATGCCGTCTCCTCCAGCGCGGATGCACCTCGCATAATGCGGTAGGCAGATCTCTTTCCGCCATCGCTCTCTTTCCTTGGCGGTGGGCAGTTCGGGGATTGGTACCGCCTTGCCTTGGGGAGTTCTGCCTCCATTCGTCCTGGTAACAGCCGGTTCGGTTGTGACTGTGGGACCGGCGGAGCCACGGCCCCACACCGTTCGTATTCGCCAGGATGCGTTTTCACGCAGCACGAACTCGTGCTGTCGCTCGAATCGCATTCGCCGACGTGTGCGCATCCAGTGGCCAAGAGGGTCGTCAAACCCACGACGATTTCTAACAAGCGGCACGGTGGGTCGCGACCGACGATACGCGCTTGTTGCATGACCGCCTCCATGGATCCAGGGTCGAGTATGGGAGTTGACCTCCTGGGATTATCGGGCGGAGGAGCGCCTTGGTTGTTCTCTTCCGGTCCGCGAGACCTGGAGTAGGGCGGGGGGCTTGGCGAGGCGGTGTCCAAGCTGTCCTGCCGCCCGAGTTGAAGGTCACCCCGAGGGGTATTGCTCCTCGTCTCGGAGGAGATCAAGAAGGCCCTGGAGCGCATCGGAACCACCGGGATGAAGTTCAAGGACGTGTAGCGCTCACGCCCCGAGGAACCTCCGGTAGCGGGACACGACGGCCATGTAGACCGCGTAGGCCACGAGTCCCGCCGCCGCGAGCGCCAGCAGGAGCGTCCCAAAAGGTTGCTCCGCGAGCGTCGCCAGCGCTCCGTCCAGGCCTCGTGCCTCCCTCGGGTTGGAGTGCAGCGCCGCCAGGAGGAAGAACCCGCCCATCATCACGAAGACGGCGCCCCGGGCGATGATGCCGCCCTTGCACACGTGCATCGCCCACGCCGCGTGCCGGGCGTCCAGCTCCTGGAGCCGCAGCTTCTCGCGGAACTTCTCCGTCCAGGCCTTGTGGATCTGCCACACGCCGATGCCCGCGATGACGAGGCCCACGACCGCCACGAGCGCCTGACCGAAGGGCTCCGACAACAGCCGGGCCGTCCATGACTGGGCGCTCTGGTCGCCGTGCTTCCCCACGCCGCCCGCGCCCAGCGCCAGCCGGAGGGCCGCCACCGCGAGCGAGGCGTGGATGCCCGCGCTCACCAGGTACCCCGCGCGAATGACCAGCCCCTTGGCACTCGTGCCCTTGCCGTCGGGATCCATCCACGCCTGCACGCCACGCCAGAGCACGTAACCCATCAGCCCCACGGCGAGCACCGTCAACAGCACCGCGCCCCACGTCTCGCCCGCCAGCGAGGCCAGTGCGCCCCGCGTGTCCGTCATCTCTCCGCCCTGGCCGAAGGCGACCTGGAGTGCCAGCACACCCACCACGGCGTACACCACGCCCTTGGCCAGGTAGCCCAGGCGGGCGAGCCGCACCATCCATGGATGGCGCAGGGCCTTCTCCCCGAGCTGATCGCCTCGCTGCTTGAGTTCCGCCGCCTTGCGACCCAGCTCGTTCATCCGTGCGCCCCCTCGTGTCCGGACGTGCGCGGGGCATCGTCCGGTGGTGCGAGCGAAGGTAGCCACCGGATGAAGACCGGTCCGCGTGGGCCTGGTCGGCCGCATGCCCTCCGAGGGGAGGCGGTTGCTCCTTATCCCTGGAGGGCTTGCTGCAAGGCCTCGCGGAACACGCTCTCGGGCTGGGCCCCCGACAGGGCGAGGCGATCATTGAAGATGAAGAACGGCACGCCCTGGATGCCCTGTTGCCGGGCTTCCTCCGCATCGTGCCGGGTGGTCTCGAGCTCCGCCGGGTCCTGGATCAGCCGAAGCGTCTCCTCGTCGGTGAAGCCGTGAGCGCCCGCGAGCCGCCGCAGCACGTCCGGGTCGGAGATGTTCTGGGCGTCGTGGAAGTGCGCCTGGAAGAGCGCCCGGGCCAGGGACTCCTGGGTGCCCTTGGCGAAGGCGTGGCGCAGCAGCGTGTGGGCGCGCGGGGTGGGGTAGCTCATGGTCTGACGGGACAGATCGAGCGCGATGCCGCTTTCGCGGGCGGCGGCCTCGACCCGGGCGAACATGGCCTGGGGATCCGCGCCGTACTTCGCCCGCAGCTCCTCGCGCAGGTTGGTGCCGGCCTCGGGGGCGTCGGGCCGCAGCATGAACGCGTGGTACCGCACGCGAGCCGTCTCGCGCAGGCCCATCGAGTCCAGGACCTTCGCCAGCCGCTCGGTGCCGATGAGGCACCACGGGCAGACAACGTCGGAGAAAATGTCGATCTTCACGGAGTTCATTCGGGGGCTCCCAGGGTCAACGTCGGGTGCTCATACGGACGGGCTGGCTTCTCCGCAACACGATAAACGGAGAGGGTGGTGGTGCCCGAGCGGTCCTGTCCATGTTGTCCGAATCTTCGTCAGCCTTGTAGGATTTGAGCTCGTCCACCCACGAGTCCGGTGCGCCAAAAGCAGCAGAGTGACCGATCGCCCATTCTCTCTCTTCGGGCGCCAATTGACCGTCTCCATTGGCACAGACGAGGCGCGTCGCGACGAGCATTTCTGTCCGTTGACACCTTATTCACCGCCATGGTACGGATTGTGGTATGTTTAAATTATCCGATTTTCTCGAGCGCAGGCTCGCTCGACGCTTTCGCGCCCACGACAACGATCAAAATGGCTTCCTGGAGCGACGTGATTTCGAGATCTCGGCCGTGCGCATGGCCGAAGAGTTCGGCCACGGGCCCGAATCTCCCGCCCGGCAAAAGCTCGTCGAGATCAGCTTGGGCTTGTGGGAGCACCTGCGGAAGGTCGCCGATCTCGATACAGACGGACGTATCAGCTTGGCCGAGTACAAGGCCGCGTTCGCGGCGGGCCTGCTCGAGACCGCCGAATCGTTCAATGATGGCTACGTCCCCTACATCAACGCGGTCATGGATATCGCGGATCAGGATCGCGACGGGAAGCTCACTGTCTCCGAAGAGATCCGCTGGATGGGCTCGTTGATGCACGTGCCCGAGCACGTTGCTCGAGAGGGGTTCCACCGCATCGACAAGGACAACGATGGCTTCATCACCGGCAGTGAGCTGGTCGAGAGCATTCGCGGTTTTTACTTCGATGAATCGCCCGACTCACCCGGCTACTGGTTGCTCGGCCCGCTCGATTCGTGACCTCGTCGATCACCGTCGAGCGGCTACGGTGATCTCCTCGATCATGGCGGCTCTGTGACGATTGGACTTGGCGGAATGACAGAATCCGACGTCTATCTTTTGGGGCGCGGCCAGACGGAGGAAGAGCGTCTCCGCAAGCAGGTCCAGGAACTCGCGGGTGAGGCCCGGTGGTTGCTTGATCAACTCCAGATTCGCCCTGGCGCGAGGGCGATCGATGTCGGCTGCGGGCCGCAGGGTGGGGTGCTCGATTTGCTTTCCGAGCGTGTGGGGCCGCGCGGGACCGTGGTCGGGCTGGATAAGAGCAAGGAATTCGTCGCGTCGACCCGCGAGTTCGTGGCGGGGCGACAGCTCGCCAATGTCGAGGTCGTGCAAGGGGACGCGAAGGCCACCAACCTGCCGAGAGAGTCGTTCGACGTGGTGTTCTCCCGGTTGGTGCTCGTTAACATCCCTGAGCCGGAACAAGTCGTCGAAGAGATGGTCTCGTTGCTGCGTCCAGGAGGTGTCATCGCGAGCCATGAGGCGGACTACCTCTCGCATATGTGCGACCCACCTTGCCCCGCTTGGGACCGTCTGTTCGAGATTTTCCAGGCATACTCTCGTGCAAAGGGCGTCGACCTGTTCGTCGGGAGGAGAACCCACCGGATGCTGCGTGACGCCGGGATCGTGGAGCTTCAAGTGAATCCGGTGATCCACGTCTACCCGCATGGACATCACCGCCGGAGCATCTTCCTCGACTTCATCCAGAACATCCGCGACATGGTCATCAGGGAAGGTTTCGTCAAGGAGGGAGAGCTGAGCGCGCTCATGCAAGACCTGCGGCGCCATCTCGACGACTCCAATACGCTGGTGGTTTCGCACCTTTTCTTCCAGGCTTGGGGCCGCAAACCGTGAACGCCACGGCTTCTCCACGCCTCCGCAATCCAATCAGCTCGGACGCGTCAGGGCTCGACGGAGCGAGGCACGGGTGGTTGCTTCGCTCCGGGTAGGTAGCACTTGCCCTGGTACTCGGCTTGGTCTTCCTCGCAAGGAGGCTTCTGCGCGATTTCCACCCAGCACCCGCCGTTGATCTCCACGATGACTTTCCTGCGCGGACAGGGAGGCACCGCCTGATTGCGGAAGGGCTTCTCGGGTAACGGATACCCGAGCACGGCCGGGGCGTCCGAGCTTCCCAGGTACACCAGCGACTGTGCCTCCTGTGGGGCGGGGTCCTCGGACGAATCCCCGTGGACAGAGGGTGAGTGGGGGCGCGTCAGCAGACAGCCGCCCAGCGCCAGGGCGAGGCCCGCGACGACGTGCCCTCGCGCCTGTCGCGGGTTCGGGGGTCGCGGTTGCCACTCATTCATCCCTGATGCCAGGTGGGCGCGGAGCTGGGGGTTGTCCTCCACGCGGGTGAACGCGGCGGACACCATCACGAGCACATCCGCCAACTCCGGCGTGGGCACCGTCACGGGCGCACCGTTCACCAGGAGGGTGATGGGAGCGGGGGAGGAGTCCTCGGGAGAGGGCTCACAGACGAACAGCGCCTCCCAGCGCCCCGAGGGCCGCCATTCCACGAGGTCGCTGGGATACAGCCGCAGGGCGGGCCTGCCCGTCTTCACGTGCCACGCGTCATGGAGGCGGCCGAGGTCGGGACCTACCTCGTCATAGCGTCGGCCGAGTTCGAACGGCCCCGTTTCATCTCCCTTGCCGCGCTTCTCATCCGCCACGTGCGCCCCCTCCGAGGTCATCACATAGCCAAACACACCCTACCACTCAAGTCAAGAGTGTGTGCTGGCCCTGTAGGGTTCTGTCGTTCGTCCTGTCTGGGTTGATGAAAGTCCGTAAAATCCATGCCGATGTTGGCGCTCCTCGTTTCATGATGCGGGCATGCACACCTGCTTCAATGCATCGCGGCACCCGTTGGCGATGGCGCTCGCCCTCATGATCGTGGCCCTGGGCACGATGGCCTGTCCTGGTACGCCTCCCCCGTCCACGCCCGACGCGGGCCTGCCACAGCAGCGACCCGACGCCGGCACGCAGGTGGATGCGGGCGAGCCGGACTCCGGCATCGTGGACCCCGAACCAGACGCCGGCTCGGGACCTCCGCCTCCACCTGCCTTCACGATACAGGCGTCCGAGGAGCTGTCGCTTCGCTTCAAGCCGGAGGGCTTCTTCCGGTTCGACGTCAGGGTGAACCGCCAGTCCTCGTTCACCGGAAGCGTGGCCCTCTCCGTCGAGGGGCTTCCGCCGCACATTCAGGTGGCGCCCGTGCCCATCGCCGACACGGTGAACGCGGGGTGGCTCGACTTCACCCTGGATGAGTTCGCCGCCTACGGACGCATCCCCGTCAAGGTGGTGGGCGAAGGTGGCGGCGAGCGCGTCGAGTTCGCACTGACCCTGGACGTCCAGCCTGGACAGGCTGCCCTGGACAGCGCCTTCGGGAGCAACGGCATCGCGATGCCCGGGTTGGGTTACCCGGCGGTGTCCATCAATGCCATGACCGTGCAGACGGATGGCAAATGGATCCTCGTGGGCTCCACCGGCTCCACGGGGCTGAGGGACGTGCTGGTGGCACGACTGCTTCCCGATGGGACGCCGGACGCCGCGTTCGGTACCAACGGTGTCGTCGTCACCGACATCTGCGGGGGCGACGATTTCCTCGATGCCGTCACCGTGTTGTCGGACGGGCGGATCCTCGTCGCGGGCGGGGCCATGGCCGCCACGGGGAGCTGCTCGGACACGCGGTACCAGAGCGTGCTCTTCGCCCGGTACACGTCCACCGGAGCCCCGGACACCACGCTCGGGAACACCGGCGTGCTCACCTTCCGGATCTCCTCGGGCTCCACCATCACCCCCGCCGTGCTGCACGCCGTCGCCGTGGACTCGCAGGGACGTATCGTGGGGGCGGGCACCGCGCAGCACGACGACAAGGACATCCTGCTCATGCGCCTCAGTCCGACGGGCCTCGCCGACAGCACCTTCGGCGGAGATGGAGTCGTCTCGAGGGACCTGGGAACGAACGAGGAGGGCATGGGCCTCGCCATCCAGGCCGATGGGAAGTTGGCGGTGACGGTGACGCAGGGAGACACCAACAGGGACATGGTGATGCAGCGCTTCACCCCGAGCGGCGCCGTGGATCCGGCCTTCGACTACTTCTCGACCTGGACCAAGATCGATCTCGTGCCCCGCACCCTGCACCTGTTGTCCAACGGGAAGTTCGTGGTGGGCGGACTGATGACGCGCGAGACCGGCGAGACCGAGGTCTTCCTGGCGCGCATCACCTCGCGCGGCGATAACGACACGACCTTCGCCTCGTCGGGCTACCGCTTCCTCAAGGCGGGCCAGAACGACACGTTGGCGGGCACGGGGGTCCTCCCGGGTGGGCAGCTCGTCGCGGCCACCTGGAGCAAGGACGCCGCGGGCAGGTCCGGGATCGGCGTCGTGCACGTGTCGGAGATCGGCGTCACGCTCCGCACGCACCGCACCGACCTGCCGGGTGAGGAGAAGCCAGGCGTCGCCCTGATCGATGCCGAGGGCTTCCTCCGGGTGGCCGGCGTGCGCACGACGTCCGAGCAGCCCGCGGAGGCCCCCTTCGTGACGCGCTTCTGGCCCTACTGAGCCTCTCCCAGCTTCCGTCCGAGCTCTTCGAGGATCCTCGCTTCCCGCTGCTCTTCGGGCCCGTGCCCAACGCCGCCTACCGGGACGTGCCCACGGGCAGCCAGCGGCCGGTCAACCGCAGGTAGCAGCAGACGAGCATCGCCAGCATCAGGGCGACACACGTGCCGGAGAGGGTCTGGGTGATGACGCTGCCCACCGCCATGCCGCCCAGGCCCATGGGCGTCACCACGAGGTTCACCCCGGCGTTCACGAGGCCCACGCCCATGAAGATCGCTCCGAGGATGACCAGGAGGAGGAACAGGTTGCCGCGGTGGCCCCGGGTGCGCGTCCACGAGAAGGACAGGGCATCGATGGGGCCGGAGGGGTGGAGCACCGTGGCGGGGAGCGCCAGGGCCAGGGTCACGGACAGGAAGATGCCCGGCGCCAGGCACAGGATGAAGCCCAGGCCCAGGGCGATGCCGAGCAACAGGTTCGTCCCCAGGACGGGCAGCGCGCGGCGGAGCCCCGCGTTCACCAGCTCGCCCGTCGGACGTGGCGGGCCCTCCAGCGCGTCTCCGGCGAAGCGGATGAAGAGCGCGTACGCGATGGACGAGAAGACACTCCCCCCGACGATGAGGACGATCCACGAGAGCCGCCGATCGGTCATGAACGGGAAGAGGTTCCCGCTCTTGATCGCCTCCTGCATGGCCATGTTGAAGGGAAGCTGGGCCAGGCCGAAGAGGATGTGGTAGCCGGCGAGCACCGCGACGGGCCCGGGGTGGCGCGTGAGGAACCCGAAGGTGTCGCTCAACACCTCGCCCACGGGCAGGTTCGGCGTGGCGTAGCGCGTCGCGCAGGAGGCGCACCACGTACTCGCCTGGGGGCTCCGGCAGGCTTCACACGCGAACGAGCCACAGCGGGCGCAGGTGAAGGTGGCGGGGGAGGTGGGGTGATTCGGACAGGGGGTCGACGCGGTCTGCATGGGAGGCCGTTCTATCTCATCCGACGTGCGAGGCCATTGACGGCTCTCCGGGCTCGGGGAAGGGTGGCGGCCCATGAAACGGGCATACGCGGTGGTGACGGGGGCCTCCAGTGGCATAGGCCGGGAGCTGGCGATGATTCTCGCGCGCGAGGGCTATGCGCTGGTGCTGGTGGCGCGGCGCACCGACGCCCTGCGGGAGTTGGCGGATCGGCTGCTCCAGACGCATGGCACGCCCTGCGTGGTGGTGGGCGCGGACCTCGCCCTGCCTGGGGGCGTGGACTCGCTGGTGCGGGAAGTGTCGGAGCGCGGGCTCGACGTCGAGGTCCTGGTGAACAGCGCCGGCTTCGGCCTGGCGGGTGCCTTCGACGCGCTGCCAGCCGGGCCGCAGTTGGGGATGATCGATCTCAACGTCCGGGCCCTCACCGCGCTCACCCACGCCCTCCTGCCGGCGATGGTGGTGAGGCGGCGCGGGTACGTGCTCCACGTGGCGTCGATGGCCGCCTTCCAGCCCGGTCCCCTCATGGCCGTCTACTACGCCACCAAGGCGTATGTGCTGTCCCTGTCCAGCGCGCTCCACGAGGAGCTGCGAGGCAAGGGCGTGCACGTGACGGCCCTGTGCCCGGGCTACACGGAGACGGAGTTCGCCTCGCGGGCGGCGGAAGGGTCCAAGCCCCGGCTCTTCGAGGGACCGTTCGGCCGGGGAGATCCGCGCCAGGTGGCCGAGGCGGGCTACCGGGCCGTCAAGCGGGGCCGGGCCGTGGTGGTGCCCGGGCTTCGCAACCGGCTGGGCACGTGGTTCATGCTCCTGTCCCCCCGGGCGCTCCAGGTGCGCATCACCCGGTACATCAACTCGAGCGCGGCATGATGCGGCCATGACGACTCAACCTTCCACGGAACGTTTCACGGATCGCGTCGCGGACTACGTGCGCTTCCGGCCGGATTGGTTCGAGCCCGAGCGCACCCGGCGGGAGTTCGCCCGTGTCCTGGCGCCGGGCGCGCGAGCTCTTCGAGCGCCACGCCCGGGACGGCCACGTGGAGTTCCTCTACGACACGCGCCTGCACGTGGGGCAGGTGTCGGGGTGAACCCGGGAAATTAACCTGGGAGGAGCTGGGGTGTTGGGGTGGACGATGAATCCCGCTCCCCGCTCCCTCCTGCTCTGCCTCGTGGGCGTCCTGGCCGCTCCGGGGTGCGCGACCTCGCCCCGTGCCGTGGACGTGCGCCGCGCCGTGGGCCTGCTGCTCGGCGCTCCCGAATTCCAGAAGCAATGAGGTGAATGCCCCATGACGACGCGTGTCTCCCGCCGATCGCTCCTCCAGGCCTCGGGCCTGACCCTGGTGCCCTCGTTTCTCGCTCGCGCCGCCGAACAGGTGCCCGGAGGGCGGCGGCGGGTGCTCTTCACCCTGTTCCTGCGGGGCGGGGTGGATGGGCTGGCGCTCGTGCCGCCGGTGGGGGACGCGGACTACCACCGGGCCCGGCCCACGCTGGCGCTGCCGGCCTCGGGCGAGGGCGCGGCGTTGCGCCTGGATGACACGTTCGGGCTGCACCCGGGACTGGCGCCCCTGATGCCGCTGTGGAGCGGGGGCTCGCTCGCGGTGGTGCACGCGGTGGGCTTGCCCCAGGCGGTGCGCGGCCACTTCGACGCCCAGGACTTCATCGAGACGGGAGCGCCGGGCGTGCGCTCCCTCCGGGATGGCTACCTCAACCGCGCCCTGGCCGGGCTTCCCCCCGAGCGGCCCGACACCTTCCGCGCGGTGGCGCTGCAATCCACCTTGCCCCGCGCGTTGTCCGGCCCGGAGGCGGCGCTGGCCGTGGGCTCGTTGGCGGACTTCCGGTGGCGCGACACGAGGCGGGGGGCGTCCTTCGCGGCGCTCTACGCCGGGGCGGTGGACGAGGCCCTGCGCACCACGGGCGCCGAGGCGAACGAGGCCCTGTCGCTCGTGGCGGATCAACGGCTCGCGGCGATGGCGCCGGCGAACGGAGCGGAGTATCCGCGCGCGCCGGTGGGCAGGAGCCTCCAGGACATCGCCCGGCTCATCCGCGCGGACGTGGGCCTGCGGGTGGCCACGGCGGACATGGGCGGCTGGGACACGCACGTGGGCCAGGGGAGCGTGGACGGCCCGTTCGCCGCGCGGGCGAGGGAGTTGGGCGAGGCCCTGGGCGCCTTCGTCCAGGATCTCGGGCCTCGGTTCGAGGACGTGCTGGTGGTGGTGATGAGCGAGTTCGGCCGCACGGTGAAGGAGAACGGCAACCGGGGGACGGACCACGGCACGGGCGGGGCGATGCTGGTGCTGGGCGGAGGGGTGAGGGGAGGGCGCGTGGCGGGGCCCTGGAAGGGGCTCGCGCCGGGGAATCTGCTGGAGGAGCGGGACGTGCCCTCGCTCACTGACTACCGCGCGGTGCTCTCCGAGGCCCTGGAGGGCCACCTGGGCGTGCGCACCCTCGCGTCCGTTTTCCCGGGCTTCCACGTGGTCCCCGAGGCTCGGTTGCGGCTCCTCGGGGCGTGAAGGGGGGGGATGGCAACGCCGGGCGCCCTCGGGCAACAATCCCGCTGGACCCATGGACGACTCCCGAGCCCGCCTCCAGCGCATTCGCACCCGGCTTGGGTTGGCACGTGAGCGTTGGCGGGTGTTCGAGGCGCGAGGCGGCGCGGCGAGGGCGCGGTACTTCGGCGCGCGCAAGCACCACTTCGAGCTGTCTCCGCCGGTGACGCCCGAGGCGGTGCGCCAGTGGGAAGCGGAGTTCCAGGTGGAACTGCCCGAGGCGTACCGGACCTTCCTGACGGAGTTGGGAGCGCAGGGCGCGGGGCCTTTCTACGGGCTGGACAGTCCCTGGGGCCTCCTGCGCAAGAGCGCCGAGGCGCGCGCGAGCTATGGCGGTTGGATGCGGGCCCCCTGCACCCTGCGCGAGGACCTGCCCCTGGGCGGGCCGGAGGACACGCGCTGGTTGGAGTGCATCGGCGGAGCGGACTGGGAGGAGCGCTTCAACCAGGATGCGTGGTCGCCCTCGCAGGGAACGCTGTCCCTGGTCCAGGTGGGGTGTGGCGAGGAGATCGTGCTCATCCTCAACGGCCCGCTGCGTGGACGGCTGTGTCAGCTCTGCGAGGTGTGGCAGACGCCCCAGGTGCACGCCGCCCCGGACTTCCTGACCTGGTACGAGGACTGGCTCGAGGGCGTGATTCTCGGAGCGGACACGCCCGGGCTCGCGTGAGCCCGGGGGGACACTCCGGAGGCTACTGATCGCGGAGTAACTGCCCGAGCTTGTCCTGGAGGCCCAGGTGGTCGGCGGCGAACTCCAGCATGCGCCGCTCCTTGCGGTCGATGCGGCCGTCCACGAGCGCCATCTCCACGAGCGTGGTGAGGAACACCTCGGCCTCGGGGGTGCCGCGCTGCACGAGCCGGGTGAAGAGACTGGGGCCGGTGTTGATGGCTATCTGCACCTGGCTCCAGGGCACGCTCCAGCGGCGCGCGCAGTCCTCCAACAGCTTGCGCTCGGCGCGATCCACGTGCCCGTCGGCGGTGGCGAGCGCGGCCATCATGTACAGCAGGCGCAGGCGCTCCTGGGGATCCGAGATGATGTCATCCCCGGGCTTCTCCTCCTGGGAGACGGCCGGGGCGGCCAGAGCGGCAGCCGGGGACGCCTGGCGCCGCGGACGCGGAGGCGCGGCGTCGAAGCGGCGCTGGGCCCGGGCGTTCCACGACTCGAAGGGATCGGCCGAGGCGACCACCCAATCGCGCTCGCCGGTGCCCAACTGGGTGCCACAGAAGTCACACGTGGTGGCCGCCGAGTTCGTCAGGGCCGCGTTGCACTGGGCGCACCGGTCGGTGGACATGCCGTTGGCGGTGTTGGTGAGCGCGCCGTGCTTGCGCCGCAGCGTGAAGACCCAGCGCTGGGGGACGGTGGGCAGGGAGGGGGGCTTCTCGTTCACGGGCCCCTGGCCCATGCGCGCGCTCCAGCGCACCTCGACGTGGGCCTGGTCGAAGCCACCCGGGGCCAGCTCGAAGCCACGCACGGTGACGCCGCCCACGGCGCACTCGAGGAACACCTGGCGCATGCGCCGCTGGCGCAACTGGGCCTGCTCCTCGTCCAACCGGCCGATGAACTCGGGGGCGGCCACCTTGTGCAGACCCTGGGTGGTGGAGCGGCTCTGGGCATCCACCCACTTCCAGAACAGGAGCGAGGCGCGGTCCTCGAGCGTCTCCAGATTGAGGGCGGGGTCCGCCTCGCGCGCCTCGCGCAGGTTGTCCACCTGGGCGTAGTGGCGCACGTACTCGACGCCCTGGGTGATTTCCGAGAGCGTCCAGTCGTAGTTGCCCGAGTTGACGATGGCCTCGCAGTAGCCACACTGGTTGCTGGCGCCGCCGTTGAAGGGCGCGCCGCACTGGGGGCACTTGCCCTGGAACAGGTCCTCGCCAATGCGCGTGCCCACGCCGGGCTTGCGCACGAAGGACCAGACCTCGGTGAAGGCCTCCATCCGAGCCCCTTTGGCGGCCTGGATGGCCTCGGCGTCGGACGCGGAGGCGGGCACGTCCGTGTCACGCATCCGAGCCCGGACGCGCAGGTGCACGGTGTCGAACCACTCGCTCTGGTCCAACCCGATGAGCCCCACGTCCAGTACCTGGATGTCGGTGATGGCATCGCGCACGCCCTGCGAGCGCATGAGTTGCAACTGCACGTCGAAGCGCTGGTAGGTGGCGTCCGAGAGGAAGGGGCGCACGGGCGACATGTCCCGCTTGAACCAGGCGTCCTGGAGCGACAGGAAGAGTTGACGCGTCTTGTCGAGCAGGGGCTCGAGCTGGAACTGGGGATCCTTGAGGCGCAGCGCGTTGACCCAGCCGCGCACGTCCTGCTCGGAGAAGGTGGTGCGGTGCTCGGCCTCGCGCTGCTGGAGGGCGCGCTGGGTGGCGCCCGTGGGGTGGAGGGTCTTCTGGTAGAAGTACCAGAGGGCCCAGCACACGCCGATGAGGGGCAGCATGATGTGGGGGTAGCGGAAGGTGAACCGCACCACCCAGAAGAGGAGCTCGAAGGGGATCGCGCCGCCGCCTCCTCCTCCGCTGGAGTCCCGGTCCCGGGAAGACGTGTAGTGCTCACCGCCGCCCCCCCGGGCCTCGGCCACGAGAGGGAGGAGCAGCACGAGTCCCAGGCCTCCGAGCAGCCAGGGGGCCCACGAGACGACGGAGCGTTTGGACGAGGTGCGCATCTCCCCAAGAGTAACCGTTTCCGCCTTGTCAGTCCCCAGGACACGCCGCAGGCTGGCGGTTCGAGTGGCGGCCCGTCTGGAGGGCCGGACGACAGGGAGGGTACATGGCGCAGTTCAAGGTCGACGCACGCGGGCCCATCGAGATCTGGACCATCGACGGAGAGGGGCGGCGCAACGCGATCAGCCGGGCGATGTTGGCGGAGTTCGAGGGGATGGTGGGCCGGGTGTCCCAGGGGCACGAGACGCGGGCGGTGATCATCACCGGGGCGGGGGACAAGGCGTTCTGCGCGGGGGCGGACCTCAAGGAGCGCGGCACGATGAGCGAGCCCGAGGTGCGGGCGTTCCTCGACGGGCTGCGTCACACCCTGCGGGCGCTGGAGAAGAGCGACTGTGTGTTCATCGCGGCGCTCAACGGGGCGGCGTTGGGAGGGGGCACGGAGCTGGCGCTGGCGTGTGACCTGCGAGTGGCGGCGCCCGCGGCGGAGCTGGGGCTGACGGAGGTGCGGCTGGGCATCATTCCGGGCGGAGGCGGGACGCAGCGGCTGACGCGGCTGATAGGACCGGGGAGGGCGAAGGACCTGATTCTCACGGGCCGTAGGCTCAACGCGGCGGAGGCGTTCAGCCTGGGCGTGGTGAACCGGCTGGCACCCGAGGGGCACCTGTTGGACACGGCGTACTCGCTGGCGGAGAGCATCGTGGAGAACGCGCCCGTGGCGGTGGCGACGGCCAAGCACGCGATCGACGAGGGCGTGTCGCTGGAGCTGGACGAGGCGCTGGCGCTGGAGCTGAGGCACTACGAGAAGGTGCTCACCACGGAGGACCGGCTGGAAGGCCTCAAGGCCTTCGCCGAGAAGCGCAAGCCCGTCTACAAGGGGCGCTGAGGCCGGGGAGGGGATGCGGCGGCGGGTTCACTGACTGTCGCGGGGTGAATCCTCACGGCCCGACGTCCTACAACCCCAGGTCAGGCAACCGTCCGTTGGGGGAAGTCGATCCGATCCCAACGGTTTCCGGTCATGATCGCGCGCTGCTCGGCGGAGGCGAGCAGTTCATGCGGATAGCCCAGCGGAACCGCGCTCACGGCATCCAGGCGGCGGATATGCTCGTCCCCCAGCGTGATCGTGGTAGCGGCGAGATTGTCATCGAACTGGGCCCGGGTGCGCGGTCCGATGACCGGAAGGACTCCCTTCGCGCTCACCCAGGCGATGGCGACCTCGCCCGCGTTGGCACCGAGTTCATCGGCGATGGCGATGAGTTCGTCGATCACGGGCACATTGCGCCCCTGGTCCGCATGGAGGACGCTTCCCTTCAAGTCGGTGGCACGGCCCGTATCTCCCTTCCGATACTTGCCAGTGAGCACCCCCCCGCCCATCGGAGACCAGCCCATCACGCCCAGGCCGAAGCCGTCCGCCATGGGCAGCAACTCGCGCTCGGTCGTGCGCTCGATCAGGCTGTACTGGGTTTGAAGGGCGGCGATCGGCGCCCAGCCGCGCAGGTCCGCCAGGGTGGCGGCGGTGGCGACCCGCCAGGCCGGAAAATTGGAAAGGCCCGCGTAGACAATCTTGCCGGCGCGCACCAAATCATCGAGGCCGCGCGCGATCTCGTCGACGGGCGTCACGCCGTCGTCCATATGGACAAAATAGATATCGATGCGATCCGTCTTGAGGCGCTTCAAACTGCCCTCGACCGCTTGCACCATCGCCTTGCGATTGGCGCCGAGCACGCTCAGCGCGGGCTCCCTCGAGGAACCCCGGCTGAACTTCGAGGCGATGACGAAGTCGTCACGATTGGGCGCGACGAACTCGCCAATCAGCCTCTCGGATTCTCCCAACTGGTAGTTGTCCGCAGTGTCGATGAAGTTGCCACCCGCTTCGACATAACCTCGCAGGATATGGGATACCTCCTCCCGATCCGCGCCATAACCCCAGGTCTTGCCGAACATACCGGTGCCGAGTGCCAATTCCGACACCTTGAGGCCCGTCCGCTGGCCAAAAATCTTGTAGCGCATCGTATAAGCTCCTGATCGAGACCCGCGTCGCGCGGGATGCGTTCACTTCGCACAAGGTATCCACCAGGCATTTGCAATGACAAGAACACACGAAAAAGTGGGGTACGCACCAGAAAGTAAGGTGCCCGAGGATGAGGCGGCCACGACGCTGGCGGACATCGTGGAACGCTCGGTCAGGAGCGCCGAGGAGGCACTGAAGATCCTGGACGGGCGCTGGAAGATGATGATCATCTTCAACCTCTTCGCCCGGCCCGTGCTGCGCTTCTCCGAACTGGAGCGCGCCATTCCAGCCGTCTCCCAGAAAATGCTGATTCAACAACTCCGTGAGTTGGAGCGTGATGGCATCGTGCAGCGCACGATTCATGCCCAGGTGCCCCCCAAGGTGGAGTACGCCCTGACGGACCTGGGCCGGGGACTGTGCCCCGCGCTGGACGCCCTCTTGAAGTGGGAGGCCTCGCGAGCGGCCTCGCCCAAGTAACCGGCCAAGGCGACGCCGGGGTGGTGGCCAAGAAGATGCCCGGCAAGCGGATGAAGGGCCAGGCGGCGCCGCCGTGCACCCCGCCCCAGGTACTGCTCAACGACGCGTGCTGGGAAGAGATGAAGCGCACCGCGCCGTGCGAGGACTTCTACGAGCACGAAGGACACTGCTACGTGCCCATCGTCGAGAAGAAGCGCGCGCCCACCAGCGTGGGCGAGTAGACAGACGCCACCAGGAGAGGCGCCTACTGCGCCAGCTCACGCGAGAACGACGCGACCACCTCTCCCAGGTGCCTGTCCAAGATGTACAACCCTCAGGGAGCCTTCGGACAAGGTATCCATCCACTTCGCGGGGCGCTTCGAGGCATGGTCCTGTTCGGGCTCGAAGGCGGAACCCCAATGGGTGCCCTGCTCGCCTCCTCGGTGTCGGAGCGCGCCGCCATACTCCAAGTGGCCCCACCAGGACTCAATGGGTCCTCGTTTGATTGGAGGATGTCACCATGCGTTTACGAGCGTGCATCGCACTTCTGCTCTATGTCTCCGCCTGCGCGACGTCAGCGCCGGGTCCGGATGCGCCCGTGGATCAGGACCCGAGGTACACCCACCTCCAGCGGGCGGCGGCGCTGCCTTGGACGGATGGGGGACGGTGCGTCGTCCGGGAAGCGTCACAGCTCTGGCCCGTCCTGGTGGAGCAGTGCTATCACGCCCTCGACCATGAACGGGTGGAGTTTCACGACACCACGGGAAGATGCTCGGTGGCATCTGCGGGTGCCGCGGCCATGGGATTCGGGATGTGCGTTCTGGCGGCACCGGAGCTTGTGGTGGGAGCGGTGGTCGTGACAGGCGTGGTCGTGGTGGGCTTTGCCATCAAAGAAGCCCTGGCGGCATATGAACTGAGGAGAGGCCGTCCCCAGGTCAGGCCCGCGCCCGAAACGCTCCCGGTGCCTGTAGCGAAGCCCACCTCGCCGAAACCCTCGCCAGGACAGAAGCCCAAGCCGGAGCCAAAGGGGCCGGATTTTCCTCCTGTAGAACCACCCGAGACCTCGGAGCGAGAGCGCAACAGGTGCGAGCCCGTCCCAAGGCATTACCATCGCGGCGGCAATAAATTGCACAACACGTGCGCCGACAGAATTCCGAATAACAGTAACCCAGGTGGGGATGTGTTCGTGAATGGGAAGGATTTCGACGCGCTGCAACTGGTCACGCGCACGCTGTGGGAGGTCAAAACCGACGACTTCGACACGTACCCGCCCGGTCTTCGGAGAGTTGTGCTTGAAGAGCAAGTGCCGGAGTTACTACACGAGCGCGCTCTCGCTCTGGCCTGCGGATTTTACTTCAAGGTCGGTGTGCGCAGCGCAGCGCACAAGGCCGCACTGGAATTCGCAGACCCACGACTCAAGGGCCTCATCGTCGTCATGAACTGGTGCTGAAATGCCTGCAACGCAAGAAAATGACATTGGTATTATCGTCTACGCTCCTGCGCTCGTGAGCGCCGACAACCGCCCCTTGGCCGTTGTTCATGGAATGGAACACGCATTCCCTGGCTTGCACCTGGGGTGGACGATATCTGGCGAAGGTAAGCTGCTCCGACTTCCACAGCGCGAGGCATGGCTCGCCCAAGGGCGGCCAACTGGAAGGGGATTTCGGCTCATCTGCAACGGCGACGAGAGTTCCCAAGTAACGATATCTGGATGGGAAAGCCCGGTGGGGCTCTCGCCGGGAGGGCGGGCACAGTTTGAAGTCCATGCAGCCCTGCCGCTCGACGCCCCCGGCATCGCGGCGGCAGTGGCGGTACTGGAGGCCATCGCGGAGGGTGCTCGCGCATTCTGGGGACACGCGACGCCGTTTAATGCAGGAGTGGACATCGCGCGCCAGACGCAGAATCGGTCAGACGACTTGGATCCGCCTCCCCATGGGCTGCCGGTGATCAAGTCCCCTGGTGCCATGCGCTCGGGTGAAATTCCGCATCGTCTGGGGTGGCTGAACTACTGGTCTGCCGCTGCCGCAGAAGCAATCGGGTTTCCGGATCCCGCTCGCGACGCGGATCTGCTGTCACGCGCACGGCGTACCGCAACGAGTGGGTGGGTCGTGCAGCTCACCGATGCCCCGCTCGACCTGGATAACCCCGCGCACCTGGACGCGCTCAAACGGGCCTACGAGCGGTTCCCGGTGATTGGCGGGCGCGCGACTCCGTGACGCCTGCACCGCTCGCCGAGCGTTGCTGTTGGCCCCCTGCGGCCCTCTTCACGTCCGGCAAGCCTCAAGGTGGCCTGCCCAAGTCGCTGCGCACGCGCTCTGGCCGGGCCCGCCATGCGCAGCAACGCGAGCAGTGAGCCTGCCGCGGCGGAGCTGGGACTGACGGAGGTGCGGCTGGGCATCATTCCGGGCGGAGGCGGGACGCAGCGGCTGATAGGACCGGGGAGGGCGAAGGACCTGATCCTCACGGGCCGGCGGCTCAACGCGGCGGAGGCGTTCAGCCTGGGAAAGGACTCAAGGCCTTCGCCGAGAAGCGCAAGCCCGTCTACAAGGGGCGCTGAGGCCGGGGAGGGATGCGGCGGCGGGTTCGATTCCCGCCGCTGTCTTGCAAATGATACACCTAAGGAGGCTGGAGGAAATAACTTTTCCTGTTTGAGCAGATTCAAGTAACCACTCCACTCGAAGGTGGAATCCCTCTCTAAAGACTCTCAGAAAACTTATTTCCTCCAGCCTCCTTTAAGAGGTCCTAACCTCATGGACATTTCAATCTACCAGGCCAGCATCCCCTCCTTGCGCCTCATGCTTCGGAATCTGAGTCAGATTCTGCAAAAGGCAGCCACCTTCGCCGAGAAGGAGCGGATGAGCCCGGAGTCGCTCCTGGAGCGGCGCCTCGCTCCGGATATGTTTCCTCTCTCGAGACAGGTGGAAATCATCGTCTCCGGCGCGAGGGGCTGTGCCGCCCGGCTGGCGGGTCGCATCGACCCGAACGATGAGTCCCCCGAGGTCGCGGTCTTCAACCGGGGCGCCGAGCAGTCTTTCGGCGAGCGATTGACGTCATTCGCCGCTCTGCAGGCACTGATTCAGGAGGTGCTCGGCTATCTGGAGACCCTCTCGCGGGAGGAGATCGACGCCGCGCCAGAACAGCCTGTCTCGGTGGCCAAGCCGGGAGAGGTTCGTGTCTTCGAGAATCCCCGGTCCTTCGTCCTCCAGTGCGTTCTGCCGAATCTCTATTTCCACGTGACCGTGGTGTACGCCTTGTTGAGATCGGCGGGAGTCGCTCTGGGGAAACAGGACTTCGAGGGCGCCCCGGCCTATCAAGTCATGAATCGGCGCTCCCAGTGACGCAGTTGCTCCAGGGAAAAACTTGAACCCGTCCGGGCCTCTTGGCTGTCTTGAGCTTCAACATCCTGCCGTCCGCGCCTCGCCACCGGCGCCGTCAAGACGCTGGAGCTCCAGCTGCCCTCTGGCTGCTGAGCCTGGAGGCGGGTCTGCAAGGAGCGCTGAAGCCGGGGAGGGGAGGCGCGGCGGGTTCTATTCCCGCCGCCGCCACTGTTTTATGCCGTGATCACAGCTAACAGAACCTGGAACCGAGGTGGCCCTGTGCCGGTTCAGGCCTCGGCCAACATCGGTGAGTGGTCGAGCGCACACTGGCCTGGTTCAGCCGCTTCCGCCGACTGACGGCCTGCTCCGGACGGACAGCAGCTAGGACGCCGAGCAGTTTGAGAAGAACATCAAGGATTTCAGCCACCCCGTCCTGCCGCTCGCGGCCTCTCCCTCATCTGCTGGAGCCACGCGGTCAGCAGGAGTCGGCTTGACACGCCATCAGGGCTCGTTATCATCTAGTGCACTAGATTATGGCGGACTAGAAAATGGCATCCGAGCGACCGAGCGTTGGCACACAGCTTTCCTTCGCGCTTTACGGCGCGGCGAATCGGATGGTGCGCATGCACAAGCCCTTCCTTGCGCCGCTGGGCCTGACCTTCCCCCAGTACCTCGTGATCCTCGAACTGCTGGATGGCGCGCCACTTTCCGTCGGCGCCCTCGGGGCCCGCCTCGACATGGACACGGGCACGATCACGCCGCTGATCAAACGACTCGCTGCCGCCGGCCTGGTCACGCGGACGCGCGACCCCGCCGACGAACGCCGCGTGATGGTCGACCTGACCCCCCGTGGCCGCGCCCTCGAAGCCGAGGTCCGGGGCATCACCGACAAGATCAAGTCGGCCTGCCAGCTCACCGACCAGGGCCTCGACGAGCTTCGTCGCACGCTGGAAGCGCTGGCGCATCCGGCGGCCGAATAACCCCGCAGGACAACTAGGAGCGCATCCAATGAAGATTGGCATCATGGGCGTTGGCCACATCGGGAAGACCTTGGTCCAAAGGTTGAGTGCGGCCGGACATGACGTGAAGGTGGCCAACTCTCGTGGCCCGGAGACGATCGGGGCCGACGTGCTGGCCTTCGGCGGACGCGCGGTCTCGGCGGCGGAAGCCGTGGCGGACGTCGACGCCGTGATCCTCTCGATCCCCCTGAACCGTCTTCCCCAGATCGCGCCGCTGATCGCCCAGGTGCCGGCCGATACGGTCGTCATCGACACCTCGAACTACTATCCGGCGCGCGACGGCAGGATCGACGCCATCGAAGCCGGTCAGGTCGAGAGCCTGTGGGTGGCCGAACAGTTGGGCCGGCCGGTCGTGAAGGCATGGAACGCCATCGGCTCCGACTCCTTCGCGAAGAAGGGAAAGCCCGCGGGGAGCGCGGACCGCATCGCCATCCCCGTTGCGGCCGATCGCGAGACGGATCGCCAAGTGGCAATGGCACTCGTCGGGGACACCGGGCTCGACGCATTCGATGCGGGGACACTCGCGGAGTCCTGGCGGCAGCAGCCTGGCGCGCCCGGCTACTGCACGGACCTCACCCGCGAGGAGATGCCGGCCGCGCTGGCGGCAGCCGATGCGGCGCGATTGCCCAAGCGGCGCGACCTGGTGGTTGCGGCCATCATGGAACGGGTCGGAGACAGCACGACGAACCCGGATGCGGACTGGGGCGTCCGCCTGACTCGTGCGTTGTGCATGTGAGTCCTTGCACGATCCTCGACGTTCCTTCGTCGACGACGGGTCAAGAGCACTCCCCACGCCAGCCCCTACGGGCCGTCACCTCCCAGCGAAGGCAGCCATCCGTTCAGGCTGTGAATCTAGACTCGGAGCGGTGCAACGCTCCAAGCGAGTCCTCGCCTCCAAACAAGGAGGCACGGCTCGCATTAGGCAGCCTGGGGTGGCCCTCGCCGTGGGCAACCCCAGGTGCTTCAGAATCGCTCTCACCCCTCCTGCTCCCTGCCTCATCCCTGAGCTCCCGTCAGCACTCACCGCCGTTCCCAGAACGTGACCCTTGACCCGTTGACACTGGGCAACGATCTGGTCGAAGTTGACCGACTGTGCGCCCTTCTGCCACCGCTTGGTTGCACCTTCGATCGCGCTCTGCCGTGACAACGTTGTCGAGCGGCGGCGCAAGCGTCAGTGGACGGCGGCCATGACCGCGTACAGGGCCACATCGGATCGACAACAGAGAGGTCGTCGTATGAAGGTGCTCAGGAGAGGAGCGGACCGCGCGCGTACGTTCGCGCTGCTCGCAGCGGTCGCGTCAGCCTCGGCGGCTTGCACCGCGCCCGCGACGCCAGCGGACGCCCCACAGCCCCCGGACACCGAACAGCCCCCGGACACCGAACAGCCCCCGGATACCAAGACGACTGTCACCTCGGGCAATGCCCGCTTCGAGGTGCTCAGCCCCACGCTCATCCGCACGGAGTACGCGGGTGACGCACGCTTCCTCGACGCCCCGACCTTCAACGCCATCGGGCGGGACGGCTTCGGCAAGACGAGCTTCACGACGCGTACCGAGGACGGCTGGCTCGTCATCGACACCGGCGCGCTGACGCTGCGCTACGAGGTGGGCTCCGGCCAGTTCACCGACGAGAACCTCGTCGTCAGGCTGAAGGCCGGCGCGCAGGACGTCGAGGCGCGCCCCTGGGCGAGCCGGGTCATCCCGACTTGCGCGCTCGGCGTGCTCTGCGAGGCAGAGGGCCTCGCGCTCGAAGGCATCAGCGAGGCGCGCGACCACACCGGCTTCACCGGCACCGGCTTCGCCGCGGGCTTCGAAGGGACCGGGACCCGCGTCACCTTCCAGGTCGCGCCCGAGGCGGGCGGCTCCTACGTCCTGGACCTGCGCTACGCGAACGGACTCGGCGACCCGCGCACGCTCACGCTCACGCTCGACGGCGGGTCGGCGCGCCAGTTCACGCTGCCGCGCACCGGCAACTGGAGCTCCTGGGGCCATCTGTCCTTGCCCCTCGACCTGACCGCCGGGCCGCACGTGGTGGCCCTGACGCGCACCAGGTCCGACACGGGCCAGCTCAACATCGACAGCCTCGCGCTGCTCAAGCCCGGCGACGCGTACCCGCGGTCGCCGAGGACCTGCCGTTTCGGCGAGCTCTGCGAGGCCGAGGACCTCGCGCTCACCGGCCGGATGCGCCTGGCGACCGACCACCCCGACTACACCGGCAACGGCTTCGCCGCGGGCTTCGAGGGCGTGGGTGACTCGATTGGCTTCGACATCGACGCGCCCGCCGCCGGCGACTACGAGCTGACCGCCCGCTACGCCAACGGCTTCGCGTCGCAGGCCGGCGTGACGCTGACGGTCGAGGGCGGTTCGAGCACCCCCGTACCCATGCCGTCCACGGGCAGCTGGGACGCCTGGAAGCCCGTCACCGTGCCGGTGCACCTCGCGGCCGGCACCCACCACGTCACGCTCGTGCGGCAGGCGACCGACGCCGGCAACGTCAACATCGACAGCCTGGCCATCGGCCCGGCCGGCACGGGCCTTCCCTCGCCCGCCAGCACGGCGGGTGAGGACTGCGGCTTCGGCGGCATCTGTGAGGCGGAGTCCGCGGGCCTGTCCGGCGGCGCGAAGACCGCCCAGGATCACAACGGCTACAGCGGCAAGGGGTTCGCGGCTGGGCTCGACGTCACCGGCTCGCGGATGACCGTGCGCGCGGTCGACGTTCCGGCGGCGGGCACGTACTCGCTGCAACTGCGCTACGCCCTCGGGCTGAAGACGCCGGGCGCGGTGACCGTGCAGGCGGGTACGGGCGCGGCCTCCACCCTCACGCTGCCGCCCACGAGCGACTGGGACAGCTGGCGGACGGTGCGCACGGACGTCACCCTCCCCGGCGGCACCAGCGACGTGCGCCTGAGCTGCCCACAGGCCGGCGGGTGCGCGGTCAACGTCGACACCGTGGCGCTGACGAAGACCGACGCGCCGCTGCTCGCGCCGCACGCCGCGCTCGGCGGCTACCGGCGGGGCCTCGACGCCTTCGACGGCAACAACGGCAGCCCGATCCTCAACCCGGGGCTGCTCTACCAGGACGGCTGGTCGCTGCTGGACGACACCGCCTCGGCGGCGTACGACCCGGCGTCGCGGACGCTCACTCCCCGCGCCGCGCACCCTGGCGGCTACCAGGACGGCTACGTCTTCGGCTACGGCCAGGACTACCCACGGGCCCTCGGCGACCTCGTGAAGCTCACAGGTCCGTCGAAGCTGCTGCCGCGCTGGGCGTACGGCGTCTGGTTCTCCGAGTACCTCGACCGCACCGCGGCCGACTTCCAGGAGGACCTGCTCCCGACGTTCCGCAAGGAGGGCGTGCCCCTCGACGTCCTCGTCGTCGACACCGACTTCAAGGCCGGCAACCTCTGGAATGGCTGGGAGATCGACACCGGCAAGTTCCCCGACCCCGAGGGGTTCTTCGACTGGGCGCGCTCGCAGGGCCTGCACACGAGCCTGAACATCCACCCCAGCATCCTGCCGACCGACCCTCAGTTCGCGGCCGCGCAGGCGACCGCGAAGGGCAAGCTCACCCAGCACACCGGCGGCTGCTCGGGCGGTGCCTCCGAGTGCTACACCTTCGACTTCGGCGATCCTGACCAGTTGAAGGCGTTCTTCGGCTTGCACGACCCGATGAAGCAGCAGGGCGCCGACTTCTGGTGGCTCGACTGGTGCTGCGACGCCAGCGAGGCCAACCTCGACGGCGTCACCGGCGACGCGTGGATCAACCAGCAGTACACCGACTACACGAACTCCAGCATCGGCCGCGGCTTCGCGTTCTCCCGCGCGTTCGGCTCGCTGCAGGCGGGCGGCTACAGCAACCCGACCGCGGTGCCGGCCGGGCCGTGGGCGGACAAGCGCACGACGCTGCCCTTCACCGGTGACACCACCTCGACGTGGGGGACCCTCGCGGCCGAGGTCGGCTTCACCTCCGGCGAGGGCGCCGCCACCGGCCTGTCGGCGATCAGCCACGACATCGGCGGGCACAACGGCGGCCTGTGGGGCATCCCCGGCTCGGACGTCGTCGACGGCCAGCGCACGGACAAGCTGCCCGACGACCTGTACGCCCGCTGGGTCCAGTTCGGCACCTTCCAGCCGATCGACCGCCTGCACAGCAACCACGGCGACCGGCTGCCCTGGCAGTACCCGGGCGCCGCGGGCGAGTCGGCGAAGAAGTTCCTCAACCTGCGCGAGGCGCTCGTGCCGTACACCTACACGCTCGCGCGTGAGGCGGAGGCGACCGGCGTCCCGGTGGTGCGGCCGACGTACCTCGCGTACCCGACCGAGCAGGACGCGTACGCGACGGCTGGCAGCGAGTACCTGTACGGCTCGGACGTGCTCGTCGCACCGGTGACCACGCCCGGGAACACCGCCACGACCACGGTGTGGTTCCCGCCGGGCAGCTCGTGGACCGACTGGTTCACCGGCAAAACGTACGCGGGCGGCACGACCCAGAACATCACCACCGGGCTGGACACCATGCCAGTGTTCGTCAAGTCCGGCGGGATCGTGCCCACGCGCAGCGAGGACGTCACCAACGACGTCCAGAACCCGCTGGACGCGGTCACGCTCACGGTGGCGGCGGGCGCGCAGGGGCACGCCAGCCTCTTCGAGGACGACGGCACGACCTCCGACCGCATGCAGAGCACCCGCACGGACATCCGCTACACCGAGGACGGCCACCGCGCGGCGCTCCGTGTCGACGGCCCTGACGGGTCGTTCGCCGGGCAGGTGCGGAATCGCGCGTGGACTGTGCGGTTCGTGGGTGCGCGGGAGCCGGAGTCGGTGACCATCGACCACAATGCGGCGCCGGCCGGCAGTTGGACCTGGGACGCCGCGAGCAGCGTCCTGACGGTCAAGGTGGCCGAGCGTCCGACGAGCCAGGGTGTGGACGTGGCCTACCAGTACAGGTAGGACGCGTTCGCCCCGGGTCAGCCTCTGATGTTCTTCAGAGCGTGCCGCTCCACGAAGTGAACGAAGCGCGCGGAGACCACCGCGCTGCCTGGCAGGCCGCGGGTGAGCCAGTCCTGGTAGTCACGGTGGGCGGCTTCGTCGACGGCATGGGTGACGAAGTTACCCGCTGGTGAGCGAGTCCGTCTCCCGCTTGATCTCGCCCGTCCACGTCTCGTTGTCCTTGCCCCCGGTCATCTTGGCTGCCTTGGCCGCGCGCTGGCGCTGTCGGGCGCCATGCCGCGCCCACTCCAACTGCGAGATCGATCCGCGCGCCCTGACGCGCCAGGCTGGTATGCGGCCTCGGAGGGACTGCCGGTGATGTTGTGGCGGGAGAGGGTCAGGTGGGAATCACGGGTGGAGTACCGGCGCAGGCGACCGGAGGGGAGCGTTGTAAGGACAAACTTCTTGTCGCCTTCTCGGCTCGTTGCGAGCGGCGTCGAGGTTGCACACCATCAGTACGGTCGGCCCGGCTGGTCGCATCCCAGGAGGTCTCCCATGAGAGCGCTTTTACGGTTCAAGATCCCGATGATCGCCTTGGCACTTGGACTCGGCGCATGTGCGTCCGATGAGGAAATGCCTGGGGATGAGCTTGCAGAGCAGGGCAAGACACCGGAGGTCATACACATCCCGCCCGAGTATATAGACGATATTTCGCCTCCAGACGGGACATTCGAAGGTGACGAGTTCCACACGGATGCATGTCACGTGAAACTGGTGTATTGCAGGGACCCTCGCTGGACACCGCACTATCCCAGTTACTGTGCGAAAGGCTGCCCCGGCGATACAGGGCGCGCTGCGGCAGAGAGGATTTGCCGCAGGATCTGTGGAAACATCAACTGCACGACGTTTTGGTACCTCGGCGGCTGCTGATCGATAACGGCTCCGGGCTCGGGCTCCAGTGAGTCATCGCTGCCCCGAGCCCGGTCGCCGAGCGGCTTCATCGAAGGGGGTGCGCCACCGGGTGCTGCGCCTGCTGGAGAAAAGAGGGGCCCTGCCCGCGCAAGGGCCCGAGGATGTGCGGCAGGCCTACCAAGCGCACTCGCTGCGGCAGAGGCTGCGCTGGACGGAGGTCGGCTGTGCCGCTACGGGGCGCGCTGGCGCTGGAGCGCTTGTCGCGAGCGGAGAGAGCGAGGCGCCCCGGGCAGAGGTAGCTGCTACCTGCCCGTGGCCCGGCGCACCCGTCTCGTCCAGTCCGTCCGGGCGGTGTACTTCCATGTCCACCAGATCAACGGAATCTGGAACGGCAGACGGACGAGAGCGATCCACAGTGGGGGATTGCCCGTGTGGTAGGCGTCCACCGCCATCTGGATGTTGGCGGGAAAGACAGCGATGAGCAGCGCGATGATGCCCCAGGCCGCGTAGGGCCGGGTGACGGCGGGCAGGAGGAGCACTCCGAGGACCACCTCGGCGACACCACTGAGGAACACCATCGCCTCATGGTAGGGAATGTACGGCGGCATGATCTTCACATACGGGTCCGGGTGGACGAAGTGATTGATGCCGGCGGCGATGTAGAGCAGCGCCATCAGGTAGAGGAAGAAGCGGGACATGTTCAGGGGGGCAATCCTTGCAGGAAGGAGAGGAGCGCGGCATTGACCTCGGCGGGGCGCTCCTGTTGGACCCAGTGGCCCGCGCCCGGGACGATGACCGGCTCGTGGAGGTGAGGCACCAGGGCCTTCATCGGCTCGACCGGCGCGAAGGCGCGTCCCGGGTCCTGCTCACCGATGACGAAGAGCGCGGGCTGATGGATCTTCATCGTGGCGAGTTCGGGCAATTCCTCCCAGTCCCGGTCCATGTTGCGGTAACGATTGAGGCTGCTCCGGAAGCCACCGCGGGAGAACTCCTTCACGAAGTACGCGAGGTCCTCTTCCGTGAGCCAGGCGGGCAGGGTGGAGGGGGCCTCGAGGCCAACGAGGTAGCCGTCGCCTGGCTTCTTCGCGCGCACGACCGGTGACATGGGATCGTAGCCGGGAGTGCCGGTGTAGATCGTGCGCAGCGCCTTCGCGACATCCGCTTCGAACTCCGCCTCGGCGACGCCGGGCTGCTGGAAGTAGAGGATGTAGAACCAGGTGTCCTGGAACATGTGCCGGAAGAGCTGCGTGGGCGGCTGGGGCGAGCGGCCGAGGTGCGGCACACTCATGCTGACGACCGCGCGGTAGCGCTCGGGGTGGAGCGCGGCGCTGGTCCACGCCATCGCCGCGCCCCAGTCGTGGCCGACGATGATGGCGGTCTTCTCCCCGAGGGCATCGAGCAGGCCGGTGTAGTCGGCGAGCAGCTGCTTCATGCTGTACGCCTCGATCTCCCAGGGCTTGTCACTCTGGCCGTAGCCGCGCACATCGGGGGCCACGACGTGGTAACCGGCGGCGGCGAGCGCGGGGAACTGGTGGCGCCACGAGTACCAGGACTCCGGCCAGCCATGGAGCAGCAGCACCAGGGGACCCTGGCCAGCCTCGGCGATGTGCAGGTGGATGCCGTTGGTTTGAACGATGCGGTGGGTGATTTCAAGCATGGTGGAGCCTTTGTCTTGGAAAAAAAGGGAACTCACTCCTTGATGTCTTCCTTGTCCTCGGCGTCCGGGGCAAACAGCCAGTGCCAGAGTATCGGAGGTTGGGAAGGGAAGGTTGCGTGGGAAGCGCCTCCGGGCCGTTTCCATCGTGCCGAGCCTCAAGGGGCCGCGCGCCCGCCGATCTCTGGGAAGCGCTCGTAGGCCCGTTTGAGCGCGTCCAGGTGGGCGGGGCTGTCCAGGTCGAGCGGCGCATCGGTGAGCCTGACCACCCACCCGCCTGTCGCGGTGCGCCGTGAGCGTGACAACAGTTCCGCGTCGCGGGCGGGGTCCGGAAAGCCGACGGCCCGTGCGGCGGCGTCTGACCAGTAGTTTAGCCACCCGAGGCGATGCGGAATCTCAGGCGAGCGCATGGCACCAGGGGACTTGATCACCGGCAGCCCACGGGGAGGCGGCTCTCGGTCGTCTGGCCGATTCTTCGTCTGGTGTGCAATGTCCACAGCCGCGCTGACCGGCGTCGCGTGCCCCCAGAACGCGCGCCCCGTCTCCGCCACAGTCTCTAATAAAATTGCCGCGGCCGCGATGCCGTCTGCGGACAGAGGCAGTGCCACATGGAATTCAAACTGTGCCCGACCACCAGGACAAAGCCCCGCCGGTATCCCCCATCCCGTCACACTCACTCGGAAGTCGTTATCGGTGCTGCGCAGCGGCGGCATTTCCCCGCGACTGCTCTCTCGGGCGACGAATGCGTCGCGATCCGGCAACGGGATAAGTTGTCCCTCGTCAGAAATCATCAACCCGATGCGCAAGCCAGGGTGTGCGCGCTCCATCGCATGAACAACAGTCAAAGGGCGGTCATCATCCCCCGCGAGCGCGGGCGCGTACACAATCATAGCAATCTGATCTTTTCGTGTGGCGGGCATTTCAGCACCAATCCATGAGGACAATGACGCCCTCAAGTCGTGGTTCCACGGTTTCCAGCATGGTTTTGTGCGTAGCGCTTCGCACTCCGGCCCGGAAGTCAAATCCGCATGCCCTCGCAAGCTCGCGCTCGGCCAAAAAATCGCGCACATGTTTTCTGAGCCGCCAAGACACAGAGTCCGACGCCCACTGCCGCACCTGCGGAGGCGACGGCGCATCTGCCCGTGATGTCCCGAAACCGAACCCTTTCATGGTCCAGAGCGTGGTAGCACCTCTCCGCCAGCACGGGCCAGGGCTCGGACGCTTCGCGGACGGCGCAACGCCCCCCGTCCGTCCAGGGCAGCTTCGCCGCTCGCTGGAGGTTAGCGAGTCTCGAGTCCCTGGCCGCTGGCTCTATTGGGCTCGGCGCTGACGTAGCGCAGGCGGAGACATAGAGCAGAGGTGCGATGCACGCTCGGAAACGCATGGCTACGTCCTCGAATTGGGCCAGAATCTAGAGGATCCTGGAAGGTCCGTTCGGAGTATGACAACGCGCCCCGGCAGCCACACACGGGAGACCTGGTCCGAGCGGGGTAGCGACCCGAACACGCCGTAAGGGCGTGGCTGGCAGGGGCGCGCGGGGGTCAACGTGCTGAGCCACGAGCTTCAGCGGTAGCGCCCGCCCGCGAAAAGCGCCACCAGCCAGTCCACGAACACGCGCAGCCGGGCGCTCAGGTGCCGGTTGGAGGGATAGACGATGTAGAGGACCTGGGGGTCGGGAGACCAGTCACCCAGCACCGGCTCGAGTTCCCCGGAGTCAAGGTGGGAGCGGGCCATGAAATGGGGCGTCTGGATGATGCCCAGCCCGGCCAGCGCGGCGGCCAGGTGCGCGTTGCTCTCGTTGACGGTGACGACATGGCGCCCCTGCACCTCCACGCGCTTGCCCCGCTTGGCGAAGAGGAGCGGGAGCAGCCGCCCCGTGCGATGGGAGGCATAGTTCACCACCTGATGCCCCGCTTCGAGTTGGGAGGGGTGGGAGGGCCGTCCCCAGCGCACGAGATAGCTGGGAGCGGCGCAGGTCACGAAGGAGAGTTCGCCCAGCCGGCGCGCCACCAGGGATTGGTCCGCCAGGGGCCCGAGCCGCAGCACACAGTCGATGTTGTCCCCGACGAGGTCCGCCGTCCGGTCACTCACCATCAGGTCCACCTGGATGCCGGGATGCCGGTCGTGGAACGCTGGCAGTGCGGGCAGGAGGATCAACCGCGCGACGGAGCCACCCACCTCGACGCGCAACCGTCCCTGGGGACTGGCTTGGGCATTGGCCATGCCCGCCTCGAAGTCATCCAGCTCGCCCAACCAGCGCACCGCGCGCTCGTAGTACGTGGCACCCTCGGAGGTCACCGAGACCCGCCGCGTCGTGCGCTGCAACAGCTTCACCCGCAGGTGGGACTCCAGGCCCTGCACCAGCTTGGTCACCGTGGGCCGGGGCAGGTTCAGCGAGCCCGCCGCCCGGGTGAACGTTCCCGCCTCTACGACCCGGACGAACACCCGCATCGCCAGCAATCGGTCCATCGGTGATTATTTCCATATGGAAACAAAGAAGTCATGAACGCGCTGTTTATTGCCGCGCGCCCGGTTCGTACCTTGAGCCTCGGAAAGGGAGACGAACCATGAGCAACACCTTCGAGGGAAAGAGCGCGGTCATCACGGGCGGCACCACCGGCATTGGCTTCGCCACGGCGCGGCACCTCATCGAGCGGGGCGCCCACGTCTTCATCACCGGTCGCCGCCAGGCCGAGCTCGACGAGGCGGTGCGGCGCCTGGGCCCGAGCGCCACCGGAGTCCAGGGGGATGTCGCCCGGCTCGAGGAGCTGGACCGGCTCTATGACACGGTGAAGCGGCACACGGACCACATCGACATCCTCTTCGCCAATGCCGGCATTGGCGAGATGGCCCGGCTGGGCGCCATCACGGAGGCGCATTTCGACAAGCAGTTCGACGTCAACGTGAAGGGAATGCTCTTCACGGTGCAGAAGGCGCTCCCGCTACTCAAGGAGGGTGCCTCCATCATCCTCAATGCGTCCATCACCGCGAGCAAGGGCCAGGAGGCCTTCAGCGTGTACAGCGCCACCAAGGCCGCGGTGCGCTCGTTCGCCCGCACGTGGACGGTGGATCTCAAGAGCCGCCGCATCCGCGTCAACGCCATCAGCCCCGGCTTCATCCCCACCGGGGGCTACGCCCAGCTGGGCTTCAACGAGGAGCAGATCCAGCAGCTCAAGCAGAGCGCCCCCGGCGTTCCCCTGGAGCGTGGAGGAACGCCGGACGAAGTCGCCCGCGCCGTCGCGTTCCTGGCCTCGGACGACAGCAGCTACATCACCGGCATCGAGCTGTTCATCGACGGCGGCGTCGCGCAGATCTAACAATTGTTCGTTCTTTCCCCTCATCCACATTGGTTTGGGCTGCGTTGCTCAGCGTAGCCTTTGCTCGTGGGTGAAGGGACTCGCAGTTAGCCAGCACACAGGAAGCGCCGCAGGCTGGTGGTTCGAGTGGCGGCCCGTCAGGAGGGCCGGACGACAGGGAGGGGTAGGCGGAGGCGTTCAGCCTGGGAGTGGTGAACCGGCTGGCGCCCGAGGGGCACCTGTTGGACACGGCGTACTCGCTGGCGGAGAACGGCAGCGTATAAGACGGACAAGGCCCACGGTCGTCATCAGCGTGTCAGCTCCTCATGATTTTCCCTCCCCGGCCTTATTTCGCACCGGGAGGAGCATGTCGGACATGAAAAACAGTGGAAGCAGGACGAGGAGCATCTTGGGGCTGGCGGGTTTTCTCCTGGTGCTCGTGACGGCCCTCGGCGCCCAGGCGGCGCCTCCCTCCAAGCTCCCGGGCCGCAAGCCGGACTCCACGGAGCCTTGGGGCGCTTTTCTCGGCCGGGCCGCACACCTCGCCATTGGCAGGCAATACAGCGTGCAGTACCCCACCAACGCCGTCTTCCTCGACACCGTCAACCTCTACAGAATTGTGGAGGAGGGGAAGTTGGGCAATCCCAAGCGTCTTTCGGAATTTGTGAGGCTTTTGCGCCCGGACATCACCGATACCCGAGCCCTCGTGCTCTTCGAGATCAAGCCGGACAATAAGGAGGGGCGCAAGGAAGGGAGAGAACAGGCGGGGCGCTACCTGGCGGCGCTGAATGAGGCTGTCGAGCCTGGCAAGAAGCTCGCGGGAGGCACCGGCTTCGAGGGGTCGCTCTTCCTCGAATTCGAGAACGGGGGAGCACTCTGGCAGTTGTCCTGGCGCACGCCAGAGCCCGGAGTAACGCTCTACCGCTGGAGCTACCGGCGCAAGAAGTCCAACGCTTCCTGGAAGGAGCGCGCGGCCCAGAAGGAAGAGGAGTTGCCCAAGGAAGAAGGAGAGCAGCGCGGTGAGGTGGCCGAGCAGGCGCTCCGGGCTGCCTACGAAGGGGGCGAATTGCCCAGCAACTTCCAGGGCCAGGTCTACCTGCCCGTGGACTGCCGCTGAGCGGGCCGCAGGCGTCTGGCGCTCTTGGAGCGAGCGCGGGTCCTAGCGCTTGAGGCGCAAGTGACCGCTGTGGTAGGGCCCACGTTATGACCGTGCCACAGTCCCCGGTGCTTGAGTTCCCAGCGATGCTCCACGGCTCTATCGGCGCCATCCGCCGCGAGGTGAGAGCCAAGGGCCAGGGGTGGGCCCGGGAGTACCTCAAGACCGGTGCCTTTACCCTGCCCCGGCGGATGCTCCAGGTGCCGCCCGGCGAGCCTCTGGTGATGCACTCGGCGGCTGAGTTTGAATTCATCCGCCGCTCGAGCTGGCGGATTCACATGTTCGGCGACGTATTCATGAGCTTGGATGAAGGCGTCTCGTCGGAGGACGAGCACCAGCGCATGAGAGACGCCTTCGAGTCCTTCTGCCTGAGCACCCCGTGGGGCGCTCTCTGCTATGCCGTGTCTCCTCCCCCGCTACGGAGTGCGGAGCGCATGGCCAAGCGGCTCGCCGCGCTGCTGCGCTTCTGGAATGTGCTCCGAAGCCCGCGCTATGCGTACAGGGTGCCCGACACCCACCACACAATCGACGGCCTCATGGACTACATCTACCGCAAGATGCTGGAGGCGTGGTGCCCCGGGGGGCCCGCCTCGGTGCGCGAGCACATGGCCCTGACGGTGGAGCGCATGTCTCGCGCTACCCGCGAGGATTGCATGGAGGCCGTGCTCCGGGTGATTCCTGTCCTGGTAGAGGCGGACACCGAGTTCAAGCACCGCGAGGAGCTCAGCGACCCCGGCTTCCTGCGCGAGCGCCTCGCCGCGCTTCCCCCGAAAGACTTCGAGGATTTCTCCAGCGCCTACAAATACACGGTGACCATGCAGTTGGCTGACTGGGACAGGGCGTTGGGGCGGCATTAGCCTCAGACAATCGAGTTGCGGATTCTGGGCGAGCCCATCGAGGTCGATGAGGCCATCGCCGAGGTGCACTTCACGGCGCAACAGCTGCGTCGCTACCACGAAATGGAAATGGCTGAGACAGAGAGACCATCTCGCCAACAGGAGCACAGGGCTCGCACAGCCCTGACGACGGGCCCCATCCGCGCGTTCTGGTCATCGACGCGATTGACCTTCATTAAGAGGCTCATCGAGCCTCTCGCCCCCGACGACATCTTTGTGGTTGAGGTGTCGGGCCAGGACACCTATGTGATGTCACGGCGACAGTTTGAGACGACTTTCCCAAACGTCGTCATGAGCAGGGCCTATTCAGAGTACGGCAGCTACAACTACAAAGACACTCCTCACCGAACAACTGCTTTCATTGTTCGTTGAGACAAACTGCGTGTTGTTCGCCGCAAAGTTCCGCGCTCCACCGCCGTGGCCAAGAGCCAAGAGATGGTGTCCGGAGGCAGGGCCGGCGAGGCCGGTACTCGGGTCAACGGTGCTCGGGGTGGTGGTGGTCCCCAGGGCGCGGCAGGCGCGGCTCGGGGCGATGGATGCCACCGGGGCCGGGCATTAGTAGGCTAGGGCATCGAGCCCGAGGGGCGAAGTGCTCGCCGCTTATCGCCCCGGCAAGGGGACCAAAAAAAACCAAATCGGACGGACGCGTATGGACTCGCCCGGACAGATGGGCGCCCCGTTTTCAGAGTGAAAACGAAGATGGGTCTCTGGTCCCGAGTGGAGGCGGCTCCGCCCTTGGCGGGTTCGATTCCCGCCGCCTCCACTGTTTTACGCTGTGATCACGGGTGGTTAGAAGCTGCCTCCAACCGTGTTGCTTGTATGTCGCATCCCGGAGCAAGAGGACGGTCCAGCACCGCGACCGCCTCTCTCCGGGTGTCGGGGCTCAGGTGGGCGTAGCGCTCCGTCATGTCGATGGTCGCGTGCCCCATCAGTTCCTTGATGACCGTCAGCGGCACGCCCCGCATGGCGAGGTGGCTGCCGTAGGTATGGCGCAGGTCGTGCCAACCGATGCGGCCCTGCTCGCGGCAGATGTCCGCCCTCTTGAGGGCGCGGCGCAGAGGGCCGTTCATCAGGCCATCCGTGAGCGGCTGGCCATCTTCCTGGCAGAAGACGAAGGGCCCGCGCAGGTGCCGGTGTCCCTTGAGCGCGTCCACCGCCGAGCCGGGGAGATCAACCGTGCGCTCGCGCCCGCCCTTGGGCAAGCCCGAGACCCCGCGCCAAATGGTCCGCCGGACATGCAGCTTGCCGCGTGGCAAGTCCACATCGGCCCACTGGAGCCCGATCAGTTCGCCTTGCCGCAAGCCCGTCTTGAGCCCCACGAGCACGAGCGGCCTCCACTCGGGCTCCACGGCGGACGCGAGCTGCTCGGCTTCCTCGAAGGAGAGGAAGTCAAACGGGGGCTTGGGCAGTTTGGCGAAGAGCCGGACACGCGGGGACTGAGCGATGACCCGCTGCTCCTCTGCAACCGAGAGGAGCTTGCTCAAGACCGTCAAGGCGTTGTTGATGGTCTTGAGGCTCAAGGGATTGGGTCCTTCACCGCTGCGCTTGCGGAGGGCGGCCCGCGTGGGGGCCTCCTTCCGGGCGCGGGCGGCTGATTTCTTGGTGCGCATGAGCGCCTTGAAGTCCTCGATTTCGGCCGGACCAATGGCAGACAGTGCCATCCCGCCGAAAAAGGGCACGACATGGTCCTCCAGGATTTGGCGCTTGCTGACGACACTGGAGTGCTTGTTGTTGTTCTCGCTGTAGGTGAGGAAGCGCGGCGTGAAGTCTGCCAACGTCATCCGCTCCTGGCATGTCTTCTCCTGTCCGAAGATCCCGTTGAGGAGCGCATGGCGCAACTCTCGCTCGTATTGTTCAGCGCCGCGACGTGTCTGGACAGGCGAGAACTTCACGACTCGCTGCCGCCGTCCGTCGGAGTGCTGGAACACGAAATCCACTTGCCACGCCTCCTCGACCTTGCCGGTGCTGCTCTTGGTCCACTTCCGTAATCTGACGCTCATGACCGACTCCCGAGCGCAGAATCACGACCCTTCCCAGGCGAGAACTCTAGCAGTGCGGCGCGGCGGATGCGAAGCGCCTTCCCCACGCGAAGGACCCCCGGCACCTGATTGAGGCGAATGGACTCGTAGAGGGTTTTGCGGTTCACCCGGAGGAGGGCGGCGGCTTCGTCCACCGTCAAGAACTCGGGCGCGGCGTCGGCCACAACGAGCGGAGCACTCATGGCTTGCTCCCCGTCTGCGCTCGCAGGGCCTTCTGGCGCAGCGCGGAACAAGGGCGAGGAACGCAAATGGAGCGCAGGCCCGGCCGCCCTGCGCTCAATCGCATCCACAGAAGGGCAACGAAAGCCCCCGGATGCGCCACGCGACCCAGCGGGATGCGCGACGCGGCGTTCTGCGGTCCAGGCCGCCCCCTGGCGATTCTCACGGCGTCCTCACCGCCGTTGTCCATCACCAGCAACCCACACGGGCGCATGACTGCGCCGCACATGCAGGGTTGCCCCTCGTAGAAATCAATTCCAACCCTCACCCAGCCCCTCCCCCCGTTCCCACTGCACTGAACAGCCCACAAAAACATTGCCAGAAATGACACAGAGAAACGGTGGGTGTCCAAGTCGTGGACGCAGTGGGAGCACGCCCGGCAAGCGTGCAGCCGGGCAATCAAGGGCTCATGCGTGCGGATTGAGCACTAGCAACCGAGGGGGAGGGGGGGGGCGTCCACTTTCGGCACAGACAATTTCCCCCCGGAGAAGTGGGGAGGCGTGTCCTGTCCAGAGGTGTCCGCACCAAGCCCAATATGCGCCGCGAGTGGCACACCTTCTGTGCTTGGTTGAGTCAGATTCCGCGTCGGCGGTCCACGGAGAAGCGTTCGTCGCGTCCGAAAGAAAGGGCGGAGTGCGTCGCGTCTCATGGGCTCACACGGGTGAGGACCACGTGCGCGCGGTGAGTGGCCCTGGTGGTGGGATTGATGGGTGGCCCGGCGGTGGCGCGGTGGGTGGTCCTGGTGGTGGCGTGGTTGGTGGCCAGCGGTGGCGCGGTTGGTGGCCGGTGGTGGCCCCAGCGGTAGCGCTCCAGCGGTGGCCGTGGTGGCCGTGGTGGCCGTGGTGGCCGTGGTGGCGTGGTTGGTGGCCGTGGTGGCGTGGTTGGTGGCCGGTGGTGGCCACCACCGCTGAACGCAGTTCCCGGAGCATCACGCCGCAGAGGTCGCTGACGAACGGGACGCCCGCATGCGCACGACCGCCCTCGGCCCTTCGCACTGGCCGGGACTGTTCGTCCGCTCAGGGCACGAGGTCAATGGCCGGACGAGCGCCGTCGACCTGGGGCACGCGCTGGGTTCCGAGTGGACGAACTGCTCACGCTTTACTCCTTCCCTCGGGTCACGTCGCCGCCGCTCGTGCACCGCTCGTCAGCGGAGCGTCCGGCTGCGCGGGCAACATCTGCCACTGAAGGGCGAGCAAACCCATACATGTCGGTAACGCTTCTGTCCCGGATTGCTAGATTCAGTCCGAGTCTGGGATTTCGGGCCAGATGGGTTACCGACATGTGCGGCTTTTCCCGGGACTTCTCAGCCCCGGATGCGTGTGTTACCTAATGGAGGCCGGCCTTGCAGCCACCACTGGAGAATCCATGACCACCCCCTCTCTGTCTTGGGCGCGGGCCTTTGCGCTGCTCGCGCTCGCCTTGCTTGGCTTTTGTCCTCTCGCTTGCGCCAGCCCTCCACGACCGCTGGCGCTTGCTTCGACCCGCGACGCGCTGGCGGAATTGGACGAATTCGGCGCGCTGCTCCTCGGGGCGGGGCTCCCTGTCGAAGCCATCCCCCAGGGGCGGGACGTGTCGCCCACACAGGCCAAGCGGCTTCGCCTCCATCTCGGCCTCGTGTCCTCTCTTCCGCAGCACTACACCCCCCGCTTCGTTGCCGACGAGCTGCTGCGCTTCATCGAGAAGCACGGCCAACCGGTGTCCCGTTGGGACTTGGGATTGAAGGTCCAAGAGTATCGAAGTCTCTTCATGCTCAGGCCCGACGGGTATCTCGCGCCAGCGCTGACAGGCCAGCCCACGCTGTGCGTCGGTCCCGTGGAGATTCGAGACGACCGCGCGGGTGCGGGCCATTTTGAAATGGGTGTGTTCTACACCCGCGCGGACGGATTGACTTGGCCCCGTGCCGCAGGTCCCGCTCTCGACGCGCCGTAGAGGCTGCCCCATGTGCGCAAAGGCAACCGTGCGTGACGTCTTTGAGTCGGAAGGCTCCCGTTTCGAGGTCTACGACACTCAACTCGACCATCCGGACTACGACACCCTACTTCTGGCCTGGCGGACCCCGGTGACAGGCGGACGCCGGTCGCGAGTCCTCCTCAAACGACTCTTGAGGTCGCCGCATCGCGAACAAAGGGAGCGCGCCTGGGAGGAGATTCAGCTCGCCTCGTACCTGTCGCATGACAACATCGCGCAGGTGTTTGGCCTGGTCTCCCGTGGCGAGGAGGACTTCGTGGTCATGGAGAGCCTGCATGGGCTCTATCTCTTGACCGCTATGGATTTTGCCTTGCTGTCCAACGAAAGGCTGTCGCCTGCGTTTGCGGCCTACGTGGCGGCGGAAGTGGCGGACGCGCTGGACTACGCGCATCATCGCCACGACACGAGTGGCAACCCCCTGCACATCATCCACCGAGCCGTCAGTCCGGTCCGAATCCGCTTGGGCTTCGACGGCCGAATCAAACTCACGAATTTTGGCGCGGCCTACTCGGACTTGCGCGGACGCAAACCGTCGCCTGACGGCCTGCTTCGGGGCGACCCCGCCTACTGTGCTCCCGAGGTTTTGCGCGCCGCCTTGGAGCCGAATCGCACCCGGTCCGATCCGCTCATCTCCGGAGCCATCGATGGTCGGGCGGACGTGTTCTCGCTCGGCTTGATTTTACTGGAAATGCTGGCCGCCGAGTATCCGTTCGATCCGACGAGTCAGCTCGTGCCGAAGCCTCCCGCCGGATTTGCTCAACAAATGCGCACGGAGCGGTCGTCCTGGCTCGATTTGGACAGCTTGGCGTTCAGACGGCTTCGCTTCACGGCGACGGAGGCGGAACGCTTGACGGAGTCCGTACCTGAGCCCCTGCGCGTCATCCTTCGGCGGGCCCTCCAACCGGAGTCTTCGCAACGCCTGGAAGCAGGCCAGATGCGCGACGCCTTGCGGTCGTATTTGGGGCACTTGCCGCGACCGTTCGATAGATACGCCCTGGAGGAGGAGGTCACGCGACTCCATGCGAAGGTGTACTCGCTGGAGAGGAAAGTGGCCAGGCCGGTCGAGCGGACCGCGTTCATGCCCGAGGGCTCGGGAGGCTCGACCCCATGAGACGCGCCGTCCGAAAACAGGCGAAGAACGCGGCACTCGCTCAACGCCTCGGCGCCACCGTGCGCGAGGCGCGGCGGGCCGCCAAGCTGACGCAGGCGGATGTCGCGGAGCGTGTCGGACTGCAACCGGAGGTTTTTGGACGTCTGGAGCGCGGCGCGATGCTGCCCAGTGTCCCCACCTTGTTTAAAGTGGGACGGGTGCTCGGTGTTTCGAACGATGTCCTGCTCGGGCTCGCGGACGAGCGTGCTGCGGAGGGCCGAGGAGCGGTGGACGATGGACTGACACCGGAACTTCGGCGGCTGCTGCGCACGGTGCGGACCCTGGACCGCGAACAGCTCCAGGCGTTCACTTCCATCGCTGCCGCTCTCCTGCGCAACCACCAGAAGCGAGAGCAGCGGCGCAAGGACGAAACCTCTACGCAGCTCGAAGGATGAGGGACACACGGGATGGACGACGGACAGCTTCAGAAGCGATTGGGGGAGGTGGCGCGCTCAGCTCGGGAGGGATTGGGGTTGACCCAGGCCGAAGTCGCAGCGCGAGCGGGATTGGCCGCGCCCGTCTACGGTCGCGTGGAGCGCGGCGGCATGATGCCGTCCGTCCCGACGCTGCGGCGCATTGCGCAAGCCCTCGGGGTCCCCGTGGACGCATTGCTCGACATGGCGCCCGAGGACGTCCCGACCTCAACCGGTGACTTGTCGCCCGAAATCCGGACCGTGGTGGCCCTGCTGCGCACGTGGCCCAAAGCCAAGAACCGGATGGCGGTGGAGTTGCTGCGGGTGCTCGACCGGGCCGAAGTACCGGAGGAATAGACCCGTCTCGATTTAGAGACCAGAGCGTAGGTGGTGGGCGACCGGCTTTGGAGCGGTCAGCATGGGGAGAAGGGTCCACCCACGGCCCCGGTCCCAGCGTGTCAGCGACCGTCCAATCGGTGTGCTACCTTCGCCCGACGCAGAGGTGACTCGATTGCACGTGGCATACAGGACCCCGGACGTCGGTGAGTCCGTTGGGGCTTACAAAGTGGTGGAGATGCTGGGCCGGGGCGGGCTTGGCGTCGTGTTCAAGGTGGAGCGCGACGGTCGCTTCTACGCCATGAAGCTCCTGCGTGTCCCCGAACTGAATGGAAGGGCCGAGCGGGAGATCGCCGTCCTCATCCATTTGAAGAATCCGTCTGTCGTTCGGTATGTCGGTTCGGATTTCTGGCCCCATCCGGTCACCGGTCACCCGTACATCATCATGGACTACGTGCCCGGGGAGACGCTGGAGGCATTCGCTTTCCGAGTGAACCCTTGCGCGCGCAAGGCGACCCGAATCGTCCTGGACGTGGCACGGACGCTGGGGGAGGTCCATGCCGAAGGCGTGTTTCACCGCGACCTGAAGGAAACCAATATCCTCATCTGCGGAGCGGCCGAGCGGCCGGTGTTGATTGACTTCGGCATCGCCACCCTGGTGGGGGCCTCACGCCTCACCGGAGCAAGCCTCCCTCCGGCCACCGAAGAGTACCGTGCGCCCGAGCCGCTGCGCTTCGAGCGCGAGCACCCGGGTGGAACAACGAGCTACGAGTTCGGGCCCACGGACGAGCTGTGGGCCCTGGGTGTCACGTTCTACTGGCTGCTGACGGACGAGATGCCCTTTGGAGAACGCACGGGCGATGGGGGAATCAAGGGGTTGCAGGAGCGCATCCTGACGCAGCGGCCGCTGGCGCCGCACGTGCTCAACCCACGTGTCCCGCTCGCCATCTCGCGCTTGTGCATGACCCTGCTCGCCGCATCACTAGCTGACCGCTTCCTGAACGTCCCCAAGCTGTGCGCAGCCTTACAGGAGGCCCTGGCCCAGGCAGAGGGGGACCCGGCGTGGGAGGTGCCGCTCATGGACCCTCACGCGCCCGAGGTGAGCACGACGGATGAAGACCCGGCAATGCTGGAGCCGAACGAAGGGCTGCGCGCCTACCGCAAGCGGGGGAACCGGCGTCCGAGACGTGGCCTGCTGCGCCCAAACGAGGCCCTCGCCCCCGTGGAAGCTCCCGAGAAAGAAGAGCCCAAGCAGGATGAAATCCCCACCGTGGACGCTCCCGGCGCGGCGGCCCATTCAGTTGGAGGCGGCCTGTCCGCGGCCGGTACACCGGTCCAGGTGGTGCCTGGGAGGCTCGGACTGCCCGCCCTTGTGGTAAACCGGTTTCCATCTGTTGCAGGGCGATTGGGGCTCGTAGCAGCCCTTCTGGCCTTGGCCATTGGCGTCATACAGCTGAGCGCGGGTGCTTGGCTCGGCACGTCGAGTCGCACCGGCAAGGGAGAGGCCGAGCTGACGCGACCGCCTACGGCCCTCGGTTCCGGCTCGACCCAGGCGGACATGCATGGTCATGAAGTGGCGCTCACCTCGAAGCCGCTGGAATCTCTTCCCGGAGAAGGCGCGGTGCCCGTCGGGGCCCCACCTCCCGCGCCAATCGCCAACGCCATGCTTCGCACGCCCGCTCAAACGAAGAAAAACGAGACTCAAACGCAACGTGCGGGGCTTCGCCCGCCGATGAAGTCCACGGCTGTGGCCGCTGCCGCCATTGCAGGCTGCACGCTGGTTGAAGGTTGTACCGGCAGCACGGCACAGGTGCGCTCGGTGCCCTTTGCGATTTCCTGCCCCCAGGATTGGCGGAAGACCCACGAGCGGTTCAACATTACTAGCCGCGATAACCTCGCCACGTTCAAAGGGTACACGGCCATGGAGCCCACAGAGGTGACCAGGGTGAAGGATGGCCCGGCCACGCTCCAGTCCGGCGTCTTCGGCCGCGTAGGGGGCTTCCCTAAAGGAACCCTGCTATTTGGACAGTGGCAACTCCGTGACAACCGCCTTTTTGGCGCCTTCACCGAGGCAAAGATCCCAGGAGAGGGGACGCTTCCCGTGTGTTTGGTTGCTGGAGTTGACGGCAACATGCCCCTGCTGGACGAACGAGGTAAGAGATTTGATTGTGCCCCAGGCCTGGGCTTCTGTCTCACTCCCGAAAGCACGCCCAGCAGTGCCAAGGTAGGCACGGCCATCCCCCTTCTTGTGCCTGTCGGGCAGCCCTGATTGTTACCTTGCCCTTTGGAGGTTGAGTTTCCGTGCTGCCCCCCTCTTCCAGTGCCGTCATGCTGGCCGCCTTGCTCACTGGCGCCGCGCAAGCCGCAGAGCCGCCCCCTGTTTCTCGCTGCGTCACGACGGCGCGCTTTGACTTGACGGCAGGCTCCCCGGTGGGAGCGCCGGAAGTGTGCGCGAGCGCGGACGAGACGACGACCTTCGTCTTTGACTCCCGCGTCGCTGTGGGGGCAGTGGAGTTTCAGTCAGGCGAACGCCTCGCGCATTGGGCACTCGGGCAAGACGGGCTAAGTCTCTATGCCATTCCCAAGGCGGACTATCTGCCGGGCGAGCGGGTCAAAGTGACGGTGCGCTTCGCGGATGGCGCGGCACCGGCGAGCGCGAGCTTTTGGCTCGTGGGTCATGCGTCGAGAGGGACGCGCCGGGTGGAGGTGTTCCGGCAGCCGCGCCCGCCTGACGTGTTCAAGAAGGAGCGTGACGAAGCACAGGCCGAAGCGCGCCAGTGCCAGGAGGACAAAGCGCGGCTCCTGGCCGAGCGTGAGGCGCCAGACGGGCTCATGGGGGCAGTGTGGCTGGAGAGAGCCGGGGTCGTGTCATCCGATAGGATTAGCCGCCTTGTGAGGCGGCGGCCAGCCAACGCGCTCGGGTTGGATGAGGCATGGAGCTACACCTACACACCCACGGACGAAATCCACCCGGCAAGTGTAGCTGTGCACCTTCGCCTCAACAACCTCGGCGGCGAACCCTGGATGCCTGCGGGGGCGGCACTGGTGGACTCGGCGGGGGAACAGGTGGAGTTTGCCCGTTGGCCACTGGCGCCCATCCCCGCGAATGGTGCTGGTGCCGTCGTGGTGGGCATCGAGTGGGAGCGCGCGCAACTTCGCTGCCCCTGTACCCTCAAGCTATGGGAAGCACAGGGGCCGCGCACCGTCATCCTTGAGAACGTCACCTTCCCCGAAGGGAAAGCGACGGGGCCCTGAGTGCAGTCAGCGCCCGCCGTGCCGAGCCTCAAAGGGGTGGATGCCCGCCCATCTCTGGGAAGCGTCAGTGGGCCCGTTTGAGCTGCTCGCAGTATGCACGTCCGCCCCGACAGCGACAGCCGAGCACGCGGAGCGAGCGCCACACGGCAGCCGCAACTCAAGCGCATGGAGGGCTCCCAAGGCGATAGCGGGTGTCAATGGGAGTGAGTTGAACGTACAGGAGGGATGAGGGCCCCGTCGTAGCACACTACGCAGCTCGGGTAGGGCCGTAGGTGATGATGTGGGGCAACGTGGATTTACCCCGGTTACGTGGCTCTCTCGCATTTCCTGTGCATTGTCTGCTGCGGGCACGTAAGCATCCTTCATGCAGATGGCTGAGCCCGCGTGGCGAGCACATAGACTGCGGGAGATCCACTAAACAGGGGCAGGCTCAGCTAGCAACAGGGCACCCATTCTGCCTATACTGCAGAATGCCGCAGAACAACCGATAGGATTATTGGCCATGAAACTTTGCTCTTACTGTGGAAATAAAGCTCCTCTTACGAGAGAGCACATTTGGCCCGATAGCTTGATCAAGAAGTATGACAGCCTGCTTACGTACTCAAAGAGGGAGTTCAAATTTTACAAAGGAGATCCCACTATTAAAGACGTCTGCGGGCACTGCAACAACGTACTTCTAAGCACGCTAGACTCGTACCTTTCAACTCTCTACGACGAGCACTTCCAGCGCATTCTGGCTCCTGGAGAAGTGGCGACTATCTCGTATGATTATAAACTGCTGCTTAGGGCGCTATTGAAAGTATCATACAACTCCGCTCGGGCAGATGCCTCTGAGAAGGTTATCAAGGTACACAAGGGCTTCATTAATTTTATTCTCCATGGCGGCTATTGCCCGCCATTACACCTTCGCCTTCAAATTGTCACGGCCTCGCGTGCGGTCAACCTAGAAAAAGGAACTGAGAATCTTTTTAAGCCAAATCTCCTTCGATGCGCCGAGATTCTTTATGACGGCCCGCTGTCTCATCGCTTTTTAGTTCGCATGCTCGCGATTAATTGCTATTGGTTCTTCCTCGTGTTGCCTTACAAAACAGAGCCGCCACACAAATGGAGAGAGCTTGTGGAAGGGCTCACGAACTGGCGGCGCATGCACTTAGGCATCAAGCTGACGCCAGAAGCTTCTCCGATGACCATCCCAGTTAATAAGACCACCTATCTTCATCCCGACCTCTTAGGCAATCTGGCCCATGCATTTGAGGTGTAGCGAAAAACCCAAGCTTGCCATTGAGTTGTCGCCATAAGACCAACGCCGCTGACAGCTTCCGGCCAGAAGTGGAAATTCGCTTGGTCGGCGGCAATGCCCGGTGGCGGCTGCAATTCGAAGTCCGATGTTGGTCGCAGATGTTCAGGTCAAGGACTACGGGGCCAGTTGTAGGCGCGAGGTTGCATGTTCCTGCCTCTTCTCCCGGGGCTGGTGGAGCGGTGATGCGCGAACCTGGGGCGCGCAGAGGGCTTCAGGGGTACGGCTGTTGCGGTTCGGACTTGATTGAGGGGGTGAGCAGGGTGGCCGCTGCTCGGTCCTATGGATGGCTCCCAGGGCGGTGGCCGTACCAGTGGGCGCGCGCCCGCGAACGGTGCCGGGGCAGGGACAGCTTGCCCGTGACCCGAGGGGGAGCCGGGTATCCAGGCTGCTCGCGCCTCGACTAGCCCCTGCGGCATTGCGCCGGTTGAGTTCTCGCAGCGTTAGAGCCGATACCCCTGCCGCAGCAACTCCGGGTACAGGAACCCAGCAGCGGGAGCGAGTTGCACGTTCAGGACGGCTACAGGAGCAGCTAGCCATACAGCCTGGGATGTCTAGCGGCGGGAGGTGGGCAGCCCAGCCATGTTTCACGTATGTCGCAGGAGCGTACGGAATGGACTGGAGCAGGACGGGACAGCAGGGAAAGCGACGGGATGACGACTCCCAAGCATTCCGGGCGGTTACGGGGTAAGGGCGCGATTCTGCTGGGAGTTTCGCACCGCCCGGCGTGGGTTTGATTCCCGCCGCCCCCAATATCCGACACCTCGTCTCCTACGAATCGTCTGACACCTTTTCGGTTGCACCCCACTCTTTACAGGGCCCCCATGCGTCCGTCGCTTTATGCTACGGCTTTCTTCTTGCCCTTCTTCTTCATGCTCGCGCTGTAACTGGTCAGTGCCTTCTCCAAGTAGTCAGGGTCTGACTTGAGCTTTGCCACGCAGAACTCCACGGCCTTTTTGGAGTACACGCGGTATTTGATTGGGTGGGTCATCTCGTGATGGTATTCGTTGTTTGACTTGCGCCATTTCTCGACGTGGCACACCGCGATAAAGCTGTGCATTGTAAACGTCTCCCCCGTCTGCTTCGCGACCTCCGCAGCGGCGTCAGTCGCCTTGTAGGGGTACTTATGTTCGAGCGGAACGGCCTTTTCGATGATCGTGCCCTCGTGCGGAGCCGCGTTGCCAGGAACGAGCTTGATGTCGCCCTCGCTTTCCTTCTTTGTCAGGACGAGGCTGTAGCCAATCGGGACCGCGAACGCGACGTTGTCCTGCTTCTTGATCTCCGCCGAGATGGTCTTGAGTAGGCCCGCAATCTCGTCGCCCGTAGTCTGCCCGTACATCTGACGGAGCGTGATGACGTCGGGTTCGGTGTCGAAGTCCGACACGAGCGAAAGGAGTCCTGCCGAGCTGGTGGGGAAGAGTGGGTGCTCGGAGGTTGCGAGGAATCGACGAGCAAAGTTCATCACGCCGGACTGGAACACGCGCGACATTACGCCTTGGAGTTCGCGCATTAGTAGATGTGTCGCCTCGTGCCGGAACTCAGCAATCAATCCTACGTTCTTGCGCACGGGATCGTTCTCCTGGAACCGCTGGTTGAGCGCGGCCTCCAGGCTGATGGTCTCTCTTCGCTTTCCCTTTTCTGCCGGTGCGCGGTAGATCTTCTCTTCACCGCTTGCCTCGATGATCTCGGCCTTGAGCAACTGTTCCCAGGCCATGCAAAACAGCACGCAAAAACCATCGAGGCGATTGTCCAGTGATGGCCGGTTGTAGAGTTCCAGCGCCAAGGTCATGTTGTCCTTGGCTTTGTGCAGGAGGGCTCGCGCGAGCGGGTTCTTGCAGTTGGCCCCGAGCTCTCGTGCTTGATGGTTTTGGCTGATTCTCCGGTAAAAAGCCGCCTCGTCCAAATCAGGAGCTGCAGTGACCACGTACTCCGTCTTGCTCTTCTCAGAGAGAAACGGAGTGTAGACACCCTTGCTCCAATGAGTCTTCCAAGTGGAGGCCTGCCACTTCGTAACGTCCAGGATCTGCTCCGAAGTGACTGTTTTCCCTCGGTTCGCCTTGATGAGTTCGAACAGGGCCTGATTCGGTGGATTCAGCTTTCCCGTGGACACCGGCTCCCCCTCCTTACAAAGCCTGTAAACTACCGATGCGGTGAAGGTCGGTCTAGCACTACTGCGTCAAGGCGCTGATGCAGCGGGTGGCGGTGCTCGCCAACTTCCTGCGGGCCAATGTGGGAGGCCTCTCCCCGGTTCGGTGGGAGCACCTCCCCCGCTTTATCGCACCGAGGACGGCCACGTTCCCCCAGTACGACCCGGTCACTTCCCCAGAGGTACTGCGCAACTCCGAGGGCAAATTCTCCTCGGAGACCGCCCGAAGTGACCGAGTAGTACTAGTCACGAGGCCTCAGGCTTCGACATGTTGCATGTATGTCGCAGGAGCCTGCGGAACGTGCTGGAACAGGATGGGACGACACGGGACGCGGCGGGATACTTCCTTCCAACGGTTCCGGGCGGTTACGAGGTAAGGGCGCGATTCTGCTGGGAGTTTCGCACCGCCCGGCGCGGGTTCGATTCCCGCCGCCTCCACTGGAAGTAGCAAGGCCCCGGCCGCCGTCAGGGCAGTCGGCGGAGTTCGAGGGTATCTCGGGCCCCGGATTGGGCCCGCTACCCGTGGCGGCGGCGACGGCGCAGCGCAAAGATGACGCCCCCGGCCACCCACATGCTGACAGCCTGGCCAGGGCCGGCTCCGCAGTTGCGGCCTGTGGGAGCACCCGCGTCGACGCCCTCACCGGGCAGCGGCGGCGGTGGTGGTGGCGGTAGCGGCGGTGTTCCGCTCGCCACGGGCAAGGTGACCGTGCTTGGGTGCGCCGGGTCCGTGTAGATGGAGAGCGTCGTCATCATGGGGGGCGGCGACGAGGACAACGGCCCGGCGACGTTTGGATTCACTTCGTAGTGCGGCGAATTCGTCCCGCTGATCGCCACGCGGAGGCTGTGACCCGCCTTCACCCGCACGGCAACCGGACCCAGGTCGAGCTCGAACGGGACGGGTGCTCCCGGCGTGAGCGGCGTGAGCACGGACGGATCGGCGACGAAGCGCCCGCGGCGCACGCCGTCGGTGAGCAGGAGCGACTTGCCATTCGGCGCGACCTGCGTCAGGCGCACGACGACGTCGACATCCGTCGTGGCGCTCGCCGCGTAGATCCGGGCCTTGGGGTTGCCGATGAGCTCGTAGTCAGAAGTCCCCGGCGCGGTGGTGATCGTCAGCACGTCGCCGCGCGCATCGAGCGCTGACTGATCGCGAGGACCGTCCGCCACGGAGAGGTTCGCCCCGCCTACGGTCGGAACCGGGTTTGAAGGATCGACGGTCAACGTCGTGACGTCTTGCGCGGCGGTGAGATACCAAGGCGTCAGGATGCTCTCCGGAGGCGGCCAGAGCGTGCCCTGTCGCCACTCTCCGGTCGCAGCCGCACCGTCGTCGCCAATCTGCGTGACGAAGTAGCGCAGCGACGGCCAGTTGGGAGTTCCCTGCCCTTTGAGGCAATGGTTGAAGAATGCGAGGTTGTCGTCCGTCGGTGCGGCCACGTTCGCGTAGGCGAGCTCACCGATTGGAGTCTGCGCGTCGCCGTGCGTCCAGGGGCCGAGCACCAACGTGTGACCGGAGCCCGGCGCCGAGTCCGTCACGTAGTGCGAGAATGCCGCTGTTTGCTGCAGCGCGAAGATGTCGAAGAAACCCGAGGTCATGTACACGCGAGCGCGAATCCGGCTGCGCTCGGCCGCATCGACGATCACCGGGTCCCAGTAGGTGCTCTTTGCTTCGTGGGCGCGCCAGGCGGCGAGCGTCGTCGGCGTCGGAAAGCCGTTGAGCCAAGACGTCGTCAGCTCGGCGCGCCAGGCGCCGCCTGGCATGAGCGAGTCGTACAGGTTGTCGGAGGCGTTCTGTACGTGGGCACAGCGCAGCGAGTCCGGCGCATCTGGGAGCGCCAGGAGCTGCACGATGCCCTCGGCGGAGGCGCCGAAGGAGCCGATGTTGCCGTCGCACCAGTCTTGTTGCTCGATCCAGCGCATCGTCGCCGGACCATCCACGGCATCGGTGAAGAAGGGCAGGAACGTCCCCTCGGAACCTCCCCGCCCGCGCACGTCTTGGGAGACGACGATGTAGCCGTTCAGATCCGCCAGGTTCCACACCAGGAGGGACTGGGGGAACGGAAACCCGCGGCCGTAGGGCGTGCGACGCAGGATGACCGGGCGCGGCCCTGGAAATTGCGCCGGATTCGGACGCCAGACATCCGTCATCAGCCTCGTGCCATCGGGCATCAGGACCATCACTTCGGTCTTCGTTGCAGCGTGCGCGGTCTGCGCACACATGACAAAGAGGAGGCCAAGCACGAGGGTGCGCATGGCACACCCTATCATGGGAGACACCGCGGCGTGAGCCTCCGCTCCAGCCCAGGTAGTGGAGGAGCGAGAGGGGCCGCGGAGTGCGCGGCGCGATGACGACGAACACAGCGACGACGAAGACGGAGCCAGCGTGGTTGGCAGCAGCGCGGCAGCCGAGGTGGACATCGGAGATAGCAGCGCAGGTGGTACGAGCGTGGGAGGAGGAAGGGGGCACGCAGTCGGCCTTCATGCGCAAGTACGGGTTGCCGCGCGAGAGGCTGCGCTTCTGGACGAGGAGGCGAGAAGGGAAGGAGGGGGCGCGGGCGGCCATGTCCTTCATACCCGTGGTGGCGCCCGACGAGCAGGGAGAGAGAGGGCGGGGACAAGGGGAGGTGGGCGGAGGAGAGTCGCTGCCCATGCCGGATTGCCCCCGTCCAGAGCTCCCAGGGCCGCTGCGACGTGCCTTGCTACATTGCTACAGCAGACCCGTGCTGGATGTGTCGCATGTCGGCCTGCACCAGCTCCAGCGGCACGTGGGCCTGGGCCGCGCGCTCCCGGGCCGGGGGTCAAGGGCGGCGAGCTGGGCGTCGTTCAAATGCCTGGCGCCTCGGATCCAACCCAGACAGGACGGCGAGGCACAGGCGCACGGGAAGGGGGTGGCCATGTCCCATTCCGTGGTGCCGGCGTGGCGCAACAGCGAAGCGGTCTGGTGCGCGCCCTCGCAGCGAAAATTTTCTTCGCGCGCTTGTCGATTCCATGCGTCACCATTCGTCGTCCGGATGCAGGACCCGTTATTCAACTCACCTTTCGACATGGGGACGTCATGAACAAGCAGATCATCTTCAACCTGCCGGTCAAGGACCTGGACAAATCCAAGGCCTTCTTTTCCGCTCTCGGCTTCAGCTTCAATCCACAATTCAGCAACGAGAGCGCGGCGTTCATGGTCATCGTGGATGACAGCATTCATGCCATGCTGACGACCGAAGCGTTCTTCAAGACCCTCATCGACAAGCCCGTCGTGCAGGCGAAGGAGGCCAACGAGGTTGTCATCTGCCTGAGCTGCGAGAGCCGGGAAGAAGTGGACAGTCTGATCGCCAAGGCCGTCGCCGCCGGCGGCCGTACTCCGCATCCGCCCGAGGACCGCGGCTTCATGTATGACCAGGGCTTCGAGGACCTCGACGGCCACCTGTGGAACCTGGTCTGGACGGCGCCGCAGGCCTGATGCGGCCGGCCGGGCTGGCCGGTGGAGACGCGGTGCAGCCCCATGGTACTCGTAGAACTGGTCGCACGGGACGTTGGAAGAAGGGCGCCCAACAGCAGGGAGCCCACCCTTCGATCATACGGCGCTCGGGTGCACGTTCCACCTCGCCGCGAGCCACGAATTGAAGAATGCTCCGCGCCCATGACCAGGATGCTGGGAGTGGGAATCGCGGGACTGCTGGGGAGTGCGTTGTGGAGCTGCTCCCACGCGGAGAAGACGCCGCCGGACCGGGTGGTGACGCGCACGGAGACGGTGGAGCTGCCGGGGCCGTACGCCACGGACTCGGTGCGCAGGTTCAGCAAGGTCCAGGGCTGGCCCGAGGACAAGGCGCCGGTAGCCGAGGGCTTCACGGTGAAGCGCTACGCCACCGGATTGGTGAGCCCTCGCAACCTCTATGTCACGCCCCAGGGGGACGTGCTGGTGGCCGAGGCCAACACCGAGCTGAGAGGTATGATGAAGCTCGGCGCGAAGCTGGTGGGCTATGCCGCCTCCTCGCGCACCGAGCCCAGCGCCAACCGCATCACCCTGCTCCGCGACGCGGACCATGATGGCGTGCCCGAGACGCGCACGGTGTTCCTGGAGGGCCTGAACCAGCCCTTCGGCATGCTGGTGCTCGGCGACTTCTTCTACGTGGCCAACACCGATGCGATCTGGCGCTACCCTTACTCGCCCGGGGCCACCTCCATCACCGGCAAGGGCGAGAAGCTCCTCGACCTGCCCGCGGGTGGCTACAACAACCACTGGACGCGCAACCTGCTGGCCCACCCGGACGGCACGAAGATCTATGTGTCGGTGGGCTCGGGCAGCAACGTGGGGGAGCATGGCCTGGACAACGAGGTCCGCCGCGCCAACGTGCTGGAGATCAACCCGGATGGCTCGGGCGAGCGCATCTTCGCCAGCGGCCTGCGCAACCCCGTGGGCATGGCCTTCGCGCCGGGCTCGCGCGCGCTGTGGACGGCGGTGAACGAGCGGGACGAGCTGGGAGACGAGCTGGTGCCCGACTACCTCACCCACGTGGAGGACGGGGCCTTCTACGGCTGGCCCTACAGCTACTTCGGCGCCCACGTGGACCCTCGCGTGAAGGAGCAGAAGCCCGAGCTCGTGCAGCGGGCGCGAGTGCCGGACGTGCCGCTGGGCGCGCACACCGCCAGCCTGGGACTCGCCTTCAACGAGGGGGCGATGTTCCCCGAGCGCTTCCGCCACGGGGCATTCATTGGCCAGCATGGCTCATGGAACCGCTCGAGCCTCTCCGGCTACCAGGTGGTCTTCGTGCCGTTCTCCCCCGAGGGCCAGCCCACCGCACCCGCCGAGCCCTTCCTCACGGGCTTCATCAAGGACGCGGACGCGCGCGAGGTCCACGGCCGTCCCGTGGGCGTGGCCTTCCTGCCGGATGGCTCCCTCTTGGTCGCGGACGATGCCGGCAACATCGTGTGGCGGGTGAGCCGGTAACCTCGCGGATGCAGGCCGATGGCACCCGCGGCAAGTTGCACGCGTCGAGATCGGCGACGCGCTTATGCCCTCAGCCCTCGTCGCCGGTGTCGGCGCAGGTGGCGGCTGAACTGCGGTGATCCGCCAGGAAGATGGTCTGCGCCATCATGCGGTACCCGGACATGCCTTCGCGAAGGGTTTCGATGGACTCCTCCGGGTGCACCGAGTCGATCACGGCATGGGGCCCGACCGCGTTGAACTGGTGCGAGACGCCCCGGGGGATCTGCATGTCCACCCAGGAGTTCGGTGGCACGACGACGTTGTACCGGTCCCGGTGTACGCCGGCCGGAGTGTCCGGCAGGGGGTCGACGAAGGCGAGCAGCGGGGTCGTCCAGTCCGGACGGGAGCGGACGATCAGGGGGGACAGGCTGGAGACGCGGATGGTGGTGGCCGGGCCGGTCATCATGCGCACGAAGCGCAGGCCGGTGTGCAGGTGCATGCGGGAGCAGATGCCGCGTTCCTGGGTGTCGTAGAAGTCCATCAGGTAGCGGTCGGCGAAGTAGCCCTCGAAGGGGGGGGCCAGCATGAACACGTCGCCCTCCTCGAACGCCTGCGCCTCCTTCAGCGCGCAGGGGGGGGTGGGGGACTGGTGTTCCCGCTGGTGGGCGTGGCGGACCAGCCCGGCGAGCGCGGTCACGACGGTCAGGGCGACTTCCGGGGGCAGCTGCACCACCGGGGTGATGTGGTTGCGGCTGGGGTCCTCGTGGCGTTCCAGGTCCAATACCTCGTCCTCGTGGTCGGGGACCTGCTTCATCCTGGTCATGCGTTGTCTCCGTTTTCTCTGGTCGGGGTGTGGGCCCACAGCGCGCCGCCGAGGTCGTGGCGGCCCGCGCGCAGCAGTGCGCAGCCGACGACGGCGAAGCCCGCCTCGCGCAGTCCGGCGAGCCCGAGCCACCGGTCACCCGGCGCCTGGGTGGGGAAGTCCATGAAGGACAGCAGTGGGCCGAGTGCCCACGGGCATCCGTCGGGGGTCGTGAGCGTGGGCAGGTGGCTGGACACCACCGCGCCCGGGTGGGTCTCGCGCAGGCGCTCGGCGAGTTCGGCGTACCCGGCCAGTGGCCATTGGGTGCTCAACTGCTCGCGCCAGCGGGCTTTCGCCTCCGCCAGCTCGGGGTCGGCACACCGGTGCCAGTGGGTGCGCATGAACTCCAGCGCCTCGAACACCGCCTCCTCGCCCTCCCGCGCGGGCTCGTCGACGTGCCCGGCCAGTGCACGCAGCCCGGCATCGTCCACACCGGAGCGGAGCAGGTCGTGCGCGGTGGCCGAGGCGTACCGCAGCAGCCGCTCGTACCGGGCGGGCGCGTACCGCAGCGCGGCCAGCGAGCGGCCCATGGCCTTGCGCTGGGGTTTGCCGGTCGAGGTGGCCTGGAATCCGCCGAATTGCACCGAGGCGGGCCGCAGCGGGCTGTTCTCGCACACCGCGCGCACGGCCTCCACCGGCTGGTCGGTGGCGACGAGCCCGATCTCGTGGCCGAGCGTGGGTTCGGCGACGGCCACCGCCGCGAACCGCCCGCCGAGCCCGGCCTCGCGCCAGGTCCGCTCGACGTCCAATGGGTGGTGCTTCTCCCCGCCCCGGTTGATGCGCTCCCCGGCCCGGCCCCGCAGCACCAGCAGGCCCTCGCGCAGCTCACCGAGGTCCCCGGTGCGCAGCCAGCCGTCCTCGGTCAGCGCCGCCGCCGTGGCCGCCGGGTCCTGCCAGTAGCCGCGCATCACGTCCGGGGTCCGCACCCACACCTCGCCGTCGACCAGCCGCAGCTCGGTCTCCGGCAGCGCCACGCCGACCGGCGGGTGCCGCTCCAGGTACTGGCGGGTGAACGCGGGCTCGTCGAGCAGGGGAGTGGTGAAGCTGAAGTTCACCGCCTCGGTCATGCCGTAGCCCTGGCGCAGCCTCGGGCCGTAGCGGTCGTGGAAGCGGCGGGCCAGCTCCGGAGTCAGCGGCGCGGCCGCGGTGATCAGGTACTCCAGGTCCTCTGGCCACTCCGGTGCGACATCCAGCAGGTCGGCCAGCAGCGCGGGCACGATGGAGGCGGTCCGGGCCCCGGCGGCACGCAGCGCGGCGAAGTACCCGGCCGGGTCCGCGCCGTTGTGCAGCACCAGCGGGGTGCCGGTGAGGTGCGTGCCCAGCAACGACATGACCAGCGCGTTGCAGTGGTACAGCGGCAGGCAGGTGCCGTGCGGCCGGTCGGGGGTGAGCCCGTGGAGCGCGGCGGTCTTGGCCGCGTTGCCCAGCACCGCCTTCCGGCCGAGCATGACGCCCTTCTGCGGGCCGGTGGAGCCCGAGGTGAACATCAGGAACGCCAGGCCCTCGGCATCCGGGTGCGCGGCGGGGTGGCCGGTGTCGTGCGGCCCGCGCTCGTCCAGCACGGCGGAGGCGGCGACCCGGTCGACGATGCCGCGCACCGCGGTGTCCGTGCTGCGTGGGTGCAGGGGCACCGCGACGAGTTCGCGGTCGAAGCAGTCGAGCAGGGCCTTGGCCAGGCCGGGTCCGTTGGGCAGCCGCACCACCACCCGGGCACCTGCAGGCAGGTGGTCGATCATCGGGTCCTCCTCAGTTCGTTTCGGAGCAGCGCGCCGGCCTCGGCCACGTGCTCGGGCTGGAACACTTCGTGGTGCGCCGCGGCCAACTGGTGCACGGTGAGCTGCCCGCCGACGTGCGGCCGCCACCGCTCGTGGTTCGAGTCGCCCGCCGCGTTGAAGTACACGACGTCACCCGGGTAGACCGGCGGTCGGTAGGCCCGCAGCAGCCGTTCGTTGTTGCGCGCCACCGCGGCCAGCGGCGCGCTGTCCCGGCCCAGCAGCCGGGTGATCCGCTCCTCGACCGGCCCCGCCTCGGCCACCTCGCCCGCGACCGAGTCGACCACGACCAGCAGGCCGACGGGTGCGCCGAGTTCCCGCAGCCGCACGGCCATCGCATGTGCCACCAGGCCGCCGAAGGACCAGCCGAGCAGGTGGTAGGGCCCGTCGGGGTGGGCGGCGCGCAGTGCCGTGACGTGGCGCTCGGCCAGTTCCTCGATCGAGTCTGGCAGGTCGTCGGTGTGCAGGCCGTACACCGGGTGCTCGCCGTCGAGGTGGGGCAACAGGCCCGCGTACACGCCGCTGAGGCCGCTCAACGCCGGAACGCAGCACAGCGGTGCGGCGGACCCACCGGTGCGCAGGGGCACCAGCGGCCCGGTCTCGGCCGCTCCGGCGAGGCGCGCGGTGAGCGCCGCCGGGGTGGGGGCGGTGAACACGTCCCGCACGCCCAGGGCCACGCCGAACACCGCGCGCACCCGCGCGATCAGCCTGGCCGCCACCAGCGAATGCCCGCCCAGCTCGAAGAAGTTCTCGCCGGGGCGGACCGAGGGCAGCTCGAGCACGTCGGCGAACAGCCCGCACAGCAGCTGCTCCTCCGGGGTGGCCGTGGCCTCGGCGGCAACGGACCAGTCCGGTTCGGGCAGCTGGTCGCGCCGCACCTTCCCATTGGCGCTCAACGGGAACTCCGACACCGCGACCAGCCGGGCGGGCACCATGTGGTCGGGCAGGTGCCGCGCCAGGTGCGCGCTGATCGCGGCCAGGTCCGGCTCGGCGACGGCGGGCACCAGGTAGCCGACCAGTACTCCCTTGCGGTGCACGGTCACCGCGGCCGCGTGCACGTCGGCGTGCTGGGCGAGCACGGCCTCCACCTCGCCCAGTTCCACGCGGTGGCCGCGCACCTTGACCTGGTCGTCGGTGCGCCCGTGGAAGCGCAGCACCCCGTCCGCGCCCCGGGAGACGAGGTCACCGGTGCGGTACATGCGGGTCCCGGGCGGCCCGTACGGGTCGGGCAGGAAGCGCGAGGCGGTGAGGCCTGGCTGGCGCAGGTAGCCGGTGGCCACCCCGTCCCCGGCCAGGTAGAGCTCGCCGATCACACCGGGAGGCACCAGGTTCAACCGCGCGTCCAGCACGTGGCAGCGGGTGTTCCACAGGGGACGTCCAATGGGGACGGTCGAGCCGGTGGCTCCGGTGACCGGGTACGTGGTGGACCACACGGTGGTCTCGGTCGGCCCGTAGCAGGCCACCAGCGAGGACACCAGGCCGCGCAGTTCCTCGGCCAGCCCACCGGGCACGGCCTCACCGCCGACCAGCGCGCGCACCCGGCGCAGGCACTCCGGGCGGCGGGCGGCCAGTGCGTGCCACAGCGAGGGCGTCGCCTGCACCACGGTGACCTGGCGGCGCTCCAGCAGGGTCAGCAACTCGTCCGGCTCGCGCACGGTGTCGCGGTCCGCGAGTACCTGCGAGGCCCCGGTCACCAGGGGCACCAGCAGTTCCAGCTCGGAGATGTCGAATCCGACCGGTGCGGAGGCCAGCACCCGGTCCGCCGGGATGAGGTCCAGCCGTTCGCGCATGGCGTGCAGCAGGTTGAGCCGTGCGGACTTGGACACCACCACGCCCTTGGGGCGCCCGGTGGACCCGGAGGTGTACCGGACGTAGGCGGTGTCCTCGGGCACCGGTGTCCCCGGGCGGGCCGTGACGCGCAGTCCGTTCTCGTTGTCCACCACCAGCGCCGGTCGCGCGTCGGCGAGCAGCGCGGCGAGGCGTTCCGGTGGCAGCCCGGGTTCCATGGGCAGGTGGGCCGCGCCGACGAGGTCGGCGGCCAGCATCGCGGCGGGCAGGTCGGCGGTGCGGTGCAGCACCAGGGCGATCAGGCTGCCCGGACCGGCTCCGAGTGCGCGGAACTGCTCGGCGAGCTGCTCGACCCGCTCCGCCAGCTGCCGGTAGGTGAGGTCGTCCACCGCCAGCGCATCGGGATGGGCGCGCGCCCGTTCGGCGAACAGGGCGTGCACCGAGGTGTCCGGCACGGTCCGCGCGGTGTCGTTCCACCGGGTGAGCAGCCGTTCTCGCTCACCGGGCACGAGCACCGGCAGGTCGGTGACCGGGCGGTCCGGGTCGGCGACGGCGGCGCGCAGCAGCAGCTCGAGGCGGGCCAGCAGCAGTCGCGCCGTGGCGGGGGTGAAGAGTTCGGTGTTGTACTCCAGCAGCCCGTCGATCCCGTCGGATTCCTGGCGCAGGCTCCACAGCAGGTCCAGCCGCGAGGCCCCGCCATGCACGGCCACGGGTTCGGCGCGCACCCCGGGCAGGGTGAACTCGGCGGCCGGGGTGTCCTGGATGGCCAGCATCACCTGGAACAGCGGGTGCCGGGACAGCGAGCGCGGCGGGTTGAGCGCCTCCACCACCTGCTCGAACGGTACGTCCTGGTGGGCGAACGCGTCCAGGTCCACCGCGCGCACCCGCGCCAGCAGCTCGGCGAAGGTGGGCGTGCCGGACAGGTCGGTGCGCAGCACCACGGTGTTGATGAAGCAGCCGACGGTGTCGTGCAGCGCGGCGTCGTGCCGCCCGGCGACCGGGGTGCCGATGGGGATGTCCGCGCCCGCGCCGAGACGGTGCAGCAGGCAGGCGATCGCGGCGTGCAGCACCATGAACACGCTCGCCCGGTGCGCGCGGGCCAGCTCGGTGATCCGGCCGTGCAGGGCGGCGTCCAGCCGGAAGCCGACGGTCTCACCGCGGTGCGCGGACACCGCCGGCCGGGGGTGGTCGGTGGGCAGGGGCAGTACGTCCGGGCTGCCCCGCAGCACCTCGACCCAGTGGGCCGGATTGGTTTGGCGTTGCTGGAGCGCGTAGTCGGCGTACTGCACCGGCGTATTCGTCCACTGTGGACTGTTCCCGGCGAGTCGGGCGCGGTAGGCGGTGGACAGGTCGCGGGCCAGCGGGGACAGGGACCAGCCGTCGGCGGCGATGTGGTGCAGGACGAGCAGCAGCACGTGTTCCCGCGGCCCGGTGCGGCAGAGCAGGGCGCGCACGGGCAGTTCGGCGGTGAGGTCGAAGACGTGCCCGGCGGCCTCGGCGAGCCGGTCGGCCAGCGCCGACTCGGGCACCGCGAGCGAGTGCACGGGCAACTCATCGGCCGAGCAGATCCGCTGGCCGGGTTCGCCGCCGCCCTCGACCACCTTGGTGCGCAGGCTCTCGTGCCGCTGAAGCACGTCGTGCAGTGCCGCCCGCAGGGATTCCTCGTGCAGGTCACCGCGCAGCCGGGTGGCGAAGGCCATGTTGTACACGGAGTTGGGCCCGGCGAACTGGCTGAAGAACCACAGCCTGCGCTGGGCCGCGGACAGCGGGATGTGCGCGGGCCGGGCCCCGGGGGTGAACGCGGTGTCCGGCGCGGTGGCCTCCTGCGGCAGGCGGCGGGCCAGGTCGGCCACCACGGGGGCGTCGAAGAGGGTGCGGATGCCCAGCACCGCACCGGTCTCCGCCCGCACCCGGTTGATCAGCCGGGTGGCCAGCAGCGAGTGCCCGCCCAGGTCGAAGAAGCTGTCCTCCGCGCCGACCTCGGGCACGTCGAGCACCTCGGCGTACAGCGCGCACAGCAGCTTCTCCATCGGCGTGCGGGGCGGCCTGCTCACCGGCAACGTGGACTGCGGCCTGGGCAGGGCCCTGCGGTCGAGCTTGCCATTGACGGTCAGCGGGATCTCCGGCACCGGCACCACGAACGCGGGCACCATGTACTCGGGCAGCACGGTCCGCGCGTGCTCGCGCAGTCCGGCCGCGTCCAGGTCGCCGGCCAGCACGGCGTAGCAGAGCAGCCGGTCCCCATCGGGCAGCACCACGGCCTGGACCACCGAGGGGTGCCGTTCCAGGACGCGTTCGACCTCGCCGGGCTCGATGCGGAAGCCCCGGATCTTCACCTGCTGGTCGGCACGGCCCAGGTACACCAGGCCGCCGTCCGGGCGCCGCCGGGCGAGGTCCCCGGAGCGGTACATGCGGTCGCCGGGGGCACCGAACGGGTCGGGGACGAACCGGGCCGCGGTGAGTTCGGGCCGGTTCAGGTAGCCGCGCGTCACGCCGGGCCCGGCCACGTAGATCTCGCCGGGACAGCCAGGCGGCACTGGCCGCAGGGCGTGGTCGAGCAGGCGCAGCCGCAGGTCAGGCAGCGCGACCCCGATCACGCTGGCGGTCTCGTCCGGATCATCGAGCTCGATGTAGCTGGAGTGCACCGTGGTCTCGGTGATCCCGTACATGTTGACCAGCTTCGGCCCGCCGGGCCGCCGCCAGGCGCGGATGCGGCTCAGCTCGAGGGCTTCCCCGGCGAAGACCACCACGCGCAGCGCCAGGTCGGCCGGGGGCAGCTGGTAGAAGGCCGACGGGGTCTGGCTCAGCACGGTCACGCGTTCCCGCGCCAGCAGGGCGAGGAACTCCGGCGGTGACCGGGTGACGTGCTTGGGCACCACCACGAGCCGCCCGCCCTTGGTCAGCATGGTCCACAGCTCGAACACCGACACGTCGAAGGCGTAGGAGTGGAACAGCGTGTGCACGTCGTCGGGGCCGAACCCGAACCAGGGGTCGGTGGTGTCCAGCAGCCGCACGACGTTCTGGTGCGACACCACCACGCCCTTGGGCACACCGGTCGAGCCGGAGGTGTGGATGACGTAGGCGACGCCGTCCGGATCCGCGCGCGGCCCGAGGTCGTGCTCGGGGTATTCCTCCGACGGGTCGACCCGGTCGAGCACCAGCACCGGGTTCACCGCGGCGAGCACCTGCCGCAGGCGTTCCTCGGGCTGGTCGGGATCCATGGGCACGTACCCCGCGCCGGACTTGAGCACCGCCAGCACCGCGACCACCAGGTCCAGCGAACGCGGCAGCACCAGGGCCACCAGACGTTCCAGGCCCGCACCCCGTGCCACGAGGTGGTGGGCCAGGCGGTTCGCGCGGGCGTTGAGCTCGCGGTAGGTCAGGTGCTCGCCCTCGTAGGTGACGGCCACGGCGTCCGGGCGTGCCCGCACCTGGGCCTCGAACAGCTCGGGCAGGGTGCACCGCCGCGCGGTCTCCGGGGCGGGGACCGGCTCGTGCTCGTCGGGCAGCAGCAGGTCGAGGCCCCCCAGGGATGCGTCCGGCCGGTCGGCGAACTGCGCGAGGATCGAGGCGAGCCGGGCGAGCAGCCGACGCGCGCCCTCGGCGTCGAGGACGTCGGTGCTGTGGTCCAGTCGCAGCCGCCCGTGCTCCCCGGGCATCACGACGAGCGTCAGCGGGTAGTGCGTGCCGTCCAGGCCCCGTGCGTTGCGCAGCACCAGCCCGGGAAGCGCCTCCTCTTCCAGGGGGTAGTTCTCGAACACCACCACCGTGTCGAACAGCTCCGTCTGCCCGGCCAGGGCCTGGAGTCGCGTCAGGTCCACATGCTGGTGCTCCAGCACGGACAGCTGCTGTTCGCGCAGCGCGGCCAGTGCGTCCGCGACCGTGCGGGCCGGGGCCAGTCCGACCCGGACCGGGATGGTGTTGATCAGCAGGCCGACGATGCCCTCCGCGCCGGGCAGCTCCGGCGGCCTGCCGGACACCGTCGCGCCGAAGACGACGTCCTGCTTGCCGGTCAGCGCGCCCACCAGCACGGCCCAGGCCAGCTGCACCACGACGTTCGGGGTCACCCCCTGCCGACGGGCGACCTCGGCGAGCCCGGCGGGCAGCTCCGCCTCGCACCGCAGCCGGGCCGAGGCCGAACCCCGCCTGCCCGGCCCGCCGACCAGCGTCGGTCCGTCCACGGTGGACAGGATGTCGCGCCAGGCCTTTTCGGCGGCGTGCGGGTCGCGGGTGGCGAGCCAGTCCAGGAAGTCGCGGTAGGCGGGGGCCGGGGGCAGCGGCTTCCCGGCGTACAGGCCGAACAGCTCCTTCACCAGGATCGGCATGGACCAGCCGTCCAGCAGGAGGTGGTGGGTGGTCAGTACGAACACGTGCCGGTCGTCGGCACGCCGTTGCAGGGCGGCGCGGAACAGCGGCGGGCGTGCCAGGTCGAAGCGCCGCTGCCGGTCCTGCGCCAGGAAAGCCTCCAGGTCCTCATGCGCGGGCAGGTCGTGCCAGGGCACGGTGAACTCCGGGTCCACCACCTGCACCGGCCTGCCCGCCGGGCTCTGCCGCACCCCGGCGGACAGCTGCGGGTGGCGCAGCAGCAGCCGGTGCAGGGCGGCGCGCAGCCCGGCCGCGTCCAGCGCGCCCTCCAGCTCGAAGACGAACTGCACCAGGTACGGGTCGGCGCCGTCGTGGTCGTAGAGGGAGTGGAACAGCAGCCCCTGGGCCAGCGGCGGCAGCGGCAGCGCGCCGGTGGCTCGGGCACGGGCCCGGGTGCCGAGCGCGGTCAGCACCTCGAACCAGCGTTCCGCCAGCGCGCTGATCTCCTCGCGGGGGAGCAGCCCGCCCGGCCAGGACCAGTTCGCCACCAGCCGGGGACCATCGGGGTGGTTGGCGAGCACCGCGTCCAGCTCCACCGCGTGGGCCAGCGCGAGCGGTCCGCCGGTGGTCGCACCGACCACGGTGTCCTCGGGCAGCACCGCCCAGTCCCCGTCTCCGGCGACGTCGAAGTGGCCCAGGTAGTTGAACGCGTACCGAGGAGCCGGTACCCCGGCCAGGAGCGGTGCGGTCTGCGGGTTGAGGTGGCGCAGCAGGCCGTGGCCGAACCCGGTGCGCGCCAGGCCGTTCAGGGTCTCGCGCACCCGGGCGACCGCGCCGTCCAGGTCGACAGGGTCGGTGGGCCAGGGACAGCCCGCGGCGAGCTGGACGGGGTAGAGCGTGGTGAACCAGCCGACCGTACGGGAGAGGTCGAGGCCGTCGGCGAACTCCTCGCGTCCGTGGCCCTCCAGCTCCACCCGCACCGGGCCGGTGGCCAGCGCGAACGCGGTCAGCAGCAGCTCGTACACCGAGCAGTCGAAGGCCGCCGCGGCCTGGGTGAGGAAGTCCGCGGCCAGGCTGATCGAGAGCCACTGCCGGGTGTCCTCGGTGTCCCGCGAGGGGTCCAGCGCGCGGTCGCCGACCGGCGGGTCCGCGACCGGGGCGAGCCAGCGGGGCAGATCCGCCAGCACATCGGGGTGGTGGGCGTGCTGGAGCAGGGCCCGCGCCCACTGCGGGAACGGCGTACCGTTGGCGGGCAGCTTTGGGGCGCGGCCGTCGCGGACCGCCGCCCAGGCCGTGTGCAGGTCGTCGAGCAGGATGCGCCAGGACACGCCGTCCACGCAGAGGTGGTGCGCGGTCAGCGTGAGCCGATCCTCGCGCCAGGTGGCGTGCAGGACGTGGCCGAGGGCCAGGTTGATGGGCCGGTCCAGCTTGACGGTGACGCGCTCCAGCACCCGCAGCGCCCACACCCCCGCCACTTCGGACAGTGCGAGGCGCAGCATGCCGTGGTGGTCGACCAGCGCCTGGACCACGGCGCGCACCTGCTCGGCCGTGCACCCGGCCGGGGTGCGCACGGTCATCGACTGGACGAACCGGTTGTCCGGCGCGCCCCGGCCGCGCAGCCAGTGCATGACCGGGGTGAGCGGCACGGTCGGGTCATCGGGATCGCCGAGTGCCAGGCTGCGGCCGCGCGCGGCGGGCAGTGCGAGACCCTTGGCCAGTGCGGTGACGGTCGGGGCGCGGAAGACGTCGGAGGTGCTGACGGCCAGCCCGGCGCGCTGCGCGGCGGCGGCGAGCTGAATGGCCCGGATGCTGTCGCCGCCGAGCTTGAAGAAGTCCCCGTCCACGGGCACCTCGGCCCGGCCGAGCACCTGCGCGAACAGCTTCGCGAGGGTCCGCTCGACGGCCGAGCCGGTGGCGCGCACCGGCTCGGGTGCGGGGGCGGTGGGGTCGGGCAGGGCGGCGCGGTCGAGTTTCCCGTTGCGGGTCAACGGCAGCGCGGCCAGCCCGACCACGGCCGAGGGCACCAGGAACGGCGGCAGCCGCTCCCCGAGCCGCTCCAGCAGCCCGTCCGGGACCTCGCCGACGACGTAGGACACCAGGCGGCCCTCGCGCAGCACGGTCGCGGCCTGCCGCACCCCCGGCTGGGCCAGCAGCGCGGCGTCCACCTCACCCAGCTCCACCCGAAAGCCGCGCAGCTTGACCTGGCCGTCGGCGCGCCCGGCGAACTCCAACTGCCCGTCGGCGTTCCAGCGGGCCAGGTCGCCGGTGCGGTAGACGCGGGCACCGGGCGGGCCGGACGGGTCGGGCAGGAAGCGCTCGGCGGTGGCACCCGGCCGGTTCAGGTAGCCCAGGGCCACTCCCGCGCCACCCAGGTAGACCTCGCCGGTGGTGCCGAGCGGGACGGGGCGCATGGCCGCGTCGAGCAGGAGCACCCGGGTGCCGTCGAGGGGACGGCCGATGGGGACCACGTCGGTGATCGGGCCCGCGGGGTAGCGGGTGGCGAAGACGGTGGTCTCGGTCGGGCCGTAGCCGTTGACGACGGTGAGCCCGGGCAGCGCTTCCCGCACGGCGCGCACGGCGGCGGGGGAGACCACGTCACCGCCGGTCCACACCTGGCGCAGCCCGGTGAGGCAGCGCGGGTCCTGGGTGGCGATCGCGTTGAACAGCCCGGCGGTGAGCCACATCCCGGTGACCCCGGCGGTGGCGATGGTGCGGGCCAGCTCGCCGGGGTCGAGCCTGCCGGGCGGGGCGAGCACGATCTCGCCGCCGGTGAGCAGCGGTACCCACAGCTCCATGTTGATCGCGTCGAAGGCCTGCGGGGAGTGCAGCAGCACCCGCTCGGCCCCGCCCTCGGTCCACCAGCGGTCGGCGGTGAGGTCGACCAGGTTGGCGTGGGTGACGGCGACGCCCTTGGGCGTGCCGGTGGAACCCGAGGTGAACATGACGCAGGCCAGGTCGTGCCCGCCGACCTCCGGGCACGCGGCGCCCGGGCTGGTGCCGTTGACGGTCAGCACGCGCAGACCGGGGGCCGTCGCGTCCGCCTGGTCGGTGAGCAGCAGCCGGCCCCCGGAGTCGGCGAGCACGACCGCGCGCCTGGGCGGCGGGTCCTCGGCGTTCAGGGGCACGTAGGCCGCGCCGGACTTGAGCACGGCGAGCACGGAGACCACCAGCTCCACCGAGCGCGGCAACAGCAGCGCGACGTTGCTGCCGGGCCCGGCACCCGCCCCGGCGAGCCGGGCGGCCAGGGCGGTGGCCCGCTCGTCCAGCTCGCGGTAGGTCAGCCGCCGCCCGGTCGCCGGGCAGTGCACCGCACCGGCCTCCGGCTGTTGGCGGACCCGCGCGGCGAAGGCCGAGGGCACCGTGCTGGCTCGCGCCGCCTGTGCGGCCCCGGTGCCCAGGTCGGTCAGGTGCGCGCGCTCGGCGGCCGTGGTGGGCTGGACGTCGGCCAGGGGCGTGTCCGGGGCGGCCTCGACCAACTGCCACAGCACGTGCTCGAACCGCTCGCCCAGCTCCCGCAGCCGCTTGGGGGAGCACGTGGTGGGGTTGGCGTCGAAGTCCAGGCGCAGCCTGCCGTCACCCCGGTCGTAGGCCACCACGGACAGATCCTCCGACGGAGGGGCCTGGAGGTTGTGCACGGTCACCGTCGCCGAGCCGAAGCGCAGCACGTGGTCGAACCGCTGGATGTTGAGCACCGGTCCGAAGAACTTCCGCCCGTCCTCCGGCAGCCCCAGCTCGCGCCGCAGGCGTTCGCCTCGGTACCGCTGCCGCGACCGGATGGCGCTCAGCTGCGCGGACACCTCCTGGAGCAGCCCGCCCACGGTGCCCGCCAGGTCGACGCGCACGCGCAGGGGCACCACGTTGGCCGTCATGGCGGGCACGGCCACCTCCGCCGCGCGGCCGGAGACGGGCAGGCTGAGCAGCAGGTCCGACTGCCCGGTGACGGCATGCACGTGCACGGCGGTGGCCGCGGTGACCACGCGGGACCACCGCGTCCCCAACCGCTCGGCGCCCTGCCGCAGCCGGGCGAACTCCGCTTCCTCCATCACTCGGGTCCACCGCACCGAGGCCTCGGCGGCGGGCGCGGCGCGCGACCCGACCACCACCGGCTCCGGCCGGTCGGCCAGCCGTGCGAGCCACCACTCGCGGTCCTCGGCCAGTGCGGCCGAGTCGCGGTACGCCTGCTCGGCCGAGGGCACCTCGGCCAGGGCGGCCCACCCGGTTCCGGGGACGACGCGCTCTTCCCGGAGACACTCGTAGATCTCGGCCACGCGCCGCACGAGCAGCGCCATGCCCGCGCCGTCGAGGGCGATGTGGTGCACCCGCAGGAACACCCACTGCCGCTCCTCGGCCAGCTGCAGCACGGCACCCAGGAACAGCTCCTCGCCCGCCGCCGCGAGGCGCTCCGCCATCCATGCCCGCGCCGAGGCGACGGGATCGGGGGCCTCCCGGAAGTCCACCGTGGCCACCCGGGGTTCGGCGGAGTCCAGTACCCGTTGCCGGGGAAGGGAATCGGCCGTCTCCTCGAAGACCACCCGGACCGCCTCGCACTCCGCGGCGGCCCGCGTGAGAGCGGCGGTCAGCAGGTCGGTCCGGACGGTCCCGCACAGGTCCAGGTACTCGGCCCACTGGTAGGAGCCGGGACGGCTGTGCCCGGCGCGCTCGGCGAGCCACACACCGGTCTGGGCATCGGACAGTTCGAGTCTAGCGCTCTGGTCGACCACGTGGGAGGTGTCCTCACCAGCTTGTGTGGGTCAGCGGGGCGCTCTTCTAACACGGACTGTTTTGGCACAAAGCAAATTTCGCGTTTTCCCGTTTTAGCGCACTATTGGAAGGCGAAGTAGGGCGTCGGGCCAGCCAGCTGGACAAGCGGGGTCTCGCTGCTGCTAGTCACCCAGGGCCAGCTCGCGCACCTGCTGCCGGTTGAAGGGCTTGTGCAGCTGGCGCAGGAGCCAGGACGCGCCGAACTCCGCCTGCAGCTCCGCCCAGGAGTAGTCCGAGTAGGCCGAGCAGAGCACCACCGGCAGCGTGGGGGCCACCTGCCGCAGGTGCCGCAGTGTCTCGGCGCCGTTCCAGCCCGGGGGCATCCGGTAGTCGAGGAAGACGAGGGCATAGGGCCGGCCCGCGGCCAGCGCCTCGCGCACTCGGGCCACGCCCTCCTCGCCCTGGTAGGCGGAATCCACCTCCACCACCGTCTTGTCCACGCTGGAGCCCGCGGCCTCGGGACCGAAGAGCGCGTCGGCCATCAGGTCCAGCTCGCCCCGGCTCTTGAGCGGCTCGTCGGTGAGGATGCGGCGGAAGTCGGTGTGGATGGCCTCCGAGTCGTCGATGACGAGGAGGCGCCTGGGGTTCGGGTGTGTGCTCATGTCTCCGCCTGGGCAGGGGGTGGGGGAATCACCAGCGTGAAGGTGGCGCCTCGGCCGGGGCCCTCGCTCTCCACCCTGAGGACGCCGCCCAGTTCCTGGGCCGCCAGAGCGCTCGAGTGCAGGCCAAAGCCATGCCCCTCCTCGCGCGTGGTGAAGCCATACTGGAAGATGCGCGTGAGCAGCTCGGGCGCGATGCCCATGCCGTTGTCGCGCAGGGCGATGTGGATGGAGCCCTCGGCGGAGCGCTGCAGCAGCACGACGAGGCGCCGCGAGTCCTCGGGCACGGGATCCAGCGCGTACTTGGCGTTGCTCACCAGGTTGACGAGGATCATCAACATCTTGTGCTTGTCCGTGACGATGGGCGGCACGGGCTCCAGCCGCCGCTCCACCGTCACGTGGTGGCGCGTGAGGCCCGCGGCGTTGATGCGCAGCGCGTCCTCCACCAGCTCCGAGAGCACCACCGGCTCGTACAGGCGCGGCGTGCGGGCGTAGTCCTGCTGCACCTTGACGATCTCCCCGATGTGCTCGGTGTAGCGGCTGACGTCCTCCAACAGGGAGATGACCTCCTGGCGCTCGTCCATCAGGTTCTGGCCGAGCTTGTCGAGAAAGGGCGTGAGCAGCTTGCCCCGCTCGTCCTCGGTGAGGAAGACGGCGAGGTTGGCCTGCCGCGCCTGGAGCATCTGGGCCACCCGGCTCACATGGTCCAGGCGCATGCCCAGCACGCGCTCCTTGGCGACCTGGGAGGACGTGTAGACGCTCGTCAGCACGTTGCCCACGTTGTGCAGCACGTTGGTGGCGATCTCCGCCATGCCCGTGCGCCGCGCCGTCTGCACCAGCTGCTGGTGGACCGACTTGAGCTCGCGCGTACGCTCCTCCACGCGCTGCTCGAGCCCCTCATTGGCCGCGCGCAGGTCCTCCTCGCGGCGGCGCAGCCGGGTGGCCATGGCCTCGAAGGCCTTGGCCAGCTGGCTCAGCTCGTCCTCGCGCGCGGTGTCCAGGTTCACCTGGAAGTCGCCCGAGGAGATGCGCGCGGTGGCTTGGGTGAAGTCCAGCAGCGGCCGGCTGATCTGCTTGCGCAGCACCCAGGACATGATGACCAGCTCCAGGAGCAGCGACAGCACGCCGAGCAGCAGCACGATGCGCGCCGCCTGGATGGCGGGCCGGGACACCACGTGCTCGGGCAGCACGGTGACGAAGTTCCAGTCCGTGCCGTGCAGCCGCGCCACGGCGAGCCACACCCCTTGAGAGGGCAGCTCCACCACGGGCTCGCCCTGGCGGTTTCTCACGCGCTCCATGATCTCGCGCAGCTGCTCCTGATCCTCTTCGGGCATGAGCTGCCCGCCGGACGCCTTCATCCGCGGATGGGCGATGAGCTCGCCGTCGTCGCGGAAGAGGATGTTGTACGACTTGGGCAGGTGGTCATTGAGGGTGCGGCTGATCAGCTCCTCGAGCATGACGTCATGGCTGAGGGCCGCCACGTAACGGCCGTCCACGTCCAGGGGCGTGGTGACCGTGATCATCCACTTCGCGGAAACCTCATCCTTGGAGACCCGGGTCCAAACCGGCCGCCGCGTGGGGTTGTTGCCGGGCAGGCTTGTCTGGAAGTACTCCAGGGAGAGCGGATTGAAGCTGGACTCGACCTCCAGGTTGATGTTGGGGCGCTCGGGCCAGTAGGTGAGCATCGGCCCCTCGGGCAGGGTGATGAAGGTATCGACGAAGCGGACGCGGAAGGCGGGGCCGTACTGGGCGAGCACGTCATACGCGACCAGGACGCGGTGGCGCAGCCCGGCATCCAGCGCGACGCCCGGGGGGATGAAGGCGCCCACCCACGGCGTGCCCTCGGAGCCCGCGGGCCGGGTGCGCACGGTGCCGTCGGGCAGCCGTGTGAACAGGCGGTCGAAGCGCGCGTCCTCGTCAGGAGCCGGGGCGGCGCGCACCCGCGCCTCCATGTCTCGGGCGAGCAGCGACTGGGTGTCCTCGGCCAGCAGGAAGATGGACTCCTCCTGGGTGCCGCGCTGCTCCACGTACTGGGAGAGCTGCGCCAGGGCCTCGGCCCGCAGCGTCTGCCGCATGTGCAGGAAGCTGAAGAACGTCGACAGCGCGATGACCACCGCGATGCGCCCCCCCATCTTGATGAGCGTCGAGCGGGCCAGGGGCGAATGCGGAGGAGGCAGGTGTGGCATGGTGAGCACGTGTCTGGCTGTGACGGCAGCGCGGATGCGCGCGAGCCCTCGGCCACGCGGCCCAGCCCCCACCCACTAGGGCATGCCCAGGGCCTGCGCCAGTTTCACGCCGCGCTGGAACGCCTGACGCGCCCGCCACGGGTGGCCCGACAGCCACGGCAGCCGGCACCGCGGGCGGTGGCGCGCCGGGCACGCGCTCCCAGTGCGCGCCAGGTACAAGGGGCGGTGTAACCGGCCGGAAGTCCTACGGAGACTTCAGGCGTTTGCAGAAACGGGCCATGTCGATGATTGCTCTCCGATGAGTGCCTTCGCTCACGAGTCCAGAATCATCGTGACATGTCACATTGAAGAGGAGCGCGTTTCCATCGATACGAACCAGTTCGACCGCTGCCGTGATGGTTCGGCCAACGGGTGTCGGCGCCACATGGCTGATGTCTACGTGAGTACCGACTGTCCGTTGCTCGGGAGCCAGGAGGTCGCGCAGCCCGAGTACGCAGGTGTGCTCGACAAATCCAATGAGCATCGCGGTTGCGAGCACCGGAGGCATGTCGGAAAAGCCAGACCAGTCCGCGGCGATGCGGGGAACGGTGTGGCGGTCCTCTACGAGCAGTCGCTCGCTGTGTCGCAGGCCAGTTTCCAGAATCGAGCGAGTCTCCCGCACTAGATTTCTCCAAGTCGGATGTTGATCGGCCAGACAATGGTTCGAGAGCGGTTTGGGTCGCCCCAAAGCGTCAGGAGGTCGTTCGAGAAGGCCACGAGCATCTGCTCCTTGCCTGCGTCACGGGCGCGTCGCGTTGCTGACCAGGTGGAGATGTATCCCAGGAAAGCGTGTGCATCCCATTCCCGTCGGAGTTCCTGACGAGGAACCGGTTGTTCGTAAAACGGGAAGGCCAGCTCGGCATAGCCGCTGTCGACGAGCCTTCGCTCGGGCGGCCAATAGGGCCCGATTTCCTCCTTGTAGAACGCGAGGAAGCGCTCGTTCAGCCCGGCCTCGAGCCGCGCGACGCCGTAGCTGATGAGGGCGAGCTTCGCGCCCTTCACACCGACGCGTCGCACTTCTTCGTAGAAGCGAGGCAGGTCGAACCAGTGCGCTGCCTGGGCGGCCGTGATGAGGCTGATGCTGTGATCCGCGACTCCGAGCTGTTCGGCCGGAGCTCCGCGATACTGGACGCGCGCATGCGGCACGGCGTGCGCGAGCTGGTCGGCGCTGGGGTCGAGGCCGACGACCGCATCGAAGTGGTCCGCGAGCTGACAGGTGAACTGTCCGTTGCCGCAGCCGACGTCGAGCGCCATCCGGGTGTCGGGCGAAACCCGCGCCAGCAACCGCACCAGCTCGTCCGGGTAGTCGGGGCGGTAGCGGGCATAGGCGTCACCGCCTTGAGCGAACCAGTTACGACTGTCATTCGGCATGAGCGCCCGTCCTCTGTTTGCGGTTCCGTTTGGAGAGCGAGCGCAGCCGGTCGGCGAACCCGCGACGCTCCAGCGCATTGGCGGTGTCAACCAACGCGCGACGTAATGGGTGGCCGATTTCCTGCTCCAACTCGTCCAGCGCGGTGAAGATCAACTCCCACTGCGCCGCCACCTTGGCGAGCAGTGCCTTCCCGCTGCTCGTCAGTTGGAGCTCGGACTTGCGCCCGTCGGGCATCGGACAACGAGAGACGATGCCCTCTGAGACCATCAGGCCGACCGTCTGGCTGACCGCCCCCTGAGTGAGACGTGTCGACTCCGTGATCTCGCTGACGGTGACAGCGCCCGCGGCGACCGCCCGCAGCACGGGGGTGTAGCGGGCGCGATAGTTGACGCCGAGTTCGGCGTAACATTCCTCCGAGCCATGATCGAGCAACTCGGTCACATAGCGGAGAATCTCCCCTAAGCCTGGCTCAAGCCGAACCTTTCTCGTGGTCATTTGCATTAGCTCTAATGGGTTTTCGGACACGACGCAAGCATGCGCTGTCGTTCATGCCGTGAGCTGGGTCGCCCCAGCACCCTCACGCCGACTCGTCCGCCCCTTGCTTGCCCGCCTGCCGCTCCCGCTGGCATGTAGGAGGCCCTCTTCTTCAGCGGCACCTTGCACCTCGGGCGGGGTGGACAGGGCGCTGAAGGGTCGCGGGAGGGACTTCCGGGCGAGGATGGGCAGGGCGTCCGCAGGGGCATGGGAGCGGGGCACCCGAACCTTTCTCAGCACAGGCCAGACGCACGTAGGTCCAGCTCCCACCTGTTGAATGCCGGTGTCCGAGGGAGTGGACCGTGGACGCCGGCGCGCACGACGCGCTAAGTCACCTCGCCAACATGACCCCAAAGAAAACGCGGGAA